>Ga0307478_10001383_pt1 | contig 21084 bp, 14 predicted proteins | sample atmos_gasesECM4C_2_FD_203713 | JGI IMG/M metagenome (GOLD analysis project Ga0307478, IMG submission 203713) | Hardwood forest soil microbial communities from Morgan-Monroe State Forest, Indiana, United States - atmos_gasesECM4C_05 | ecosystem: Environmental > Terrestrial > Soil > Temperate... | reverse complement strand
GCAGTCAACGTTGAAGGTTCCGGGGTTGCGGCGTTCGATTTCTCTGCGGGTGCACGCGTCACTTTCATGGATATCGCGCATCATGGTGGGGAATGGCGGAATGACCTGTTATTCGGCTCCAGCAATCTGGCGGCCAGCGAATTTTTCCAGCCACTGGCAGGTACTCGTTTCTTTGTCGCTCCGTATACATTCGCATCCAAGCTGTCCCGCAATTCCTTTAGCGGACTCACAAGAGTAGCGGTCTTTGGCGATGAGCGGGCTGGCGGCGGATTCGACGTAGGGTATTCAGCGCGACAGAGCGAATTCCGCTTGGGTTACCAGATTTTTAGCGGCAAGCTAAGTCCCCTGATCGGCAGCGCCGGGTTGCCGATCGCCAGCGGCAGCACCGGGGAATTCCGCGTTCGCTACGTTTGGGACGGACAGGATAGCCCTTCGGTGCCAAGTTCGGGAACGCGTGCAGTTATCACACTGGCGCGAGTCCTGCAAAGCCCGGAGCTCCCGCATCCGATCGATCAACTCAACGTTCAGACTTCCAAATTCATTCCGGTTGGGCCCAAGACCTCCTTGTTTGTGTTGGCGTCTGGCGGAACCACATTCAGAGGCTCTGCTGGACCATTTCAGGTATTCGGTCTGGGAGGCCCGTTCCGTCTGGGTGCTTATCTTCCACAGGAATTTTTGGGCAACCACTACGCGTACGCTTCTTTCGGATTTCACCGCGAACTGTATCGACTCCCCCAATTTGTCGGAAAGAAAATCTACTGGGCAGGGTGGTATGAGGCAGGCACTGCGTTTGGAACTGTGAGCCAGAACCCCGGGCCCGTGATTGTGCGCGGAACTTTTAACCTAGGCGTTATCACCGAAACGTTTGTGGGCCCAATCGTGGTGGCTGGCAGCGTCAGCCCTACGGGCCAAAGCCGCGTGAACTTCTCTATGGGACGGTTATTTTGAGCAACGTATAACCAAAGCGCCGTGTCGATTCTATCTCTAGAAGGCTTACAACTCATCGGGCGTTCGGCTGTTCCACATTAACGTGGATTGATATACTTCGCGCTCAGCATTATTCCAAAAAACCACGTGGAGGGAATTAGTGCGTTCATCCATTCTCAGCCTCGTAGTGATCTCGTTGTGCACGATCTTCGCTCATGCGCAGGGAACTGCACAGCCTGCGCCCAAACCGATATTCAAATTTGAGGAGGTCATGATTCCTGTACGCGACGGCGTTCACCTGCAGACGGTCATTCTGACACCTCTTAACCAGCAAGGAGCACTTCCCATTTTGTTCCGGCGCACCCCTTACGGCGTTCCGGACAAAGCGCCTGAGGAAATCTCCGCATCGCTAAAGGAACTGGCGCAAGACGGTTACATCTTCGTGGTCCAAAATTTGCGCGGGCGGTTCAAATCCGAAGGCACTTTCATCCTCTCCTCCTGGGTCGACCTGAACAATCCTAAGGCCACGAACGAAACCATGGATGCCTACGATTCGATCGATTGGCTGGTCAAGAATGTTCCCAACAATAACGGCAAAGTCGGAATGTACGGCGTTTCGTATGACGGGCTGACGACCGCGCTGACGCTGCTGCATCCGCATCCCGCGCTCAAGGCCATCAGCGAGCAGGCTTCTCCCGCGGACCAATGGATGAATGATGATGACCACCGGTATGGCGCCTTGCGGGAGAGTTATGACTTCGAATACGCGGTCATGGAGCAGGCCGACAAGAACGAGAATCGTCACTTCGACTTCGAGACGTATGACACTTACGAGTGGTACCTCAATCTGGGTCCGCTTTCGAACATCAATGCAAAATATGTGCACGGCTCGATTCCGTACTGGAATTCGACCGTCGAGCATCCCGATTACGACGAATTCTGGAAAAAGGAGGCATGGGTCAGCCAGCTCCACGCCTCGACGGTGCCGAACCTGAATGTGGCCGGATTCTGGGATCAGGAAGACCCGTGGGGCCCATGGCAGATTTTTCGTCATGCCGAGGAAAGCGATCCAGAGCACACGAATTTTATCGTTGCTGGGCCATGGTTCCATGGGGAGTGGCAGACAACCAAGGGAGACGGTATCGGCATTGTGCCGTTCGGAGGACATGAAACGGCACGCGAGTTTCGAGAAAATATCGAGGCCCCATTCTTCCGTTATTACCTGCACGGCCGCGGAGAGAAGCCTGCCTGGCAGGCGAGCACATTCCAGAGCGGGTCTAATACTTGGCATACCTATGATGTCTGGCCGCCGAAGGCTGCGAAGGCTACCAACCTGTACCTGCATGTGGATGGATCACTCTCGTTCGAGCTACCACGCGCAGCCAAGGGGGGCGAGTATCGTGAATATGTTTCTGATCCGGCAAGCCCTGTGCCGTACCGGCCCCGTCCGATCTCCCCCACGTATCCAGGAGGAGACTGGCGAACCTGGGAGGTCGCCGACCAGAGATTTGTCGATCACCGCCCGGATGTTCTCTCTTTTGCGAGCACACCTTTAGATCACGACCTGACCATAACTGGGCCGCTGGCAGCCAACCTTTTCGCTTCAACGTCAGGAAGTGACAGTGATTTCGTCGTGAAGCTGATTGATGTATACCCGCAGGACACGCAGAAGAACGCTTGGGACTCCGCGTCCGGTCCCAAGCCCGGGCAGTATGCGCAGTCGCTGAACGGATACGAACTGCCGGTAGCCATGGAGGTTCGTCGGGGAAGATACCTCACCAGCTTTGAGAAGCCGGAACCGCTTACACCCAACAAGCCGACCGAATGGAATGTCCCTTTGCGAGATCACGATCACGTATTCCCGAAGGGACACAGGATCATGGTGCAAATCCAGTCGAGCTGGTTTCCAGTGATTGATCGAAATCCGCAGAAATTTGTGGAGAGCATCTACAAGGCATCGGCAGCGGATTACGTTCCTGCAACGCAGCGGATCTATTGTTCGCCATCGATGCCGTCGCACCTGGTGCTGCCGGTCATGCCCTGATTGGACTCGCGGAAGTTGCGTCGCGCCGGTCTACGACTCCGTTAAGGATCGTGAGAGAGCAGTGATTCGTCCCAAACCAGTACGGAATTTCGCGGTAATCGTCTACCGCAAACACGGCCAAGTCGGCATCCTTTCCTGGCTCAAGGGTGCCCTTGCGATCGGCCGCGCGTAATGCCCACGCTCCGTTAATTGTGGCCGCAGAGATACTCTCGGCAGGAGACATCTTCATGTGGGTGCACGCCATTGACATCGCCACAGGCATGCTCAGAGTTGGCGACGTGCCTGGGTTGTAGTCTGTCGCGAGCGCAACAGGGACACCGGCGTTGATGAAGCGCCGCGCGTCCGGATAATCCTTCATTCCGAGAAAATAATTTGCGCCCGGTAACAGCGTCGCGACCGTGTCATGCTTCGCCAGCTCGTTGACGTCGTTCTCATTCACATGATCCATGTGATCGAAGGAGGCCGGCTTGAAGCGGAGAAGCGGCGATATGTGAGTCTCCGAAAGCTGACCCATGTGCGCCCGGACAGCCAACCCATTTTCCTGAGCCGCGGCAAAGATTTGTTCCGTTTCTTCAGCAGTGAACGCTCCTTTATCACAGAAGACGTCTACAAACTGAGCCAATTTTCGCCGGGCAGCAGTCGGTATCATCTCTCGGCAGACGGTTTCAACATATTCTTGGGTGGGTCCTTGGAATTCTTTGGGAACGACATGGGCCCCGAGCAGCGTAGCCACAACGGTTCCCGGCCAGCCCGAAGCTGCTCTCTGAATTGCCTCGAGAGATTTCAGTTCCGACTCAACCGTCAGCCCGTAGCCAGATTTGGCCTCGACGGTCGTCGTACCATGTGCCGCCATTTCGCGTAATGCCGTCAACACTTTTGCTGACAACGTCGTCGCTGCAGCCTTACGAACGGCTTCCACACTCGACCGGATGCCCCCGCCTGCAGATGCGATTTCTTCATAGGAAGCGCCTTGCAAGCGCTTCTCGAAGTCGACGAGGCGTGCACCCACAAACACTGGATGAGTGTGGGAGTCGACAAAGCCCGGGATCACGACTTTGCCCGCGCAGTCGATCTCCGTGACTTGTTTGCGATGTTTCCTAATCCACGGATCACGAAGCGCGTCTCTGGTCTTGCCGACGGACACGATTTTGCCGCCGACGCTGAGGACTGCGGCATCCTGGATAATTCCGAGTTCTGCGAGTTGGTTCCCTCGCCGGGGCCCGGGCGCTCCGAAACCGGACCGCAAAGTAAGGAGCTGACCGATGTTCAGGAGACAGAGAGCAGAACCGCTTCGCGAGTTCTTTGTTGGCGGGGTCACGACCGAGCAGTGTAGCAGCCGAATGCTGTGTCATCCCATCGGGATCTTCACGCCAGTCTTTTTCGCGAACTCTGACGCTTCCGAGTAGCCCGCGTCGGCATGGCGGATGATGCCCATCCCCGGATCAGTCGTGAGCACCCGCTCGATGCGCTTGGCCATCATCTCAGTACCGTCAGCGACAGTGACTTGTCCCGCATGCATCGAGTAGCCGATGCCCACCCCTCCCCCATTGTGGATCGATACCCACGACGCACCGGCAGCGGTGTTGAGCATCGCATTCAACAGTGGCCAGTCCGCGATGGCATCCGAACCATCTTTCATGCTTTCGGTTTCGCGGAATGGCGATGCAACGGAGCCGCAGTCAAGATGATCGCGGCCAATGACGATTGGCGCCTTGATCTTGCCTTTCCTCACCAGATCGTTCATTGCGAGGCCGAACTGCGCGCGCTCGCCATACCCGAGCCAGCAGATGCGCGCAGGAAGACCCTGGAACTTGATGCGTTTCCGGGCGAGGTCGATCCAGCGGCGCAGAATGCGATTCTCCGGAAACAATTCGAGAACGAGATCGTCGGTGACATGAATGTCGGCGGGTTCGCCCGACAACGCTACCCAGCGGAACGGTCCCCGACCTTCACAGAACAGCGGGCGGATGTAGGCCGGCACGAATCCGGGGAAGTCGTAGGCGTTCTTCAAGCCCCGCTGGAAGGCAAAGGTCCGGATGTTGTTTCCATAGTCGAACGTGATCGATCCCATCTTCTGCAGTCGCAGCATCCCTTCCACGTGCCGCGCCATCGCATCCAGTGACTTTTCCTGATACGACTGAGGGTCACTCGTCCGCAACTGCAGCGCCGCCTCGTAGCTCATGCCGTTCGGGACGTATCCGTTCAGTGGATCATGAGCCGAAGTCTGATCGGTCAGGATGTCAGGAACTACGCCGCGTTCGGCGAGTTCCGGGATGATGTCCGCGCAATTTCCGACTAACCCGACAGACACATTTTCCTTCTTGCGTATAGCGTTCTTCAGGATGCGCAACGCTTCATCGAGCGTGCTGACCATGAAATCGCAATAGCCAGTTTTCAGGCGTTTCTTGATGCGCTCCGGATCCACGTCGATTCCCAGGAATGCTGCGCCGGTCATGGTCGCCGCCAGAGGCTGCGCGCCTCCCATGCCGCCCATGCCACCGGAGACGATCAACTTGCCAGCAAGGTCACCGGAGAAATGCTTCTCGCCAGCTGCGGAGAAGGTTTCAAACGTTCCTTCCACAATCCCCTGAGATCCGATATAAATCCACGAGCCGGCCGTCATCTGCCCGTACATCATTAGTCCGGCGCGCTCGAGTTCGTTGAACTTTTCCCAGTTCGACCAGTGGCCGACGAGGTTCGAATTCGCGATCAACACGCGCGGGGCGAAATCGTGGGTTTTAAAAACTCCCACTGGCTTCCCGGATTGCACCAGCAAGGTCTCATCGTTCTCAAGCTTCTTTAGAGTCTCGACGATCGCGTGATACGCCTCCCAACTCCGCGCGGCGCGGCCCGTTCCTCCGTAGACGACAAGATCCTTTGGGCGTTCCGCGACCTCCTCATCGAGATTGTTCATGAGCATGCGCATGGCCGCTTCCTGCTGCCAGCCTTTACATGTCATCTGGGTGCCGCGGGGTGCGCGAATGGAAGTAGGAACAGGCCTGACTTCTGTGTCGACGGGCATGAATAAATGGTACTTGCTCAGAGCAATTTCGCACAACCGCCGCTCCGCTGGTGGGTTTTTCCGCTCAATCGTCCCAACCCAGTTTGCCTTTGAGGCGACGCTAGTTGTTTTTCAGTATTGCGTCACTTATCTCCTCAGGTTTCAATGCTCGACCAATACCTGGCGCCTGCTGCGGGCCGGATGCTACGGCCGAAGCAGGCGGATTCGCGATTCTGGGTTATTTCTCTATTCGTGGGGTCTGCGTGCGAAAATCCGCGTTTGTTCTGTGTCTAGTGTCAGCCTCATTGGTTTGCCAGGTTAACTATGCCACTCTGGGCGGGACCATCACCGATCCCCAAGGCAAAGCCTTTGCGGGCGCAGAGGTGGAATGCATTTCCTCCAGTACTCATGCCATACGCCATGTACGCAGCAACGACGAAGGAATTTTCGAGATCACCGACCTTCCTCCCGGAGACTACGAATTAAAAGTGCAGGCGCCAGGATTCTCTCCGCTCTCCAGTACCGTAAGCCTTGAAGTGAGTCAGAACCGACTGCTGAACCTCAGTTTCCGGCTAGCTTCGGTGAGAAACCTGGTTGAGGTCGGGGACACCGCGCCCGCGCTTCATCCCACGGATTCTTCGGTGGGCGAAGTCATTGAGTCGGTTGCGGTGCACGACTTGCCGCTCAACGGCCGCATGCTGATTGATTTGATGCTTACTGTTCCTGGCTCTCACGTCAGCCACGGAGCGCAGACCGGCAACATGAATCCTCTGTACTGGCGGCCAGGACAGCGCTCTGCCGTGAGCATCGGGGGCAATCGGCCCAATGCCAATTACTTCCTGCTGGACGGAACAACCGATACGGATCCCACCTTCAACACGCTGAATCTCAGTCCCTCACCTGATGCGGTTCAGGAGTTCAAAGTGGAAACAGGGAGTTACTCGGCAGCTATGGGCGGCGCCGGGGGCGGCCAGGTCAGTATCATCACGCGTTCCGGCTCTAACGCACTTCATGGGACTGTCTACGAGTTTCTGCGCAACGGTGTCATGGATGCGACTAGCTTCCAGGCCATGGGAAACAATCACATGGTCCAGAATAACTATGGGGCGTCGCTCGGCGGCCCTATCGTCCACGAGCACGCGTTCTTCTTTGCAAACTTCGAAGGATTCCGGCACGCCATGACCGACACGATGATTGATACCGTGCCGACACCACAGGAGATTTCAGGAGACTTCAGCCAAACCGGTGTGAACATCTATGACCCGACCCATCATCGCGCCCAATTTCAGTACAACGGTGTGCTGAACGTTATTCCTCCAACCCAGATCAACGGCGCCGCCAGGGCTTTTCTGCAGAAGTATGTGCCTCAACCCAACATCATGCCGGGGATGATGCCGTGCGGGGCAGCCACCATGGGCAGCCCTGGAGTTGTCGGTGCTGGTGTGGATTGCAACAACTACCTGGACGCCCGCAACGAACTCGAGGTAAATAACCAGGGTACGATCCGCATCGATCAGAACCTGGGGGAAGGAAGCACACTCACAGGTCGCTATTCGTTGAGCGCAGAGACCGGATTTATGCCCGGAGAGATGCCTCCTGGCGGCGTGGGAACACTGCTGCCCGGCTTCGGTTCCTACAACGATAACTTCGCGCAGCAGGGAAGCCTGGCGTGGACACGTGTACTGAGTCCGACACTCGTGAATACAGCCGCGATCTCGGTGTCACGCCTTGCGATGCATCGCTATGACCAGAATGCTTACACGAATGACATCGTTTCGCAGCTGAACATTCAGGGTGTTGGCTTCGGTGGGCAGGGCGCATTTGGTGCGCCCTTCTTTAATGTGCAGGGCTACTCGCCGATGGGAGACAACTACTCGGCAACACCCATGAAGGCTTGGGACACAATTGCGGAGGGTCGCGATACCCTTAGCTGGCAGCGCCGCCGGCACGCAGTTCAATTCGGCGGCACTTACCGGAAATTCATTTGGCCCATGTGGGGATTTTTCCAGAATCGAGGTTATTACCAATTCACAAATGGATTCACCACGGACAACGGCACCAATGATGGCACCGGTTCTGCCTTGGCTAGCTTCCTGCTCGGCTTGCCAGCCATAAAGCAACGTCAGGCCGGCATCCCTCAGATGCAGCTCCGGCAATGGTACGCCGACGGTTTCGTACAGGACAGCTTCCGAGTGAACTCAACCACGACGATCGAAATGGGGCTGCGCTATGAGTTCATGGAACCGCTGGTGGATATCAGCTACACGAATTCCAATCTCACATTCGAAAAGGGCACTCCATCGGCGTTCATCGGCGGCGAGAATGGCTTCCCGAAAGGCTTGAAGTATCCCAATCCTCACAATTTCGCGCCTCGCTTGGGCATTTCGAAAGCTTTCTCCGATCGGGGAGTTGTTCTGCATGCAGCCTACGGAATCTTCTTTACGCCCGTTGATATGAATGCGTGGTGCAACCAGCGGCACAACGTGCCTTACGTTTTCCCGGAAACGCAGCAGAGCGATAACTTCACTCCCTCGGCATCCATTCTGGCGACGAACCTCAATTTCGGGCGTCCCGTGCTCGGCCAGACTACGGTGAGCTTCACCGCCATGGACCCGCATGCTCCTTCGCAGTACATCGAACAGTGGAGCGGTTCGGTCGAAAAAAGCCTCGGGCATCAGACAACGCTCGAGGTTGGATACCTGGGATCGCACGGTCTCCACTTGCAGCGCGCCCACTTGATTAACAATGCGCCTCCGGGTCCGGGGCCAATCGGCCCACGCCGGCCTTTTCCCAAGATTAGTTTTGTGCCAGATACAACGTTGCCGGGAAATGTGACCTACACGGCTCCGGCTAGCGGGTGCCCAAACAATCAGATTTGTTTTCCGGTCAGCACCATCAATTTGCTGGAGAACAGCGCACAAAGCTGGTATGACGCCGGTTACGTCAACGTTCGTCGACGCTTCTCTCGCGGCCTTACATTCCTTGCGAACTATACCTGGGCGAAGGACCTAAGCGATGCTCCGGATTTTCGTTCGCCCATGTTCGAATCGGCAATCCCACAAAACAACAATGATCTCGCCGCCGAGCGCGGACCGGCGTGCGACGTTCGTCATCGTTTCGCGCTAAGCGCTGTTTACGCTATTCCTGCTTGGGATCGTGATGGACTGATTCGGGCGATCAGCAAAGACTGGCGTCTGTCCACGGTCTATCAAGTTCAGACGGGGTTTCCTTTCACCATTTCGGTTTTTGGGGATACGGCGAACTCGGGAACGGTTCTGGGAGAGAATCCAATCCGCGCAAACCTGACCGGGCAGCCGATCTTCACCTCGCAGATGCATACGGCTGCGGAATGGTTCAACCCCGCCGCCTTTACAGCCCCCGCGGCTTACACATTCGGCGATGTTGGAAGGAACTCAGTGTACGGTCCAGGGATGCAGACGCTTGATCTGGCAGTGGTGCGCGACTTTGGCCTGACAGAACGCATGAAATTGCAGTTCCGCGGAGAATTCTTCAACGCTCTGAATCATACAAACCTCGGAACACCCGATCGCTTCATCAATACACCGCAATTCGGAACGATCACGGAGGCGACGACGCCGGGTAGGGAAATCCAATTGAGCGCGCGGGTTTCGTTCTAGGGTTCGAGCTAGCTGACTTTGGCAAGCCGTAGTTCGCGCTGTGGACTGCCGAAGGCGACCGTCCCACACAGGACCGATCACCAAGTGCTGTAGGCGGTGCCGTCACTGGCGGTGCCGCTTGACGCCGAGTGCACGTCAGTGATGCCGGGATCCTGCTGATCGACGGCCAACAACACATCTTCCTGCACGACCTCCCAATTGGGCAGACGAGTCATGGGATCCACGGGGACCTGACGCAAATAGCCACCTTGTACGAGATCATCGAGCGACTGCGGCGCTTTCTGCTTGTCGAGGGTATATTGCGAGATCACATTGCGCAGAGTGCTCAGGTTTGACCGCAGCACGGACTCGCGCGCCTGAATAATTGACTGGTTGTAAACAGGAACGGCCACCGCCATCAGGATCATGATGATGCTGATCACGATCATCAACTCCAGTAGCGTGAACCCGCGCGCGCCTTGTAAGGCTCTTTGATTCCCGATGGCGCCCAAACGTCGTCTGATCTCAGCCGCTCTGACGAGCTGCGAGTTGATCCGGCCGGATTTGCTAATGCCCCTTACCATCTACCAGTCCTTGTATTTCGTGCCGTCAAGTCCGGTGCCCTGCGATTTGGTAAAGACGTCGAAAACGTTCTGGCCGCCCCACGAGTCTGAGTCCGGATCGTCCTGCATCGACCGCAAACCCCATTCCGTAGTTTTCGTCATCGGGTCTATGGGAATAGAACGCAAGAAGCGCAGCTTTTTGCCCCCTTGTATTTCGACCCCTTTAACCAAAGTATCCAGATCGGGAGGATAGTTCTGGCTATCGACCTTGGTCTGAAAGGCACCGCGATCAGCCGCATCCTTGTAGCGATCGATTGCGTCGCGCATCTCCCACAAATCCTGCCGGAGCTGTTTCTCTCGCTCGCGCTGGATCGTAACTCGCACCAGTGGCAGCGCCATCAGCGTCAGAACCGCCAGAATCGTCGCCGCGACGATTAATTCCAGCAGTGTAAAACCGCGTTGTGATCCAAACTGGCGCCGCATAGTTTCGCTACCTTTATTGTACGGTCACCGCCGCCTGCGCGCCGTTCACAGTTATGGCCTGCAATCCGGGATCGCGGGCACCGCCACGAGTAATCGTCAGCGGAGTCTGTCCCGTGCCTTTGGCCTGGAAAGTTATAGTGACGACCGTTCCCTGGCCCGAAACGCCGCCCGCGCCCGGTGGACGGGTCGCGGTGATCTGCAACTGTCCTACGGTGTCGTCCTCCCGATGAACCAGAGCTACGGCTTGCCCGTCCTGGGATAGGAAGCCGCCGTTGGATATGTTGACCAGTTGCAGGACTTTCGGGTCGTAGTTCAACTGCACCGGCACCGAAGAAACATTCTGCGCCCCGGAAATCACCAGGTTTACAGCGAATGTATTGCCCTTGGTCGCCTGAATCGTAGGTGGATCGAACATAAAACTCGGCGTCCCAGCGGCAGGTCCGGGCCCGACCGGAGTGATCAAGGGCTGCGCCGGGACGCTTGGCTGATTTGTATTTGCCGGCGCGGCCGGCGGTGTCTGTGCGGCCGGAACGGGCGCCACCGCCTTGACGTGCCGGAGTTCTATCGTGTTCGCAGTACCAATTTCGATCTGACGCTGATTGATTTCGTTCACATCGGTTCCGCGAATGATGTGCGGCACGATCGCGAATACGATTTCATTCTCGGAGTGGTCCTGGGTAGTCTGTCCGAACAGGTACTTCAAAATCGGAATCTGGGCCAATCCAGGGATCCCGCTAAGCGACTTGGTCTGATTGTCTTCCATGATCCCGCCCAGCAGGTTGGCCTCGCCGTCCCTCAGCCGAATCTCGTGTTCGATTTTGCGCTGACCGATGATCGGCTGGCTGATGCCGCCGATGTTCTGCTGACCGGTCACGGCGGAAACGTCCATGCTGATCTTGAGCGTGATTTCGCCGTTGGAGTGCACGTGCGGCGTGACGTCGATGTTCACGCCGACATCGAGATACTGGAATTGCGTGTTGACCAGCGGATTGATGCCGACACCCCCGATACCGGGCTGGAATGATCCGGTTGCGACGGGTACGCGATCGCCGATCTTCAGCGATGCTTTTTGACCATCAAGAGCGCGAACCTGAGGGTTTTGAATCAGCTTCGTATCGCTGTTACTCATCACCGCCGACAAGTTCGCAGATGGAATCGTAACCTGGAAATTCGTCGCATTCAGGCTACCCAGCGTATTCAGGCTGATCCCGTTCTGGCCGGAGCCCTGGGTAACGGTGCCACCAGTTCCAGAGTTGGTGGTTGCAGTCGTCGTGGTGGTGGTGTTGTTGATATTGCTCTGCAGCGTAACCGTGGCACTGGTGGGCGGATTGAGTCCAAGCGTACGGGAACGGTCCTTGCTGACCTGCATCACAGCAATGTCGATGATGACTTCGGGACGCGCTTTATCCAAATCGTCGACCAGTTTCTCCGCCAGTGCGATTTGATCAGGAGTGCCTCGAACTACCAGAGCGTTCTGCGAAAGCAACTGCTGTACGCGCTGCACGTCGAGGACTGCGCGAATCGCATTCACCACATCCTGGAGTTCTGTCGGCTGTGACAGATTTGACAGGTAGAAGGTTTTGAGAACACTCTGCTCCAGTTCCTTCCGTTTCGCAGGATTGTCCTGGGCGACAAAGATTGTGTTAGGCGTGACTGGGCGCCAGAAGGTCTTCGACTGCAGCGCAGTGATCTCCAGAGCCTCTTCCAGCGTTACGCCGTTCAGTTCGACCCGCACCTGCTTGGGGACGTAATCGGGGTCAAAAAGCACGTTGATCCCGGCGAGTTGCCCGATTGTCCGGTAGGCCACATCCGATTTCGTGTCGGTCAGCTTGAGCGTAATCGGAACATTCGATATCGGAGCCAACTCTACCGGCCCGGCTGCGTCACGAATTCTGCGCTCAAGGCTGCTGGGAGGGCCAGCGGCCTGCGGAGCAGGATTCGTCTTGTCATTGATTATCTTCAGCGTGCGGGTCAACTCCTGTTTCGCTGAGAAAAGAGAGGGATCGATGGCCAGAGCTTTGCGGAACTCCGCTACGGCTTCATCGAGCTTGCCCTCTTCGCGCAACTGCTGTCCTTTGTGGACGATCGAAGCTGCAGCTTCGAAACGCGTGCGTTCGAAGGCAGCGCGGTAGCGCAGGTCCTTCGGCTTCAGATCGTAGGCTTGCTTAAAGTAGTCGTACGCAGCCTCATAATTCTGGCGAGCTTCCGCGTCTTGACCCTTGGCATACAAGTCCTTGGCTTTGTCGGCGACAGCGGCAACGGTTGTGAAGGTGATTAGGAGCAATAGCCCTGCCGGACGCATCAGGCGGCTCATTCGATGGTCCTCATAGTTGAACTCACGGGAAAAGATCCTCTTTATACGGGAAAAGATCCTCTATATACAGTCTTCGGAACAGACAGCTTTCCGCGCTCCGGCTCCGCGTTGAGGCTGCGAATTGCGCAGGCAGGAGGTCCGCTCGGTGGACAAAAATCTTTGATTGACGCGATTATAGCATCGCTATTTCCAGCATCCGAAGTGCCTGCGCGCACAGAGGTTACACTCTTTGGTCGTACGACTTACGGGACCATCCTCTACACCTTCCTCCCTCCCCGAATTCGCATGAATGACTCGCTAGGCCGAAAACGAGAGAGCCGCCGATGCGCTAAGATAACCACTCTCGACTGTTATGCCCCGCCAATCCACGCATCAAACCAAACCCAACGCAGAGAAAAGCCCTCGCCGTGATCCCACAGCCAGTGGCCAGCGTGACGCCGCCGTCAATAGGATCGCTTCCCATAACTACTTCTTGCTGGAAAAATTTGAAGCCGGGGTGGCTCTGACCGGAACCGAAGTCAAGTCCATACGTGGCGGCCGCGCCAACCTGAAGGATGCCTACGGCTTGGTCAAAGACGGGGAACTTTGGCTCCTCAACTGCCACATCAGCCCCTATGAGCACGGCAGTTACTCGAATCACGCCGCCTTGCGCACCCGCAAGTTACTCATGCACCGCGACGAAATTCAAAAATTGATGGGCAAGACGCAACAGAAAGGCCTGACGCTGATCCCCACCCGGATGTACTTTAAGAACGGTAATGTAAAGGTTGAGCTCGCATTGGCTAAAGGGAAGCAGTTATGGGATAAGCGCGAAACAGAGCGGCGGCGCACTGCGGACAAAGAGGCAAGGGAAGCAATTGTGCGCGGCCGCAGTCGAAAGCAATAGAGCGCCCCCTTTTCAAGATTCCGCCGCAAGAACGAGCCAACTTGCAAATCAAGACTATCGATCTCAAATCGGATCGCCCCACTGTACGAGAGGCCCTAGTGCGTCTGGACCGGGAACTGGCGCTAGCCCGCCGGGAGAAGGTCGGTCTTCTGAAAATCATCCACGGTTACGGCTCGACCGGCGTGGGAGGAGATATCCGCCTCGCGTTACAAAAGCGTCTTCTCGAGATGGCGGAATCGAATAGTGTCAAGGCCGTCATTTTCGGGGAGAACTGGTCAAAGTCCGATGAGGTGACATGGCGTCTGATCCAGGAACACCCCGAATTGAAGAATGATGCTCACCTTGGCCGCGGGAATCTTGGCATCAGCATCGTTCTGATCGACTGAGGGCTGTTCTGTCCATGGTCATGCCCGCACTGCAGGAAAAGCCTGATTGACTCCCGTCCTATCTCACTCGCGTAATAGGGAGTATGGGATCGTCAGCGCGGCATCAACACCCGGTTCGTCGGGTTCACGATGGTCCGGGCCGAGTGTTGAAAATGCCGCGGCGCTGGCGTTGGAAGTGGCCTGTTCTTATACTCTTACTTACCGCTGGGGTAGCGTTCGTATGCGTTCGTTACGTCCTTTCTCACGCCGCTCCGATTCTACGAACGCGAGTGGTCGATACACTGTCATCTCGCTTCAAGGGCAGGGTAGACCTCGATGAACTGGAAGTTTCTCTGACCGATGGTCTAGACGTTCATGGCGGGGGTTTGAAGATCTTTGGCCCGACCGATCCTAATCCCGCGGAGCCGGGAATTCAGCCGCTGATCTCGGTCGACGAATTCCACTTTCAGACCAGAATCGGAAACCTGTTTCGTTCGCCCATGCACGTGCATACCGTTTACGTCAAAGGCATGGCCCTCAACATTCCTCCTAAAGAGGACATCCAGCAACTCAGCGACATGCGCCGGTCGTCAGGGAAGATGACGATCGTTGTCGATGAACTTCAATTCAAAGATGCGCAACTTGTAATTAACACCTACAAAGCTGGTAAGGGACCTCTCGAATTTCAGATCAGCAGCCTGAAGATGGAAGATGTTGGGCCTGATTTACCAATGCCATTCGAAGCTGACCTGGTTAATCCCAAACCCATCGGCAACATTCGTTCGCAGGGGAAGTTTGGCCCCTTCCGCGAAACCCAACCGCGATACACACCTGTATCAGGCGAATACGCGTTCACGAATGCCGATCTTGGCACGCTACGGGGAATTAGCGGAATTCTCTCCTCGACCGGAAAGTACCGTGGCACGCTTGGCCAACTCGGGGTCGATGGCACAACGGACACGCCCGACTTCCGTCTTGCCAGAAGCGGTCATCCCGTGAATCTGCACACCGACTTTCATGCAATTGTCGACGGCACAGATGGCGACACATACCTCGAACCAGTCAAAGCGCACTTCCTTCATTCCTCCTTCACAGCCAGGGGCAAGGTAGTGCGAATGCAGAATCCGCACGGCCACGACATCGAATTAGACGTCATGATGAATCAGGCGCGAATGGAAGACTTGCTTACTCTGGGCCTGAGAACCGACCCGCCCGTCATGAGCGGTCCCGTGGCTTTGCGGACGCGCATGAGCCTGCTGCCGGGGCCCGAAGACATTGCGGATCGGCTCAAACTGGATGGTACCTTCAAGGCGCCATCCGAACAGTTTTCCAGCGACAAAATTCAGGATCGCATCGACGCTCTGAGCCTTCGCGCACAAGGCAAGCCCAAACTGGCAAAAGAACATCTGGATGCGAGTGTTGAATCAGATTTGGACGGAGCCTTTGTGCTCAGCGACGGCAAATTCACATTTTCGCAGCTGCATTTCTCGGTCCCCGGGGTCCAGTCTGACATCTACGGGCAATACAGTCTGGACGGGAACATCTTTGATTTTCACGGAAAGCTCAGATTGGATGCGAAGCTCTCGCAAATGATGACGGGCTGGAAATCGATCCTTTTGAAGCCGGTGGATCCGTTCTTCAGCAAACATGGCGCCGGAAGCGAGATTCCCTTCAAAGTGACCGGAACGCGTTCCGAACCGCATTTCGGGTTGGACTTCGGTCATCAAAAGGCTGAAGCAGAAGTTCCACTTCCCCACTGACGAGGGTGACTTGGCTGCAAAAGCGAATCAGCCTTCTCCGATCGCGCTTCCTTCACTCTTTCCAGATAAGGTGACCAGAGCCGGGCCAGGGGTGATCGGGATCGGCGGAGCCATCATTCTTTGTTGCCAGTATGCGACCGCTACACCCCGTTGCCAGAAACGTGGGACCAAGAGGAAGAGCAGAGTGATCTGACTAACTGCGAACGCTGCCCAGACATTTTCTGGCGCGACTAATTTCACCCAGGCCGAAAGCCCGAGCAGCATCACAACCCCAGCGACGAAGGTAGTAGCGATGTAGCATGCGATCAGTTTTCCCAGGCTTTGCGAGGCGTGGCGAAAGCCCGCGGAGATTGATCTACGCACCGCTCCTTGATCGCTTAAAACGACATCGGCTTCCGCCAGATCGAATGCGATACGAAAGCCCGCCAGCAACAAAAAAATGACAACAAGCCCTAGGCCCTGAACAACTGGTAAGAGCATTTCGTTCGTGCTCTCCATGGATTGGCGCTCGAGTGCGCTGTGAAAACGAAAGAGCAAGGGCGAAACGAGTGCCATCAGGATTCCAGCCACGATGACGAGCCGAACCATCTGCCATAGGTTCCTGCCGCAGGCCCGGAAGAAGTCTTCACGGCGCAGACGGTAGCGCGAGGCGTACCCAGTCAGGACCCCGGGCAAAGCCAGAACGGTCAACACCAAAAACAGAAATGCGAAATACAGCGACGGAGCGGATGCCGGCAGGGTGGCACTTGTGGCTGGATGAGCGAGGAATCCCCTCAGGCTGTTCACGCCAAATTGCGGGCGTGCCAGTAATTCAAGCAGGATGCTGAGATCGAAACCGTGAACCAGGCCCGCGGAGTGCAAACTGTGGTCGAGGACCGCGTGAGTGCTGCGCCGAAAAGCGGAGACTCCAAACTCCCCTAGCGTAAGGTTGAGGAGCCAGAACCAGAATATGTAGCGCTTATTGCGCATCACCGTATTCAAGCCAGCTATCAACAAGCCCTTATTCTCGTTCATGGTGTTCTTGATCCGCGGTTCTCACTCGCCGAGAAAGTATGGCCTCGCTTTCGCCAGCTACTACGCAACCCACCATGCGAGTGCCTGGGCAATCCATTGCGTCAGAAAAAGCCAGTAGTTCGATAATTTGCGAGCCGGCTTCGGATCCGCTTTGATCACGTAACTGTCGTTGAACGCGTTGCTATCAATCTGGATTGTGTGGTCAGGATCGATCTCCGCTGACAAGATCTTTGCCTTCTTCTGATATCCAAATCTCATCCAACGATTTTGTCCGTCCCAATGTTCCCGAATCTTTTCCCCGTTGTCGAAAACGATCTCTACGTCGACCGGCATGACGAAATCCCCTTTGCGATGGACTGCAACATAGGATTGATAAAGGGTGTCCTTGCGTTCCGTGCCCAAATTGTCGCGGCTTTCGTACCAGTGCACAGGAAACGCCTGAATACTGACGACTTCATAATCCAAGACTTGCGTTCCATACACCGCTTGATCGAAATACCAGCGCAGGTTCTTACCCGAAGCTTCCTCGATCGTCTTCAGGAAGTCTTCCTTCGTCGGGTGCGTGAAGCGATACTTCATGAAATACGCACGCATCGCCTTTGCCATCGTGTCTTCACCGATGATGCCTTCCACAGTAAGGAGCACGCACGCGGTCTTGCTATATGTAATGTCACCATAGGAATTAAAGTTGTAATACTGGTATGCCTTTTGGGCCATGGGGTCGAGATCTGGTGCCTCGAGGTAGCCCAGTCTCTGATCCTCGCGCTCCCCCTCGGTAACGCCCGCCAGATGCAAGATGGATGAGTTCTTGCCGAAAATCGAATCCAAGACTTTCACTTCGGTGTAGCTGTTGATGCCCTCATCCATCCAGGCATCTTCAAATTCGTTCGTGGCGACCATGCCATACCAGTACTGGTGACCGAATTCGTGTTCGAGAACGACTTCCACATCGTGCCGGCCTTTTTGCGCATACCAATTCGTTCCTCCGGTAATAAATGTTGGATATTCCATGCCGCCGGCCGCTGAGCCTGGCTCGGGATCAACGATCGTCAGCGTTTTGTAGGGATAGGGCCCATACCATTTCTCGAATCGATCCAGCGTTTCTCGAATAATGCGCTCGTGCCGCGCCACCTGTCTCCAATGCGCCGGCTGCATGAGAAAACGCAATTGGATTGGCCCCATTTGTGCCTGGTAGGTGCCCTCTTGCACTTTGAAGCGCGGACTCACTGTCCAGGCAAAGTCGTGGATGTCATCACCGTGATAGGTCACCGTCTTCGTGCCATCGGAGTTGTCAACGCTCGAGACCTCGACTCCGGTGGCGCCGATGACCTCGTACTGTGGGACCGTCAGCTTCACGTCATAGACACCGAAATCAGCGAAGAACTCGGTCGTCGCGTGATACTGGTGGCAATTCCACGCTCCCTGCCACCACACTCCGACTTTTGGGAACCATTGGCTGGCAAGTAGAAAATCGCGCTTCCACCCGGAACGTGCCTGCGTCTCTGGCATCTGTTCGCGAAAGTCAATCTTGAATTGGACATAATTGCCGGGGGCAATCGATTTCGGAAGGTGAAGGTCGACGACAGTCTTGTCGTCGGGATTACCGTCGTCAGGCTGAATGTACTGTAGCTTGCGGGTGAGATCTCCTTGTCCAACTACTTCGATCCTGGTGATTTCGTCCGAGCCGTAGTCGCTGGACAGCCAGTGCTCGTAGTCTATGTCGCGGCTGCCTTGGATCTTGGCCTCGCGCACCCAGGTAGACTTGGGCTGGAACGCATTCTGATAAAGATGAAACGGAAAATGATCAAGGGCTTGACCGGTCAGGTTGTGATATGTGAGCAGTTCCTTCCCCTCGATAGTGTGCTTCGCGGCGTCATACTTGGCTTCAATTTCATAATGCACGATGCGCTGCGACATTGGGGTCGCGGAGTTGATGCCTGACGTCGTGTCCGGGATCAGCCCTTGGTTTCGTACGTCAGGTACGTGAAGGACTCTGGCGGAAACATGAGTCTGAGCCGCATTGACCGTTTTACGGACGGTCGGCAAAAGGAATCCGGGGCCGAGCAAAACGAGAAAGGCGAGCGTTTTGAGCCGCGCGAGCATGAAATCCTTTGTGGCTTTACGGACTCGAATGATATCTCACGTATGAGTCCCTCGCCAGCCGCAAGGATTCGGCTGGCTTGCGCTTTTTGCGTAACGCCGTCGATACTGTTTAAGATCACGAATGCCTATGAAAACAATCATTTCATCTTCCTCACCCTCCGAACTACAAACCGAAGCGCTTGTCGCCCTGGTGCTCGACGAATCAGATGCTTCTTCGTCGAAAGACAAGAAGCCAAAATTGAAAGTCGCCGCATCCGATCCAGCCGTCCAGGCTGTGGCGGCCGACCTGCTTGCCAGCGGCGAACTTACCGGCAAGCCATTTGAGACGAACCTGCTGCACAAGCCCGCGAACCTGAAAGCGAAGAGGTTGCTTCTGGTATCCGGAGGAGGCGCACAAAAATTCTCGGCTTATGACTTGCGCCGGATTGCCGGGGCCGCCGTGCGCACTCTCAAGTCACGCGGTATTCGCGCTTTTGCATTTTTGACCCCGACCGGGATCGGGGCCGAGGAAGCTGTACGCGCGGTCGTGGAAGGCGCGTACGTCGGTAATTTCGATCCCGACTATTACCGGAGCGATCGCAAAGATCAGAAGATCGACGAGATCACGATCCTCGCTGCCGGCGACAAGGCGGGACTCGAGAAAGCAGCCAACGAAGCCCAGATCATCGGAGAGTCGCAGAACTTTACTCGCGATTTGGTTAATGAACCTTCGAATCGCATGACTCCAACGATCCTCGCCGAGCGTGCTAAGAAAATGTGCGACGAAGTTGGCCTGAAGTGCGAGGTGTACGGGGCCGACAAGATTAAAGAAATGAAGATGGGAGCTTTCTGGAGCGTTGCCCAAGGCTCCGACGAACCACCTGCACTCATCGTGATGAGGTACGAACCCGCCGGCGCTCCTGCCAAACCGGTGCTCGGGTTGGTGGGGAAGGGAATCACCTTCGATACCGGAGGCATTTCCATCAAGCCCGCCGACGGCATGGAAAAAATGAAATACGACATGGCCGGTGGCGCAACCATGATCGGCGCCATGCGCGCCCTCGCCCTTCTGAAACCGAAAATCAAAGTGATCGGGATCGTCTGCGCGACAGAGAACATGCCTTCCGGCAAGGCGCAAAAACCGGGCGACGTGCAGATTGCCATGTCCGGTAAATCGATTGAGATAATCAACACGGACGCCGAAGGCCGCCTCGTACTGGCTGACGGCCTGCACTACGCGCGCCAGTTGGGTTGCACCCACTTGGTCGACGCGGCGACTCTTACGGGAGCGGTCGTCGTCGCGCTGGGTTACAGCAATGCCGGGGTGTTCGCTAACGACGACAAGATGTACAAGCGTTTTCAAGACGCGAATGCAAAAGCCGGCGAGAAGATGTGGCGCCTGCCCCTCGACGACGAATACAAGGAGCAAATCCGTTCGTCGATCGCCGACATCATGAATACTGGAGGACGCTGGGGTGGAGCTATCACAGCCGCCATGTTCCTAAAGGAATTCGCCGAAGAGACCCCGTGGATTCATCTCGACATCGCCGGTACGGCATGGATGGAAGAGCAAAAACCTTGGATTGCCAAAGGTCCCTCTGGCATCGCTCTACGCAGTCTTGTTGAGTTCGCGAGAAGCCTCGCTGAATAGAAAACAATAACGTCAAGAACAGGTGGTACCTAAGCAAGGAATGGGCAATGCTCTGCTGTCTGTATTCAACTATTTGCTCAACGCCGCTTCAATCCGCGTGTTTCGAATGAACAGGGCCACCTGAATTCAGAGGAATAGCCGGGTGAGCAAGTGGCATGTCTTTGAGAGATCATGGGGCGGTTGCTATAATGCGTAGTCCGGTGCGGACCGTTCGCCGTTGTTGTTCGCGGTTCCCCGCGTCAATCAGCTGAAAGCGACCAACCCCTCGCGGTCCCATGAGCGGGCTTCGAAAATGTGGCCAGGTAGCTCAGGTGGTAGAGCGCAGCCCTGAAAAGGCTGGCGTCGGCGGTTCAACTCCGTCCCTGGCCACCATCATT
>Ga0307478_10001380_pt1 | contig 21131 bp, 18 predicted proteins | sample atmos_gasesECM4C_2_FD_203713 | JGI IMG/M metagenome (GOLD analysis project Ga0307478, IMG submission 203713) | Hardwood forest soil microbial communities from Morgan-Monroe State Forest, Indiana, United States - atmos_gasesECM4C_05 | ecosystem: Environmental > Terrestrial > Soil > Temperate... | reverse complement strand
GCGTGGCGAAGTTTGCGTTTGAGTTTGCGCGGAAATTCGGCCGCAAGAAAATTCACGCGATACATAAAGCGAACATCATGAAGCTTTCCGACGGGTTGTTTCTGACGTCGGTGCGCAAGGTGGCGGAAAATTATCCGGACATCGAGTACAAGGAACTGATTGTGGATAACGCCTGCATGCAGATGGTTTTGAACCCGAACCAATTTGACATGCTGCTTTTGACTAATTTGTATGGCGATATTATGAGCGATCTGGCGGCCGGCCTGATCGGCGGATTAGGTTTTGCGCCGAGCGGAAATATGGGCGAGACGATCGCGGTGTTTGAGGCGGTCCATGGGACGGCGCCGGATATCGCGGGAAAGGGATTGGCGAATCCTACGGCGCTATTGATGAGCGCGATTTTGATGTTGCGACATATTCAGGAAATGGCGGCGGCGAAGAAGGTGGAAGACGCGTTGCACAAGGTTTATCGCGAGGGGAAGCATTTGACGCGCGATGTGGGTGGGACGGCTTCGACCGCGGAATTTACGGAGGCGGTGATTCGGGCGTTCGCGTAGAACGGAGTATGGCGAGAAATCTAATCCGCGGCCGCTTCCCTTCTTCTTTAATTCGGACTACTGACGGACCAACTTTGGAGCAAGTCTTTCCACTTCTGCTGCGTTTGCGCCCATTGCATTACTTTTTCCACTTCGTCGCTTGGCTTGGTTTCCGCGAGGCGCGGGCTTAGCACCGGTCCTTCGCTGGCGTTGCCGCGAAACGAAAAGCTCATCATGGATTGAATGCCCGGGCCTATGTGGCAGCCCGTGCAGTTGAGGAACGGCGAAAATGGATGCGCGCGCATTCTGCGATCGTCCACTTCGTCGGAACCGTTGGACATGGCCGGGAAGATCAGGAACGGGTCATCAGCTGCGGTGACGCCGCGAAGCCCGCTGTGACTCTGTGAGAAAAGCAGCGTACGGCTCAGCTCAATTTCCGACGGCGATTGGAAATGCTGGGCGAGATTCACGTCGCGGGACGCCATCGGGTCGACGTGCGGAATATCGGTGTAGCGTCGGATCTGAACGCTTTCGACGATCGAGGTGACATGCAAGTGTCCGTCGCGGTCCGGCAAGAGTAGCTTACGAACCAGAGCAAATTCGGTTCCTACTGGAAATTGCGGGACTTGTGGATTCCAGACGTCCATGGGCTGCGGCCAATTGGGATCCTTCATGCGCACGAAGAGGGGTATCTTCATTTCGGCGAGTCGTTTGAAGTAGACGAGGGTCGCATCGCGACCGCCGGGCAACCGGGCAAAGACCAGGAACACAGAGCGCGCGGTGAAAGAGCTGTCGTGGCCGGGGGCTGCCAAGTCCGGGGGCGGCGGGCTGAGGCAGACCCACGGGCCGTGAGGATCGAAAAGATCTGGCGGGAGAAACGCGCGGTTGGGGCTTGCGGAGTCGTAGTCCGGCGGGAATTCGTGAAGCTGCAGCGCGCGGGAGTAGGTATCTGGGAGCGTTGCGAGTTCTTGAGGTGAAAGCGCGAGGCTGCGGACGATGGGTGCTAGCCAAGAGATTAACTCGCGGCGTTGCGGCTGATAAGGAAGATCGGGCTGGTCTGGCTGGTCGGCCCAATCGAGAACCGCCCAGAGGTCGCGCTGAAGAATTGCGCGCTTGAGCGGGTCGGTGATCTGGCGCTCGGCGTGAGTGCGGAGAAATTCGTCGGCCAAGGCGATTGCTTGTTGATGAGATTTTCCTTCGAGCAGATAATTCGTTTCGCTCCAGAGGAGAGGATCCAGCGCGTCGAAGCCGAATTGTTTTCCGTCGGAAGCGGTGCGGACGTGCAGGGCGCGGTAGAGTCGATTGGAAATGTGTTGGGGATCGGGGTGGAACAGCGCGGGCTGGTCGGCGGGCCTCGGTGCGGCGTGCTGATGCCACACGAGAGATGCTGCCAGGATAGCTGCGAACACATACGCGATCGAACGAGCTCGCCGCATGCGGGAGATACTACCATCGAACAATCTGAATCCCAGTAGATGGTGTTGCGTCGGGGAGTGGAGATGGGCGACCATCGCCGCTGGTTAAACCCGCCAATCGGGAGATTGGCGTTCCCAGGGGGGGCTACAATTCGTTGACTTCCCTGCCCCTTGCTAAGAGAATGTGGCTAGTTGCGGTCTTTGGGAGGATGCATTGGCTGAACTTACCGTGGATGTGGCTAAGTTTGTGAACGGGCAAGTTGAGAAGTGCCATCCGATTTCCGAAGGGACTACCACCCGCCGCAAGCGCAAGCCTCATATTGTTGCCGTGATCAATGAGATGTGCACCGGTTGTTCGGGATCGCCGGCCTGCGTGGAGTATTGTCCTGTGGCGGATTGTATGTTTTGGGTGCCAGACCAGGAGCATCCGCCTTTTGGCAAGATTCTTGTGGATCCGCTTCTGTGTATCGGGTGCAAATTGTGCACCAGCAAGGGGCCGGATGGATCGTTTTTGGAAGGATGCCCCTGGGATGCGATTGATATGGTGCCGCTCGCGGAGTTTGAGAGTACGTATGGAGCGATGCCGTTTTAGTGCGTTTGACGGAGCGTTGACGTCCGCGTTGCAACCTCGCTGAAGCCTCAGGAAAAAGAGAGATTCCCTCCTACGGCGGGCAAACCTCACTTCGTTCGGAATGACAACGGCAATTTTGTGCGCGTTGCGGAGGGTTTATTGTTTGCGGCAGTCGGCGCAGAGGCCGCCGACCTCTGTGCGGGAGACTGTAATTTCGATGCCGCAGTCGCGGGCGATTTGGCTTTTTAGTTCTTCGTAGAGTTCGCTTTCAAATTCGCGGACTTTGCCGCAGCGCAGGCAGGCTACGTGGATGTGGTCGCGCGGACCGTGGCTTTCGTAGAAGTGGCGATCACCGCGGAGGTGGAGGAGATCGAGTTCGTCAATGAGGCCGTGGCGCTTTAGGAGATCAATCGTGCGGTAGACGGTGACCTGGGTGACGCGCGAGTCGAGTTTTTGGGCGCGTTCGAGGATTTCGCCTGCGTCCAGATGGCGGCGGGCGGACTCCATTACTTGGAGGAGGACGCGGCGTTGGCGGGTCAGGCGGATGCCGCGCGCGCCGAGTTCGCGCTGCAGACGGCCGGGGGCTTCGTGATTGATGCGTTCGCCGGTGGAAACGCGATGTGCGGGGGTGGCGGACATGGTCGTCACGGAGATTATACCAAAACGATTGCGCGGTGAAGCCGCGGTTCGCGTTTGCGGCAAAAGCTAGTGGCTTTGGACTAGTTTGAAGATGTCGCTGTACATTACGAAGGCGAAGATGCCGAGTAAGAAGACTAAGCCAACTTGCACGAAACGTTCTTTCACGGCCAGGCTCAAGTCGCGGCGTAGGATGCCTTCGATGGCTAGCATTAGTACGTGGCCGCCGTCGAGGATTGGGATTGGGAGAAGATTGAGCAGGCCTAGATTCAGGCTGATGATGGCCATTAGCCAGATCAGATCTACGGGTCCGCGTTTGGCGGCGCGTCCGGATTCACGGGCGATTCCTACCACGCTGGTTAGCTGGCGGATTTTTACTTTGCCGGTGAAGAGACCGCCGAGGACCATGCCAATTTCTTTCATGCCGACCGTGGTTTGAACCGACGCGACTTTGACGGCCTGGCCGAAGCTCTGGCGTTCGAATTTTTGCTGGACTTTCGGCGCGACGCCGACTTGCCAGACGGAACTGCCGTCGAGGCCCATGCCGCGCATCGGAGTGATGTCGAACGAAATGTCTTTGCCGTCGCGTTGCACGGTGAATTGGATCGGGCGGCCATCGGAGTGGCGGACGCCTTCGACCAATTGCGGCCAGGTGATGATGGGCTTGCCGTCCATGGCGACGATCTTGTCGCCCTCTTTCATTCCAGCGCGTTCGGCAGGCGTGCCGATGCCGATTTCGTCCGCGATGGGCGGGATTAGCGGGTAGCCCAAAACGGAATCAACGGTGGCGGGCGGTTGGGGGAATTCACCGGTCAGTTTCTGCTGAGTGTTGGCGCGCGCGACGGTGAAGGTGAATGGCGCGTTCGGTTGCTCGTCTTTCAACTGATCGAAGACTGATTCCCAGGTGGGAGTGGCGACGCCATTGACGTTAACGATGCGGTCGCCGCTTTGCACGCCGGACGCGGGAGGATTTTCCTGCGAGACGGCGGCGACCTGCGCCGGCTGGCGGAGGTAGTCTTCAGAGGGAATGCCGACGAGCCAGAAAATACCCCAGAAAATCAGGAAGCCAAAGATGATGTTCATGGCGGGGCCAGCGCAGGCGATGAGGACGCGGACCCAGCGAGGCTTCGAAAGAAATTCGTAGGCGGCGCCGGTGCGTTCTTCGACGGGATTATCGCCGGCCATGCGGACGTAGCCGCCGAACGGAAGAGCGCTGAGCCGGTAGTCGGTGTCGCCGCGTTTGACGCCGAAAAGGCGCGTGCCGAAGCCGAAGGAAAAGACTTCGACTTTGACGCCGGAAAGCTTGGCGGCGATGAAATGTCCCCATTCATGGACGAAGATCATGACGCCGAGAACTACGGTGACGGATAGGATGGCGATAACTGCGCTTTGAAATTGAGCCATGAGGCCTCTAGCTTAGATTTTAATTCTTTCGACGCTCGACTTCCAGGCGAGCGAGCCGGCGCGCTTCGGCGTCGGCATTCAGGACGTCTTCAATGGCGCGCATGGGCGTGCGCGGCATCTTTTCGAGTACGCATTCGATGACTGCGGCAATGCCGAGAAACGACAATTTCTTTTCCAGGAACGCGGCCACCGCGATTTCGTCGGCTGCGTTCAATGCGCAGGGCAACGGTCCACCCTGACGCAACGCTTCCTGAGCGAGCAGCAAGCACGGAAACTTTTTCGCCGGGACGTCTTCGAAGTCCAGTCGGCGCAGCGCGGACCAATCGAGGGCATATCCATTCGACGGAATCCGCTCTGGATAGGTTAGCGCATATTGGATGGGCATGCGCATGTCGGTTGGACCGAGTTGTGCGAGGATTGAACCATCCACGAACTCAACCATCGAATGTATGGTGGACTGCGGGTGGATGACGACTTTAATTTTGTCGAGATCCATGCCGAAAAGCCATTTGGCTTCAATCACTTCGAAGCCTTTGTTCATCAGCGTGGCGGAGTCTATGGTGATGCGCTGTCCCATCTTCCAATTTGGATGCGCCAGGGCTTGTTTTGGTGTGATCTTCTTGAATTGTGAGGCCGGCGTTTTGCGGAACGGGCCGCCGGAGGCGGTGAGCACGAGGCGCTTCACTTCGCGATGTTCTCCGGCTCGCAGACATTGGTGGATGGCGTTGTGTTCGCTGTCCACCGGGAGCAGCGCGACGCCGGAGCGTTTTACTGCGGCGGTGACGACTTCGCCGGCGGCGACCATTACTTCTTTGTTGGCTAGCGCGATGTGTTTGCCTTGCTCGATGGCTTTGTAGGTTGCAGGAAGACCGACTACGCCAACTGCTGCAGAGACTACCATTTCGGCGTCGGAATGGGTGGCTACCCGCTCCATCCCTTCGGCGCCGAATAGGATTTCGGGTTGCGGCTCGCTCTTGGCTGTGCTTTTGCGGCGCTGCATGAGGATGTCACAAAGTTCTCGGGCGGCGGATTCGGTGCCGACGGAAACCACTTGCGGGTGATGCTTTGTGGCTTGCTCGGCGGCGAGACGAACGTTAGAGCCAGCGGCGATCGCGACGACTTGAAATTTGCCGGGGTGGGCGTCTACTACGTCGAGGCATTGGCGGCCGATCGAGCCGGTGCTGCCCAAGATTGAGATGCGTTTCATAGGGACTGCTTCCATTTTATAGGCGTTTTGTGGATTATGCGAACGAAGGTTCGGCGCTGAGTGGATAAATGATCAGGTAGCTGCGAGTGAGTTGCGGACGATTGCGGGAGCGGGATCTGAGGAGTGGCGATGAATTCAATGCAGCGGAGCGGAACGGCGACGGAGCAGGGCGCCGGATTGCATTTCGGGGCTACCGATTATTTGGCGGCGGAGCGGACGTTTCTAGCGTGGATACGCACTGGGATCGCGCTGATGGGTTTTGGGTTCGTGGTGGCGCGATTCGGATTGTTTTTGCAGGAGTTTCAGTTTGCGCAGGCGGATATTCCTCGGCACTCGTCGTGGCTGTCGCTGTTTTTTGGAACTGCGTTGATTGCTATCGGCGTCATCGTGAATGTATTTTCGACTTGGGCGCACGTGCGATTGGTACGCGCCATGAATCGCGGCGCGGCAAGCTACAAGAGCGCGTCGAAGCTGGCGATTGCGGTGGCTTTGGTACTGGCAGCGATTGGTGTGGCGTTGGCGTTTTATGTGACGCTGGTTCGCGGCACGGAAGGACTGAATTCTGGAATCATTCAGGAGAGGACAATGAGCGCGAATGTTAATAATGGGATTGTGAGCAGGCCGAGTATTCATTCCGTGGATGAAAGTGTGGCGAAATTGAAGGCGATGCTGGAATCAAAAGGAGTGAAGATTTTCGCGATTGTTGATCACAGTGGAGAGGCGGCGAATGCTGGTTTGAAAATGCCGCCTACGAAGCTGGTGATTTTCGGAAACCCAAAGGCGGGGACGCCTTTGATGCTGGCGGCACCGAGCACGGCGATCGATTTGCCTCTGAAGATTTTGGTGGCGGAGGATGCTGGCGGGAAGGTGACGCTTTCTTATAATTCGGCCGAGTATTTGCAGCGGCGGCATGGTTTTCCCGCGGATTTGATCGCGAATGTGGCGGTGGTGGATGTGTTGGCGACTAATGCGGGGAAATGAGGATTCACCGCAGAGACGCGGAGGACGCGGCGAACGGCGTGGCCCGGGAGAATTGACAACTAGACTCAAGTGATGAGAAGGCTCTGCGAGAATTCGCGCGACGCACGCTCAGCGGCTAAAGCCGGGTTGCGGTTTTATTCGCTACGGCGCGGCTGAAACCGTGCCCTGACGAACACCATGGTGGCGTGGCGGCTGCGGCTAGTGGGGTTGGGCCAGCCATTGATAGAGGATCCAGACTACTGGGGCTGCGAGGATCAGGCTATCTATGCGATCCAGCATGCCGCCGTGGCCTGGGAGCAGGGCGCCGGAATCTTTTACCGCGGCGCCGCGTTTGTAGGCAGATTCGATGAGGTCGCCGGCTTGTCCGGCGATATTCGCAACGGCGGCGATGACCAGCGGGACTGCGGCTTCCATTTGCATCCAGCGCGCAAAAACTACCGCGACGAGCAGTGACGCGACTACGTTGCCTACCGCGCCTTCCCAGGTTTTCTTGGGGCTTAGGGCTGGGGCCATGGGGACGCGGCCGAGTCCTTTCCCCACGAAATAGGCGAGCATGTCACCCGCCCACACCAGGACTAGCGTGAAGATGACCAGTTGCCTGCCCACCTGTTCAATTTCATTCACGCGGACGATGTAGCTGAACGGCAGTGAGACGAAAAATATTGCCGCGGAGCTGATGGCGATGGCGGGGAGTACTTCGTGCAATGGGCGGCGAGTCGCGAGGCCAAGCGTAACGCATCCGAAGATGAAGATGAGGAGCGCGGCTTCGATGGAAAGCGCGCCGCCGGCTGCGTCGCGGACGATGGAGATGCCTTCCGAGAAAGAATGCTTGATGAGGAAGCCAGCGGAATATTGAGCGTAGAAAATCAGCGCGGTGCAAAAGTAGGTCCACTTTTTGAAGCCGCGCATGCCGACGCGGTCGCCGAGGTCGAAGAATTCGAGCAGGGCGAGAATTGCGACGATTGCGGCGAGCGCCGCTACGACGGCGGGCGGACCCCACCAGACGAGCGCGACGACAATGGGAATCAGGACGGCAGCTGTGGCGATGCGCAGAAGCATGCGACGTCAGCTCCGGCCTGACTTGCCGGACGCGGCGGCCAATCCCCTGGCCCGCTCGCGCGCAGTGCCGAGACCGCCGTAGCGGCGCTCGCGCTTTTGAAAATCCACCAGGGCTTCGAGAAGGCGTTCGCGGGAAAAATCCGGCCAGAGGGTTTCAGTGACGTAAATTTCGGCGTAGGCGATTTGCCACAGCAGAAAATTGCTGACGCGCATTTCGCCGCTGGTGCGGATGAGCAAGTCGGGATCGGGAAGGCCAGCGGTATAGAGATGCTCGGAGATGGTTTGTTCATCGGCCTGGAAGGCAGCCATACCGTTCGCGCGGACTTGCTGGAGCAGGGCGTTGAACGCGTCCACCAGCTCGGCGCGGCCGCCGTAATTGAGCGCGACGACTAGCTTCATGCCGGTGTTTTTTGCGGTGACGCTCATGGCGCTTTGGATATCCTTGCGGACGGCTTCGGGAAGTTGTTCGGAGCGGCCGATGATGAGGAGACGAATATTATTTTTGTGGATGGCGGGGAGTTCGCGTTTCAGATATTCGCGGAGGAGGCGCATCAGGAAGTCCACTTCGGCTTGGGGGCGGCGCCAGTTTTCGAGGGAGAAGGCGTAGAGAGTGAGGCACGGGAGCTTCAGCCGGGCGCAGGATTCGATGATTTCGCGGGCGGCTTTTACTCCAGAGCGGTGTCCTGCGACGCGCGGTAGGTGACGGCGCTGCGCCCAGCGGCCATTACCGTCCATGATGACGGCGAGGTGTTCGGGCAACCGCTGCAGGTCAATTTTATCGAGAAGCTCCGCTTCTTCGCGGTTGGCGGCTTTGAGAAGTTCGCTGGCTTTCACTCAGTTACGCTCGAGGACAGACAGTGAGGAAAGCTAGCATACGCGGTCGGGGCAAGCAAGGAGTGCGCAGGCCGCCGGACGGCGCGGGACGTTCTGCGAATTGCGCCGATACCGAAAGGGCAAGAGAGATCCTTCGCTGCGCTCAGGATGACGGGAAAGGCAAATTCAAATTCAGAGTCAAAAGCTGGCGCACTGAAGTGCGCCGCTACAAATTCAAAAGCGAATTCGTCATGGGGAATGGATTAGGGAGGCGCCTAGGCCTGCGCTGCCTGGTTGGAAGATGCTGGCGTAGACGAGGACTATCGTGAGGATGATCATGATGATGCTCACGGACCAGGCTACGAGGTTGAAAGCCCACGTGTTGGTGTGCTCGCCCATCAGGTCGCGGCGATTGATTAGCAGTAGGACGAAGATAAGAACTACTGGGAGCCAGACGCCGTTGGCTACTTGGGAGAGGACTAGGATTTTGAAGAGCGGGGCTTTGGGCAGAAGGATGATGCCGCCGCCGGCGACGATTAGTCCGGTGTAGAGAGAGTAGAACGCGGGGGCTTCTTTTACTTTGCGGTCGAGACCTGCTTCGAAGCCGAGGCCTTCGCAGATGACGTGGGCGGTGGAGAGTGGGAGGATGGAAGCTGCGAAGAGCGAGGCGTTGAGCAGGCCGAAGGCGAATAAGTAGGCGGCCCACTTCCCTGCCAGCGGAGCTAGGGCTGCGGCGGCTTGAGCGGCGTCGGAGATGTTGGTCATGCCATTTTTATTGAGCGTTGCCGCGCAGCACACGATGATGAAGAAGACGATGGCCATGCAGGAGATGCTGCCAACGAGAACGTCGAGGCGCGCGTGTTTATATTGTTTGGGGCCTACGCGCTTTTCGACGAAGCCGGCTTGCAGGTAGAAGAATTGCCAGGGCGCGATGGTGGTGCCGACTAGTGCGGTGAGCATCAGTAGATAGTTGGTGCTGAAATGCACGGTCGGCCTGACGGTTTCTTTGGCGGCGAGGAGCCAGTCGGGTTTCGCCAGGAACGCCGACGCGACATAGGCAAGATAGAAGCCGCAGGCAACCAGGAATATTTTTTCGACTTGGCGGTAACTTCCCTTTACGACGAGAAGCCAGACGGCGATTCCCGCGAGCGGCACGGCAATATATTTGGTGACGCCGAAGATTTGCATGGAGGCGGCTACGCCGGCAAATTCGGCGACGGTGTTGCCGAGGTCCACGGCCAGGGCGGCGATCATTACGAAGAAGGTGGAGCGGAAGCCGAATTCTTCACGGATTAAATCGGAGAGGCCTTTGCCGGTGACGACGCCCATGCGCGCACACATTTCCTCGGAGACGTAGAGCGCAATGGTCATGGGGATGAGCGACCAGAGCATGGTGTAGCCGAATTGCGCGCCGGAGGTGGTGTAGGTGGTGATGCCGCCGGCGTCGTTGTCCACGTTGGAGGTGATCAGGCCGGGACCGACTACGGCTAGCAGGACGGCCAGGCGACGGCGGGTCATGCGGGTGCGGCGCATGAAGCTCGAGCCACGGGCTTTCCAGGTGGCTAGGGTGGTGGTCGAGTTGGTCGGTTGGTCAGACATTGCGCGTGCTTGCTTGACCGCGAGTCGTGCTGTTACGCAAATCGCGATGCGGGCTGCGTCGAAGAGGGGTCCTTCGGCGCGCTCAGGATGACACCAAAAGAAAAGGCGTTAGAGCTTGGCGCGCATGCGGCTTACTACGTCGTCTACCGTTATCGTGCCGATCGGGTGGTTTTCGGCGTCTACTACTGTTAGACCTCTCAGGTTATATTTGTCGAAAATTTCGAAGATTTCTTTGTCATGCGCGCTGGGCATTACCGAGAGCAGAGGTTCGAAGGCCATCTCGGACATGCGCTGGTCGGAGGAAGAGAGCAGCAGGCGCGCGATGGGGACGGTGCCGGAGAGCGCGGCGTCTTTATTGATGAGTATTACGTTGTCGAGCTGATCGGGCGAGATTTCGTGGAAGCGGATGTAGTCTACGACTTCGCCGCGGGTGGCTTCCTCACCTACGACTACGATTTCGGTGTTCATCATTCCGCCGGCGGTGTCCTGTTCGAACTTCAGGAGCGCTTCGACATCGTGGGCTTCGCGATGTTCCATTTCGCCGAGAACTTCCTGCGAGGTTTCGGAGTCGAGGCTGGCGAGGAGGTCGGCGGCGGCGTCGGGACTCATTTCTTCGATGATGTCCGCGGCGCGTTCGGGATCGAGCTTTTCCACGACTTGCGTTTGCAGGCGCTTATCGAGTTCGGTGATGGTCTCGGCGGCGGATTCTTCGTCGAGCGAGGAGATGATGCCCTGGCGCTCGTCGGGCGAAAGCTCTTCCATGATGTCGGCAAGGTCGGCGGGGTGCAGCGCGGCGAGCTTTTCGCTGGTCATGCGCAGCTTCACGCGGCGGAGCGGGTCGGGTTCGATGAGATTGACGAATTCCCAGAGGATTTTGCGAGGTGGCAATTTTTTTTGGATGCGGCGAATAGCCATGGGAGGAACGATGCCTTGCAGCAGGCGGCGGACGGCGCCGGGAAGGCCGACGTCCACTTGGGTGATACGCAGCTCCGTATTGCCATTCGTGCGCTGGTCGGCGAGGTCAATATCGTTTACGCGGACGACTTTGCGGCCGTTGGTGTCGATAATTTGCTGGTCGAGGAGATCTTTGCCGACGGCTAGCCAGGCTTCGTTGGGATGGTAGAGCTCGAGAGCGGATTCGTCGGTGGTGAGATAGATTTTGCCGGGCGCGACGGAGCGGATTTGGTCGTAGCGAGCGAGCAGCGGGCGGTATTGGCCGCGGCCGAGGAGGAGTTTCGCGACGCGATTGGGTTGGTCGGCGGGTTCGATAAACATTTCTTTGACGCGGCCTACGTAGTTTCCGACTGAATCGTAGGTCGCGGCGCCGATTACTTCGGTGGCGTGAAGCATGGTGACTCCTTTACTGCACGTGCTGGGAAATCGCCTTAGGCCACTGGACAAAAAAAATGCCCGGGACCGGCGTCATTGACCGGCCTCGGGCACCTGGAATTCGCCCTTCGTTTACTGCAGGCCGGGCCTCTCCGCCCTGTCCCCGCGTGCATCGCAGGTCCAGCGAACCGATACAGCATGGGAAGTTCCCTGCCCCGGCTGAGAATTGCCAGCGTGATGGGGGCGGCTACTTCCGGGTTCCGATTTGGACTGTAGCTCCATTGCGTTGCGCTAATGTCCCAACTGACTAGTAAATGCAGACGTAAAGTTTGTCAAGCAGAGAGTGCGGTTTCGCGCCATTTATTTTGCGGGGAAGACCATGTTTTTCATGGGGCGGTCGTGGCGGCGGCAGTCGGAGGCCTGGAGATCCCAATACGTGGCACGGATGTAGGAGGCGGTGGTATAGCCGAGGGTGCGGGCGACTTGGTCAATCGCGGCGGGGTGGCCTTCGAGTTCGAGGAATGTGCCGATGGGTGTTTCATCCAGGTCCAGGTGCAAGCCGCGTAGGCGAAAACTGGTGCGGTATTTCTCGTAGTGGAACTGAGGTTGAAAGCCCAAACGCGCGAGGGTAGCGCGCCAATCGCGGGAATGACTGGCGACGACTTCCCTTTCGGCACGTTCTTTGTAGCGACGAGTTTTCCTGGGCGCGCGGCGGTGGCGGGAGGGCGCTTTCGAGGTGAGGACTACACGGCGGACGTTCGAACCGTGGATGCGGGCGTTTCCCGGCGCTGCGGATTCGCTGCGGACGCGGAGGAGCCGGCCACGGCGGCGCAGATCGGAATGGGGCGTGTCGTAGAGCGTATTGGATTCGAAGACGCGGCCGTGAGAGACGGCACCTAACTCTTCTATCGCGCGAATCGCCGCGGCGAGGTCGGTGACGCGGAGCTTCACTTCGATTTCGGCCTGGGTTTTTCGCGGTTGGGGCACGGTGAAGTATACGGCAAGTGTTGTTCGCGGCGCTGCGGGCGATGTTGCCAAAGGCGCGGGCGAGCCAGCATAATCGAAACGCTGCCGACGCTCGGAGCCGGGTGACAATTGCGTTTAAGGATCGCGGGACGGTCTTCGCGGCGCGCGGTCGGCATTCATGACTGAACCTACAACCCCATTGATGCAGCAGTATCATGCCGTCAAGAAGCAGCATCCGGCGGCCTTGCTGCTATTCCGCCTGGGCGATTTCTACGAGCTTTTCTACGATGACGCGGTGGTGGCGTCAAAGATTTTGCAAATCACTTTGACTGCGCGGAACAAAGAGAAAGGGCAGGCTGTGCCGATGTGCGGGGTGCCTTATCACGCGGCGGAGAATTATATTGCGCGGCTGATCCGGGCGGGCCACAAGGTGGCGATCTGCGAGCAGATGGAACTGCCGGGGCCGGGCAAGAAGATTGTGCGGCGCGAAGTGATACGCGTGTTGACGCCTGGAACGGCTGGCGGCGCGGGGCTGGTGGACGCGAAGGAAAACAATTATTTGGCGGCGGTGGCGCGGAGCGCGGCGGCGGGAGCTGCTGCGGGAGCCGGTGGTGCTGGAGCCGGACGTGCTGGAGTGCGTGGGGCGGAGGCTGCGATTGGGCTGGCGTTCGTGGATCTTTCTACCGGCGAGTTTCGCGCTACGGAATTTGGCGGAGATAAGGCTGAGGCGCGTTTGCGAGATGAATTGGGAATTTTGCGGCCGCGGGAGGTGCTGTTGGCACGGCCGGCGACGCTTTTTCCGGTGACTGTGCCCGCCGAGATGGACGGGTTGGGGGCCGTCGAGACGCGTCTGGATGATTGGGTGTTCGAGACGAATTATGCTGCACGGATTCTGGAGGAACATTTTCGTGTGGCGGCTTTGGAAGGATTTGGTTTGGTGGGGCACGCGCAGGCTACGGCTGCTGCGGGAGCGCTGGTGCATTATCTGCGCGAGACTTCGGCGATTGGAGCGCGTTCGCCGGAGGATTCGGCGGTGATTCCGTCGTTGCGTCCCGCGGGGGCAGGCCTCGAGCATCTCGATCGCATCGCATATTACGAGCAGCAGGAGGCGATGATTCTGGATGCGGTGACGGCGCGAAACCTGGAATTGGTGGAGCCTTCTACGGGAGACGATGCTTCCGCGACACTTTTGAAGGCTATCGACGATACCGCTACCGGGATGGGAGCGCGGCTTTTGCGAGGCTGGATTTTGCGTCCCGAGATTGCGCTGGGGGAGATCGAGGCGCGGTTGGATGCTGTGGCGGAATTGCGGGCGCAAACGGTGGCGCGGGAGGAAATTCATCGGACGCTGGAAGGGATTTTGGATTTGGAGCGGCTTACCAGCCGCGTGACATTGGGCGTGGCTACGCCGCGAGATTTGCTGGCATTGCGGGGCTCGCTGGAGCGGATTCCGGCGCTGCGCCAACTGTTGGCAGGCGCCATGACGTCTGCATTGTCCGATCCCGTTGCTCCTGCTGCCGCGATCGCGATCGGAAACTCGCGGCTCGCGTCTCTGCACGAACAGCTAGATGAGATGGCGGACGTGCGAGACACGATTGCGCGCGGGATTGCGGATGATCCCCCGGCGGTGGCGGGCGATCCGGGAGTGATTCGGCGCGGATACGATGCGGAGCTGGATGAATTGCGCGATATCACCAAGACGGGACGGCAGATTATTGCGGCAATGGAGGAGCGGGAGCGCAAGCGGACCGGGATTGCTTCGCTGAAGATTCGTTACAACCAGGTTTTTGGTTTTTACATTGAGATTTCGAAGGCGAATTTGCACTTGGCTCCGGCGGATTACGAGCGCAAGCAGACTTTGGTGAACGCGGAGCGCTTTACTTCGGGCGAATTGAAGGAGCATGAACAGAAAGTGCTTTCGGCTGAAGAACGTGTGCTGGCGATTGAGCGGCGATTGTATGCGGAGATTCGCGAAGGCATCGCGCGAGAGGCGGGGCGTTTGCGGCGGACGGCCGCGGCGATCGCGCAGCTGGACGTGCTGGTAAATTTCGCACGGATTGCGGCGACGCGGAATTATACGCGTCCGGAATTCACGGACAAGGCGCTGGCGAAAAAGGGCAAGCGCGGGGTTTTGATGATCGCGGGCGGGCGTCATCCGGTGATTGAAAAGCTTTTGGAGGAGCGCGGCGAGAGGTTTGTGCCGAACGATTTGTATCTAGACGACGAGACGCAATTTCTTTTGCTGATTACAGGGCCGAACATGGGCGGCAAGTCCACTTATTTGCGGCAGGCGGCGTTGATTGCGATTCTGGCGCAGATGGGATCGTTTGTGCCAGCGGTGCAGGCGAGATTGCCTTTGTTGGATCGCGTGTTCACGCGCATTGGGGCGTCGGATAACCTGGCGCGTGGGCGGTCCACATTCCTGGTGGAGATGAGCGAGGTGGCGGCGATTTTGAATACGGCGACGGCGGCCAGCTTGGTGTTGTTGGATGAAGTGGGCCGCGGGACGGCGACGTTTGACGGGCTTTCGATCGCTTGGGCTGTGGTGGAGGCTTTGCATTCCGGGGCGCGGCCGCGGACTTTATTTGCTACGCACTATCATGAATTAACGGAGCTCGAGCAATTGTTGCCGGGAGTGCGGAATGTGCATGTGTCGGTGCAGGAGGCGGGAAGCGAAATTGTGTTTTTGCGGCGCGTGGAGCCTGGGAGCGCGAATAAGAGTTATGGGATTGAGGTGGCGCGATTGGCGGGATTGCCCAACGATGTGATTGCGCGGGCGCGGGAGATTTTGCGGCGGCATGAGCAGAGCGAGGAAAAGTTGACGCAGGAGTTATCGCCGGGGGCCGGGGTGGAAGGGGCTGCGAGGGCGCCGGTAGTGGCGCGACAGACTAGTTTTACAGCGATTGATGAGTCGGTTTTGGATGCGTTACGCAGCGCGGATTTGAATAAGTTGACACCGATCGAGGCTATGAATTTGCTAGCGGCGTTGCAGAAGCAGCTCGCGTAATTGCGTGTATGACGCAAATCTCCGGGTGGCGGCGGGGATCCGGCTGTGGCCGGCTTCGGTGACGCAAGCCCGCCACGGCGGACAGGCCTCGGCTTGCAACGGCGGTAGCCCTTCGTTCCTCAGGATAAACAAGCTGCCGCACTCCCAGAACATGCGCGCGAGTGTGGCGATGTGTAAACTTCTTGGCAATTCGGGGTTGTCAATGACCGCGGGTGGCTTCTAGACTCAATTCACTGATGCTGGTACTGGGAATGATGTCCGGGACATCCGCCGACGGCATTGATGCCGCTTTGGTGCGTATTTCCGGGGCGCCTCCATCCCTTTCTGTAAAACTTGAAGGTCATTATCATGCGCGATTCCCTGCGCGGGTGCGGCAGGCGATTTTGCGTTTGGCGAACGGCAGCGCGACTACTACTGCCGAGATCAGTCAACTCAATTTTTTGTTGGGAGAACAACTTGCGCGCGCGGCTCTCGAGGCATGCGTACGCTGGCGATTGCCGCTGGGAAAATTGGAGTTGATCGGGTCACACGGACAGACGATTTATCATCAGGGAGCGGGTTCGCGATTTCTGGGGGCGCGGCGCGTGGCTTCGACCTTGCAGATTGGCGAACCAGCGATCATTGCGGCACGTACGGGAGTGACGACGATCGGGGATTTTCGCCCGGCAGACATGGCGGCGGGAGGACAGGGTGCGCCGCTGGTTCCGTTCGTCGATTATTTGCTTTACCGCAATCGGAAATTGGGGCGCGTGGCGCTGAATATTGGCGGGATAGCAAACGTCACTTTAATTCCGGCCGGTGCGAGCGTCGAGAATGTGCTGGCATTTGATACCGGGCCGGGGAATATGCTGATTGACGCGCTCGTGAGCGCTATTTCGCGAGGGAGGAAAGCGTTTGACGCCGATGCGCGCATTGGATTGCGGGGGCGAGCGATACGTCCGCTGCTGGAGGAGATGTTGCGGCATCGCTATTTGCGGCAGGCGCCGCCGAAGACGGCGGGGCGGGAACAATTTGGGCAGGAATATGCGCAGGAATTATTGGATTGGGCGAAGAAGCGGCGGGCGCGGCCGGAAGACTTGGTCCGCACGGTGACAATTTTTACGGCGCTTTCGATCGCGGATGCGTTCCGGCGGTTTATTTTTCCGCGAGCGCACGTGAATGAATTGATTGTGGCGGGAGGCGGCGCGAAAAACCCTTTGTTGATGGCGCAACTGGGGGCGGCGTTGCCGGGGATTGAAATTGTGGGGTCGGCGCGATTTGGCGTGCCGGCGGAAGCGAAAGAGGCGTTTGCGTTTGCGATTCTGGCCTACGAATCGTTTCATGGGCGGGCGAATAATTTGCCTTCGGCAACGGGAGCGAAGCATCCCGCGATTCTTGGGAAACTGGTGCACGGCCACGCGCGCTAGGAGCCAACTGGCGGCGCTTATGTTTGTGGCGGCGGTGATATTTACAACAGCGCTCTGTGCGGGATGCGGCTCCTCGGGTTCATCCGCGGATTCAAACACTGTAAATTTCGTGATTGAGGCAGCGCCTACCAATCTTGATCCGCGCATTGGGGCGGACGGTTATTCGGAACACATTGATGGGTTGATTTTTTCGAGCTTGGTCGGGCACGACGATCAGATGAAAGTTGTGCCGGACTTGGCGGAATCGTGGGATACGCCTGATCCGGTAACTTACGTTTTTCATTTGCGGCATGGCGTGAAATTTCACGACGGGCGGCTGTTGACGTCGGCGGACGTGAAGTACACGTTTGATTCGGTCCTTTCCGGCACGATCAAGACTACGAAGCGTGGATCGTTCAAATTGGTAAAGTCGGTGGAGGCGCCTGACGATTTCACGGTCGTATTTCATCTGAGCGAGCCGTATGCGTCGCTGCTGTGGAATCTCACGGCGCCGGGGATTGGGATTGTGCCGCACGGGGCTGGCGCGGAAATGTCGCGGCATCCGATTGGGACGGGGCCGTTTCGGTTTGTGAGCGCTACTACGGATGAAGATGTAGTGCTGGCGCGCAATGACGATTATTTTGGTGGGGCGCCGAAGATCGCTAACTTGCATGTGCGGATCGTGCCGGACGCCTTGGTGCGGGCGTTGGAACTGCGCAAGGGGTCGGCGGATGCGACGATCAATTCTTTGACGCCGGACATGATCGTTACTTTCGCAAAGCAACGCGGATTAGTCGTCGAGCAGCAGCCGGGGACGATGTTGGCTTATCTCTCGTTCAATTTCGATGATCCGATTCTCGCGAAGCGTGACGTGCGTCAAGCGCTGGCATACGCCACGGACCGAGCCACCATCATTCGATATTTGCTGCGCGGCCAGGCACGGCCCGCGTCCAGCCTTTTGCCGCCAAACCACTGGGCGTATGAGCCGAACGTGCAGCAATACGACTACGACCCAGCCCGTGCCGAGAAAATGCTCGATGCCGCCGGATTCCCACGCGGGGCGGACGGCATGCGGATGCATCTCACGCTGAAAACGTCCACGGATGAATCCACGCGGCTGATGAGCGAGGCGATCGCTGAGCAGTGGAAGCGCGTTGGCGTGGCGCTGCAGCTTCGGCCCATGGAATTCGCTACGTTTTATTCCGACGTCACACACGGAAGCTTCCAGATCTATTCACTACGCTGGGTGGGCGGCAATAATGACCCGGATCTTTTTGAGGCTGCTTTCAGCTCGAAGAAGATGCCGCCTGATGGCTACAATCGCGGGCATTATCGCAATCCGCAGCTCGATGCCCTGCTCGATCAGGCGCGCGTCGAGATGGATCAGGAGAAGCGCAAGGCTTTGCTATCGCAAATACAGAAGATTGTTGCGGTGGATGAGCCGTATATCAATCTGTGGTACTTGGATAATGTTTGCGTGCATCGGGAGCGGTTGGCGGGAATTGAGATGGCGCCTAGTGGAGATTACGGATTTTTGGATACGGCATTCCTGCGCTGATTAATCGGTCGGTCCAAACACGCCACCTTGGGCGCGTTGCCAAATCCTGTAACCTTCCAGTTCTTCCTCCCTAACCGTCTGTTGGCTCACAAAAACCGGATCCCAAGAGGAAAACGAATTCCGTGACAGCGGGAGATGTCCGATGCTGAAATTCTCGTCGCCGAGTTTCCCGAGTGTCAAAGTGTTCGGGTCTACCGTCACTGGACGCACTGCAAATTTTTGTTGATAGATGCGGACGTGCACCGCATCTGAATCGAGAACGAGCACTTTCAGTATTCCAAATTCTTTTTTGTCGCGAAACGAATATAAGCCGCCGACGCGCCATTGCTCCTGACTGTAGCGGTAGCGCTGCCAAGCAAGCACAAGCAGCGCGATGGCGATTGCGACGACGAGGACGATTCCGAAGGTCTTTTGCAAATGACGTTTCCTGTTGAAAATTCAAACCAAACCACGCGCCCTGACCGTGGAATGACTCGCTACGAGTGGAGCGCTTTTTGAATTTCTTCTTCGGGGATTACGCCTTCGCGGATGAGGGTCCAGTGGTCACCGTCAATGCGGACGATTGTGGAGGCGAGGACACCGCCGGTATCGCCGGCATCGAGGATGAGCGGGAGGCGGTCGCCTAACTGCTTCACGATTTGCTGGGCGCTGGTGCAGGATGGAAAGCCTGAGAGATTCGCGCTGGTGCCGGTGACGGGGCCGCCGACGGCTTCGATGAGCGCGGAGGGAACTTTGGAATTGGGCCAGCGGAGAGCGACGCGTCCGGTGTTGCCAGTGACTTTCAGCGGCAGGCGATGCGTGGCTTCGACTACAAGAGTGAGGCCGCCAGGCCAGAATTTATTGGCGAGGGCGAGAAAACAATCGGGGACGTCGCGGACGAGACTGACGGCCTGCTCGATCGAATTTACTAGGATCGGGAGAGCTTTGGTTTCGGGACGGCCTTTGGCGCGAAAAACGGCTTCGATGGACGCGAGATTGAAGGGATCAACCGAGAGGCCGTAAAACGTGTCGGTGGGGATGCCGACGACTTTGCCGCGTTTGACGAAACTTGCGGCGTACTGCACCAAATGATCTTCCTGTGAATCGTTAGAGATTTTCAGGACTTCGACAGGCAAATGATCACTCTCGGCGGGTTGCGCCCCCAGGTCCGCTTGGCAAGCTAACATAAGCTACACGATAGAAGCAAGTTGCAGGTACGCGGGTATGAGACGACTCGACGGCGGGAGGTGCGTTTGTTAGGCTTGCAAGATGGTGGAGCATTTGACTGCGGATATTATTACGAGCCGCGAGAATAAGTGGCTGAAGATGTTTCGCGCGGGGCTGCGCGGGACGGGGCCTGAGGGCGATGACGCACTGGCGTTGGAAGGGCGCAAGCTCGTGGAGGATTCCTTGCGGTCGGGGCTTGAGGCTGTGGCGCTTTTGGTGAGCGAGTCTGGAGAGCGCGAGCTCGAACATATTTTGCGGGCTGCCAGTGAAAGCGTGACGGGGATTCCGCGGGCGCGCGTGCTTCGCACTACGGATAAATTGTTCGAGAGTATTTCGGGGACGGAGACGCCGCAGGGTGTGGCGGCTTTGTTTCGGCAGCAGGTGTGGCAATTTGAGGATGTGTTGCGCGGGATGGCTTCGGCTGATGGCGCGTTTCGCGCGGGGGCGCCGCTTTTAGTTGTTATGGCTGCGGTACAGGATCCCGGGAATGTGGGGACGATCGTGCGGTCGGCGGAGGCGTTTGGAGCTACGGGGGTGGTTACTACGCGCGGGAGCGCTGATCCGTGGTCGCCGAAGGCAATCAGGGCGTCGGCGGGATCGGCTTTGCGATTGCCGTTGCTGCGGGGGATGGCGATTCCGGTGTTGCTGGCGCAGTTGCGCGTGGCTGAGGTGAAAATTGTGGCGGCGAGTTCGCGGGCGGGGGATGACGCGGGCGAATTGGCGGGAACCGGAGCGGATTTGAGTGATGCGGTTGCAATTTTTATTGGGAATGAGGGAGCTGGGTTGCCGCCGGAAGTGGAGCATGCGGCGGATGCGCGGATTTCGATTCCGATTGCGGAGAGCGTGGAGTCGCTGAACGCGGGGATTGCGGCGTCGATTGTTTTGTATGAGGCGGCGCGGAAGAGAGCGCGGTAGCAACCGATGGGACTATTCCAAACTGTGCAGCCGGAAGAGCAGTCGTCGGCAGGGCGGCCATTGGCTGACCGGATGCGGCCGCAGACTCTGGATGAATTTATCGGGCAAGAGGAGCTGCTCGGGCCTGGGAAGCCTTTGCGCGTGCAGATTGAGCGCGATGATCTGACTTCCCTGCTCTTGTGGGGACCTCCGGGGTGCGGGAAGACGACGCTTGCGCGGATCATCGCGCGGATGACGAAATCGGAGTTCATTCCTTTCAGCGCGGTACTTTCCGGGATCAAAGAAATCAAGGAAGTGATGGCGAAGGCAGAAGCGGTGCGGCGTTATGGACGGCGCACAATTGTGTTTGTGGACGAAGTGCATCGGTTCAATCGCGCGCAGCAGGATGCGTTTCTGCCGCATGTGGAGGCGGGAAACATTTTATTGATTGGAGCGACGACCGAGAACCCGTCTTTTGAGGTGATCGCTCCGCTGCTTTCGCGGATGAAGGTGTACGTGCTGAAGGCGCACACGCCGGAGCAAATTATTACGCTGCTCGAGCGAG
>Ga0307478_10001379_pt1 | contig 21138 bp, 15 predicted proteins | sample atmos_gasesECM4C_2_FD_203713 | JGI IMG/M metagenome (GOLD analysis project Ga0307478, IMG submission 203713) | Hardwood forest soil microbial communities from Morgan-Monroe State Forest, Indiana, United States - atmos_gasesECM4C_05 | ecosystem: Environmental > Terrestrial > Soil > Temperate... | reverse complement strand
CCGGACTAACAACGTTTGAACAGATACGACGATCCGCGAGGTCTGTTGTCCAGGTTCGGACGAAAGAGCGGATGCAACCACCCACGAAAAACATCCTTTATATATGTATACATACCGGGTTTTGTCGAACAGGGGAAGGGAACTGGCCGTGACAGTGTAGGACTCTAACGAATGACGGGGCAGCGTTCTAACCAACTGAACTACGTCCCCAACCGTGGAATCAACAACTTAGCCTAAAACCTTGCAAATAAGACCTTTGCAAGATTCGCATATAGCGCAGGGTCTGCGTCCCGTGTCAAAGAATGCGGCTGTTTCCGGCGTAACCGCCCTCAAACCGCCTACAAATATCAGTGCGCTCATGCGGGATTCATACTAACACAGATGGCTGCGAGAGTCGAAAGGTGAGTCTGATGACCTCCAAGTTGCGAACGACGTTTCTAGTAAACAGTTTCTGAGTGGCCATAAAACTGTTGGTTGGCCCCCCTGAAAATGGTCTGTTCCAGGCTCCCGATGGACGAACCGTCTAGTAAACCATCGCGACTGATTGTGCAGCTCACCCTCGCCAACAACCACGTTTTGAGGACGACTGCTTAGCCGCCGTTCGGACTATTCCGCTGTCCGCGACGACCGTTTGGAGGACAGCGCTTTCGCCGCTTAAAATTAGTCTGACGGCGGTCAACGAAATGAATTCCTCCAACCACGTACAAGACAGTGAACAGCGTCTCTTTCAGAATCGTTGATAGCATTCCCGGTCTCGTAGTTCTCCTGACGGCGGAGGGTCAGATGGAATTCGTCAACCGCAAGGGGCTTGAATATTTTGGCAAGACGCTCGAAGAATTAAAAAGCTGGCAGACGGCTCTACTTTAACAGGGTTCATCCTGAAGACCGGATGCGCGTTCAGGAAGTTTTTGAGAAAAGTGAAATCCAGAAAACCCCTGATCGAGCGGATTACCGCATAGTCTGGGTTGGCGCCGGTGGTGCGTGCGCGATCGCTTTGACGTTTTCGGCTGCGACATAGGGTTTCACCAACACGATCGCCTTCTAGAATTTGTAGCCGGCCCACAATGCCCAGTAATTGAGGTTGCGGCCTGGCTGGCTTTCTTTCACGAACTTGCCGGCATAAAAAATTCCGTAGTCGGCTTGAAACCAGAGATGACGATTCGCCCCCCAGCGCACTTCCGTGCCCGGACGGTGTCCGACGAAGCGTGCATCGCTCTTTCCCGCAGGAATAATCAGAAATCCGGGGACAGCGTACACTCCATCTCGCACGCTCTCCCTCCACTGAAAGATCCAATCGACGGAGGCAGTCACGCTGTGCGGCAGCGTTGCTTCAACGCGAGGGTGTACGTCAATAAAGTTGATGGGACCGGGGCCAGCCGTGGCGAGAACGCCAAAATAATTGCCCTTGGGGAATAACGGATTGAATGTACCGAGGGTGTTCGTCCTCGGATTGTCGCCGCTCGAGATGTCCGCCTTAGCGCTGAATCGCGGTTTAAGCGAAATGTTCGGGAACCGGTAACCGGTTTCCGAAGCCACTGTCCAGGCGCGTATGTTTGCGGAACCGAAGGTCCCGAATTGCCAAAGCGCTTCATAGTCGAAGTCCCAACCGGGGTTCCTCTCGGCGATGGGACGGGAAAGACGTGCACCGACAGTGTGCCGCACTTCGTGGCCGACGCCTCGGTTGAATGCAGCTGTTTTTCGGTCGAGGCCAAGGTAGTAAGCGTCCAGTGCGATGGTCTTCGTCAAAGGTCGGACGCCGTATACCCCCCAAAATCCGACAGCGTCATTGGGGGCGTTATTGAAAAAACCCGGTTTGTCCAGATCCGGGCGCACGGCAAAGCCGTCAATCTGCCAGGAACCAACACTGGCCTTCACCTTGAACCCGTCAAAGCTCAAGCGCACGTTGGGGCCTTCGCGCACATCGATCAGGCGCCCGGAACCATATTCCAGTTCGTGTCTCCCGGCTCTGAACTTGATCCAGTAGCGTTCGTGCCCCGTTCCGGCTTCGAGAAATGCTGCTTGGAAATCGAGTTTTTTTTCGTCGATCGGTCTCGGACCACCGATACGGTAAGAATTCAGACCGCTTTTGAGCTCCACGAACGAGCGAACGTGCTTGCCGTAATGAACGTCGAAATAAAGAATGTAGCGTTCGTTGAAATAGCCATTCATGAAGGGCTGTTGGCCCCAGTTGTCGTTTCCGATCTGTTCCCAAATCTCGCGAACTTCGCCACCCATGGATAAGAACCAGTCACTGCGACCACGCCGTAGACGAACATATTTGATGGGATCCCAGAACTCCTGGCGCAAGGTCGGATCGGCAAGAAAACTCCAGTCGTCGTCTTCGCGAAGCAAGTGGTAGATCCGTGTCGGCGCCGGGGATTCAGTGGTAGGAACCGATTGGCCTTGCGAAAGTCGCGGAATCGCAAAAGAAAAGACCACCAGAATCGTCAACGTTCGCATGTATCTTTTCGTTCCAATCCCAGGTGTGGGACTGCGCTTCGCGGATCATCGTCAGAAGTCGTTCGCACTTCTTATTTCTTTACTACCGAGTGGATTTCCGCGATGTATCCTCCGGGGAACTGCACGACAGTGGATTCTCGCTCGTCGGTCTTATACGGTGGTACGAGAACGTCGACGCCGCTCGCTTTTGCCTTCGCGACCGTGTCCGTCAGATTCGGCACCTCATATCCGGTCATCTCTCTGCCGCACGGATACGGAAGGTGACCGTCGGTAACGAGCGCGGTCAGCTTCCCGAACTTCGATTCGATCCTGACTCTCCGATAGGTCTCTGCAGGTCTTCCGATTTCGACGCCCGGTGCGCGCGGTTCATCAGAGACGACAGTCCCTTGCGAGAAGGCGACAAAGCTGGACACAAACGCATCCACTCGGTCCTGCGAGACATAGACCCGATTCTCCGGAACAGTTTGGAGGGGGGCATAAGATGGCGCCGTGGTGTGCCAATACAGTTGCGTGTTGACGCCACCCGGCCATTGAATGATCGCGTCTTTACCGATCGGATCGTTGAAGGGGGCGACTAAGACGTCTGCGCCGGTTGCCTTGGCGGCGCGGATCGCTTCGTTCATATCAGTGACAAGATAGCCTGTGCGCTCCAACCCGAACGGATACGGAACCGGCGTCTTGAATCCGAATACTGATACGGTGCCTACTGGAGTCATGACCAACTGCGACATTGTGGTGCTGGGTGTCGGAGTTACAGTGAAAACGCCCTGCTTCGCTGTTGTGCCGCCGAATGTCGCAATCAGGCTCGCGACAAAACGATCAAAGTCCTGTGGAGCAACATAGACATGCGTGGTGTCGTACTGCGCTCCGACGGCCACGCCTGGCGTTCGGACTGTCTGCGCACTTTGGGCGAATGTGCTGAAGTATCGCGATTCGCTCGCGAAGCCAATCGTCAGGAAGATAGCAACAGAAGTTCCAGCAAGAATCTGTTTCAAGCGCATTCTATTTCTCCTAAGTCGTCAATTACCTCGTCGCTATGAAACTGGTTCCTGTGTGGTCTGGCTCTCAAAGAAGATCACCTGCTGTGTACGGTCGTGTCCACTTGTCGGACGTGGCGACGTGCTGTGCAAGGATGGAACTTGATTCGTAACGTTTCTTGCGTGATATAGGATTGTAAAGCTGACGGTCGTAGCGCTCACCGACAAGGCAAACGGATGCGGCATGCGAAACGTCGAGCTTTTTCGTCTGAATCCAAATCCCGAACTGCTCGCCAAGCACCATTCCCAAGAGGCCCAGTAAAGCGACGATGGGCGGTGCCGGACTCTTTACCCGGATGAGTCCGTAGAGAACACCCACTCCGAGACCAACGATGAAAGATAAAAATAACACCTTCATTTCGAACCCTCCCGGCCCAGCGTGAATTAGAAGGCAAAGCAGTCGCAACCCAGCTCCCACAGGCCAAGGTCACCCAGCACTTGGAGATGCGATCGCGTCCTGCCATCCGTCGATGCCTCAACATGTGAACAAGAAGCGGAGTAGGACGCGACAACCGGTTGATTCGACTGCTTTGCGTAACCGCCATACTCCTTGACCGGGGACCAGGAGGGGCTCACTGGCAGTGCAGGCGGCGCGTGTTTTGAGAATTCTTCGCTGGCATAAACGACGTTCCCACCCATGATCGTAAGCACCGATTCGAGATGCTTGATCTCCTCCTCGGGAATGGAAAAATAATCGCCAGAGAGAACAGCCAGGTCGGCCAGCTGGCCTGGGGCGACAGCCCCCTTCTTTCCGTTTTCCGTAGAAAACCAACTGCTCCCCGTGGTGTAGAGCTTGAGCGCTTCCTCACGATCCAATCGGTTCTCTTCCGGATAAAGACTGAGACCGCCGACGGTTTTGCCGGTGATAAGCCAGTACAGGGAAAGATAAGGGTTGTAGCTCGAAACGCGGGTTGCGTCGGTGCCGGCTCCCACTGGAACACCCATCTCCAGCATGCGGCGGATCGGTGGCGTGCGCTTAGCTTGCTCGGAGCCGTACCGCTCGACAAAATACTCGCCCTGGAAGGCCATGCGGTTCTGAACTGCGATCCCGCCGCCCAGCGCCTTCACGCGCTCAATGTTGCGGTCGGAGATTGTTTCGCAGTGATCAAAGAACCAATGCAGTCCGTCGAAGGGAATTTCCCGGTTCACCTCTTCGTAGACATTCAGTGCCCGCTCGATAGTCTCGTTGTAGGTCGTATGTATGCGAAACGGCCAGCGATTCTCCACGAGATGGCGAATCACCGCTTTTAGCTCGCTTTCCATGACGGGGAGCATGTCCGGGCGCGGCACGAGAATGTCTTCGAAGTCCGCGGCGGAGAACACCAGCATTTCTCCGGCGCCGTTGACACGATAGAAGTCGTCGCCATCGCCGGGCTTCGTCATTTTGGTCCAGCTCTGGAAGTCAGCCAGTTCCTGCTTCGGCCTCTGCGTAAAGAGGTTGTATGCGAGGCGAATCGACAGCTCGCCATTGCGGTGCAGTTCGTTCACCACGCCATAGTCGTCGGGATAATTCTGAAATCCTCCTCCGGCGTCTATTGCGCTGGTGATACCGAAGCGGTTGAGCTCTCGGAAAAACAGCCGTGAAGAGTTGACCTGATCTTCGCGGGAGAGCTTTGGACCCTTGGCGAGCGTGGAATAGAGAATGTTGGCGTTGGGATTGGCGATGAGAAGACCAGTGGGATTTCCGTGGCGATCACGCTGAACCTCACCAGCCGGGAAATCTGGAGCGTTCTTGTCATAGCCCACTGCACGCAACGCCGCTGCGTTCAATAGTGCTCGGTCATACAAATGCATCACGAACACGGGCGTGTCTGGAGCAACTGCGTTAATCTCATCGAGCGTAGGCATCCGGCGTTCGGCAAACTGGAATTCCGTCCAGCCTCCGATCACCCGGACCCATTGCGGCGCGGGAGTTCGTGCAGCCTGTTCTTTCAGCATGCGCAATGCATCGGCAAGCGAAGGGACGCCATCCCAGCGCAATTCCAAGTTGTAGTTGAGCCCGCCCCGGATCGGATGCATGTGTGAATCGTTGAGGCCAGGAATGACGGTTCGTCGGCGCCCGTCAATTACACGCGTTTGCGGACCCCGCAGGCGTAGAATCTCGTCATCCTTGCCCACCGCGGCTATCTTCCCGGCCGTTATGGCGATCGCTTCGACAAACGAGGGCACCCCGTTCGTGGCGATCTTGGCGTTGTGCAAAATGAGCTCAGCAGACACGGCAATCTCCGTTTCGAGTTTTTCCAAATGGATTGAGAAGGGCGGAGGAAGCTCCGCCCTTCAGGTTTTACTTGTGAGCTGCGAGGGCGGCTGGAACTACATATTCGGCAAACTTCGTTGCTGGCAAACCATGGACCATGGTGTAAGCGTATTCGACACCAATGCCATAGGCTCCGAGATGCGTTCTCACGATGTCCATGACTGCGTCGTAGGTTCCCTTCTGAGCCCAATCCCGCTGCCATTCGAGCATGACCTGGAGTGAAGTGACCGGCTTTGCGCCGGCTTGAATGACGCGCTTCATCGCGTTGTCGTGAGCAAGCTGGCTCACATCGCCGCAGCAATCTTCCACGACATAGACTTCGTAGCCGTCATGAATCGCCTGCACCGTGGGAAACGCAACACAGACTTCTGTCCAAAGCCCGGCCAGAACGATCTTCTTGCGGCCGGTTTTCTCGATTGCCGCGACGAAGTTCTTGTCATCCCAGGAGTTCATCGAGGATCGCTCGATCGGGTCCTGGCCGGGAAATACCGCGCGGAGCTGCGGCCACATATTTCCGCTGAAAGACTTCGTCTCGACCGTAGTTAAGATAACAGGCACGTCGAAGACCTTTGCGGCCTTTCCGAAGGCCACGGTGTTGTTGATAATAGACTGACGATCGAAGTTGCTGACGCCGAATAGCATCTGTGGTTGATGGTCGATCAGCGCCACGACGCAATTGTCCGGAGTCAAGAGCCCCTTCTCGCTGAGTTTTGGACGATTGCTGTTTGATGATTGTTGAGCCATACGATTCAGATTCCCCTTTCAATTGATCGCCTTGAGACTGTCCCTGCGAGGGAAAGCAACCGGATGTCCAACACCGAACATTTGCGTGAGGGTGGGCAATCCGCTTTGTTTTCAACAGAAATGGGCACGCGGTGCCGGTTCCAGAATTGAGGGATTCCTCTCACAGCTATTTCTTGTTAGGGATTTGACGATAACGTCAAGGTCGTGACTGAGTTTTGAGTTCTCGTATGATGTGTCGCCCCTAGCCTAATCCGCGGGAACGCGCGCTAGTAAGCCAAGCTATTACAAGCAAATTACTTAGATCGCCAACGAGCGCTTGTAAAAGCCGATTGCCGTTCCGCGGCTGCCCTCCGGCTTTGCGCAAGAACGTTCCAACGGAAGCCGATTTGTTCAAGACGACAGGATTCCGGCAGAGCCACAATCCGCCCAGATCATCGAAAGGAGGGCAAGCCTTGGAGAAAGCCAAGCCGATTCACGTTGAACCAGGCTCAGGTACAACAACGGGGTCGACCGGTTCGGGCACCTTCTCTGGGTGTATCATGCCCGCCATGGCCTCCTCAGGACAGGGATCCGAGCGTTTGAATGCCCAACTTCTTGTTGACTCGATCCCTGCGCTGATTCACACCGCCAGGCCCGACGGTTACCTCGACTACTTCAATAAACCTTGGCTGGAGTACCTAGGCGTCACTTTGGACAAAGTGGCCGGCTGGAATTGGACGGCTTTCGTTCACCCTGAGGATGTTGAGGGAATTGTGGCCAAGTGGCGAGCCTGCCTCACGACCGGAGAAGTCTTCGAATACGAAACTCGCGTCCGCAGGGCGAATGGAGATTACCGCTGGATGTTCCACCGGAAAGTGCCACTTCGCGAAGCAAACGGCAACATCGTCAAGTGGTATGGATCGAGCATGGATATTGACGAGCGCAAAACGGCGGAAGAACAGTTTCGCCGCAACGCGCAGGAGCTGCAAAGAAGCGAGTTTTATCTCGCCGAAGCGCACCGTCTTGCCCACCTGGGTAGCTGGGCCTTCGATCCCGACGGCTTCTACTATTGGTCTCCCGAATTATTTCGGATGTACGGACTCGATCCGGCCGGCAAACCGCCTAGTATTCAGGAATACTTGGATTGCATCCACCCACACGATCGCGAGTCCATGGCAGACCTGATCAAGGGAGTCTTGGCGACAGCTTCGACCTTCGATGCTACAAAGCGCATCGTTCGTCCCAACGGTGAGGTCCGGTACATTCGCTGCGTCGGTGTTCCTCATGTCGAAAACCAAAGCCTGAAAAAGTACGTTGGCAGCGCCTTAGATGTTACGGAACACGAGCTCCTGACCCAGGAGCTCCGCCGGCGCGAAGCGTACCTGGCAGAAGCCCAAAGGCTCAGTCACACGGGCAGTTGGGCCTGGAATGTGCGGACGGACGCTCTGTTCTGGTCGGAAGAGATTTTTCGGATTTACGGCTATAGCCCTCAAGAAACAGGCCCGACTTGGGAGCAGTTCCTGCAAAGGGTTCATCCCAAGGATCGGCCACTGATCGAGCAGCGAGCGAGAATGGAGGCCACCGGGAACGAGTGGACTGACTCGTACGGTGATTTCCGAATCGTTCTTCCAGACGGAACTATAAAGTACCTCCATTCCGTTGCTCATCCTGTTACGCAGGCGGGTGAAGTCACGGAAGTCATCGGCACCGTCATGGACGTTACGGAGCAAGAGCTCCTAACTCAGGAACTGCGGCGCCGCGAAGCCTACCTGGCCGAAGCCCAAAAGCTCAGTCACACGGGCAGCTTCGGATGGAGACCTGATATCGGAGAGATTGTCTGGTCAGACGAAACCTATCGCATCTTCGAGTACGACCCCGCGGTGAAGCCAACAATAGATTTATTGGTGCAGCGCGTCCATCCCGAGGACCGGCCCGACTTTCTGAAGGTTATCGAGAGTGCCTCTGCGGGGGCGGCACAGTTCGAGCATACCTATCGTTTGCAACTGCCTGACGGGAGTGTCAAGCACGTCCACGCCGAGGCCCACGCATTAGTGGCCCACCCATTACAACATGCACCCGCCAACCGAGAGTTTGTCGGGGCGGTAACTGATATCACCGAGCGAAAGACGTCCGAGGGAGCCCTCCGAAGCAGTGAAGCATCCCTGGCAGAAGCGCAGAGACTGAGCCACACAGGCAGTTGGGCCTGGAGTCCCGACACCGACGTCAGGTATTGGTCGGAGGAATGCTACCGAGTTCTGGGTTTTGATCCACGGGATGGTGCGCCCCGAATGGAAGAATTCATCCAGCGAATTCATCCCGACGATCAGCCGGCGTTCCGGGAGTCTGCCGAGAAGGCCAGGCATAGCAAGTCAGACGAAGAAGTGGACTATCGCATTGTCCATCCAGGTGGCGCCGTCAGGGACATTCACAGCATTGGTCATCCTGTTTTCAGCCCGTGTGGCGATCTCATTGAGTACACCGGTACTGTGATCGATGTCACTGAACGTAAACGAGCAGAGGAGGAACTGCGCAGAAGTGAAATGGAGCTTCGGCAGATGCTGGACCTTACGCCTCAACTTGTTGTGGTATGGGGGCCTAACCGCGAACGTCTTTACGCCAACCGCGTCATGCTCGATTACCACGGTGTTAGTCTCGAAGAGTGGCAGCAGTCTCCTGGTCGCGGCAAGTACGTTCACCCTGATGACAACGAGCGGATCGACAGTTTTTTTGGCCGTGCTGTCGCTCGTGCCTCCGCTGACGAATTGGAGTTGCGACTAGGCAAACGTGATGGCACTTATCGCTGGTTCTTGGTTCGGTTTAACCCATTGCGCGACGAACAGGGACAGATTACGCGCTGGTATGTTGCCGCGACGGACATCGAAGATCGAAAGCAGGCTGAAGACAGGCTTCGGAGCGAAAACGTCGCTCTGCGTGAAGAAATCGACAAAGCCTCGATGTTTGAAGAGATCGTTGGAACATCTCCCGCTTTGAAAAGTGTTCTCTCGCGCGTCTCCAAAGTCGCACCGACTGATTCTACGGTCCTCATCACGGGTGAAACAGGAACTGGCAAAGAGCTAGTTGCGCGCGCAATCCACCGACGGTCAAGTCGGGCCTCGCGTCCGTTCGTCAGCGTGAACTGCGCAGCAATCCCCCGCGATCTGATCGCCTCCGAGTTGTTCGGCCATGAGAAGGGCGCCTTTACGGGCGCGACTCAGCAGCGCTTGGGTAGGTTTGAATTGGCAAATGGCGGTACGCTATTCCTGGACGAAGTCGGGGAACTTCCAGCCGAGACCCAAATTGCCCTCCTGCGTGTTTTGCAGGAGCATGAGTTTGAGCGTGTCGGTGGCAGTCGTCGAATCCGCGCTGACGTCCGGGTCATCGCGGCCACCAACCGCGACTTGCAGGCCGCCATCAGCGCGGGGTCCTTCCGTAGTGACTTGTTTTATCGGCTGCACGTTTTCCCGATTGACATACCTTCCCTTCGAGAGCGAACAGAAGACATTCCTCTGCTGGTGGAATACTTCATCGATCGCTACGCGCGAAAAGCTGGGAAGGACATCAGCGGCGTGAACAAGAAGACGCTCCAGTTGCTTCAGTCCTATCGTTGGCCCGGAAACATCCGCGAATTACAGAACGTCATCGAGCGTTCGATGATACTTTGTGAAGCAGAGGTTTTCTCGATTGACGAAAACTGGTTACCGCAGCCGCCTCCCCTGACACCAGAGTCGGAACAGCAAGTTGAGCTTCCTCGGAGACTCCTCGTGGAAGAGAAGGATATGATCGAGGCTGCACTGAAAGAAACCCGCGGGCGCGTGTCGGGACCCGGCGGGGCTGCGGTCAAGTTGGGGATAGCGCGGTCTACGCTGGAATCGAAGATTCGGTCGCTAAAGATCAACAAGAATCGCTTCAGGACTTCTCCGGAAACTTGAGAGCTCTCATCTCCCACAAAGTACCTTAAATAGGACAACATATTTAAAATCGCAGGTCCAGTTACTACTTATTATGGCGATTCAAAACATTGGTTTCCCGGGAGAACCTCAGAGTGTTAGAGCGAGTCCCCCAAACGTGTGCTGCCTGTACCTCGCGCTGAGGCAGCACATGTTTGGCATTTGGCCCGTGTCCGAATTTGCTATTGGACGGCACACGGCGAGAGTGTGCGGGATGCTAGGTGTCCTTGTGTTGTCGATGCTGGGCGGTTGTCATAGCTCGAAACGAGAGCCGACAACCGTGAGTTATCTTCGTCTCGGTTGGTCTCAACCAGATGATCTGCCAGAAATGGGAACTTTATTGCAGCAGTTCACTCGAGAAACCGGGATCCTCGTCCGCGACCTCCCCGTTCCTGAGACCACTCTAGATCAGTTAGACCTCTCGCGCAGGCTCCTAAAGCAGGCCGCCGCCGGGCCCGATGTGCTCGCCGTTGACGTGATTTGGCCCGGAGTTCTGCAGTCCGACTTAGTTGATCTTCAACACGACGTGGCCGAAGGATTTCCAGTGCTCGAACCACAGCTGTTGCGAAACTACGAGGCTGACGGGAAGCTCGCAGCGGTTCCTTACACCGTTCAGGTCGGTGTCCTTCAGTATCGGCGCGACCTTCTGTCCGAATACGGTTACCAGCGTCCTCCCAGAACTTGGGACGAACTCGAGAAAATGGCTGCTCGGATCCAAACGGGCGAGCGGGCCAAAGGCAACAAAGATTTTTGGGGTTACGTCTGGCAGGGAGCAGCCGCTGAGGCCCTGACCTGCAACGCCATTGAGTGGCAAGCCGCCGCGGGCGGGGGGCGCGTTATCGAAGGCAACCGGACGATCAGCGTGAACAATCCCGCAGCAATACGCTCATGGCAGAGAGCCAAACATTGGATCGGCTGGATCTCGCCGCCCAGCGTTCTCGCGTATCAGGAGCTTGATTCTCTCAACATTTTCGACAAGGGAGGAGCGGCATTTGGTCGTATTTGGGGCGGAGCCTCGATTACGGATATAGCTTTGTTCCGTCAAATGCATTGGCGAAATTCGCTGGCACAAAGCATAACTGGATACACGACCATTCCTGGTGGATTAACGGGTGGGGCGGGTACGCTAGGCGGTTCAGGTCTGGCCGTCTCACAACACTCCTCCCATCGCAGAGAAGCTATAGAGCTTGTTCGATTTCTGATACGAGCCCAGATTCATTCAAATCCGGTCGACGAGAGCGCGGTTGTCCATGAGCCCGGCCTTCGCAGTGCAGGTTCTGTATCCGTGGCAAGTCGGACTTCTGAGACAACGGTGCGAGCGAAACTGGTGCTCCGGCCCTCGAGCGAAACCGGATCGCGGTACGAACAGGTGGCCAGAGCTTACATCGATTCAGTCCATTCCGTCCTGACTGGCAAGAAGTCGGCACCCGAAGCAGCGGCCGCATTGGAGAAGGAGCTGGTGAGGATTACCGGCTTCGCAATCGGGCCGCCTCTGAAAGAAGATTAGTCCTGCACTAGCCTTCGAGGACCTGTTTAAATGATTCTGTCGATGAGCTCGGGACGATGATCTCACGAATTAGCCAGCTGAAGATCGGCCCTCGCCTGAGCTTATCGTTTGCTGCCATTGTCTTGCTGATGTTAGTGGGAAATGGCCTGCTGGTTTGGCAATTCTTCTTAGTCAGTGAGCAATCGGACCGCGTCGCGGCATTCGCAACGGAAATGGCTGCAGTTTCGCTCTTTCAAAGTGACATCTTGTCGCTCGATGCAAGACTCGATCTGCAAGCGAAGTTTGAAGACCTGGATGCACTCAGGCGAGAAGCGGGACGCCTACGATCAATTCTCGCTGCCGACAGCGAATCCGTCAGAGATGCGCTCGCTCATCTTCCCTCGGATGCGCCTGGAGACATCGCAGTCTTACCCACTGTGGAAGCGGTAAAGATCACTTTGCCACCCCAGCTCGATGCGGTAATCGCCTTGGGCGTGGCTTCAGATTGGGATGCCGTACGTCTCCGTCTCGTAAATGAAAAGACACCACTGGAAGCTAGCACTTCGGAGCTGGTTCGCAATGTGCAGCGGCAAGTCAGCGACGAGCTTGCGCATTCGGTCGTGCAGCATGAACGCCTAAAACGTCGAATTCTTCTGATTATGCCTTCGACGGCTCTGGTGACGTTACTGGCGTCCACGTTTCTGGCCGTCGTCATAACCAGCAGCATTAGTGCTCCACTTCGCCAGCTGATGCGAGGATCAACTGCATTGGCGCGAGGAGATTTTGACCATCAAGTGCGGCTGTCCGGAAATGATGAACTGGCCCATCTGGGGGCTGTCTTCAACGAGACAACCACTAAACTCCGAGAGCTCTATCGGAAGATACAAAGCAGCGAAGCGCACCTCGCAGAAGCGCAGCAGCTGACCCACATGGGCAGTTGGGTCTGGCAGGTCACGGATAGAAGCGCACTGCATCTTTCGGATGAGTGGTATCGCATATACGGATTCGATCCCAAGCAAGGGCTGCCACCCGGGGAAGAACAGCTACAGCGTGTACACCCCGACGACCGCGGCAAGTGGCAGGGAACAATCGAACAAGCGATTGCTCAGAGCTCGGATTACGAAGTTGAGTTTCGCATTGTGCTTCCTGACGGAGAGCTCAAATGGATTCGCACGGTTGGCCATCCCGTCCTAAGCCCAGCGGGTGAACTCGTCCAGTTCGTGGGTAGCTCCATGGACATTACCGAGCGCAAACACGCCGAGGAAGAACTTCAACAGCTTGTTGACTTCGTTCGCCACATCATTACGGTGCTGTCGCCAAACGGCAAGATTACTTACGCAAATCGTGTGGCTAGGGACTACAGCGGTCTGACTCTTGACGAGTATCGGTCAGTGGACGTCCTTGCTCGAGTAATCCATCCCGATGATGTCGAGAGGATGCGAGCGGTTCGCGAACGTGGACTTTCTTCGAATAACCCGTTTGAAATCGAAGCAAGAACGCTAGGGAAGGACGACGTCTGCCGGTGGTTCCTGTATCGCTACAACCCATTGCGTGACGAACATGGACAGATCACGCGTTGGTACGTTACAGGGACCGATATCGAAGATCGCAAGAGCGCCGAGGAGAGGCTGCAAAATGAAAACGTCGCGCTCCGTGAAGAAGTCGACAGGGCCTCGATGTTTGAGGAAATTGTGGGAACGTCGAAGCCGCTAATGGCTGTTCTTTCCCAGATTGCCAAAGTCGGTCCAACGGATTCTACGGTCTTGATTACCGGCGCGACGGGCACCGGCAAAGAGCTTATTGCTCGCGCTGTCCACAAACGCTCTCAGAGGTCGGAGCAAGCCTTCATCAGTGTCAACTGTGCGGCATTTGCGCCGGCGCTGATTTCATCGGAGTTATTCGGCCATGAGAAGGGCGCTTTCACCGGTGCTATGCAGCGCCGGCTCGGCCGCTTCGAGCTAGCCAACGGCGGAACAATTTTCCTGGACGAAGTCGGCGAGCTGCCCCCTGACACTCAGATCGCGCTCTTGAGGGTGCTTCAAGAACGGGAATTGGAGCGGGTCGGGGGCAGCCAGTCTATTAAGGTAGACGTTCGCGTCATCGCCGCCACGAATCGTGACCTAGACGCGGCCGTGGCCAATGGGTTCTTCCGACGCGATTTGTTTTACCGCCTTCAGGTTTTCCCGATCGAGGTTCCTCCGCTTCGAGAGCGGGGCGAGGACATTCCTCTGCTAGTCGATTACTTTATCGATCGCTACGCCCGAAAGGCAGGGAAAAACATCAGCCGCATCAACAAGGAAACTATGGAATTGCTTCAGTCGTATTCTTGGCCGGGAAACATACGCGAATTACAGAACGTCATCGAGCGTTCGATGATACTTTGCGAAACAGACACTTTCTCGATTGACGAAAGCTGGTTGCCACAGCAACCACAGCCATTTCTAACAGCAAAACTTAAAAACGAAATAGAGCTCCCTCGAAGACTCGAGGAACAAGAGAAGGACATGATTGAGGAGGCTCTAAAAGCGAGCCGTGGACGTGTGTTTGGACCCACGGGGGCCGCGGCGAAGTTGGGCATTCCCCGGTCAACGCTAGAATCTAAGATCAAGTCGCTGAAAATCGACAAGAACCGCTTCAAGATGGATCCAGAAGGTTGACGGCTTTTATAACCGCCCGGGGACTCTACGACAAGATGCTGGAGCTCTATTCGGATCGGGTCAATCTTGGTGGAGCGCTCTGGCTTTCCGCGCGCGGCGTCAAACCGTGATTTTGAGAAGCGCATGCATCGCCAGACTCAAATAGGGCGGAGCAGAATTGAGAATGGATAGGATCAGTATATGTTATATTTTATCTCAATAGTAATTCTGCCTAACAACCTGGTGAATACTTCGAGGACGAACACTGAGGGAAGATAGATAATAGATGCCAAAAGCAGCCGGCGGGCGGCCGCGTTCGATCGGACAACGGCGAGTCTCCCGGCGAAATAAAGGAAACTCAGACTGAGCAACAGCGTTCCACCCGTGACCACCTGACTGGCATGCCTCAAAACGAGAGGTGCAACTGTGACTGACAGTAACGCCACGCTTGGCAGCACGCTCTGCCATCCCATGAACGTGGCTTTTTCTGTTCCTCGCGGAAGGACCGCATATCCTGCCCGCGCGTAGTCCTGGCGGTACATCCAGGCAATCGCCATGAAATGTGGGAACTGCCAGAGAAAAAGAATCGCATAAAAAAGCCATGCCGGTGAGTTGAGCTTCCCTGCCGCAGCGACGTATCCGATCAAAACAGGCGTGGCACCGGGAAATGCGCCCACCAGCGTGCACATCGGCGTTCGACGTTTGAGCGGAGTGTCAGAAACAAGTAGCAAACGAGTGTCAGCATAGCAAGGAGACTCGCAGCCGGTCGCACAGCGAGAGCCAGGTAAGCACATCCCACAAGGGACAACAGAATTCCGAAAACCAGAGCATGGATGGGTTCGACACGACCAGCAGCGATCGGTCGGCGAGATGTGCGCCTCATTTGTGCGTCGAACTCTCGCTCGATCACCTGATTCAGTGTACCGGCGCCGCTCGCAACCAGGAGCGTCCCGAGGAGCGTGTGTACAAGGAGCCCCCATGGAAAATGCGCGAGTGGTTCAGCACAGCCGACGAAAAAAGCGGCCGCCGTTGCCAGGCCAATCAGGAAATTTATTTCAGGCTTCGTCAGCGCCCAGTAGTTGGACAAGGAGCTGGAACTGGTCAAGTTGGCGTCTCTCGCGGAGGCATTGAGGGTCGCGAGAATGGGCTGGGCGGCCATCCTTAGACAACCTCAAAACCGCGTAAATCCCCATGCTGTGTGCCGCCGCGACGGAATTCTGATTGCATTAACTCGCCATCAGGAACGTTTATCGGCGCCAGCAGCCGCATAGTAAGAATCGCTGCGGGCACAAGGTAGATAATCGTGACGCAGGTCCACATCAAAGCGGCAGCGCATTGCTGATCTGCTAGGACCGAAAGCCCGAAACGGCGCGGTGCAGAAAGATACACCGGGTACGCGACACGGTCGGAGAACACCAGAAATCCGGAAAGAATGTCGCAGGGCAAGGTGGCCAGAAACAGATACACAAGGATGGACCATTGGGGCCATCTCGGAACACTCGGCCACGGCTGCACAACGGGCCACCAGAAGAGAAATCCGGACCCGAGAAAACAGGCGTGCTCAACCGCATGCCACGCTTCCGATTGCAATCCCAGCGTGAATGCCGCCGGAGCATGCCATCCCAGCAGTGCTGCGATGCCGGCAAGCCAGCAAAACGCGGGCTGCGAAAGTACACGCCCAATTCCCTGCATCGCGGGCGACCGAAACAATGGACCGAGAATGGATTGCACGAATTTCCGGGGCAAACCGTGCAACAACGGCATCACCGGTGCGCCCACCAGGATCAAAGGAGGAGCGAAGGTCATAAGCAGCAAGTGCTGAACCATGTGGACGGTCAGCAATTCCTCGTCGAAGGCTGCGAGAGGTGAACCCACTGCCAGCCAGATCAAGAACAGTCCGAGAAAAAAACTGCCAGCTCGCCAGGAAGGAATCGCGTTCACAGAAGCCGCATGAAGGCGAAGCCATCCCCGCAAGTACAGGACTCCCGCCAGAACTACTGCGAAAGTCAGCCCAATCGGACACGACCAGGATTCGAATGCGACTTGAACGGAGGCTGGCATGGGTAGCGTTATCGCGCGGAAGTGCTTTTCTCTTGGGCGTCGTCGAGCGCTGCGTCGCGCGCGGGAGTTTGCCCTGCTGGATGCAATGTTTCGAGAAATGCGACGAGTGCGGTCGTCTCCGCCGGACTCAGATTCTTTCCGTATGCCGGCATGTTACCACCGCCCTGGATCACTTGGCGGATGAGCTGGTCCTGGTTTAGGCGCACGGCAACACTATCAAGCGCTGGACCTCGCTGGCCGCCACCCTCCCCGAGGGAATGGCAGTTGCGACATTGCTTGGCCTGGAAAACCAGCGCACCTTGTCGCTGAAGCGCGGTGCTGCCATGCAAAAAGTTGTCCGGTACAGGATCACCGCTCCACGCGTTCATGTGCGGGCTCCATGGCGTATAGCCAGCGAGATGGGTGAGTGTTCCCAGGATTATGGCGATCAGCAGAACCGTCAAAACAGCGATCGGCCGCCGGCGCCAACTTTTTTCTCCTTCTCCAGAAAGAAATGGCAGCAAAACAAGAAACGCGATAACGACTACGGGCCCAATGAGGAGAGCAGGCGTTTCCATGGAAGGCGGCAAGTAGGACAGCAAACCGTACAGCCACAAAAAGAAGTAGTCTGGTTTCGGCACCGTCTGGATGATCGTCGGGTCTGGGCGGCCGGTAGGACCGAACGGACCCAAGTACATAGCGCATGCGGCCACTGCCAAGAGGATGAAAGCGGCAAAGAACAGATCTTTCCATACCGCATACGGAACAAAGGGCGCGCCATCTTTTCTTGTGAGTTGATGATATTCGTTCTCGTACGTTGCGCGCTTGACGAGACGACCTGGCATCGGCCATTCGTTAATTCCGAGCTTCAGCACCATCAAAAGATGAAGACAAACGAAACCGATCAGCATGCCTGGAATCACGAAGACATGCAGCGCGAAAAATCGCGTGAGTGTTGCTCCGGCGATAATCGGGCCGCCGAGCATCAATTTCACGATTATCGGGCCTGCAATGGGCACGCGACTGGCGATAGAAGCTCCGATACCCAGGCCCCAGTAAGCGTCTTGATCAAAACGCAGCACTTGGCCGCTGAAAGCCATGCCTAACGTCATCAGCAAAAGAAAGACGCCTACGATCCAGGTGAGCTCTCGCGGAAATTTGTACGCTCCGAAGAGAAAGACCTGCACCATGTGGATAAGGACGAGCGCCACCATGAAATTCGAGCCCCACCCGTGCATGGCGCGGATGAACCAGCCCAAAGTTACATCATGGTTCAGCGCTTGCAGACTGCTCCAAGCTTCGCTCGCCGAAGGAACATAAATGAGGGCCAGCAAGATTCCAGTAACGAGTTGAAGAAGGAAGACGGTGAGCGCCGCGCTGCCAAATACGTAGAACCAGCTCGCTGTGTTGCGCGGCACGGGATGCTCCACCGTGTCACGAATGGGAGCGGCCAGTTGCAAGCGGTGGTCAAACCATTGCCCGATTTGTCCGATTACGCCCATGTCTTTGTCTTTCCGAGCAAAGCATTCGTTTCGCTGGTGGTGGACAACTTGCTCTCGATGGAAACCAACTCGTTCCGTGCACCGCACGGCGGCTTGTTCCCGAAAAGAGAGGCGGTTGGGGATCCCGGAGTCGGCAATTCGCCAGCTTGAATCCTCACCATACCGTCCTGCACCCTGTACGGATACTCGAACAGCCCGCGTTCCGGGGGGCCCGAAGCGCGCGAACCGTCACGGTAGTACGCTCCGCCGTGGCAGGGACACATGAACAAGCCGGATTGCGGAAACCAACGCACCGGGCAGCCCAAGTGCGCGCAATTGATGGCAAAAACCTGGAACTGCTCTCCTTCGACGCGCCGCACCCAGCACGCTGTTTCCACGGTCTTGCCGTCGGTCGGGGTCATGTACGGATTGGTGAACGTAGCCAGCCGCGTCTCGCCTTCGGGAAAATCTTTGATTGGTCCCAAGGGGACCCAGGAGAGATACGCGTTTGCTCGGCCGCGCGTAATCGAGGACAGAAGAAAGCCCACGATGGGCACGGCAAGAGCGGTCGCGACCAATCCGTTGAACAGAATCCCCATCTTCATGAAGAGGCCGCGACGGGATAGTGTATTTTGATCTGCCATCACCAAGCTCCTAATGCTGTGCGTAGTTCGAAACCGAATATGGTTGTCCCGGATTTAGAGAGCGTCGCGACGCGAGCCAGGCAACTACGTCAGTGATGTCCTGATCGGACATGGGCTTGCCGGGAACGTTTCCGCGCCAGTCGGGCGCACCCAAATCGGGACGACCGGTGATGACGATGGTGCGCAATCCCTGATCGCTGACCAGTGCGAGAAACGAATCATCTGTAATGCTGCTGCCCTTTGCTCCCCCGTGGCCGCCAGGGCCATGGCACGATTCGCAGTAAGTCTTGTAAGCGACCTCGCCTTGCGGGACATTGCCCGTGGATGTCGGCCTGTAGGAAGGAGGATGGGCTACCTCGAGAATTCCGCTTCGGCTCCAACGCGATCGGATCTGGCTCACGATCACACCAATCTGTTTGTCCGTGAGCATTCCTCCGGCGCTCTCAGCGAAGGCCGGCATGGAGGTTCCAGGCACACCGTTGGCGATGACTTTGCGTATTGCCGCATCGTCTGCGATGGCCAGATAAACCGGGTCGGCGAGCGCGATAGCCGCTCCTCCCCGCCCTTCCGCGCCGTGGCAACCCGCGCAGTTTTCGGCGTACAAAATGCCAAATTCCAAGACCTCGTTCGGCGCTAGGGTCTCGGAACCTGCTCGGGGCTGGCCGTGCGGCGAAGCGCAACTCGAGAGGAACGCCGCGCCGAACGCTGCGATTGCACAAAGATGTCGAAAAGGGTTCAAGGTTATTTCTCCCCGCTTCCTCGCGGTGGCATGATCCCCGGGGCTTCAATTCCCGCGCGCAAGGCAAAGGGCAGGTTCTCCCTCGTCCGCACGCGTGACTGACGCGTAACGACCAGTCCCGCGACAATGCCGAAGGCAAACTGCGAGGCCATGAACCAGACCCAGTCGATGTGACTCCCGAGCACGGGATTGAGAATACCCATAATGGAGTACAGCAGTCCGGACCACAGAACCGGAGCGATCACGCCACCTAGTAAAATAGGATGGCGTGCAAACATGGGAAGCATCGCACCGTACAACAATCCGACAAGTATGGAAGTGACGAGATGTAAGAGCGCGGCCATAAAAAACAGGCCTGGGTGAAAAGAATTTAGTTGCGAAATCGGAGGCACTTCGGACGGCGCATACACAACAGCGGCAAGAAGATTGATGGGATACCAGATGCTTCCAGTCTTCAACAGGCCGTAGAGGCAGGCGAGTACAGCCATTGGCACGCTTCCCGCCAGCCCGCCTTTCACTCCGGCCGAAATGGGATAAGTTTCTACCGGGAGCCACGCACGTACTTGGTCCGGGGCGATCGGAATTCGTTCGACGACTCGCCGCACTGTGCTGACGCGAATTTCCTCCGGGACGATGGGCACAACCTCTTCATGCTCGTGTGGGAAGACTTCACGGAACCAGCCCACGCAACCAGCCAGCGCCAGCACCGTACCAAGGATACTCACGGAAGCGCTCGTCAACAGTCCCGCAAACATCAGCGTAAATCCAAGAGCGAGAACGAAAGGCCACGCAGTGGATGCCGGCACCTCGATCTCTCTTGGTGCGCAAGAGCTTTTCTCGATGTGTTCCATAGGTAGCAGCGTTGCCATCGATTCTCCTCAGCGACCCAAAACGTAAACCACGGTAAAAACAACAACCCACACCGCATCCACAAAATGCCAGTACATAGAAAGCACGTCGATGCGAGCGGACTGCTCACGCCCTACTCGCCCCGCCACACCGAAGAGAAGAACGATGGTGAGCATCAGCAGACCTACCGTGACGTGCGTCGCGTGCAGACCGACAAGCGAATAGTAGGTCGTTCCAAAAAGATTCGTGGAGATAGTCAGACCATGCTCGTAAATAAGCCGGTGCCATTCCCGCGCTGTGCCATACATAAAAAGAGCGCCCAGCACGATGGTGAGAAACCACAGAGCCAGGAACGCGCCGCGCTTCCCTCGCTCGAGAAGTTTTGACGCGAGGTGAATCGTAAGGCTGCTGGATAATAAGCAAACACTGAAGAAAATCGGGGTCTCGAGCACCTCGCGGGGCGTCGGCCCCGTGAGGCTCTTCCCTGTGTAATAGAGATACGCGACGACGAAGATTGTGAAGATCGCCGACTCGGCAATAATCAGGCTCGCCATGCCGACTTTGCCTTTGTACGGGAGGTTCCAAGTCGCCGGTGTTTCGGTCAAGGGAGTTGAGATAGCGCTCATCGGTGGATTCCTTCATTCATACCGGCTATCCGGGTCTTCCGGATGCTTCAAATCCCACAAAGGCCGGCGGCTGGCGACCGTCGGGATCACGGCAAAGTTGTACGCTGGTGGCGGCGAACTGACCGACCATTCGAGAGTCCACGCGTCCCAGGGATCGTTCCCGGCCTTCGCCCCTTTGAAGTAAGAAATAATCAGGTTGGCTACAAAGATCAG
>Ga0307478_10001378_pt1 | contig 21138 bp, 21 predicted proteins | sample atmos_gasesECM4C_2_FD_203713 | JGI IMG/M metagenome (GOLD analysis project Ga0307478, IMG submission 203713) | Hardwood forest soil microbial communities from Morgan-Monroe State Forest, Indiana, United States - atmos_gasesECM4C_05 | ecosystem: Environmental > Terrestrial > Soil > Temperate... | reverse complement strand
AAGCCGCCGCTTCAAGTTTTGTTTCAGGGTGGATTGCTCTCGATCAGTTCCAACCAAGCCAGTCTGTCCGAAATTCTTTTTGCCGTGCATGAGCGCACCGGAGCGGAGATAGCCATACCGGCAGGCGTCGAGCAGGAAAAGGTCGTAACCGAGCTGGGGCCGGCTCCTGCGCCGGAAGTTCTGGCCCACCTGCTAAATGGTTCGCAATTCAATTACCTGATTTTGAGTTCGTCAACCGATCCAGCAGCCCTGGACCGCGTCATTCTCAGCCCGCGCGCCGATGTTCCCACACCGACTCCCCTGCCTCAGGCCCAGTCCCTGACCGACGACGACGAAGCCCTCATCCAGCCCAGAGTTGCGCCCCCGACCCAGCCTGTGCCGCCCGGCCAGCCCACTCCTCCCGACGGAAGGACCCCGCCGGATAACGACGGTCCCAATTAGTCCCCGAGTCTTTCTGGATTCAACTCTGGCATCACTAGGTTCTGACTTGCCCGGGCTCCAAACTGTATGCGGATTGCGACGCAGATTAAGGAGGCGTGATCAGCCGCACGGGTACGGGAGAACTTCCCGTCAGGGCGGTGCCGGATGCTGCGTTCCCGCAGCCAGCGACGTTCATCACCGTCACGTTCAGGTTGCCGTTCCCGTCGACATAGTTAATGAAGACCTGCAGGAAGCCAATGACAGTCACGGGTGTGGTGCCACCACTGGGAAAGTTTGTGACCGCGCTACTGTCATAAATCGGCAGGGATACGATCGACGTACTGCTGGTGATGAGGTTACCTTGCACAGCGGTTAGCGGATTGCTTGTTCCGGCTTGGATTTGAAACGGATAGTTCGGCGTCGCCGCCGGGAAAGGTTGGAGCATATCCTGCCCCAGGGGCGCCAAGGTGTCGTTGTTAGTGGTCCCTTGGTGGATCAGACACTGCGCTCCATCCGTGGTGTCGCCCCGCCCCGGATTCTCGCTCAAGTCGACAACGTTGGTTAGTTGGACACCACACTGGTATTGAGTGGACTGGTCGCAGCCCGCGATGGCTTGAGCATAGTTGTTGCCGCCAGAGGCGCACGCGGGGATCGCCGCGGAAGCATATAAGGTTTGCCCGGGAAGGTAATCCAGGTTAGGCGTGGGCGGAATGCGCATGTTTCCGCCTGGCAGTACGTTTGCCTGGGGCGGCGTGCCGCCCGGGCGCAGCGTGCATGCCTGTCCATTGTGCCGGCAGTCCGGCGTCAGCCAGAATGCCTCGCCGATCACACCAGAGCCACCCGCGAGAATTCCTTGGTTCGTGATAGATCCGTCAGTCGTGCTGACAAAAGAGTTGCAGGAGCCTGCCCCCGTACACGCCGACGGATGCAAAGGATCAAAATTCGGCAGCATCAACGGCTTCACGCACCGCGGCTGAACGGGCACCACCTGGCCGCCCGAAGCATAGGTGCTGGAACCCGAAGGATTGAAAGCCTCTGCCGAAGCGGTTGCACTCACGCTGCTGCCGCTTCGACCCCAGATGCGGGAAAAATATGTCGGCAGGCTGGCCTGCGTGACTTTCACGGTGACCACGGGATTCACCGCAAATGCCGGAGTCGCAGTCAATGTAGAGCAATCCGCGACGCCAGGACTGACAGCGCCGTTGGAAGCGGAATAGGTCACGGTTTCGGACGAAGGCGCAGTTCCTGCAATCGTGTTCTGTTGCGCTACCGTGACCGCAGTCTGAGTGGCGATGCTGCTTGCCCCGCCGCAAATCTGCTGCCACGACGCAGTGTCTGTGGCCGGCGTCCCTGCCCCGGTGATGCCCGAAACTGAGATCGCTTGTGCCGCAGCCAGAGCCGCCGCATCCGCAGAGCGCTGCGCCTCTGCGCTGGCCTGATACAGAGTGCCAACATCAATCGACAGGCCTGCCATCGCGATGATGCTGAAAATAGCCAAAGCCACCAGTGCCATGGTGACGCCCCGCTCCTGCCGCCGGTCGCTGGCGCTTCGTGGCGGGCGCGATATTAGCGGGGGCAGCATGCGCGTTTCCTCAATTTTGGTTGAACACGGTAGCCGTAGTTGTAATGGAGGTCACACTCGCGTATGTCGCGCTCGGGACTAGCAGTGTAATCACGCTGTTGAATCGCCACTTGTATGGGTATTGAATGGTGACACGAGTGTTGATTACATCCGTCGTCGTGTTGCCTTGCGTTTGCGCCGTAACGTAGCCTCGGTTGATCGTGAGCTGGAGCGAGGCACTGGGTCCTCCGGGACAGCCGGTTGTGGTCGAGCTCCAGGTAAATACAGCGGTCAAGGTCGGTATAACGGTGTTCAGTCCGCAATCATTAATCTTTTCAGACACTAGATAGTTATCCACCACGTAGAATGCGTCGGCCACGGAGACGGGAACGCCCGACGGGTTACCAAGATCATTGGCGGGATCGGCAGCAGCTACTCGAGCGCCCTCGCGCGCCGCGTTGGTTAACTTCTGCTTGAGGGCAAGCGCTCCACTGAAGTCAAAAATCCCTACGACGAATACGACCAGCAGCGGCAAGGAGAGCGCGAATTCGGCAATCTGCGCCGCCCGTTCGTCCGTGCAGGCACGCCGCATTGCTCTTGCCCATCGAATCGATCGTCGCGGGATGTTTATCACAGTCACTGCGTCTCTACTCGCATTTGCGCCTGTGCGCGCAGGGTGATATTTCCCAGGTCCAGCGCCGTGTCTGGTATCGAGAAATGGTAAGGATATTTATAGCCGAAGCTGACCGAAGTGCCGCAGGTGGCTTCTCCAACTGGAGTGATGCTGCAGGATGACAACTGGACATTGGTTTGAACGCACATGTTGGTTACGCTCGCGTCACAGACTGCTGCGGCGCCGCAAGCGGAACCCTGGGTGCCGCAAACGTACAAAACGGGAGGCGTTGCCGGCGCCTGTATTTGCGCAACGTTCAGCTTGCCCGCCGCCAGCGCGCTGCTGACGGCGGCTGCCGCGTTCTGCGCGGGTGTGTTCCCCGTCGCACAGGTCGCGCAGACTGGAGCTACAGCCGCCCGTGCTCCTTCCCGGGCTGCGTGCGTGATCGTCCCATAGATGCGGAAGGCCTGTCCGAACCAGAAGATCGCCATCAGCACCATGAAGAGCAGGGGCAATACCACGGCAGTTTCCGCGATTTCGGTACCGCGCGTATCGCGCGCTGCAGCGCACACTTTCGTCCATTTCCACTTCGCCATTGCTATCGCGCTCCCCACATCTTCCCGATGCCAAAAAGCAAAGTCGTCAAAGCCAATGCTACGCCATATGGGACCTTGACCGATTGCGGATTATCCAGCGATACTTCCGCCCCCGGCATATGAAGAGTTAATATCGAAGCCAGCAGCCTGCCAATGTTGCGCAGCGTTTCCTTGAATCGCCGCTTGTAGATCACCAATCCCAAAGCCATGACCCCCGCCACGAAGACGGAGCCCATGAGCAGATTTGCAAGTACCTGCCATCCAACGACCGCTCCCAAGGCTCCCGCCAGTTTCCAGTCGCCCGCACCCAGGCTGCGCAGAAAAACGAAAGGCAAAAGCACTAACAGCCCCAATCCGGCGCCCAGTAGAGAAGTCTTCAACCCGGCCCTGCCGTTAACCAGAACATTCACCAAAACTCCGACCATAAATCCCGGCACGGTGAGCCAATTTGGAATCCGGCGGCTGCGCCAATCCGTCCACCCGGCAATCAGCGCCAATGCCACCGCCAATCCCAGCACGGCCGCTCTCAAATCAACCCCGTTTCGCACTGGGAACGCCGACTTCTCACCGCAATGTGCCAAAGTAGTTGCAAATGCTCCACCTCGGACGACTGACCAAGCGGGAAAGAAAGAGGCTGTTCCCGGACGCCAAAAGCCGGGCTATAAGCTCTTCTGCCGCGCGGATTTTCACATAGCTCGATAGCGAAGTCAATGAACCAAGAAGTAGGTTTCAAAGTTTCAAGGTTTCAAAGTCCATAAAGCAAGACTTTCTGCGAAACTTTGAGGTTTGGAATCTTGGATCTGCGCAACAATAAAGGCCCGGAATCTATCCGGACCTATTGTCTTTGAAACCTTGAAACCCTGAAACTTTGCTACCTGGTCCTGAGCCTACCGGTTGAACGCTCCTGCTCCGTTGTGCTCCGCGACGATGCGCTTGGCACTGTCGGCCAGCGCCTTGGCTTGCGGGAGCAGTTCCAACCCCTTCAGCACTTCCGGATCCGATTCCGCACGCACCTTCATGCCCTCATCCTGACCGTAGGCATCCACCAGAATCTCGGCCTTGATGTTGGACCTGATCCAGTCGTTGTTATCGACGAGATCTGCCTGGGTGTAGGGGATCTCAGCTTCGTCGAGCGACTTGCGGAAATCCTGCAGGATGGTGTCGTCGACTTCCAAGTTTTTCGCCGGATGATGATTCACCACATAGCGCTTAGCAAAATTGAAGAAAGCATAGTGTTGCAGGAGCGTGTCCTGAAAGTGATTGCTTTTGAGCGGAGGAATAGCAACATCGGGTGTAATGCCGCCGCCGCCATACACCGTGCGTCCGCTATCGGTCAGCTTAACCTCGCGATTGGCATTGCTGCCGGATTCGGCCTCGCGATTATAGTAATAATCGTAAAGCGAAATGTTGCTGTAGTCGCGCTGGATCAGCCGCCCGCTCGGCGTGTAGTAGTGCGCTGTGGTGAGAGCCAGTCCCGTGTTCTCTGACAGAGGATATACAGTCTGGACCAGGCCTTTGCCAAATGTGACTTCTCCCACGATCAAGCCGCGATCGTGATCCTGAATGGCTCCGGAAACGATCTCTGCCGCTGACGCTGTCAAACGATTTACCAGCACCACCAGCGGATAATCCTTGCCCCCGTTGCCATGCTGCGCCACATAACGCTTCTCCGCGGAAGCGCGGCCGTGATGAGAAACGATGAGCTGGCCCTTCTTCAGGAATTTGTCGGCCACGCCCACGCCTTCACTCAACAAGCCGCCGGGATTTCCCCGCAGATCGAGAATCAAACCCTTGAGATCGCCAAACTCATCCAGAGCTTTCGAGACCTCTTCTTCCGTGGTCTCATTGAACCCGGTCACGTGCAGGTAGCCAATTCCGGGCCGGATAAGGAAGTGGACGTCGACGCTGTAACGCGGAATCTCGTCGCGCACCAGCGTGAATTCCATCGGCTTCTCCACGCCTTCGCGCGAAATGCTGATGTGGACTGTCGTTCCTTTGGGTCCCTTGAGCAGATCGGCGACATCGCCGGTGCTCATATTCTCGGTCGACTTGCCATCAACCGCGATAATCACGTCACCCGGATGAATACCCGCCTTGTAGGCGGGCGTGCCCGTGAAGGGGAAGATCACGATGACTTTATTGTTGCGCGGCCCCACCGTCATGCCGACGCCGTAGTACTTGCCACGCTGGTCCTCGCGCATCAGGGCGTAAGACTTGGGATCGAAGAAATTCGAGTGCGGGTCAAGCGCGTGCAGCATTCCCGGGATCGCGCCGTTATAGATGGCTTTATCCGGGTTGACCGGCTCGGCGTAGTTATTCTCGACGATAGCGTAGACGTCGGTGAACTGTTTCAGGCTATCTTTGACGTCGGAGTCGCCCGAGAGCGAGGACTGCTGTCCCGTGCGCTGGGCGAACAGAATCCCCAGAAAGCCGCACGCAAGAAGAAAGAAAACCACGAGGAAGAGTGACCGGCGAGAACTACGTGCCATCTTGAATTTTCCTTCGGTTGAGGGTTGTCGGACCAGCCCAGCTACCGCACTGAATATTGGCAGTATATCACCACTTTAGACTGACCTTGACCGGGATAGTCACCACGGTAACCAGTCCGGCACCGTTGATACGTGAGATGCGAATGGAGAGGTTTAAGGTTCCAGCGCGTCAACACCGGCTGCTTGGCCGGGCGAGGCAGGCTTCGCTGATACCGAGGGGTGATCCTCCCTAGGTTTGGAATGCCAACGAAGATCGCTCTGCTCATCCTCCTCAGGCCCGGATGGTCGAGAGGTTCTTCTTCGACGGACAGACGCATAGGGCACCCCCTGCAAATCGCCAACAGCCTTCCCGACGCAACCGCCGATCAAGCCCAAAAGCCCACCTCCCACGATGATTCCGCCGCTGACCGGCGTTCCATTGTGGGCGCTTTGGTTGGCGCCGAGAGCCGCCCCCACGAAGAATCCGATTGCAGCCCCAATCACAATGTGACCCGCGCCTCCATGATCCATCCACGGAGTCTGGTATCTCTCCCTCGGATATCTGCCCCGGGGTGGAGATGGCCGCCGCCCCGGTCCCCCTCGGGGAAACTGCGCCAGTGTTTTGTTGTCGGCGTCGGACGAGACGCTGGTGGCCTGTGTGTATTGGCTCCGCGCCGCCAAGATTGCGTCCTCTGCGGGCGCGCCGTCTGCGGCTTGTCTGTCTGTTGTTTGCGCAGACGCGAGTGACGTCAACAGCACCGACACCAGCAGGAGATGAATGTGTTGTGCGTGTCTCATGAGCGCAGAGTAGCGCTCACTGCACGGTCGCGCGGGCGGTCTTGGGACACTTTCCGGAGTGTCACAACGATTCGAGCGGCCTGCTGACGAACTCCACATATCGCCGCAGTTCATCAATCGACGACTCGGCCAGCACAGAGAAGGGAATCGCGCGGCAATCGGCGGGCAGTTCTTTCGCCGTAACCGAATCGCACACCACGGCGGCCGTTTGTTTCAATCCCCGCTGCCAGTTCGCCTTGCGGACGTCTCGTAACACGAGGCAGTCGGGATGAAAACCTGCGGCGCTCAGCATGGTGCGCGCAAGTTTCAGAAACTCTGGCCACTTCGATGCAATGCCCACAAGCGCACCCGATGGCGCAGGCAGCCACTGCCCCAACGACGTTGGGACAGAGCGAAAACGTAACGTCAACAGTTCAGTTCCTTCCGGCAACGTTTGCTGTACGATCGCGGTACGGTTCGGAAGCGCGACCAGGATGCCGCCTTCCAGCGTCTTCCGGAAGTCTTCTAATCCGCAACTCATGACGGTCAGGCTCACGGCCTGCTGGATCTCCGCCGCCACGATTCGCCTGAGTTCCTCGTCCGGTTCGACCAGCAGAAAATGGTCGGGAGGCTGCAGTTCTAGCCACTGGCGGAGGCGCGTGCGCAGAGCCGGAAGAGAAAGGCCCTGTTTACGCGCGGAGCGAAACACTCCAGCAATCATCTGATCCAGCGCGAGGGCGGCGGAGAGCTGTATCTCGGGCTTGCTGGTTCGCACAAAGACCCCGCTTCCGCGGCGCTGCTCGACCCAGCGATCGCGCGCTAGTTGCCGGTAGCCCGCGCTTACCGTGTTGGGATGCAAGTGAAAGCGCCGGGCCAGTTCCCTCGTGCTGGGCAGGCGCTGGCCTGGCGCGAGGTCGTCGCCCAGAATGCCGAGAACGACCTGCGTGACAAGCTGCTCGCGAATGCTGACTTCACTTCCACGCGCAAACCAAAGCTGCATGGCCGACTATGTTAAGCCAGTGGAGGAGCTGTGCATAGCGCGGTGAGCTAGTTCCGAAGAGTAGCCGTGAAACTGCCGGGTGCTGCAGCGCCTCGTTGCTGCCTTTCCCATCCCGCATTATGATGAGGCCATGAGCTTTTCCGACACGGTCTTCCTGTTCTTCCTCGCCCTCATTCTTTTCGGGCCGAAGAAGTTGCCGGGCATGGCTCGTCAAGCTGGACGCCTTCTCGCTGAACTCCGACGTGCCTCGAACGAATTCAAGTCCCAGATCGAAACTGAAATCGCCCACCTGGAAACCGAAAAGGCTCAGACCGTCCTTCCGCCCAACCCACCGCCGCAGGGGACCGTCGCCAGCCTGAATTCGACCGGCGCGACCAGCGATACCCTCCCGCGCGAGGTTGAGTCGCCTAGCAGCGCTGATACTCCCACAAACCTGGCCGCGCCAGCAGACTCGAATCCCGCCGCGTCACCGAGTTCAACTGACCCGGCGGAGGCCGTTGCGGAGCCCAGCCCGTCGACCTCGCAGGAATCGCATGTTTGATACCGCGGCCGAGGCGTCCGGCGACGAGCCCAAGCGCGATGGCATGCCCACCATGGGCTTTCTCGATCACTTGGAGGAGTTACGCCGCCGGTTGGTTTACTCGATTGCCTCGGTGGCTGTGGGATTCTTCGTCTGCTGGTGGAAGGTGGAACGCATCTACGACGTCATGCAGAGGCCCATCATGGAGGCGCTTCGCGCCAACGGCATGCCGGAGAAACTGGTCTACCTGAATCCCACCGAACCCTTCAACCTTTACTTGAAGATTGCCGCGCTGGCTGGTCTGTTCCTTACTTCCCCGTTCGTGCTGTACCAGGTCTGGATGTTCATCTCGCCGGGTCTTTACCGCAACGAAAAGCGCTACGTCGTGCCCTTCATGGTCTCGACGATCGCGCTGTTTACGACTGGCGGATACTTCGGTTACAAGGTGGTCTACCCGCAGGCGCTTGGCTTCTTAGTTCATTTCGGCAGGCAGTTCCAGCCCATGATCACGATTTCCGAATATACGTCTCTATTCCTGAGCATTATTCTCGGCATGGGCCTGATCTTCGAGATGCCGATTCTGATTTTCTTTCTTTCTTTGATGGGTATCGTCACCGCCGGTTTCATGTGGAAGAACTTCCGATATGCAATTTTGCTAATTTTCATCGTGGCGGCCATCGTCACGCCGACTCCTGACATCTTGAGCATGTGCATTTTTGCCGCTCCCATGGTCGCGCTCTACGGAATCAGCATCGGCATCGCTTATATCGTCCATCCCAAGCAACGGCGGGCGGAAAAACAGGGAACATAAGGTAGGCTGAGGTTGTTTCAGTTTCATATCGAGGTTCGTGAGTTGATAAAGGTAGCTCTACTTCCGGCGCTGTTGCTCTCGTTGGCAGCCTCCTTCGTTAGCTGCGACCACGACAAGGACGCCGTGCCCATGACGGCGCAGACCCCGGTTGCACGCGCCCGCACCGACACAACGCTCCCCACGCTTTCGCTTCCTCCCGACAACAGTCCGCTGCCGACCGTCGATTCCGCCCGCGCCTTCCAATATGTGAAAGAGATCGTTGCCTTTGGCCCACGCCCTATCGGCAGCGCGAATCATAAGAAGGTCGAAGACTATCTCTTGGCTCATCTCAAAGGCGACGAGGTCGAGAACGACACTTTCACCGCGGACACGCCCGAGGGCAAGTTTCCCGTGCACAACATCGTCGCCAAGTTTCCCGGGACGAAGGATGGCATCATCGTCTTCGCCAGCCATTACGACACGAACTACCCGCTCCGCAATACCTCTTTTGTGGGAGCCGACGACGGCGGTTCTTCCAGCGCCCTGCTGCTGGAATTCGCCAATCAACTGCGCGGCAAGAAGCGGGATGGATACAGCATCTGGCTGGTATGGGACGATGCCGAAGAGGCCATCAAACCAGACACGGAAATTGATTTTATGAGTGACAGCTTGTACGGGATCCGCCATCTGGCGGAAAAATGGCAGGCCGATGGAACGCTGAAGGAAATCCGGGCCTTCTTGCTGCTTGATATGGTCGGAGACGCCGACTTGAATATCGATCACGAACTGAGTTCAGCTCCATGGCTGGAAGCCGTCATCTATGAGGCCGCAAGCCGGCTCGGGTATCAGTCTCATTTCTTTGGGCGCGCATTGCCAATGGAGGACGACCACTTGCCGTTTGTGCAGCGTGGAGTGCCGTCGGCCGACGTCATTTACTTCGCTTACGGCTACAACAACGTGTTCTGGCACACGCCGCAGGATACGCTCGACAAGCTCAGTCCCAAGAGCCTGGAGATCGTCGGTGCCACCATGCTGGAAACAGTCGGCATCCTCGACAAAATGGACCCACTGCCTCCGAAGTAAACTTACACCTCCGCGCCATTCGCGATGAGCTTTGCTCTTTTCTAGAATTTCGTTTCTAATGCACCCGATATGAAACTGAAAGCCTTGTGGCTCTGCTTCATCCTGAGCGCCGTCTGCCTGGCTGCTACTCCCCCCGCAGAAACTGACGATGCGGCTCTCATCATTCAGGCCGCTCTGCAACCTTCTCTACTCGAGAGCAACCTGCAGCATCTGACCGACGAAATCGGCGGGCGGGTGCCCGGCACTCCGGCCATGCAGCATGCGATCGAGTGGGGAGTAAAAGCCCTGACCGTTGCCGGCGCCGACAGCGTTCACACCGAAGGCTTCACGATTCCGAACTCCTGGTCTGAGGGCCAGACCGAAATGACGGTGACCGCGTTCTACGAGGTGGGCAACGCGAAGGTGGGCGGACTGCTGCCGACAATTTTCCGCGCACATGCGGTATCGGTGGCATGGGCGCCCGCGCTGGCTCCGGAGAAACATGTGCCGGTGGTCGATGTGGGCAGCGGTAGTTCCGCCGACTTCGCGAAGGCCGGGAACATTTCCGGAAAACTGGTGCTGGTTCATTCGCGTGTGCTCAAAACGTGGGACGATCTCTTCGCCGAGTATTCAAACGCGCCGCCGGTGATCGCTGCGGCCGTGAAAGGAAAAGCCAAGGCGGTTGCGTTCATCGCTACCCGCGAACACGATATCCTCTACCGGCACACGAATTCTAGCGAAGGAGAAATCGATCAAATTCCGCAGGTGCTGGTGGCGCGCGAGGATGGCGAACGCATCAGCCGCTTGCTGGCCTCGGGCCATCCTGTGTGGGCCGATCTAAGTATTCCCAACCAGGTCGGAGGACCGATCAAATCGGCTAACGTTATCGCAGAAATCAAAGGCAGCGAAAAGCCGGACGAGTTTGTCATTCTCGGAGCGCATTTGGATTCGTGGGAACTGGGCACCGGCGCACTCGACAACGGCTGCAACGCCGCACTCGTTGTGGACGCGCTGCGTGCGATCAAAGCGTCTGGATTAAAGCCCCGCCGGTCGATCCGCTTCATCCTTTTTTCCGGCGAGGAAGAAGGTTTGCTCGGCTCGCGGGCTTACTCCCGGGCGCATCGGCCCGAGCTCGACAAAGCTGCCGGAGTCATCATTTACGACTCCGGCACGGGCAAGACCACCGGCTTCGCAGACGGCGGCCGCAAGGACGTGCTCGACACGGCCCGGCGTCTCTTCGCCCCGCTGCAACAGTTTGGTGTCACGGAAATGAAGACCGGCATGGAGTGGGGTACCGACCACTTTGACTTCATGCTGGAAGGCGTTCCTACATTTGTGGCGGATCAGGAAGAAGCGAACTATCTGGAAAATTATCACGCGGTTTCTGATACCTACGACAAAGTAGACTTCGCGCAACTCAAGAAACATGTGGCCGAGGCCGCCGAGTTCAGCTTTGCGTTAGCTAATCTTCCGGAGAAAATTGGCCCGCGCTTTACTCGTGACCAGATCGAGCAGAGCATGCGCGAAACCCACAGCGACGAAATGATGAAGGCCAATGGCCTGTGGGACGCTTGGCAGAGTGGGCGCCTGGGCCGACAAAAGTAATTCTTGATCAGGGATGCCGGTTGCTCTACTTCTGGATTCTCTTCAACCTGTTCGCGCTGAGCATGCTGGTGCTGGATCTGCTGGTCTTCCACCGGAGGGGCCGGGTTGTGCGCTCGCGCGAGGCGCTAGCCTGGAGCGCGATCTGGATCGCTCTTGCCGGCGCCTTCGCGGGACTGGTTTTCTTCTGGCAGGGGCGCCAGGTCGCTCTCGAATTCGTGACCGGCTATGTGCTCGAACTCTCCCTTAGCGTGGACAATCTGTTTCTCTTCCTCTTGATCTTCCGCTATTTTTCCGTGCCCGAGCAGCAGCAGCACCGCGTGTTGTTTTGGGGAGTTCTCGGGGCACTCCTGATGCGCGGCTTCTTCATTCTTGCCGGTGTCGGCCTGATCCACCGTTTCCATTGGATTCTCTATGTTCTGGGAGCGCTCCTGGTTTATAGCGGCATCCGGTTGGGCTTTGCGGGCGAGCATCAAATTGATCCAGCGACGAACCCGGCAGTGAAAGTTCTGAGGCGCTGGATGCCTGTCACAGATGACTACCAGGGTGGCCACTTTTTTGTGCGCGGATGGAAGGGAGATCCGAGACTCTATGCCACGCCGTTGCTCGTCGTTCTGGCGGTAATCGAAACCACGGATGTGCTTTTCGCTGTCGACTCCATTCCGGCAGTGCTCGCGGTCACGCTCAATACTTTCATCGTTTACACCTCGAATGCATTTGCGATCCTCGGCCTGCGGTCGATGTACTTCGCTCTTTCGGGACTGATGAAGGCCTTCCGCTTCCTTCACACCGGGCTGGCGCTGGTGTTGGTTTTGGTCGGTCTGAAGATGATTACTGCAGATCGCTTTCCGGTCTCGACCGTGGTTACGCTTAGTGTAGTGGCAGGAGTGTTGGCAGTCTCAATAATTGCGTCGGTGATGCATCCGGAAAAGAAGGAAGTTTAGGCCGCTACACAAACCGCAAGCTCTCGCCGTTAACCACTGAGTGCCTCAGAAATCGCTTGTCGTCGTGGCCGGGGAAGTCAGTGCGATAGTGCGCGCCGCGGCTTTCCTCGCGCGCCAGCGCCGACCGCGCCACCAGAAGACCTGCCAGATGCAGGTTTGCGGCCTCGTAGGAACGCCTGGTGCGAGGATGGGCCACTCTCGGCGACAGCTCCTCCAGCATTCGAATTGCGTCACGCATTCCGGTCGACGTGCGCACGATGCCCGCATTTTTCCACATGACGTCCTGGATCTGGCCAATCAACTCTTCAATTCCCGCATCCACGGGCCCGTTTTGTGATGCGGCTTTCCTCGGTGCGCTCGCAGCCTGGTGCCCCTGCTTCAGTTCCTCTCGCATGGCTTTTCCCACCCGCGCTCCATACACCAGACCCTCGAGCAACGAATTGCTGGCGAGCCGGTTCGCGCCATGCACGCCGGTAGAGGCCACTTCCCCTGCGGCATAAAGCCCCGACAGGCTGGTCCTGCCTTCCAGATCCGTGCGCACCCCGCCAATCGAGAAGTGCGCTGCGGGTCGAACCGGAATTACGTCCTCTGTGATGTCGATGTTGTGCTTCATGCAGGTCGCATAGATGCGCGGGAAGCGCTTCTGTACCCGCGCCGCATTCATGTGTGTCAGGTCGAGATAGACGAAGGGATCTTTGGCACGGCTGACTTCCATCTCATGGATGATGGCCCGCGCCACCACGTCGCCCGGGGCTTGTTCCCCCAAAGGATGGTACTTTCCCATGAATCGGTCGAGCTCGATATTTCGCAGGTAACCGCCTTCGCAGCGGAGCGCTTCCGAGAGCAGAAACCGCGGCGTCTTCTTCGCGTAGAGCACGGTGGGATGAAACTGAATAAACTCCATGTCACTGACCTCTGCACCCGCGCGGAAGGCCATGCCTACGCCGTCTCCCGTAGCGGCTTCGGCATTGGTCGTGTTGCGATAGATTTGCCCCATCCCTCCCGTGGCCAGCAAAACCGCCGAACACGCCACCGCTTCCGGCAATCCCTTGTTAGTGATCAAAGAGACGCCGGTCACCTGCTGGTTTTCGGTGAGGAGTTCTGTGGCGAACTCGAACTCCCGCACCGAAATATTCTTGCTCGTCTGAACCTTGGCCTGCAGCACACGCCGGACTTCAGCTCCTGTGGAATCCCCCGGTGCGCGCAGAACATGGCTGTGGCTGTAGGAGGCTTCGGTTTCGAAAACTAGTTTGGTTCCATTTCGACCGAGCTGCCTGCCCCAAGCGATCAGTTCCTCGATATGCTCAGGCCCCTCATCGACTAACGTCTTCACCGCTTCTGGCCGGCACAGGCCGTCGCCGGCAATAAGAGTGTCTTGCAAGTGCAGGATGACTTCTTCTTCATCGCTGAGAGCAGGCGTGGCAGAGTTATCGGTTTCCTTTTTCGTTAGCAGCAACACGCTTCCCGCGACTGCGAGTTCGATCGCGGCTCGCAGACCCGCAACGCCGGCGCCGATCACGACGAAATCAGTCTCGGCTGGAAGACCTCTCATAAACGGGCAAATGGTACCACTTCCGGGGCCTGTGCGATCAAATCTGCACTGCCCATAGGCTATTATGGAATTCCATGGCGCAGGTCACCATCCATGTCCCGCCGCGTCCCTACCAGGCGCGAATTGAAAACGGTTTGCTGGCACGGGCCGGAGGTTTGCTGGCGGAGTTGCTGCCTCAAGCCAGCAAGGTGTTTGTGGTGACCGTCCCTCCCGTACGCCGACGCTGGGGAGCAAAACTGGTTCGTTCTCTGAACTCGGCAGGCTTCAAGCCCCAGGTAATCCAGATGCCCGACGGAGAGCCTGCCAAGAAGTTACGGACGATCGAACTGCTAGCTGAGAGATTGTCACGCCTGGGCGCAGACCGCAAAGCCGTTCTGGTCGCGCTCGGCGGCGGCGTGGTCGGCGATGTCACCGGCCTGCTGGCTTCCCTTTACATGCGCGGCGTGGAGCTGGTGCAGATTCCAACTACGGTCCTGGCACAAGTGGATGCATCGGTCGGCGGCAAGACAGGCGTGAACCTCGGGGCAGGGAAGAACCTGCTGGGAACCTTCCATCATCCCCGCGCCGTCCTGATCGATCCCGAAGTCCTCCGCACGCTGCCGAACCGCGAGTTTCGTGCTGGCCTCTATGAAGCGCTCAAATGCGGGATCATTGGCGATCTCGATCTTTTTCTGCGCTTCGAACAGAAACGAGCGCAAATCCTGAAGCGCGATCCGGTCGAGCTCGAAGGTCTCATCGCGCAATCAGTCAAGTTGAAGGCCGAAGTGGTTTCGGCCGACGAACGCGAAGGCGGCCTGCGTCGTGTGCTCAACCTCGGTCACACCATCGGGCATGCGCTTGAAGCGGAAACCGGTTACCACAGCCTGCTTCACGGCGAGGCAGTCGCCTGGGGCCTGATCGCCGCGACCAACATCGCCCTCGCGGTGGGGCGCACGGACAGCGTAACCGCCGGCCGCATCGCCGACGCCGTGCTCAGCCTGGGACGCTTGCCGGAGCTCAAGGTGAGCGCCCGCAAGATTCTCGCGCGACTGCAGGCCGACAAGAAAACGCAAGGCAGCGTCGTGCATTTCGTGTTGCCTCGGGAAATTGGGAAAGTCGAAATCGCAGCCGACGTGCCCGACAGCGTCGTAATGGCTGCCGTCGAGGAATTGCGCCGCTTGTCCCACGGCGGATGGGGGATGTGAGGCATTGGCTCAACCCCAAAGACAAAGACAGAGACAGAGACAAAGATCAACGGTGGTCGGCGCCGCGCCAGAGGGCGCCAGTGACGCTCGTTCCGCAGCCCGCGCGGTCCGCGAGATGTTCACCTCGATCGCTCCGCGCTACGACCTGCTCAACCACGTGTTGTCGTTTAACGTGGATCGCCTGTGGTGGCGCCGTACCGCGCGGTCGTTCGCGGAAATCCTCGCCCACCCCGACGCTCGGATTCTGGATCTCTGCTGCGGCACCGGAGACATGACTTTCGCCCTCCGCCGGCAGGCAGGGACCTGCAGTTCGCAGGTGTTAGGCGCCGACTTCTCCCGCGCTATGTTGGAGCGCGCCCGGTCGAAGTCGCTCGACAAGGTCTCAAATGGCAAGTCTGCGGTACCGTACTGGATCGAAGCCGACGCTCTTTGTCTTCCGTTCCCCGACCAGCATTTCAGTCTCGTGACTTCAGCCTTTGGCTTCCGAAATCTTGCCGACTACGATGCCGGTTTGCGCGAGATCGCACGCGTTTTGAAGCACGGCGGAGAGTGCGGAATTCTAGACTTCAGCGACCCCAAGGGATTAATCGGCCATCTTTATCGTCTCTACTTCAAGCAGGTACTGCCGCGAGTCGGGACTATGATCTCCGGCGTGCGCGGCCCTTACGCATATCTTCCCAACTCGGTCGAGCGTTTCCCTGAGCCGCAGGAGATGCTCGACCGCATGCGTCTCGCCGGGTTTCGTGCAGCGAGTTGGACGCCCTACACTTTCGGCATTGCGGGTTTGTATCGCGGGAAAAAGTGAGAAGGGGTGCGGCGGGAAATCTATTTAATACTCGCGCTCTGGGTCTTTGGTGGAATGGTCTTGAAGCTGTCCGCGAATGCATCGGCAATCGTGTAACGGATCACTTTCTCGTACTCCGGGCCCAGGAAGCTCCGCAGCCGGTCCGTATTCATAATGTATTCACCGGTCATGTAGGGCAGCGCCTCCGGCGGAATCGCCGAGATCTGGCGCTTCCATAGAAATCGCAGCACCAGCCGCATGGCCCACTTCCCGGGAACGCGCACTAGCTTTGCGCCTGCCATTTCAATGCAGCGTCCGAAGGTGAGCGGCTCGCCGCGACCGGCAACATTCAAAACAGTCAGCCGTTGTGCCTCCGGATCGCGGTGCAGGATGAGTGCGATCAGCCGCGCCATATCGTCCACGTGCACAAACTGAATCTTGTTGTCGAGATACTGTTGCCCGCGCGGCATCATACAGGGCAGCCGTTTGCCCTCGCTTCGCATTTTCTCAGCTCGCGCGCTCTTACCGTTGGGCGTGCCGCGAAACGCTCCCAGAAGGTAATTTTCGACGCTGGCGCCGGCAAAAATATGCGGACGCAGAATGTACACACTGCACCCTCGCAATGCCGGCGCTCGCTGCTGCACGACCTCATCGGACTGCTTCTTGTGTATCGCGTAGGGCAATGTGTGGGCCGCCATTGCGGAGTCTTCCATCGCCGGCCCCGGCAGGCTGGGCCCATAAGCAGAAACACTGCTGGGAAAGATGAATTGCTTGATTCCGAAATCCCCTGTGCGATTTACCTCAGTGACGGCTTCCATCACACGGGCAGTGCCCGCCACGTTGATCTGCCACATGTGCTCGACATCGAGGACGCCCGTTCGCACGGGATCAATCACGAACGCAAGATGAACCACTGAAACTGGTTGAGTGTCGCGCAGCATCTCGAAAAGCACCCGCGTGGAAGACTCCTCGCCCAGATCCAAGCGCTCGAACTGGATCGGAGAATCGGTTCGGGGTGGACTAATGTCCACCCCAATCACAGAGAAATCCCCCAGCAGCGGGAGCAGCCGGGAGCCCAGGTTTCCGGCAATGCCGGTAACCACGACGACAGGTTTCGCGCTTGCCATCAGTTCGGCTTGGACGGTGGTGGCTGTTGTGCCGGAGGTTGTGCCGGCGCGTTCGGAGCCGGTGGTGCACCCTGCGGCTGCGCACGCGGCATATGCGGCGGGATCTGTCCTAGAGGACGTCCTCCCGGCCCGGTGGGTCCCGCCGGTCCAAAATACGCCTCATTCGGCGTAGCTTGGAACGAGTTGGTGTACTTGTCCATGATCTCTTTCAACCGTTCGCCCTTCAACTTGGTATGGATTTCTTCTTTCACCTGTTCCAGTGGTAATAATTCTTTCTTTACCACTCTGTAGATGTAGTGGCCTCCATTGTCGCTGATGACTGCCGATAGTTCTCCCACTTTCAGATCAAACACCGCGCCGTGCGCCGCAGGCAGTCCTGTTCGCCGCATCGGAGGCAGGGTCACGGTCGGATTGGCTACTTTTGTGCCAGCCGCGTCGAAAGCTTCCTTCTGCAACTTCGCGAAATCTTCACCGGACGCCGCCCGTTCTCGCAGGCTGTCGGCTACCTTATTCAATTCCTGCTCGCCCTTTTCTCGTTTAGCCTGGTCCGCGGCCTCTTTGGCCTTCTGCTGTTCTTCGGTCGGTTTCTCCGGCTCTTTCGTTTCTTCTTTGTCTTTGTCCTCCGGCTCCGCCTGCTTGTATCGCGGGATGAACAGGCGCTCGAGTGTGAATTGTTCGAATGCCTCAGGATTATCCTTGTAATATTTAGCAATCTTCTCAGGCGGCACCTTGTCCGCCTCTTCCTGCACGGCGCGTTGCAGTTCCGCACTGAGAATCCGCATCTTCACGAACTTCATCGTCTCCGCGAATCGCGCAGTCTTGTCCAGCCCCTTCGCTTTCGCTGCCTCTGACAAGGCCATGAGTTGGGGAAGCTGGGCCGCCAACTGGCGTTTTTGCTGCGCATTCAGCGGATTCGGGCCTTGTTGCAAAGCGCTAGTCAGCTTTTCGAATTGTGCCCGGGTGATCTCTGTCTTGCAGTCGGCCGGTTTCTTTCCAGTGGCGGCCGTAGTCTTGCCGGCGCCGGTTTTGGACGCCGCGGTGGTCTTCGGCACCGGGGGGCACACACCATTGATCGTCAGCACAACCGCATTCTCCGGCACTTCTGCTGGCGGCGTAGGAGCTTTCGCCGCACCCTGGGCTTGAGCTGGGCTCGCCTGCACCGGCGTCGTCCCTGGCTGGGCCTGCCCCCAAGTCAGTGTCGCCAAAAGCACACACAGCAACCAACTCTTACGCATATGAAAGTCCTCCAGGATTGGTACATCAGGAAGTCGCAACACTCGAACTTAGCATCCTAGCATAGAGGCCGTTTTCGGCAGAAACCCCGCTTCGCGGCCGCGATTCTCTTGGCGCAATTCGGCCCCAGCGGCGATAATCCCATCATGTCCGGGACGTCGGCCCTTTACTCGCCCAATGCCATGCGCGCCGAAAAACGCGCCGTGGCCAGAAATTCGGTTGCGGCCGCCGTCCTTATCACCAGCGGAAAAATCGTTGTCGGCGTCACCACGGGCAGCCTTGGAATCCTCTCCGAAGCCGCGCACTCTGCACTGGATCTGATTGCCGCTCTGCTCACTTATTTCTCTGTCGGAGTTTCTGACAAGCCTGCCGACGCCGACCACCAATATGGCCACGGCAAGGTTGAGAACTTCTCAGCGTTCGTTGAAACTGGACTGCTTCTGCTGACTTGCGCCTGGGTGATCTACGAAGCGACCATGCGCTTGTTCTACCGACACGTCGAAGTCGAACCTTCAACCTGGGCCTTCGCCGTGATGTTGGTCTCCATGGCCGTGGACTGGTGGCGTTCGCGTGCTCTTGGCCGCATCGCTACCAAGTACGACAGCCAGGCTCTTGAAGCCGATGCGCTGCACTTCTCCACCGACATCTGGTCGTCGGGCATCGTCGTCCTGGGGCTGGTGCTCATCCTGATGGGGCGCGTTTATCATCTGGATTGGGTCCGCGTCGCCGATCCCATCGCTGCCCTGTTCGTTGCCGGCGTCATCGTTTCTGTGAGCTGGCGTTTGGCCCGGCGCACCATCGACGCTCTGCTCGACGCCGCTCCCGCCGGAGTCCGGGCCCAAATCACTGATGCGGTCTCGCGCGTGGATGGCGTGCTCGAAGTCGGTCGCGTTCGAATTCGGCGCGCCGGCAACCGTTATTTCGCGGATCTAGCCGTCGGTCTAGCCCGCACCGTCACTTTTCAGCGGTCCGAACAGCTGGTAGAAGCGGTGACAGCTGCTGTCCATGGCATTCTCCCCGACGCCGACGTGACGGTGCAGCCACTGCCCCGTGCTCAGCGCTCGGAAAACATTTTCGACCGTATTCGCGCCGTCGCTACCCGCCACAACCTTAACGTCCACGACATCAGCGTGCAGGATCTCGCCGGACAACTGCACGTCGAGCAGCACGTTGAACTTGACGAGAGCATGACCCTCAAGAGCGCTCACGACCAAGTTACAGAATTAGAAGCCGATATGCGCCGCGAAGTACCGGAGATCGCCGACATTCTCACTCACATCGAGAGCGAACCCGCCACCATTGAAACCGGTGACGAACCGGTTCGTGATGCCAATCTCGAGCGGCGGCTGAAGTCACTAGCCAGCCAGTTTCCGGAGATCGTCGACATGCATGACGTACAGATCAAGAAGGTGCGCGGTCGCCTGTATGTCTCCTGCCACTGCACCTTCTCCGACGATCTCTCGCTCGCAAGTGTTCATGACATCCAAACCGAACTCGAAATCCGCTTCAAGCAGACCGCGCCCGAGCTTTTCCGCGTGCTGATTCATCCCGAACCCAGTACGGATAACCGAAGATAACAGCGAGATCGCGAAGGTCTGAATGACCCGTATAAACATCAGATGTAACTACACAGAGAGAAGAAACATGCTCAATTCATTGCCCGCGCCCATCCTGCTTGACATCGCGATCTTCTTCACGGCGCTGTCCTGGGGCTTGGGCGCCTATCTGGTTGACAAGAAGGCTTACGTCTTCGCTTCACTCGCGATCGGTTGCTTCGTCTGCCTATTCGGATACAGCGTCGAGAGCCTGGGCGCACCCCCGTGGGCTGTGGTGGCCGCACCGATTCCTTTGGACTTCTTGCTTCTGTGGTATGTTCTGAGGAAACTGCGGAAGATGCTCCTCGCCTATGTCGCCATCTGGGCAATCTACATCGTCTTCCATGTCCTGTTAAGCTCGTTGCTCCATTTCGATTCACTGATTCCTGCCTGGAGACTGCATTCGTGAATCTTTCGGAGAGCCGGCTGTGAAGAAGAAGGAACCTCAATGACTGACGCTCGTACCACATGGATTGAGAAGCAACGCTTCAACGGAGTTGCCACTAGCGGCCACTCCATCATCGTCGATGGCGACAAAGCAACAGGGAACAGCCCCATGGAACTCGTCCTCATCGCCCTCTGCGGCTGCACCGGCTACGACGTCGTCTCCATCCTGCAGAAGAAGCGCGAGCCCTTTACCAGCCTCGAAGTCCGCGCTTCAGCCGAGCGCGCTGCCGGCCCTCCCTCCGTCTATACGGAAATCAAGCTGATCTACCGCGTTGGTGGTAAAGTGTCTCGGAAGGCGGTTGAAGACGCGGTTCGCCTGTCCAAAGAGAAATACTGTTCAGTATCGGCCATGCTCGAGAAGACCGCGAAGATCTCCGCTAAGATTGAATACGTGGACGCATAGAACGGGTCAACGGATGCCTCGGAGAATATTCCTCTTTACCCAGTCCGGCTGCCTCAACTGCGAGGTGATGAAGATTTTTCTCGAAGCGAAGGGGATAGACTTCGAGGAGCGTAACATGAGCCTCGACCCTGCCGCCCGTATCGAACTGCTCGAAACCTACCACATCCGCTCCGCCCCTACCTTGGTGATTCTCACCCCATCCGGCGCCGAAGTCATCGAAGGTTTCGACCCCGATCGCCTTGACCAGTTCCTCTCCGCTGCCTGATCATCAAATCGATTCCTGGGGTCATTATTCCGAACCTAAATCAGCAAAGCTCGGGCCCGCATCCGCTGCGCGGCTATTTCTTCATCGCCTCAGCGGCGTTTCTTTGGGGAGTTTCCGCCGCCCTGGGCCGCGCTGTTTTTACCGGACGCCTGCCTTTCCTGGACCCCGCTTCGGATCCTACCCTCCGTCCGATTG
>Ga0307478_10001377_pt1 | contig 21141 bp, 18 predicted proteins | sample atmos_gasesECM4C_2_FD_203713 | JGI IMG/M metagenome (GOLD analysis project Ga0307478, IMG submission 203713) | Hardwood forest soil microbial communities from Morgan-Monroe State Forest, Indiana, United States - atmos_gasesECM4C_05 | ecosystem: Environmental > Terrestrial > Soil > Temperate... | reverse complement strand
GCGTTTCAACCGCTCGACGCGTTGCGCTTTCGTTTCTTTGACTGGATTTGTCATAAATGCAAAAAGCCCACCGCCAGAAATGTCTCCTGGCGGTGGGCTGAATGATTGCTGATTATTAAGGACTTACTAGGTCAGCAGCCTCCCTGTGCCAGAAGACACACGCGCGCAACAACAAGTACAACAACACGCGGTGAATGTCTGGCGAGAAGCCAACATGACCGCTTGATAGTAGAGCGAGAGAACGATTGTGTCAACTGGATGTTAGCCAAATGCCATGCAAAATTTGAATGGTCACGATCGAAAAAATGGTGCCGGCGTGTGGAGGGTGACCATTGACGGGTACATCCGCGTGCCATAGCCTACGTATGTTGTCATGCTGAATCATCGCCACCACCGCCATCATCATCACGCGCACAGCGCGTCGGCGGGGGTGCATTTCTGAAATAGTCCAGCACTCATTGAATTCCGGCCCGCTGACGCAAAAGGTCAGCGGGCTTTTTGTTTTTTGCCGCGAGAGGACGGAATGAAACCAGAAATCGACTTCAACAAAATGCAGGGCCTGGTACCCGCGATCGTGCAAGACGCCGATACGGACGAAATCCTGATGCTCGGGTTCATGAACAAAGAAGCCTTTGAGCGGACCCTGAGCATTGGCTATGTCACCTTCTTCAGCCGAACCCGGAATGAACTCTGGACGAAGGGCGAAAGCTCAGGGAACCGGCTGAAGGTTGTGGCCATCAGCACGGATTGCGACAGGGACTCGTTCCTGATTCGTGTGCAGGTGGAGGGAGCGGGGCTGGTCTGTCATTTGGGAACGCGCTCCTGCTTTACGGAGGAACTCCAACTTCCGTGGCCGCGGGAAACTGCGGAGCAGGAGATTCCACGATGAAGATCCGCATCGGAATCCCGAAAGGCAGTCTTCAGGAAGCGACACTCCAGTTGTTTGCGCGGGCAGGATTGCGCGTATACACGAACGCGCGATCGTATTTCGCCTCCACGGGTGATCCTGAAATTGAATGCATGTTGATTCGTGCACAGGAAATGGCGCGTTATGTGGAGCACGGAGCACTGGATGCCGGGCTCACCGGACTGGACTGGGTGGTCGAGAGCGGGCTGGACGTGATCGCAGTAACGGATCTGATTTATGCCAAGCAAAGCCGTGGAAAGGTGCGCTGGGTGCTTGCGGCACCGGAGGATTCCCCGTTTCAGCGGGCTGAGGACCTGGGTGGACGCATCATCGCGACGGAATTGGTACAAGTCACCAGAAACTATTTTCGAGACAAAGGTGTCGACGTGCAGGTGGAGTTTTCGTGGGGCGCGACGGAGGTGAAGCCACCCATGCTGGCCGATGCGATCGTTGAGGTCACCGAGACCGGGAGTTCACTTCGCGCCAACCGGCTGCGCATTCTCGAAACCGTGCTCGAATCCAACACCCAGATCATCGCGAACCGCGTGTCGTGGGGCGATTGCGAGAAGCGGCGACAAATCGAGAACCTCGCTCTGATGCTGCGCGGCGCCATGGAAGCGCAGGATCGCGTCGGCCTGATGCTCAACGTGCGCAAGGAAAACCTGGATGGAGTTCTCTCGGTACTTCCGGCCTTGCAGAAACCAACCGTCTCCACGCTCAGCGACAGTGAATGGGTGGCGGTGAACACAGTGATTGAAGAATCCGAGGCGTGGCAGGTGATTCCGCGCCTGAAGCAGGCGCAGGCACAGGGCATCGTGGAATACCCGCTGAACAAGGTGGTGATGTGATGCGGATTCTCACGGGTCAGGCGGCATCGGAGCGGGTTCGCAAACTGGAGCGGCGCGGCTCGGAATTTTCCGGGCTTGAGCCGCAGGTCCGGAAGATCGTCGAGGATGTGCGGCGCGACGGTGATCGAGCCGTCCGCAAGTACGCGCAGCAATGGGATGGGCTCGGGGCAAAGGAGGCGATGCAAGTCTTGCCCGCGGAACTGGAGGCTGCCTGGGCGATGGCTTCGCCCCAACTGCGGAGTTCGCTGAAACAAGCAGCGGGGAACATCCGGAGATTCTGCGAGCGTCAGAAGCCTCGCGAATGGACGAAGAATGGGGACGGCATTTCGGCGGGGCAAATCGTCCGCCCGCTGGAGTCGGCCGGGTGTTACGTGCCGGCAGGACGCCATCAGCTGGTCTCGACGCTCTTGATGACTGTAATTCCGGCGCAGGTCGCGGGGGTGCAGAAGATTCGTGTTGTCTCTCCCAACCCAAGAAATGAGGTGCTTGCGGCCGCGCACCTGTTGGGACTGCGCGAAGTCTTTCGCATTGGGGGAGCGCAGGCGATCGCCGCACTGGCTTATGGGACAAAAACCATTGGCCGTGTCGACAAGATTGTCGGTCCGGGGAACGTCTACGTCACCTTGGCCAAAAAGCTGGTTTCCTTCGACTGCGCGATTGATTTTCTGGCGGGCCCGACGGAGGTGGTGATTTTGAGTGATAGGGGCCGCGCAGAATTCATCGCGGCAGACTTGGCCGCGCAAGCGGAACACGATCCGAACTCAATCGCGGTCCTGATTACGACCTCCAGACAGCTGGCTCGCGCAGTCCGGATGGGCGTGGAGCGTATTGCAGAGGCAAATGCCACAGCTCGTCAATCGATCGCCCGTAATGGCGCAGTGCTGCTGGCACGGTCTCGCGAGGAAGCAATCATGTGGGCGAACCGTATTGCGCCCGAGCACATCACGGTCGAGGCGAAGGATCTCCCAAACATTCAGAACGCGGGATCAATTTTTGTGGGGGACTATTCGGCGCAAGCCGCGGGTGATTATGCCTCCGGTCCGAATCACGTGTTGCCGACAGCAGGGATGGCGCGGTTTCGGGGCGGTCTGAGTGTGCTCGACTTTGTGAAGATCATCACGGTGCAGCAGCTTTCAGAGTCGGGGCTGCGCAAGATCAGCAAGACGGTAACCTATCTCGCCGAGGCAGAAGGGCTCGAGGCACATGCGCAGTCGATCCGTGTGAGGTGTTCGCATGCTTAATGCCCGAAAAGTAGTGCGGAACTTGCCTACCTATCATCCGCCACTGGGCGGCCGCAATGGGCTGCGTCTCGATTTCAATGAGAATACCGTCGGGTGCTCTCCGAGAGTGCTGGAACGTCTGCGACGTATCGGTGTGGAAGAACTGGCGCGCTATCCCGAGCGCGGACCGGTCGAAGCCGTTGTGGCCGACAGCCTAGGCGTGAAGCCGGAGGAATTGTTGCTGACAAATGGCGTGGACGAAGCAATTCACTTGATCTGCGAAACCTATCTGGAGCCGGATGACGAAGTTCTGATCGTGGTGCCGACATTTTCGATGTACGAAATTTTCGCGCGGGCTCCCGGGGCGCGCGTTCTCAACATCCCCGCCGGCGTCAACTTTACCTTTCCGACGCACACGATTCTCCGCCACATCAGTTCCACAACCCGCCTGATTGCGATCGCCAATCCGAATAATCCGACCGGCGCCGCTGCCCTGGAGGAAGAACTCATGCTGGTAGCGCGGTCCGCACCGCAGGCTGCTGTGCTCATCGACGAGGCGTACGCCGAATTTCATGGACAGACGCTCCTGGGAAAATGGAGAGAGCTGCCCAATCTTTTCGTCGCACGGACTTTCTCGAAGGCGTATGGACTAGCCGGGTTGCGCGCCGGTGTACTCATGGGCGATGCACAACAGATAAGCGGAGTCCGCAAGGTTGCTTCCCCTTACAACGTCAATAGCATTGCCCTGGCCTGTTTGCCTGACGCCTTGCAGGATCAAGCTTACGTGGGACGCTACGTCAAGGAGGTCTGCGAGGGACGAGAGCGGCTGCAGCGGGAATTACAGAATCTGGGCATTCCTTTCTGGCCGAGCCGAGCGAACTTTGTCCTGATGCGCATGGGTGAGGCGAATACGGCCTTCGTCCGCGCCATGCGCGAGCGCGGAATTCTTGTGCGCGACCGGTCGCGCGATCCCGGCTGCGAAGGCTGTGTTCGAATCACAATCGGTTCGGTGGAGCAGACGGATCGTCTGCTCGCGGTCCTGCGAGAGGTGCTTCCAGAGATTGGTGTGACCCACCAAGAGGTGCGGCCATGAGAAGGGCACGCATCCATCGGCCGACGAAAGAAACCGAAATCACGGCGACGCTGAACATCGATGGCCACGGCCAATACAACGTTTCGACCGGTATCCGGTTTTTCGATCACATGCTGGAGCTGTTCGCCCATCACGGAGGCTTCGATCTCGATCTCAAGTCGCGCGGTGATCTGGATGTCGATCAGCACCATACGGTCGAGGATGTCGGCATCGTTCTGGGCCAAGCGTTTGACAAGGCGCTCGGCAACAAGAAAGGCATTCTGAGAGCTGGCTACTTTCTCATGCCCATGGATGAGACCTTGGGCTTGGCGGCGGTCGACTTCTGCGGCCGCACCTCCATCTCGGTAGATACCAAGGTACGCGTGCGGCTCGTGGGCGATCTGCAATCGGAACTGGTGCACGATTTCTTCGAAGGCTTTGCCCGGGGAGCGCGCGCAAACGTGCACACGCGCGTGCTGTACGGACGCTCGAATCATCACAAGATCGAAGCGCTGTTCAAGGCTTTCGCACGCGCGGTGCGAGCCGCGTGCTGGCAGGATCCGCGCATGGCCGACTTCATTCCAAGCACGAAAGGTGTGCTATGACGATCGCAGTTGTCGACTATGGCGCAGGAAATCTCACGTCGGTGAAGAAGGCGCTGAATTCATTGGGACAAGAAGTCGTCGTAACCTGTGATCCGGAGCAGGTTTCGCGTGCCGACAAACTGATCGTCCCGGGCGTAGGCCACTTCGCCGCGACTTCGGCCTTGAATGGAACGGGGCTGCGGGAAGCGATCCAGCGCGTCATCGAGCGCGAGCGGCCATTCCTTGGGATTTGCCTTGGCATGCAGTGGATGTTTGCGGCTAGTACCGAAGCTCCGGATCTCGCCGGCCTGGGGTTATTTCGTGGAAAATGCACGCACTTCCCCGAGAGTGTGAAATCACCGCACGTGGGCTGGAACGATCTAGCCTTGGTTGGAGAGTCGCAATTGTTGCGCGGCATTCCAGCGAAAGCATTCGTCTACTTCACCCACTCTTACCGCGTGCCTGTGGTCGAGCAGACGGTGGCCACGTGCGAGTATGGCGGATTGTTTTCCGCTGTCGTCGAGCATGAACGCATTTTTGGCGTGCAGTTCCATCCCGAAAAATCGGGCTCAGCCGGTAAGAGGCTTCTGGAGAATTTCTGCGAGTTGCCATGCTGACAAAGCGGATTATCGCGTGCCTGGACGTGACCGGCGGCCGAGTGGTGAAAGGAGTTCAGTTTCTGAATCTGCGTGACGCGGGCGATCCCGCCGAACTGGCGGAAATACACAGCGCGGCGGGAGCGGATGAAATCGTTCTGCTCGATATCTCGGCAAGCGCCGAGCGGCGCGCTACCCTGCTCGACACGGTGCGTCGGGCGGCGCGGCGACTGTTTATTCCGTTCACGGTCGGGGGAGGAATCCGCTCGCTCGCTGAGGCCTCGGCGGTGTTCGAAGCTGGCGCTGACAAGGTGAGCATCAACTCTGCGGCGCTGTTTGATCCAGGTCTGATCGGCTGCATCGCCGAGCGCTTCGGATCGCAGGCAGTCATTGTCGCCATCGATGCGAAGCGAACCTCCGATGGCCACTATGAGGCGTACATTCGCGGGGGACGCACCGCGACCGGCCGCGACGCGTGCGTCTGGGCGAAGGAAGCCGAGGCACGCGGGGCGGGAGAAATTCTCCTGACGTCGATGGATCGCGACGGCACGCGTGTGGGGTTTGACTGCGATCTGACGCGTGCTGTCTCGGACACGGTACGGATTCCGGTGATCGCATCCGGCGGGGCTGGGACGGCGGAGCATTTCATCTCGGTCTTTCAGGAGGGCCATGCGGATGCCGCACTCGCCGCCTCGATCCTGCATTACGGAGTGACGGAACTCGGATGTCTGAAGCAAAATCTGTCGGTTGCGGGAATTCCGGTGAGGTGGCCATGCTGATCCCGTCAATCGACCTGATGGGCGGAAAGATCGTCCAGCTGGTGCAAGGCGAAAAGAAGGCACTCGAATTCGATGACTTCGAGGAATGGATCGCGCGGTTTGCCAACTACCCGCTGGTGCAGTTAATCGATCTCGATGCTGCGCTGGGTAGCGGCGACAATCGCGCGCTGCTGGAGCGATTCACGGCTCGGCTTCCATGCCAGGTTGGTGGCGGCATCCGCTCGCTCGAAGCCGCGACGGAGATTCTGGCACGCGGCGCCAAGCGGATCATTCTCGGTTCGGTTCTTGTCGGGGAAGGCAAAATCGACGTCGCTGCCGCGGATCGATTCGCTCAAAAATTCGGCACCCATACACTGACTTTTGCGGTCGACTCTAAAGGCGGCAAGGTGGCGATCAAAGGCTGGCGTGAGGTTACGGACATTTCGCCCGCAGTCATGATGCAGTCACTTGAGAACCAGTGTGGGGCGTTCCTGTACACCCATGTTGATACCGAAGGCTTGATGAGGGGAATTCCTATGCATGTGGTTCGCGGACTGCGCGCAATCACATCGCGACAGTTGATTGTCGCCGGGGGTATCACCACGCAGGAAGAGGTAAACCAACTCCATGAATCGGGGATTGATGCGGTCGTGGGGATGGCGATCTACTCGGGACGCATGAAACTGGAAAGGGCGCACGTCTAGGATCGTCCTACAACTCAGGAATGCGGCTGGATTGCCCTCATGAACTGCGCCTAAAGGCGGTTTAAATCAGCACGACTGACGGCACGCCTGAAGGCGTGCCCTGATACAAACAAGGGAGCGCCGGCGTCTCGCCGGCTAAATCCGAGGGCGGGACGCCCTCTAGACAGCCGGCAGGATGCCGGCGCTACAAATCTCGGAGGCGGGCCCTGATACGAACACAAACCAATCGGATTTCGCGGTGCGAACACGCTGCGGAAAAAGTCATGGACCCTCAGGTGTTGAAGCGCCTCCGTTGCGATTGCTCTTCCGGACGTCCTCAGCCGCGCGGACGATAGCGCGCCATCGCCAAATCTACGATTTCCCCGATCAACTGGGTGTAGGAACGACCAGACGCTTTCGCGGACATGGCGAACTCCTGCTTGCTGGAGAGCCAGGGATTGGGATTGGCTTCGAGCACGTAGACTTCGCCCTTGTTCGTAAGCCGCATGTCGATGCGCCCGTAATCGCGTAACTTCACGGCCCGATGAGCGGCAAGGGCAGTCTGCGTAAGCCGCTCCGTGGTCTCCTCATCGAGATCCTCGGCGATACACGACTTGGTAAGTTTGTAAGCTTCCGCGTCCTTCTCAAACTTCACATCGTAGCTGGCAATTTTCGGCGTGCCCTTGGGCAGCCTGGAGAAGTCAAGTTCCACCAGCGGCAGAGCCTGCGCGTATTCGTAGCTGCCGAGAATGGCGGCGTAGATCTCGCGGCCTTCAATGTACTCCTCGATCATGGCGGGCGAATCGAACTCGTCCTGGATATACTGCACGCGTTCCATCAATTCCTTCACGCTGTCGACCACGGCGTTGGAATTGATTCCGATCGAGCCATCTTCCGAAAGCGGCTTCACGATCAATGGGAACGAAATGTCGTGCGCATGCTCGATGCTTCCGCGATAGGCAGTCGCGAAAAACGGAGTCCGAATGCCGTGAAATCCAAACATCTTCTTGGCAATCGCTTTATCCTGCGCCAGGAACGTCGCGTGCGGGCCTGCGCCGGTGTAGCGCATGCCGAGCAGGTCGAGATACGCGGCCACGTGCATTTCCTTCGTGTCATCGCCGGCAAACGATTCCGTGAGATTGAAGATGAGATCGGCTTCACACTTGGCCAGCGCGTTCAGACACTGCGGCGTCCCATCGAGCACTTGATAGAAAGGCTCGTGACCCAGCTTCTCGAGGGCCTCGAAAATTTCTTCCCGGTCCTCTTTTTCTCTCTTCTTTTTCGCTCGCGCTTTCGATTTACGCGCGGGCGGCTTGGGCTCGGGCGGCGACTCCGGCGATGTTCCCTCTTCCTCCCAAACGTCGTAGAGGATGGCAATCTTCATGGCCGAATGCACCCTGGAATAATTCGCATGTCCCTATCATAGTCATCTGCGGCGAAGAAATCACGGCTGAACGAACTTGCCGCGGGTCATGTAGTTCGTCGCCAGGGTTGTGGCATACACGGTCAACTCGGCGAGATGCTCAGCTTCCCTGCGAGTATCGGTGCGCAGGCCGAGCTCGCCGACGCGCTTGCTGATCGCGTCGATCAACTGCTTGATCAGGGGACGCTGCACTCCGGTCCAGTATGCAACTTTGTCGACGACCGCCTTGCGATGCTGGTGCAGAAACTCCTGCGCCGGGCGCACCGCCTTCTTCTGGCGCTTCGATACATTAAAAATATCCATCAAGTCGGCATCCAGCGCCAAGTCCCCAATTTGGATCGCCTCAGGAACGGACTGATGATAGAAGTCCGCCACTGTGGATTCCATTTCATCGACGGTGACATCCGGGTACCCGCGGCGGCGCACCGGATCAACGTTGCCCAACTCGCGCGCAATGCGATCCATATAATGCAGCTTTGTGATCGCGCCCCAGCCGCGATAGCGCTTGCGCCATCCACTACGCGGAGTAAGCCAGACCGCGAAGGTTTCCGCAAAATCTTCATCGGGATGTTTCTGCGCATACCACCCGGCAAGATGCCGAACATAGTTTCGCGAGAACGGCACGGGCCGGTAGTTATCGAGATAGCGCCTGCGAAACGGACCGAAGAGCGTCTTCCACTCGGGCGAGCGATACAGTTTGTAGGCGTAGTTAAACGCGTGCCCAGCTTCGTGGCGCAGGTACATCATGATCTCGCGCGTGTCCTCCAGATCGTTAAACTCCTTTTCCAGCGAGGCCAGGTCCGGATTAGCAAGATAGAAAGGAATCCCGATGACGGGCTCTCCCGACGGGCAGCCCCACTCGTCGGTGAGATAGCAAGCGGGACGAAATTTTGCGAGCCCTTTCCGCCCTAACTCCTCATACAGTTGATGAACGAATCGCTCGATCGGCGATCCTTCCAATTTCAAGCCGAGTTCACGGATCGGCTTGCCCAGAATTTCCTGCAGATTGGCTCGCGGATTTTCGGTGGGCTGCATGGAGAGAGTTTGGGGTCGTGTTTTGCGTTCGTTCCGGGCGGAGTCTGTCAGCCCACCCCGACGAACTAGTATAAGAGGAGCGGCAGGACGGGATGGGAGCACGGTGGATCAGGGACTAACGGCAAAACGAACCAGACGAGGACACTGCCGGACCAATCCAGCAATGGCAATAATGTCAGCAATTTAGAGATGCATCCTCCAGGTTCACTGGAACGTTGTCGCAGCTCTCCATCGTTCTCCCGCTCAGGGTCCTCCGCGAATTTGCACTTGGCACTTTTATCTCGTCAGCTCCTCGGCGCCTCTAAGCACTTGTTCCGGGGTCCGGCCTTGTTCCCGGAGACGTCGAATGCTGGCGGCATCATGACGCTTCGCCATGCGCAGACCACTCGAGTCGCGAACGAGTTCGCAGTGATAGTAGTCGGGTACGGAATAGCCGAGGGCTCGAAATAACAGGATCTGACGGGCGGTAGACTTCAGCAAGTCGGCGCCGCGAACAACTTCGGTGATCTGCATGCTCGCGTCGTCCACCGTGACGGCAAGCTGGTAAGCGGGCACATCGTCCCTCCGCCACACCACAAAATCGCCAAAGTCTTTCCCGGCAATGTAGGCCTGCGCACCAAGATGAAGATCCGTGAACTCGATGCTCTCGCCATCGGGCACGCGGAATCGCCAATTCACGCCTTGCGGCGTGTGAAACTGAATCGCGTCCATGCGCGAGCGACAATGGCCGGGATAGAGTGGCTCATCGTCGCTGTCATTGGGCGCCGTCGCAGCAGCGGCCAAGTCTTTGCGGGAACAGGTGCAGGGATAAATGGCGCCGCTGTCGCGTAATCTCTGCCACGCTTCGAGGTAAAAGGACCGCCGTTCACTCTGCGAATAGGGACCGTATGGGCCGCCACAATCGGGACCTTCACTCCAGCGAATGCCGAGCCAGCGTAAGTCTTCATACATGGCGGTTACGAACTCAGCCCGGCAGCGCTGCGGGTCAAGATCTTCGTTGCGAAGGGCCAACCGTCCGCTCAGTTGCTGAGCTCGGTCCGCGGCAATCCAGAAAGTGCGGGCGTGTCCTATGTGAAGCAGGCCCGTTGGGGAAGGCGCCAGCCGACCGCGATATCCCGATTGCATGTTCACGGTCGCATTTTAACTAGAGACGGCGCGCCGCCACGTGCTCGTCCGCCGGGGCAAGCGATCCGATGGCCGCTGACGAACTGGGGAAGTCGCCCTCCCAACGCGCAACCACCACTGTCGCGAGGCAATTCCCGAACACGTTCACAGAAGTGCGGGCCATATCCATGAGTTGATCGATACCGAGCAGGATGAACACAGGTTCCACGGGCAGGCCAAAAGAGCCCACGGTTCCCAGGAGAATGACGATGGCTGCGCGCGACACGCCCGCCACTCCCTTGCTGGTGAGCATCAGGGTGAGCATCATCAACAGCTGTTGACCAATACTGAGATGGATGCCGGCAGCCTGCGCGACAAAGATGGAAGCCAGCGATAGATACAATGTGCTGCCGTCGAGATTGAAGCTGTATCCCGTTGGCATCACAAAGGCGACAACTTCTCGAGGGACGCCGATTCCCTCCATCGCCTCCATGGCACGCGGCAAAGCCGCCTCTGAATTCGCAGTGCCAAACGCAATCGTGACAGGCTCTGCCACCGCGGTCAGGAACTTTCTTAAGGGCACGCCGGTTGCCAGCGCGATCGGCAGCAACACGCCGCCAACAAACGCCAGCAACGCCACGTACAGCGTCGCCAGCAGCTTCGCGAGATTCACGAGAATCCCCATCCCGGTGTTGCCTACGGTATAAGCAATCGCCGCACCTACTCCAAACGGAGCAAACAGCATCACCAGATTTGTGAACTTGAACATCGTCTCGGCCAGACTCTCGGTGAAGCTCAACAGCGGCCGGCGGCGATCCTCGCGCACCAGGGCGAGGGCAATGCCGAACAGGATGCTGAAAACGACAACCTGCAGGATCTGTCCTTCGGCTACGGCCTTCGCTACGTTTTCCGGAAAAATGTGCAGGATGGTATCGCTGGCCGTGAGTCTCTGAACCTGCGGAGCCTCTCCACTCGTGGCCGGAAGCTTCGCACCCACGCCTGCCTTGCTCAGATTGATGGCAACCAAACCAATGATGAGCGCCAGCGTGGTCACCACTTCGAAGTACACAATCGCCTTCACTCCCATGCGTCCGACTTTTTTCAGGTCGGCGTGGCCCGCAATACCGCTGACCAGAGTGGCGAACAGCAGCGGAGCTACGATGGTCCGGATCAGTCGCAGAAAGATAAGGCCGATCACGCGAAGGTTGATTGCGGCCTGAGGCCAGTCATGACCGATAGCAGCCCCGATGAGCATCGCAATGAAAATCCACGTGGTGAGTGACTTTTTACGAATGCCGTACGGGAACAACGAGAGAAGGGCAATCCAACGAACAATGACCAGGGCTTTCGGGGGAATGGGAACGCCGTACTGGTGCAGTACGCTGAGCACGGCGCTTAAACTCAGGGCTCCCAACGCCGGCAGCAGCAATCGTTTCGTCATCCAAGCAATCCTGCCGCGGTGCGCGGTCTTGTGGGCACTCCAAAATCCTGGGGGAGCGAGTGAAATCCAGTACCAGCGGAACGATTGTAGAGAACCAACCCATTGACTCCAAAGGAATACGTTGCGCAGCCTGCATTTATGCACCAATCTTCGTGCAGTCAGATTGCGGGATTTCGTCTCCCCGACATGCCGCGAATGAGCTAGAATTTTTAAGCCAACCTGAGGATGGCAATCGATCCAGTTCCGCTCTTTCCACCGCTCGGACCGTCGCGGCGCGATCCTGCGGCTCAAGGCATATTTCGTTTCCGAGTACTAGCTGCGCCACCAGGACGTCCAGACATAAGGAGGAAGGTTATGGTAACGGCTCTACCCAACGTCCAGTTGCAAGATAAAGTCACTGAGTTTATTTCCAAACCTCGCAAAATGCTGATCAACGGCAAGTGGACCGAAGCGGCTTCGGGAAAGACTTTTCCGACGTATGACCCTTCGACCGGAGAGGTACTGGCCCGTATTGCTGAAGGCGATCGGGAGGATATCGATCGTGCCGTCAAGGCCGCGCGCGCCGCATTTGATTCGGGGCCATGGTCCCGAATGACGGCTTCCGAACGTGGACGCCTGATCTGGAAGCTTGCCGATCTGATCGAACAGCATCTCCAGGAATTTGCCGAACTCGAGACTCTCGACAACGGCAAGCCTCTGAAGGTTGCGCGCGCAGCCGATGTGCCGCTGGCGGTGGATCTCTTCCGCTACATGGCTGGATGGGCTACGAAGATCGAAGGCAACACGATCCCCATCTCCGTTCCCTACACTCCAGGAGCGAAGTATCTTGCGTACACCTTGCGCGAGCCGGTGGGAGTTGTGGGCCAGATCATCCCCTGGAATTTTCCCTTGCTGATGGCCGCCTGGAAACTCGGGCCGGCCCTGGCAACGGGTTGCACGGTCGTGATCAAACCCGCAGAGCAGACTCCATTGTCTTGTCTCCGCTTGGGCGAATTGGTGCAGGAAGCGGGCATTCCCGATGGCGTTGTGAACATCGTTCCGGGCTACGGCGAGACGGCGGGTGCTGCGCTCGCGGCACATCCGGAGGTGGACAAGATCGCCTTCACCGGTTCGACCGAAGTCGGCAGACTGATCTTGCAGGCCGCCGCTGGGAACCTGAAGAAAGTTTCGCTCGAACTGGGCGGCAAGTCGCCCAACGTGGTGTTCGGCGACGTGGATATCGATTCCGCCGTCGCCGGCTCGGCGAGCGCGATCTTCTTCAATCACGGACAATGCTGCTGTGCCGGGTCGAGGCTTTATGTGGAGGATGATGTTTTCGACAAGGTGGTCGAAGGAGTCTCCAAACGGGCTGAGAAGATCCGAGTCGGTCCCGGCATGAGTTCGACCACTGACATGGGCCCGCTGGTCTCGGAGGAGCAACTGAATCGGGTATGCGGATACCTGGAATCCGGTTTCTCCGAAGGAGCCAAGGCGGTGGTGGGCGGCGCACGTCAGGGCGATAAAGGCTACTTCGTGAAACCTACTGTGCTCGTGAACACCAACGAAAACATGAAAGTCGTCCAGGAAGAGATTTTCGGTCCGGTGGTCACCGCGATCCCCTTCAAAGACGCGGATGAGTTGGTGACGAAAGCGAACAACAGTGTTTACGGACTCGCGGCGGGCATCTGGACGCGGGATATCCAGAAAGCGCATCGCATCGCCTCGCAATTGCGAGCCGGTACGGTGTGGATCAACTGCTACAACATCTTCGACGCGGCTCTCCCGTTTGGCGGATACAAGCAATCCGGATGGGGACGCGAAATGGGGCACGACGTCCTGGAACTGTACACGGAAGTGAAAGCGGTCTGCGCGGCGCTTTGATTTCGCGCAGAAGTTCTCTCTTTTGGGGAGCTTCGGCTCCCCTTTCTTTTTGTCAATCTCCCGGCAGACGCATAGCCGGGACGAAGTAGGTCCCCCGGTTCAGAAACGTACACACTCTTAAAACAAAAGCAGCGGTGCACTTGCTACACTTCTCGCGATCTCTGAGGAAACGTCATCATGGCTCTAGCAGCGAAACCAGAAGCAAATACTGAGCGAATCGGCCGTTCCGGCGATCCCTGTGTCATGGTTATTTTCGGAGCATCCGGCGACCTGACGCGCCGTAAGCTGATCCCAGCCCTGTATAACCTCGCCAAGAATCAGCTGCTCTCCCGTGAGTTTGCAGTGGTGGGGGTCGCGCACGATGCGATGTCAACCGAGGAATTTCGCGGCAAACTCAAGCAGGACCTCCACCAGTTTGCCGACGTCCCACTCGATCCCGAGATGGAGGCGTGGTTTGAAGACCGGATGTATTACATCACTGGAGATTTCGGTGATCCAAACCTGTATGAGCAGTTGAAGACTCTGCTGCAGAAAATGGACACCGACTACGGAACGCACCAGAACTATTTCTATTACCTTGCGGTCGCGCCCGATTTCTTTGGTCCCGTGGTGGAGAAACTAAGCGCGACAGGCTTGATGACTGAGGAAAATCAACACTGGCGCCGCGTGATCATCGAGAAGCCCTTCGGCCGCGACCTCGAGTCTGCGAAGGCACTGAATCGGCAACTGCTGAAAGAGGTTGACGAGTCGCAGATTTACCGTATCGACCACTATCTCGGCAAAGAGACCGTCCAAAACATCATGGCTTTCCGTTTCGCAAACGGAATTTTCGAGCCCATCTGGAACCGGAGGTACATCGATCATGTCCAGATCTCGGTTGCGGAAACCGTGGGGGTCGAACAGCGTGGAGGCTACTACGACCATGCCGGAGCGTTGCGCGATATGATTCCGAATCACATCATGCAACTTATCAGCCTCACTTCCATGGAGCCACCGATTTCCTTCCAAGCGGATGCGGTCCGTGATGAACAGGCAAAAATTCTGCACGCGATCCAGCCGCTCACCTCGGAAGAGGTGCTCAGCCGCACGGTGCGCGGCCAATACGGAGAAGGAGAACTTCTGGGCCAGCATGTTCCGGCCTATCGCCACGAACCGGCCGTTGCGCCGGACTCGCGCACCGAAACCTACGTTGCCATGAAGCTGCAGATCGATAACTGGCGCTGGGCGGGAGTTCCCTTCTACATCCGCACCGGCAAGCGAATGGCGGCTCGGAATACGCATATCGTGATCCAATTCCGCCAGGCGCCCTTCGTGCTGTTTCGCGACACCAGCGTGGAAAATCTTATGCCCAACCAGTTGGTTCTGCACATCCAGCCCGAAGAAGGAATTTCCCTGCGCTTCGCGGCCAAAACGCCAGGGCCGATCATGCGGCTGGGTACCGTGGATATGGATTTCGAATATTCCGACTATTTCGGCAAGCAAATCAGTACCGGATATGAGCGCCTGCTGCACGACTGCATGGTCGGAGATGCGACCTTGTTTCAGCGCGCGGATATGGTGGAAGCCGGCTGGAGCGTGATCAACCCGATTCTCGATGTCTGGAAGGCGCTGCCTCCTCGTAGTTTTCCCAATTATGCGGCCGGCACATGGGGACCGAAAGAAGCCGATGCCCTACTGGAGCACGATGGGCGCCACTGGAGAAATTTCGAGAAGTAAACAGCCAAATGAGAATTGTCGGGCTCGCAACCCTGCGAAAACCTGACTTCACGGTTTATTTCGTGGATTTCATTGCAACCGATGACGGCTATTATATCGACGTACATCAATACTCAGAGGTCCCATTACCGTTCGCCAGAACTGGGACATGTACCGTGGCATGAACTACGGTGCACTTGTCGAGATGTTTGAGTACGGGTATGTTCCTGCCATGATTGCCGAGTTCACTTAGACGCTACGGAGCACTTCCACCGCCTGGTTTACTAACTTTCAGTAACTACACGACCCTAACTGTGTTTCGGCCCCAATGCGGGTTTGAAGCGATCGCATCACTGTATCCTTCGTCCCCCCTGGACGCTCGTAGTGCGCCATACGACGCCCAAGAAAGGAAGCAACAGTGGAACTGAAAACATCCCCGCTGTCTTGCAGTCCAGTCGCCGCCGGATCGATTCCGCCGTCGGTTTTCATGCAAATCACGCAATCGGAGAGAGACCAGCAGTATCGCAGTTATGGATTTACCTGGATCATCCTCCTGGCATTCGCGATCATCTGCTCATCTACCATAGCCAGCGCCAGCAGCGGCGGAATTTCGGGATTCTCCGGTAAGAGCGGCTCGACCTGCACGTCGTGCCACAGCTCAGGGACGGCGCCGAAGGTTACGTTGACAGGGCCAACATCGGTCGCCTCAGGATCGACCACCACATACACGATCTCAGTCAGTACGGTCACAGCGGGGAACGGTGGCGTCGACGTAGCTGCCTCAGCCGGAACATTCGCCGCGGGTACCGGCACAAAGGTGCTCAATGGCGAAATCGTGCACAGTTCGCCAAGCAGCACGCACAGCTGGACCTTCAGCTGGACAGCGCCGACTGTGGCCGCGACCACGACCGCGACTCTCTACGCCGCGGCCATTGATAGCTTCAGTGGCGGGACGGGAACTCTTCAACAGAACATCACAGTCACTGCCGCAGCGCCCACGCCGACCATCGGAGTCAGTCCAGCCAGCTTGTCGTTCAGCTACCAGAGCGGCGGCACCGCGCCAGCAGCTCAGAGCTTCGCCGTCAGCAGCAGCGGTTCTGCATTGAGCTACACGGTCTCGACTTCGGCGACCTGGCTCAGCGCAACCCCGGCCAGCGGCACAACCCCTGGCAATGTGAGTGTTTCCGTAACTCCGCAGAGCCTCGCGGCGGGAACCTACACTGGGACGGTCACGATTACCTCCTCGGGCGCCTCGAACAGTCCTAAAACTGTGCCCGTGACACTCACCGTCACAGCGGCCTCGACCCCGACGATCACGGTCAGTCCCCTGAACTTGTCCTTCACTTACCAGACTGGCGGATCAACACCGGCGGCACAACCAGTGAGTTTGAGTAGCAGCAGCGCTCTGGCATACACGGTCGCGACCTCAGCGGCGTGGTTGAGCGCTACTCCAATGACGGGGAATACGCCTGGAAGCCTTAACGTATCGGTCAATCCAGCCGGACTCACGGCCGGCACTTACAACGGTACGGTTACTGTGACTGCGGCGGGAGCATCGAACTCTCCGCAAAAAGTCGCGGTAAGCCTGACGGTCACGACTCCGTCGTCAGGGAACCCGTCACTGAACGTCACGCCCGGAAGCCTCACGTTCACCTACACCTCCGGAAGCACGACGTCCGGATCGCAGAACCTATCGATCGCGAGCACCGGCTCGGCATTGCAGGTTACCGCTGCGGCATCGGGCGGCAACTGGCTGACGGTAACTCCAAACACTGGCTCGACACCGGCGACGATGAAGGTCAGCGCGAATCCGACTGGACTCGCGGCCGGCACCTACAACGGAACCATCACGATCACCTCGACCGGAGCTGGCAACAGCCCGCAGAAGGTGGCGGTGACGCTGGTCGTCACCAGCAGCGGTGGCGGTGGCGGCGGCACAGGCCGACTGCGGACCTGGCCATCGCGGGCGGTGTACTTCGACTACCAGACGGGTCAATCCGATCCGGCTCCGCGGAATGTGCGCGTACTCAGCACCGGTGCGCCGATGACCTACACGGCTGCCGTGCACGGTGGCAACTGGCTGTCGGTGTCGCCATCGGGTGGCACAACTCCGGGAACCCTCGGCGTCTCGGTCGATGCCACGGGTCTGGCCTCGGGAACCTACACAGCGACGATCAGGATCGCCGCTCAGGGAGGGAACGGTATTAACCTGCCGGTCGTCCTGAGGGTGGTCTCCGGCGATGACGGAGGCGACGGTGGCGATGATGGCGGAGGCGGTGACGATGCCACCAGCGGCAGCAGTCGGCTCCACGCCTGGGCTTACGCCTATGATCCTGCCGGCACAAATACAGTAGCGGCGACCTGGATGGATGGTACCGGTGCTGCCTCTACTAACACGGCGAGCACAACAGCCGATACCCGCAATCAGGGTCTGCTGCTCTCGAAAACCAGTCAGGCGTCCAACCAGGCGCAGGCTGGAGTCGTAATCCGGGACGTTGAGGGAATCGCGCTCACCGAACTCGGCTACGACATTCGCACCGGCAGTCAGTGCTCCGCGACGACTCCGCGTTTTGTGGTTGTCACCACGGATGAAGTGGTCCACAAGATCGGATGCGTCACGGGCACTGCTCAACCGGCACCGACCGCGGGATGGAAGCGCCTGCGCTTCGATCCGACCAATCCGGCACAAACTGTGCCGGCCATCACGGCAGGGAGCAAGGTGAAGAGCATCCACCTTGTCCATGATGGCGGACCGGAAACCGGCTCGAGCATCGTGGTGCTGGATAACATTGACATCAACGGGAAGATCATCGGCCAGCAATAGGCCGATCCTGCCCCTTCAGACTTCGGACCAGCCCGCTTGCAGGCGGGCTGGTCCGGATTTTTTTAGTGCGCCCGCCTCCCCAGTTACCTGCGATACCTGTCTCACTCTTGCTGCTTTTCACATCAGCATGCTGTACTACTAGGGTTACAAGTTCTCTTCTCCACACGGGAATTCATGAGCCTTACAGTGATGAAGTTCGGCGGGACATCTGTCGGCAACGCCGAACGAATCCGCCAGGCCGCAAGCATCGTGCAACGTCACGCCCAGCGCGGCGACCAGGTCGTAGTGGTGGTCTCTGCCCTGTCGAAGGTAACCGACCTCATTCTGAGCGTGCTAAATTCCGCACGCCTCGGCAATAGCGAAGTCATGGAAGAGGGCCTGCGCCAACTGAGCGAGCGCCACGAGCAGGTTGTGTCTGAATTGTTTCAAGGCCACACCCGAAAAGCAGTCGCGGCCGATGTGCAATCGACCCTCCATCACATGCGCGAATTCTGCTCGGCCCTTAAGCTGCTCGGGTCTGCGACTCCCCAGGTGATGGATATGGTTTTGCCCCTGGGCGAAAAGATGTCGGCGCACATCTTTTCCGCATGCCTCAACGAGTTGGGCGGAAAAGGCACATTCGTGGATTCGGCTCGCATCGTCGCCACCGACGACAAGTTCGGCGACGCCAGTCCCGATATGGATGCAACCAGCCGGCAGTGCCGCGAAGTCCTCCTGCCGCTTTTGCAACAGGGACAGATTCCCGTCGTGATGGGCTATAGCGGCGCGACCTCCGCGGGCCAGGTCACCACGTTAGGACGCGGCGGCTCCGACTACTCCGGAACTATCGTGGGCTCGGCTATGGATGCCCAGGAGGTCTGGATCTGGACCGACGTGGATGGAGTCTTGACCGCCGATCCCCGCGTGTGTCCGGACGCAGTCACGCTGCCGGAGGTCACGTTCGCGGAGGCCATCGAACTCTCCTACTACGGCGCCAAAGTCATTCACCGTAAGGCAATCTGGCCGACGATGGATCGCGGCATTCCAGTCTGGATCAAAAACTCGTTCAAGCCGGAAGTTCCTGGAACCAAAATTGTCGAGTCCTTGCCGGAAAGTCTTTATCCGGTGAAGGCTGTCACCGCGGTGACGCAGGCCTCGCTGGTCACATTGACGACACGCCGTGACGTTCATTTCGCGGAAATTTTCGGACGCCTGTTCCTTCGCCTCGGCCACGAACATGTGGACGTTTTGTTCTCCACTCAGTCTTCCTCGGAAAACTCCCTGGGTCTGGTTCTACGCGAGCAGGATACCGAGCAAGTGGTTCGTGCCATCCAGAGGCTCTTTCGCACGGAACTCAAGCATGGCGTGTTGAACCCTGTGACCATCCACCGTGATGTCGCGGTGATCGCTGTGCTCGGCTCCGGCATGAAAGGATATTGCGGCATTCTGGGACGGCTGTTCTCGGTGGTCGCGCGAAACAACGTCAGTGTCATCGCCGTGGCCCAGGGCGCCAGCGAACTGAACATCTGCTTCGCTGTTACGAACTCGCGGGTGGATGACGTGGTGCGAGCGGTACATCAGGAATTCCTGGGCTCCGAGGCGTTGAAACACTAGCAAACCGTTAGGGATGGAAATTCACCTTCATGACCATGAAGCAGGTTCGAGTCGGGATTGTTGGATTTGGCACAGTCGGGCGCGCGACTGCCGACATCATCGCCAAACACGCGGATCTGATTGCGCATCGCAGCGGTGTGCGTCTGGTCGTGACTGCGGTATGTCGCCGTTCCGCGGTGCAGCCACAGGACACTCCCGCGGGAGCATGTGCGGTTGCCGACTGGCGGCAATTGCTGAAGGACCCCAACGTCGATGTGGTTGTCGAAACCATGGGCGGCACAGGAGAGTCGCTGCACCTGCTTCGCGCCTCGCTGGAGCAAGGCAAACCCGTGGTCACGGCCAACAAGAACCTGCTCGCCGAGCATGGAGACGAGCTTTTTCGCCTCGCCGCCTCTCGCAACCTGCCGATTGGTTTCGAGGCCAGCGTCGCCGGAGGCATTCCGATTCTGCGCGTCATTCATGAATCGACTGCTGGCGATCGTTTACGCTCGGTGCACGGCATCCTCAACGGCACCGCCAACTACATCCTCACGCAGATGGAGAGCCGCGGAATTGAATTCGCGGAAGCTCTGTCAGAGGCACAAGCCGCCGGCTTCGCCGAGGCCGATCCATCGTTTGACATCGACGGCCAGGACGCGCGCGATAAGCTCTGCATTCTCGCGCGCATGGCGTTTGAAGGGCGGCTGGATGTAGCGCGAATTCCAACCTACGGCATCCGCCATGTGCGCGCCATCGATATCCACTCCGCGAACCGCCTGGACAGCACCATCCGGCTGGTCGGCTCGGCCGAACAAACCGATAGTGGATTGGAGGTTTCGGTTCGTCCCTGGCTCGTAGGCCGCCGTTCCATGCTCGCCAAGGTTGAAGGCGTGAACAATGCTGTCTTCCTGGTGGGCGACAAGATTGGCACGCAAATGTTCTATGGGCGCGGAGCAGGAGGAGACGCAACCGGTTCGGCTGTGGTTTCTGATCTGATCGAAATCGCGCGCGACTTCGCCGCCGGACAGATGAATGCAAAGAACATCTCCGGTTTCCTGAGTTCCCGCGAGCTGGTGATTTCCGGGCAACCGAAGCCGGCAAGCTGGTATCTGCGCCTCACCGTAAAGGACCAGCGAGGCATCGTAGCCCGGGTCGCCGAAGTCATCGCGCGCGAAGCTATCAACATCGACTCTCTGGAACAGGAGCCGCACCTTCCCAAGGACCGTGTCTCGTTCGTGATTACGGTCGAGCCCGTCTCCGAACCAGTGATCCGCCTGGCCATCGACAGCATCAACGGCTTTGATTTCATGGTGGAACCGGTGCTGTTGCTGCGGATTGAGGCTTAAGGAGGCTCGACGAGGCGACGCGCGCCCAAATCAACCGAATCTGCGAAACGTGCTTCTGCTCTTGCTTGAAGACTGACGACTAGCGACTGACGACTGGGTTTCAAATTGACCTTGACTCGCCCGAAAGAAACGTTTACAAACGTCAGATACTAGGCGCCTATGCTGATCCGAGC
>Ga0307478_10001376_pt1 | contig 21142 bp, 19 predicted proteins | sample atmos_gasesECM4C_2_FD_203713 | JGI IMG/M metagenome (GOLD analysis project Ga0307478, IMG submission 203713) | Hardwood forest soil microbial communities from Morgan-Monroe State Forest, Indiana, United States - atmos_gasesECM4C_05 | ecosystem: Environmental > Terrestrial > Soil > Temperate... | reverse complement strand
GAAAGGGCGCTTATCAATTAAAAGGAAAATAATGCCGGTCACAAAACCAAGTACATAGCACAGAAGACCTGCCACGTTTTCGGCAAGGCCTTCGGTAGGAGCGGCGGCGGGCAGAGAAGAAGCGGCAGGAGCGGCGGACTGATTTGCGCCGCACTTGGGGCAGAAATTCGCAGTGCCAATGTCTTGACCACATGCTTTGCAGAACGCCATGGAATGCCCTCCAAGCTGCTGCTTCGCGGTGGAGCGTAACAAAGCGGTACGTGGGGTGCAATGAGATTTCCGCGGAGAGGCGTGCGCTTCAACCGACAGTCTATGACGTCGAAATGGACAAGCTGGGATTGGGACGCAAGAATCAAGAGAGGTGCAGTTTTATTGAGGGGTGTGGTCCTCCCTAAAAGCGTGAAACGCGGTTTCGTTCGGCAAGAACTCCAATTCGCATTGCGCGGGACGGGTGTGGCAGCGAATAGCAGCAATCCGAGGAATGCTGGTCACGGCGGGATCCGGGAAAGTCTGGGGAGGAGTTTTGGAGTCGAAACGGGCGAGGAGTTTGGAAGGGCCTTTTGCCCCAGGCAGTGTAGCGCTCGAGGCGATCTTAGGGCCGGAAGTCACGATGGCGACGAAGCGCTCGCTTAGGTCGGAATTGTCGTGATTAGGCACGGCGACGGTGCGGTTCGAATTGAAGTTACGAGAGGCTTCCTCGATCTCCTCGTTTACCGCCTGTTCGCTGCCGGCGAGAGTGACAAGGCGATCGCGAGCTTCCTGTTCGACAGGCGACAGGCGGCGTTGTGCTGCTGGAGCCGACTTTCGATTGGCGGCGATTTCGGCGCTCGGAATCTGTGCGGCACTGAGGGCGGTGACATAGAAGCGCATGGCTTCTTTCTTGTGTCCCAGGGCTTCCTCGACGTGTCCCATGTGCAACTGAATGGTTGATTCGTCGCTGAGATCAGAAGCCGCGGTCAGATACCTTTCGGCGCTCGGCAGATCGCCCTGCTTGAACTTGATCCAGCCGAAGGTATCCCAGAAAGAGGCAGCAAAGGCCAAAAGCTCGAGGGTGCCGCGGTTAAAGTCTTCCAACTTCACGGCATTCAATTGAGTGTCGAGCGCGGTGAGGGAACGCCTCGACAGCGCTTCGGCGTTTTTGAGATCGAGCCCGGCGTCGGCGCTGTAATAAGCAGCGGCGTTGAGGGTCAGCGGGCTGCTGTCCAGCTGTAAGGCCCGGCGAAAGGCGGAGCGAGCCTTGTTCACCTGGCGGTCACGGCTATAAGCGCGGCCAATCTGAACCAGCAGGCGCGGATTCCGCGGCTGCAGTCGCGCGGCAGCCTCGTACTGTTCGGCAGCTTCGTCGAATTTACCCGCCTCCATGTAGGCTCGACCGAGATTCGAGTGGCTTTCCCACCAGTCGGGAAACTGCTCGAGTTGCTTTTTTGCCGCGGCGATGGCGTCCGAGTACCTCTCGGAGGCTATATATCCACGGACCAGTCCGCTGTAGGCCTCGGAGTCGCGGGGTGCGAGTTCGGTCACTTTCTGGTAGGCTTCGCGCGATTCCTCCCACTCCTGGCTTTTTTCGAAGAGTTCGCCAAGAGATTTCCAGGCGTCAACGTAATTGGGATCTTCCTTGACGATGGACTCCAGGAGAGATTGCGCTTCACGGAATTTTTCCGCATGAATCTCTTCAAGAGCTTCAGCAAAGCGCACGATTTGAAGGGTGGGGGTTCCGCCGGACGGAGGCGCTCCCAAAGCGTAGGCTAATTCGCCCAACTCCGACTGGACGGCCGAGCGGAAAGCCGAGTATTCGGCCGAGCGATCCACGGGAACCGAGGTCATCTTGGTGGCCAGGCGCCAGTTGCCTGTGAGTGCAGGCGATTGCCAATTCCAGTTTTGTTCGTACTCGGCAAAATCCTGGATGAGGCGGGATGGGTCAATGTTCCGGCTTTTCAACTCCCCGGCAAGCTTTTCGGCGAGCCTGTCGCCAAATGTGAGCTTGAGATAGATGGTCATTTCCTTCTCGTCACCGAGCGTGGTTCCCGAGTTGGGCAAGGTGGGCGGCAGGAGAGAAGAGACCAGTCCATCGAGATCTGGGGAAGAGAGAGCGCGTTCGGGACCATCGGATTTGCGTTTCTCGTCAGAAGAGCGGATTTCGTGCCCGTCTGGAAGGGTGGCGGCCAGACGGAAGCGAACCCGCAAAGGGGAGGACGTGTCATAGGGGTCACCGGCATCGAGGTCGCTGATGGTCAAGTCGTCGCTCTTCGTATCCTTCTTCGCGCTGGCTTCGAGGACCCTTTGCAGCTGAGAGACGGAGGACTGCGCTAAACCCAGACGGAGGAGGACCTCCCAATCCCCACGGGTCTCGAAAGTGAGAGTCGCGTCCAGCTTCTGGTCGTCTGTCATCCGGCCTTCCAGGCGGATGGCGTAGAGGGTTGGTGTGGCGAGATCGCTCGGAATGCGGCGCAATTCCGAGCCTTTCTCGGGAGAGGTGACGAGGGCAAGCTTTCCGCGGACGTTGGGCATCAAGTAGCCGAAAGGCGCGACGCCCTGAGTGGAATCAAGCCACATTTCTTTGCCGTCCAGAACCAGATAGGTAATCGCGTGGTCGAATTCGAACGGGCTGGGGACTTCTTCCATGCGGCCGGAGGCCTCGAGAAGGACCGTAGAGGCGTTGATGCCGACGGCTTGAAGCATGGCTTCGAGCAGAGTGGCTTTGTCCTTGCAATCCCCGTACTGGTGAGCCAGGACATCCGCGGCGAAATGAGGCTGAAAGCGGCCGACGCCAAAGGAAAGGCTGACGTAGCGGATATTCCGCGCGACGTAATTGTAGATGGCGCGAACCTTTTCAAGGTCGGAATGCGAATCGCGGGTAAGTTCTTCGGCTTTGGCACGAACTTCCGCCGTGGGAACGCGGCGATCGCGTTCGAGGCCGGAATACCAGGCGGAGAGCTCAGCCCAATCCGCAAAGGAAGTAATCCAGATGCGGCGAAAATACATTCTGGCCGGGCCCCTAAGAAGTGTCTTCACATCCGGGAAAGAACCAGAGGAGGGGAGCAGCAAGGGCCGCTCTCCACGGAGGAGGTTCGAAGTTTTCCAGGTCCAGACATTGCGCCCGCCTTCCTCGCGGAGTTCGGGGTCCTCGGCGCCCGTAGTGGAGGTCTTGAGGGAAATTTTGGAGGAGACGCTAAGATCGACCTGCTCGTCGAGGCAAACATCGTTGCTGACGAGGTCCCAAATCTGCCAGATTTTTCCCGGAGTTATGGGGCGATAAGCGGTGAAAGTTTCATACTCGAGAATGTCGCCGGGCGAGAGGCTGGGCACGACGACGTGTTTCTGGCGGAGGTCGGTGTAGGTGGGAGCAGACTGGGCGATCGGAGAGGTCATGTCCTGGATGGCGTCCGGGCCGGCGGTGACAACCTGCCCGTCCGGCTTCGTGACACGGACGCTGCGAACTTCCAATTGAGCATTCGCGGAATCGTAACCGAAAACAAGTTGCCCAACTTTTTGAACGCCGGAATAGGTTTGGACGCGGATCCGCGCGTAGGCATCCACTGAGCCGCTACCGTCTTCTTCGTAGCGCAGATGTCCGCGGACCTGTTCGTAGACGACGGGCTCCTTGCTGGTATCAACAGCGGCCGATGAGGAGGTGGTACCAGGGGCGCCGGCAGGGGTCTGGCGGGCGCCACCGAGGGAGGGGGCCAGGAGGCAAGTAACGAAGCAAAGGAGGGCCCGAGACAGCTTGCGCATGGCCGATACGGTTAGGAACCATAACCTAGTGCGGGGGATTGCGCAATTTGCATTCGCAAAGAGCGGGAGGGGTCGCCAGCCCGAGACGCGGCAAGACGCTTCTGGCGGCCTGGCCTGGGCATGCGCGACTGTGGCAGCCCGCCTGAGGAATTTAAGCGCTTGGGGCGGTGGTGAAAGCCAGGGTAATGAGCGTTTTTTGCTCCAGTTCGTGGGCCTTGGCCGAGCCGGTTGCGGGGCTGGCGCTGGCCGACCGTTTTACGGAGCGGACCTTAAGATTTTTCGCCTGCGCGATGCGTTCGAGGCGCGGCAAAACATAGAAGAGCGCGCCCATATTTGCGGGTTCTTCCTGAACCCAGACGATTTCACGGGCGTTGGGGTGAGCATCGAGGGCGGCGGCAATTTCATCCTTCGGCAGCGGGTAAAGCTGATCGAGGAAGAAGATCGCGGTGGTGGTGTCCTTGCGGCGGCGGCGTTCGGCGCGGAGTTCATGGCCGACTTTGCCGCTGGCGATAAGAATGCTGTGCGCGTCGGTGACTTCACGGTCGGGCACGAGTGTGAGGAAGCGGGGCCGCTCGAACTCTTCGATGGTGGAGCACGCGTCGGGATGGCGAAGCATGCTTTTCGGGGTGAAGACAACCAGGGGCTTGCGCCAGAGACGGCGGGCCTGACGGCGGAGGAGATGAAAATACTGGGCGGCATTGGAGGGCTGGCAAATGTTCAGATTGCCCTCAGCGGCGAGCTGCATAAAGCGCTCGATGCGCGCGCTCGAATGTTCGGGACCTTGGCCCTCGTAGCCATGGGGGAGCAAAAGCACAACGCCGGTGGGGAGGCCCCATTTGTCTTCGCTGGCGCTGATGAACTGATCGACGGTGACCTGGGCGCCGTTCACGAAGTCGCCGAACTGAGCTTCCCAGAGGATGAGACCTTCGGGGTAGTCACGTGAAAAACCGTACTCAAAGCCGAGACAGCCGGCTTCGGAGAGCGAGGAATTGTGAACCTCGCAGAAGGCCTGATCGGGGGAGAGATGGGCGAGCGGGAGATATTCCTGCTCCGTCTGGTTGTCGACCAGGACGGCGTGGCGCTGATTGAATGTGCCTCGCTGGGAATCCTGGCCCGTGAGGCGAACGGGATTGCCTTCAAGGACGAGCGAAGCAAAGGCAAGCAACTCGGCGAAACCGTAGTCGATGGGGCGCCTGCCGTGGCCCATCTCGGAGCGCTGCTCGAGCAGCTTGACGATTTTCGGGTGCACGTGGAAACCCGCGGGGGTACGAATCAGCCCATCAGTAATTTCGGCGAGTTTCTCGTGGCCGAGGCCGGTGTCGACCTCAAACGCGGGGTTGTATTTGCCGTAGTTGTAGGGAGTCCAATAGTCGGGGAGCTTCCGGAGAAGCGGGATTTTGGTGAGCTTGGCGGCTCGGCGCTGCTCTTCTTCGTATTCTTTTTTGACCGCTTCGGTGATGGGCGCGGCGTCAATACCGCTATGCTCCGCGTAGATCTTCCACAATTGCGGGTGATTCCTTATGCGCTCATAAAGGCGCGGCTGCGTAATGGTGGGATCGTCGATTTCGCTATGACCGTGGCGGCGGTAGCCGACCAGATCGATCACGACGTCGGAATGGAATTTGGCGCGACACTCGGCGGCGAGGCGTCCAACGCGGACGACAGCGTCGGGATCCTCGGCGTTGACGTGGAAGATGGGCACGCTCTGGCGGAGCGCAATGCTCGAGGCGTAGCGGGAAGAATGCTCCTGCGTTGGGCGCGTGGTGAAGCCGATCAGATTATTGACGATGATGTGGATCGTGCCGCCGACGGAGTAGGCCCGAAGGTCAGCGAGATTGAGGGTTTCGGCCCAGATGCCCTGGCCGGCAAAGGCCGCATCGCCGTGCATGACGATGGGCCAGACTTTATTAAGAGTTTCACTGGAGCGATCGATCTGCGGGCCGCGCACGCCGTGGCGAGTCAATTTGGCGCGCGCGCGACCCATCGCAACGGGATCGACGGCTTCGAGGTGGCTCGGGTTGGAGACCAGGTGGATGTTGAGAGGTTTGCCGGAAGAAGTCGTGTAAATGCCGGTGGCGCCGACATGATACTTCACGTCGCCCGCGCCGAGCACGCTGCGCGGGTCGACATCTTCGAATCCGGCAACGACGTCATGCATGGGCTTAGAGGCGATGTGGGTCATCACGTTCAGACGGCCGCGGTGGCTCATGGCCATCACCGAGTCAATGCCGCCCAGCTCGCCGGCCGTATCGAGGATGGAATCGAGTAGCGGAATCAGCGCGGTTTCGCCTTCGAGGGAAAAGCGCTTGCTGCCGAGATAGCGGGTCTGCAGGACTTGTTCAAAGAGATCGGCGCGAACGAGGCGGTCAAGGACTTTGGGCTGATTGACTTCGAATTCGGGACCTTCGACACGCTCGGCAATCCAGTTGCGGCGGTCGATTTCCGGAAGATGCAGGAATTCGACGCCAACAGTGCCGCAATAGTAGCGGCGGGCCTCTTCGGCATATTCACCGCTCAGGCCCTCGAGGTCCGGAACCTTCAGGGGCGTGAAAAAGCCGAGGGGGTCGAGAGTGGCTTCGTAGAAGCCCCAGCGCCGGAAAAGCGAGAAAATACGCTCGCGCTCGGCGTGTCCCGCGCCATTCGAGGCGGGCGGTCTTTTCACGCTTTTGGCGGATTTGTCAGGAGAGATTGTCACACGGTTAGCCATAGGTAGTGTCTCGAGACCTACTATTTTGCCACAAGAGGGTCGAGAGGTTCAGCCGCGCCAGGGCGCGCCAGCCGAGCAGGGTTGATTGCCTAAATGGGGCGTTAAGAGGCGGCACGTAACCAGCTTGGGCTCGATCAGATTCTGGAACGCCGGAGCAGCGGTAGAATCTTAAGGTTCCGGGAAGGGGATAACTCGGGTAAACTAGAGACTCGGGGCTGGGGTTTCGCGCATCTAAACTTTAAGCTAAGGTTCGATAGGGGAAGGAATGCCTGTACCTGTATCCCAAGCATGGACGGTAGCAAGTTACGTCCTGAAACAGAAGATCAAGGGGCGCAAACAGTACCCGCTGGTGTTGATGCTGGAGCCGCTGTACCGGTGCAACCTGGCGTGCGCGGGGTGCGGAAAGATCCAGTATCCGGCTCATGTGTTGAAGCGCGAGCTATCGCCGGAAGAATGCTTCAAGGCAGTGGAGGAATGTGGGACGCCGATGGTGTCAATCCCGGGCGGCGAGCCGCTGATGCATTCGCAGATAGAAAAGATCGTGGAAGGCCTGGTGGCGCGGAAGAAATATATCTACCTGTGTACGAATGCGCTGCTGCTCAAGGAAAAGCTGGATCTGTTCAAACCGAGCAAGTATTTGACGTTTTCGGTGCATCTCGACGGGCAAAAAGAGCACCACGATTTCTCGGTTTGCCGAGAAGGCGGATACGAACTGGCAGTCGAAGGAATTCGCGAGGCCGTGAAGCGCGGCTTTCGCGTAACGACCAACACCACGCTGTTCGATGGCGCGGATCCCAAGAGCGTGCGGACGTTTTTCGATGAAATGATGGAACTGGGCGTTGAGGGCATGATGCTCTCGCCTGGCTACTCGTACGATAAAGCGCCCGATCAGAAACATTTCCTGGGCCGTGCCAGGACACGGCGGCTTTTTCGAGCCATTCTCTCCAATCGCAAGTCCACGTGGCAGTTCAACCAATCGATGGTGTTTCTGGAATTCCTGATGGGCAAGCGGGATTTCCGATGCACGCCGTGGGGTATGCCGACGTACTCGATTTTTGGGTGGCAAAAGCCGTGCTACTTGTTGCAGGACGGCTACGCAGAGACATTCGCCGAGTTGATGGCCGAGACGGAATGGGCAAATTACGGCACCGAATCGGGGAATCCGAAGTGCGCCAATTGCATGGTGCACAGCGGGTATGAGGCCTCGGGAGTCGACTACACGTTCAGCTCATTGAAAGGCTTGTTCGAAACAGCGAAAGCGACATTTTTCACGAAGAATGAGGACGACGAGGCGCTCGGCATGTTGAGTGAGCCGGTCAAGCCAGTGCATTCCTATAATCCGCTGGTCGAAATCGACCGCAACCCTACGAAGCTAGAGGAGACACGAGCGTGACGGGACCTCGGCATGCGGATCGTCCCGAGCACACGACATTCCATCCGGATCAACTCGAAGTGGCGCCAGGAACGGCGCACGAGACACTGCAAGGCTGGATTCCTGAACTGGCTTCGGAAGAAGAATTGCGCGAAGCGCTTGAGAAGGCCTTCGATTACCGGGGCGATGTGACGATTACGCGCAAGGACGGGTCGAGGGTAGAGGGTTATATCTTCGATCGAGCCAGCGGCGGAGATTTGGCCACTTCGTTCGTTCGGCTTTTGCCGAAGGATTCGAACCAGCGTGTTAAAATTTCATACTCCGAGATTGCAGCTCTGGCCTTCACAGGGCGCGATACAGCCGCCGGCAGGAGTTGGGACGCCTGGGTGAAGAAGTATTGGGAAAAGAGAGAAAAGGGTGGAAAAAACCTCAGTTTGCAGCCGGAATCGCCCGAAGAGTAGAGAAGTGGGAAGAAGTGCCAAAGAAGTATCCTGCTGAGTGTAAACCTTGTAAAATCCGTCAGTTAAAGGGCTTCCCCCCCCATTCCTACCGAACTACTCCCCTGTGGACAATAAGCCCTTATCTGTGATAGTGTTAGGTATAGCGTTTGTTGCTCTTGTACTACCTTTTGACTCGTTCAGGGGGCTGTGCGAACAAACTCGCAGCCCTTTTTTTCGGGCTAGAGGCAATCCCAGAACACGGGAAACCGGGTTTTTGGGGCCAAGAGAGGCAAAGCAATTTCAATATCGAGGTTCAGCAGTGAAGGAACAAGGAACAGTGAAGTGGTTCAATGCTTCGAAGGGCTACGGGTTCATCCAACGTCAGACCGGGGAAGATGTATTCGTGCACTTCTCAGCCATTCAGATGGACGGTTACAAGTCCCTGAATGAAGGTCAAGCGGTGGAGTTCGAGGTAAAGAAGGGCCCGAAGGGCCTTCAGGCAGAGAACGTCACAAGCCTCTAGCCTGCAGAATTGGGAAAGGTCCCCGAGGGGTCGGGGACCTGCCCCATAAAGCGAAGAAGAGATCGAAATCAGCAGCGTGCAGTTAAGGAGGAAGTTGTGCAAGTAATGCAGGAAGGTCAGACCATCAAGCATGAAATTTTCGGCCTGGGCATCGTGACAGCATCCGATCCAGAGCGTACAGCAATCGATTTCGACGACCATGGACCCAAGCTGTTCGTGACCAGTATCTTCACAGCTGAACTCATCGGCGAAGCTCCCGCTACCCCGCCCAAGACCAAGCGCCGCCGTAAGGCATCTGCCGCCGCGAAAGCCGTCAAGAAAGCCGCCGCAGCGGCAGCCGCCGCGAAGTAAGTAAGACCGCAAGTTCCTTCCCGTAGTAACCCCAAGAGGCGCCAGACGTGGCGCCGGGGTGTGCCTAGGGAAGGGAGGTAGGCGTCGAAACGTTCCGCCAGTGACCGAGCTTCCCATGACAACTTGGTCGCTTGGGCCACAATTGATGCTGGATTATTCCGCGAAGGACCACCAAGGGTTTGATCGCGTAATTCCAACAGGGGTACGGGGCGGCCGAGCCGTGCCATTCACGGATTGGAAAATCGTAGCGACGAAGTAGGTTTAGCGAATTCCAAGACAGAGAGTGTCGTGAGATCAGCGAATGGCCGATTCGGCTTGGTCGAACGCGTGATAGGAAGAGCGAACCAGCGGGCCGGATTCGACGTGCTTGAAGCCCATTTCCATCCCAAGACGCTTGAATTCTGCGAATTCGCCGGGGTGGACGAAACGGACGACAGGAAGATGATCGCGCGTAGGCTGGAGATATTGGCCGAGCGTCAGAAGATCCGTCCCCTGAGAGGCGAGGTCCCGCATCGTGCGGATAACCTCGTCCCCGGTTTCTCCAAGACCCAACATCATGCCGGTTTTTGTGGGGACGTCGGGGTGCGACTGCTTGGAGCGGCGGAGCAGTTCAAGGGAGCGTTCATAGAGAGCGCCCTTGCGCACCTGACGATAGAGGCGGGGCACAGTTTCGGTATTGTGATTGAGAATGTCGGGCTTGACGCCGAGAACGACATCGAGGGCATTCCAATCGCCGCGAAAATCGGGGATGAGGACTTCCACTTTGCAGCCGGGAACACGGTTGCGAATCTCTTGAATAGTGCGGGCAAAGATGCGGGCGCCGCCATCGGGCTGATCGTCGCGATTCACGCTGGTTACTACCGCATAGCGCAAGCCCATGCGAGCGACGGCTTCGGCCACGCGGAGAGGTTCTTCCTCGTCAGGCGGACCTACGGGCTTGCCGGAAGGAACAGCGCAGAAGCCACAAGCGCGTGTGCAGATATCGCCGAGGATCATGAAAGTAGCAGTGCCATGTTCCCAGCATTCGCCCATGTTGGGGCAGCGGGCGGACTCGCACACGGTGTGCAGGTCGAGTGTGCGCATGGTGCGCTTTAGCTCCTGATAACGCGGGCCGCCAAAGAACTTGACGCGCAGCCAATCGGGGCGCGGATGGGCGTCGGGTGCGGGCACGGGAGGTAATGCGCCGTTCGAGATGATGTTGAAGGGAGAGGCCATGGGAGCTTGATAAAAAGTTAATTTTACGCCCTTCCGCCCCACCGTTCAAACAGCCCATAAGGCTGAGTAAAGGTTGAGTGCCAGCTTGGCTTGTCCAAGCGGGCCGTCCGCGACAGTAGCCGGGTTGTCTCGCTTCAAGCGAGACAAGACTATAGAGGCTGGCGCGAGGAGCGAACGAAGTCGCGCAGGACGGTGACATTGGGGCCGTAAGCGCCAACGCGTCCGGCGTCAACGGGAAGACCGAGGCGCTCGGCGAGATCCAGGTCGACGCCGGCGTCATCAAGTTCAGACAAACTAAAGCCGGCGGCGGGCTGTACGCGATTTATGCCAGAGGGATAGACCGGGCGAGGCGGACGGCGACGGTGCCAGGGGCGGCGGGCCAATTCGTAGAATTGCTTCCAATCGCGCTTGTGCCAAGTGTGCATGATTCGATCGATTCCTACGCCCTTCATTTGATGCGGCGCGCGGCGGCCGGGTTCGTTTCGCCAGGCGGCTCGATCTGCGCCTTCCGCCGAGCCAAAAGACGAGCCGCGCTGTTCATCTCATACACTCCAGGCTCGAGGGAGCGAAGAATTTTCTTCGCCTGGTGTTTCAAACACGTCAACTCGCGTAATGTTTCGCTCACACTATTTGGTTCGGAGCGAGGTGGCGAAACCCGGCGGCTCAAGCAGGAAGGCCGCGCCCAGGAAAGGCCTCTCGGAATTTGCCGGGATAGTACACGGAAGGTCAGGCGGAGGCCAGCGAAATTTCAGCGGGCTGTGAATTTTGGAGGTGAAGTGTTGGCTCTGGTCAGCGCGGCGAAGCGCATGGCGCTCGAACGAGAGAATTGCCACAGAAAAAACGTGCGCTTCAGGTGGGCGGCCCGGAGCGAGGGACTGAAGATAGGAGGGATAAAAGAGGTTACTTACCAGCGGTTGCCGCGGTCGCCGCGATCACCGCGATCGCCGCCACGCCCGCCACCGCCACGACCACCGCGATCACCACCACGGCCGCCGCCGCCACCGCCACCATACCCGCCGCGGCCACCTCCGCCTCCGGAGCGTTCCGTTTGCGGGCGGGCTTCGTTGACAACAAGGTTCCGACCACCGAAGTTTTGACCGTTGAGGCTGTTGATCGCGCGATCCGCGTCTTCATCGCTGGCGATTTCGATGAAGGCGAATCCACGCGACTGCCCCGTGAAGCGGTCACGAATGAGACTGATTGCCGACGGACTGACACCAGCTTGTCCAAACCATTCCTGGAGCTGTTCTTCCGATGCGCTGAAAGGAAGATTACCGACGTAAAGCTTCTTCACCTGCGAACTCCTTCTGTCCGGAACCTTAAACGCGAGTTGCGGAGCGCACTGAAGATACCTTGTCCGCCAAGGGGCCAACCGGAGAGGCGTGCCGCGCTGGTCGGAGGGGGTAGCTTAGTGGTCCCGTGAATGGTCTCGAAAATTGCCTTCTTTTGCAACCAATATTCGCGGCAAGAACCGGGTGGGAAGTACCATGCCCGAGGCCCCGCGGGGCGGGGCTAGGGCAAACGGGATGAGCGTCAAGGGCTCCCTAAAACGAGCCTATGCCCGTTTTCAGTGAGTCAGCTACGTGCGATAAGAGGCGTTGATGCGCACGTATTCCGCGGTGAAATCGCAAGTCCAGTAGCGGGCGGAGGCGCGACCTGCGTGCAGGTCCAAGAGGACATGAACGTCCTTTTCGAGCAGGCGGTTGCTGGCGGCGCGCTCGTTGAAGGCGAGGGGTCGGCCACGGCGCAGCACAGGAAACCCGGCCATGTGCATGTCCACACGATCGGGATCGAACTTGACGCCAGCGCGGCCGGCAGCGGCGAGGACACGGCCCCAGTTCGGATCGCCGCCGGCAAAGGCGGTCTTCACAAGCGGAGAAGTGGCGATGGTCTGGCTGATGCGGCGCGCGCCGGCTTCCGTTTTCGCGCCACGGACCTCGATTTCGATGACGCGCTGCGCGCCCTCGCCGTCCGCAACGATTTGCAGGGCGAGCGAGTGGCAAACTTCCTCCAAGGCTTTTCTAAAGGCGCGGTGCGCGGTGGTACCGGTCTTGATGGCTGGAGCGCCGGCGGCGCCATTCGCGAGAACCAGAAGCGTGTCGTTGGTGGAAGTGTCGCCGTCAATGCTGATGGCGTTAAAGGTTCGTGAGACGACGTCGCGCAATGTTTTTTGCAGCAGACCGGGCGCGATGGCGGCGTCCGTAACGATAAAGGCGAGGGTTGTGGCCATGTTCGGATGAATCATGCCCGCCCCCTTGGCGCAGCCAACCAGATGGATGCGCTTGCCGGCCATTTTGAAGGAAGCGGTGGCCGTTTTGGGGCGGGTATCGGTGGTGCAAATGGCCAAGGAGAGTTCAGCAAAGGAACGAGCCGAGGGGCGGCGATTGCGCGTGATGCCGGGCAGTGCGCGAAGAATTTTTTCGAGGGGGAGAGGCACGCCAATAACGCCGGTGGAGCAGACCAGGACTTCTGGAGGGCTGCAATTCAGCCTGCGGGCGGTTTCTTCCACGGTTTTTACGGAAGCGGCATAGCCGGCCGTGCCGGTAGCGCAATTGGCGTTGCCCGCATTGATGATGACGGCGCGCATGCGGCCTTTCGAAGCGCGCAGGTGTGACTTTGAAACAACGACGGGAGCGGCGACGACGAGATTTTGCGTGAAAACGGCGGCGGCCGAGGCAGGCACGTCGCTCGAAAGAAGAGCGAGGTCGAGGGCGCCGGTTTTCTTGAGGCCGCAGGCGGTGGCCGCGAAACGGAATCCGCGAGGGAGCGCGGCTTCGGAGGGGGCTTGGGTCATAGGTTTAGGGTCCGTGGGCCGGAAGCGGTGCTCACGGAAGAGACCTCCGGTCCTCTGCGTGGTGCAAGGCGGATTCGCCTCCATGGACGACGAAACCCAGGCTCATGGCTTGTTCTCCATTTGTTCGAGTTTTAGTTCGAGCCCGGCGATGGCGGCGCGAACGGATTGTTCGGCGGTGCCGCCCGGAACGGCCTTGGTAGCGATGGCGCTTTCGAGCGAAGGGCCCTGCCGGAAGTCCTCACGGAACAGGGGTGAAAGCCTTTTGAGATCGCTCAAAGAGAGTTCGGTCCAGGCTTTGCCCTGCTTCTCGGCTTCGCGAAGCACCTGGCCGACAACATCGTGGGCCTGGCGGAACGGCAAACCACAGTGGACAAGGTAGTCAGCAGCCTCGGTTGCGAGGAGAGCGGGATTCGAAGCGCCAGCACGCAAGCGGTCCTCGCGGAATTTGGAACTGCCGAGGGCGCCGACCGCCACCCCGAGCATGTCCTGGACTTGATCGTGGGCGACGAATAGCGCTTCCTTGTCTTCCTGAAGGTCGCGCTGGTAACTGCTAGGCAGGCCCTTGAGCGTGGTGAAGAGGCTGAACAGGGAGGCAGTGATGCGGCCGGTTTTGCCACGGAGAAGCTCAAAGGAGTCGGGGTTTTTCTTTTGTGGCATGAGGCTGCTGCCGGTGGAGTACTGGTCGGAGAGGATGAGGTAGGAAAACTCTTGAGACGCAAAGAGAACGAAGTCTTCGGCAAGCCGGGACAGATGTGTGGCGATGCCCGCGAGCGCGAAAAGATAATCGAGGGCGAAGTCGCGATCGCTAACGGCATCAAGGCTATTCGCGGTGATCCTGGAGAAGCCGAGGTCTCGCGCGACGGCGTTGCGATCAATGGCAAATGAGCAGCCGGCAAGGGCACCAGAACCCATAGGGCAGGCATCGGCGCTCGAGGAGGCGTTTTCGAGACGGGTCAGGTCGCGCGAGAAACCTTCGGCATGTGCCATCAAAAAATGCGAAAGTAGAATTGGCTGGGCATGTTGCATGTGAGTCATACCGGCCATGGGAATTTTCAGGTTGGCTTTGGCCTGAAGAAGAAAAATGTTGATGAGTGCGCGCAGAACGCGGCTGGTTTCGCGAACCGCATCAATGACGAACAGGCGGAAGTCGGTCGAGACGAGCTCGTTGCGGCTGCGGCCGGTGTGGAGCTTCCATCCTAGAGGGCCGAGTTCCTCGACCAGGGCTTTTTCAACGAAATGATGAACATCTTCGGCGGTGGCACCGAATTGATCGACCCAGGCTGGTTCGTTTTTGCAGCGTTCGGCGATCTTATCAAGCGCCGCGATCGTTTGCCGGACTTCGGTTTCCGTGAATATTCCGGCTCGTTCCAAGGCTCTCGCCCAGGCACGATCGACAGCAATCTCGTAAGGCAAGAGGCGACGGTCGAACGCAAAAGAGCGCTGGAAGGCGTCGAAACGCGCGTCGGGCGCGGTTTCGAAGCGGCCACCCCACAGGCGATCGTCCTTTCGTCGAACCATAGCAGTCCTCAAAGAGTCCTTGCCGGCTACAATCCGGCGCTACGCAAAACGTGGCCGTTCGAAGAGTGCCGCCGAGAGGGAGCGCAGGCGTGCTGCGCCCCTACGAGAAACTTTAAGAGTTGTGGCCTTCGGCTTTGGCTTTCGGTCGCACGGTGACCGGTAAGGCAAATAAATTGATGAAACCTTCGGCGTCCTTCGGATTGTACCGGCCCATGGTAAAGCTGGCGAGGTCGGCGCGGTAGAGAGAGTAGGGCGAAAGGCGCTTGGTGACGTTGAGGGTGCCCTTCCAGAGTTTGAGGCCGATGGAGCCGGTAACGCGCTGCTGGGCGACGTTGAAGAAGCCGTCGAGAGCCTCGCGGAGCGGGGAGAACCACAGGCCGTAGTAGACCAGTTCGGCATAGCGAACGGAAAGCGCCTGCTGGAAGTGCGCGGTTTCCCGGTCGACCGTGAGGCGCTCGAGTTCGCGATGCGCGGTAACGAGCAGGGTGCCTCCGGGTGTTTCGTAGGCGCCGCGTGACTTCATGCCCACGAGACGGTTTTCGACCAGGTCCGTTCGGCCAACGCCGTTTCTGGCGGCGATTTCGTTCAGGGCGTTCAAGAGATCGATGGGGCCGAGCTCTTTGCCGTTGACCGAAACCGGCGTGCCCTGCTCGAAACCGATTTCGACTTCTTCAGGTTTCTCGGAGGCTTTTTCCGGGGCGACGACCCACTGCCACATGGCCTCGTTCGGAGCGTTGGCTGGGTCCTCGAGTTCGCCGCCCTCGTGGCTGAGGTGCCAGATATTGCGGTCCCGGCTATAGATATTTTTCTTGCTCTGCTCGACGGGGACTTTGTGTTTTTCGGCGTAGGCGATGGCGTCTTCACGCGAGTCGATAGCCCACTCTCGCCAAGGCGCGATGATCTGGACATGGGGAGCGACGGCTTTGTAGGCCAATTCGAAGCGCACCTGGTCATTGCCCTTGCCGGTGCAGCCGTGGGAGAGGCCGTCGGCGCCGAGTTGAAGAGCGAGCTCGGCCTGGCGCTTGGCAATCACGGGGCGCGCCATAGAAGTGCCGAGTAAATAGGTGTGCTCGTAGACCGCACCGGCCCGCAGCGTAGGCCAGATATAGCCACGGATAAATTCTTCACGCAAATCCTCGATGTAAGCCGAGGAAGCGCCAGTGGCGAGGGCTTTTTTGTGGGCCGCTTCGAGGTCTTCCTGCTGGCCAACGTCGCCGATCATGGCGATGACTTGGCAGCCGTAATTTTCGCGCAGCCACGGAATGATGATGGACGTATCGAGCCCACCGGAATAGGCAAGGACGACTTTTTTCGGTTTGTGGACAGGCTGATTCACTCGATTCTATCTCCTCGAATCAAAAACTGGACTTCAGGTGTAAAGCGTATGCAGGATCGCCTTCTGCACATACATACGGTTTTCGGACTGATCGAGCACGACGGAGTAAGGAGCGTCGAGCACTTCGTCTGTGACTTCAGCGCCACGGTGAGCCGGAAGACAGTGCATGAATACGGCGCCCGGGGCGGCCTTGTCCATGAGCTTGCGGTTGACCTGGTAGGGCTTGAAGACGTTGCGGCGAACCTTTTCTTCGGCCTCGAAGCCCATGCTGGTCCACGAATCGGTGTAAACGGCTTCGGCGCCATCCACGGCCGCGGCAGGATCGGTGAACAATTCGATACGAGCGCGGGTTTCCTTGGCGACACGCTTGGCGTCGGCCAGAACATCATCGTCCGGCGTGTAATTGGCGGGCGTAGCGACGCGCATATGAACACCAAGGCGCGCGGCCAGGTAGACGAGCGAGTGACAAACGTTGTTGCCGTCGCCAACATAAGCGAGCTTGAAGCCCTTCACAGAGCCGAACTTTTCCTCGAGGGTGAAGAAGTCCGCGAGGGCCTGGCAAGGATGAAACTTGTCCGAGAGGGCGTTGACGACCGGGATAGCGATGTTAGCGGCCATTTCCTCGAGGACGCGCTGTTCATAAACGCGGGCGACAATCCCCTGCACCCAGCGCTCAAGGTTGCGCGCCACATCGGGGATGGATTCACGCTCGCCCAGGCGGGCCTGGGTATGATCAAGAAACACGACGAAGCCACCCATGCTCTGAATGCCGACTTCAAAGGTCACACGAGTGCGCAAGGAAGGCTTCTCAAAAATCAGCGCGATGTGCTTGTTGCGAAGCACGGAGGCGTAACGCGAGGGGCGCGCCTTGATTTCGGCGGTGCGCTCGAGCAGGTCGCGAGTTTCCGCGGGACCCCATTCGGCTCCGGTGAGGAGGTCCTTGGCAATCGAAACAGGAATAGCAAGCGAAGCAGTCATTGTTCTTTCTCCCTCAAAGGTAAAGACTACGAAAAATACGCGGACGCCTGTTCCGGCGATGACCGCAGTACCCGCGTGCCGGGAAGGTCCGGAAAACTGGTTTTGGCCGCGGGCGCTCCGAATAGCTCCGGCGCCAGCGCCGCCGCCGCGGAATTTCCGCCCACGATGTGCACCTCGCGAACGCCGCCTTCGAGCGCGCGTTTGGCAGCCTCCAGCTTGAGGACCATGCCGCCCGAGACGACCCGGGAATGGACAAGGCGGTCGATCTGTTCCGAGGAGATCGCCGACAGAACCCTTTCGCCATCGAGGACGCCAGCGACGTCGGTCAGATAGATCAAGTGGTCGGCTCCGATAAATTCCGCACAGGCAGCCGCCATGTGATCCGCATTGATGTTGTAGAGTTCGCCGTCCGTGCCCAGGCCGAGGCACGCCGCGACGGGGAGCAGCTTTTCCCGCCAGAGGGATTCGAGGAAGGAGGTCTTGACGGCCGTGAGATAGCCCACAAAGCCGAGGCCGCCTTCCACGTCGTTGTGCACCAGGGGAGCGGCGGAGAAGCAGCCAGCATCCGCTGCCGAGATGCCCACGGCCGGCTGGCCTTCGGAGGAGATAGCGCCGGCGAGGCGCTTGTTGAGGAGTCCGCCGAAAACCATTACGGCAGCGTCGCGTGTTTCACGGTCGGTGACACGAAGACCCGAGACAAACTTGCTTCTGAGACCCATGCGCTTGAGGGTGGAAGTGAAAAGGCGCCCGCCGCCATGGATGACGAGCATTTCGTGGCCATGTTTAGAAAGCGCCGCCACATGGCGGGCGATTTCGCGGACAACCGCATCGTCTTCGAGCAGGGCTCCAGCAAATTTGATGACGATCCTCATAAAAGGCCTGTTTGCTCCTCGATGCCAAGCATCAGGTTGAAGTTTTGGATGGCCTGGCCGGCCGCGCCTTTGCCGAGGTTGTCCAGACAGGAAACGACGACGAGGCGTTTTCCGGAAGAATCAAGCGCGAAGCCGATGTCGCAGAAATTTGTATTTGCGACATGCTGCAGCTCCGGCAGTCGTCCGGCGGGCCAGATGCGCACGAATGGGCGACCGGCATAAAACTCGCGGTAGAGCCTCTCGATGTTCTCTCTTGATTGTTTTTCTTCGAGCGTCACATAGATAGTGGAAAGAATGCCGCGAGCCAGCGGGAGCAGATGCGTCGTAAACACGAGTTGAGATTCGGCGAAACCGGTGTGATCGAGAATCTCGGGTGTATGACGGTGGGAAAACAGGTTGTAGGCGCGGAAGTTTTCGTCCACTTCGGCGAAGTGGAGATCCGGCCGGGGCTCCTTGCCCGCGCCCGTTGCGCCCGACTTCGAATCGCAAATGACGTTCTGCGTGGAAGAAACGAAGCCGGCTTGGGAAAGCGGCCGCAAAGCCAAGATTACGCTCGTGGCATAACAGCCGGGATTCGCGATGAGTTTGGCCTCGCGGATTTTGTCCGCGTAAAGCTCCGGCAAGCCATAGACGGCATCGGCGAGGCGCGAAGCGTGCGGGGCGGGAAGCTTGTACCAGGAGCTGAAGGTATCCGCGGAGGAAAACCGGAAAGCGCCGCTCAGATCGATGACGCGCAAACCCGCGTCCAGGAGTTTTGGGGCAAATTCAGCAGAGACTTCATGCGGCGTAGCCAGAAACGCAGTGCCGGCCGGGCTAGCCGCGACGGCCTCGAGCGAGAGAGGGCGAAGGGGAGCCTCGGCGCGCCCGCGAAGCCGGGGAAAGAGCTCGGAGAGGCACTGGTAACCGTTGGTTTCGCGGACATAGAAAGTCGGCTTGGAGATCGCGGGATGACCGAGAAGCAGCGTAGCCAGCTCGAAACCCGTATAGCCGGTGACACCAATAACAGCGATGCGGCGGGGATCCCTCATTTCACCTGCGCTTCAATTTTTTTCTGCAGGGACTCGCGGGTCTTGCGGCTTGGCGTGATGATAAGCACGGTGTCATCACCGGCGATGGTGCCGACGATTTCGGGAAACTTGGAGGCGTCTACGGCAGCGGCAAGCGGCTGCGCGCCGCTTGGAGGAGTTTTCAGGACCAGCAGATTTTCGGCCGGGCGGACGTCGAGCAGGAATTCGCGGAGAGCCCGCGTAAAAGGAGGGACGGCGGCGACTTCGTCGTTGAGGCCGGAACTGGCGCGATAGCCCTCGGTGGTCTTTACGAGCTTGAGTTCCTGGAGGTCGCGGGAAAGGGTCGCCTGGGTAACGCGCAAACGCTGCTGAGCGAGGCGGCGGCGCAACTCCTCTTGGTTCGCGATACGCTCGCCGCCAACGAGGCGGAGGATCTGGCCGTGACGGAATGTCTTTGTAGCGCTCATGCGAATAAACTATTCACTCGACTGTATATTTATACAGTGCCGACAATGGGGGTGTCAAACAATTTTTGCGCGGGGACAGGCACGACAGGAGCGCACCGCTCTCGGTCGAGCTCCTTCAGTTACGGTGGAGAGTATGCTTTAGAGGCTGCTTGACCGATGGGACAGGGTCAAGGACGGTTGGGCATAGGCGGCATCCCAGAGATGAAGGCTGGATTTTCCGGCCCGGGAATGTTACCTATCAACAATCAGCCGATTGGGGATTCATGACCGAGCTCTGCCACATCTCCGGGTGCAAGCACGACGTTCCGGCCGCCCTGGCCGAGCAGAAACTCTGTATCCTGCACTTCACGCTGTCGCTCGAGGCCAGTTGCGCGGAGATGCGCCGGGAAACCGCCCTTGGGAATACGCCGCGCGAGAGGCAGCGGGAAATCATGGGATTCATCACGGACAATGGGGAAAAGCTGGCGCGGGTGGCGACCAGCGGGCTGCATTTGACGGATGATCTGAAAGCCCGAGTGCTGAGCACCTTTCTGACCCTGATGAACCTGCGGGAAAACCTGGATCGCGCGTCGATGCGGAATCCCATGGGCCGAAGCGGCATTTTTCGTTAGCGTCGGTCAGCTGCCAATATACTTTGCGTAGAGCGAACGGGCGACAGCGGGATCCTTTGCGCCTTTCAAGATGGCGCGGCCATCGGTGAAAACGGTCATTTCATACGGCGGAATCCGAAAGCGAAGCAGGAAACCATTCTGGCGCACGTCGTTGATGGTAGGCGCGAGGCGTTGCTCGAGCGCCTGGAGGTCAAGCGCGCGGCCTCGCTCATGGATCTGCACGGAATCACGCCCGCACATAGTGATGTGGGGTTGCGCCTGGCCCTCCAGATAAGGGAATTCCTTGCGCGCACAGGCGCGGCAGGCGGGGTTGCGTTCCGCGCGAATAGATTGAAAGCGTCCGCTCCAGACGTCAGAGGAGAGAAGGCGCCCGTGGAGCGCATCCGGGCGACCAGCAAGGATTTTCATGGCCTCGGTGACTTCGAGAGAAGCAATCAGATTGACAATGGAACCAAGAACGCCGATGGTGTCGCAGGTTTCTTCGAGGCCGGCTCCATTCGCGGATTCCATGAGGCAGGAGAGACAAGGCGTCTGGCCGGGAATAATGGTCATGGTGACGCCGTAGCTCGCAACCGCCGCGGCATAGATCCACGGAGTGTTGGACTTGACCGCGAAATCATTAATAAGGAAACGGGTCTCGAAGTTATCGGTGCCGTCGAGAATCAGCGGGAAGCCGGCAAGCAGTTCGGCAGCGTTCCTTGAGCTGAGGTCGGTAATCAGGCCCTGGACCTGAACATCGGAATTAATGGCGTGCAGCTTGCGCTCGGCGGCCACCGCCTTTGGAAGGGCTTCGGCGGCGTCCGATTCGTCAAACAGGCTCTGCCGCTGAAGGTTGGAAGTTTCGACGAAATCCCGATCGAGGATACGCAGGCGACCGATGCCGGCCCGCACGAGTAACTGAGCGGCCGCTGCGCCGATGGCCCCGCAGCCCACCAAAACGGCGCTCGAGGCGCCGAAGTGCTCCTGTCCTTTCGGGCCAAGTGGCTCAAAGAGCATTTGGCGGGAGTATTTTTCATGGAACTCGGGAGTCACGTAAAATAGAGTCCAAGCACAGGAACCATCCTCATAATAGCGCCAAAGCCATCCGAGGAAGCAACGTCCCTATGCTACGCTTCGTCTGACTAATGGAACGCATGAAACTCTGCAGGGCCAGTGGGTTGCGAGGCGTTGTGCTCCTGATAGTGCTTCTGGGAGGGAAGCATGCGTGCGGCCAGGAGCT
>Ga0307478_10001375_pt1 | contig 21143 bp, 17 predicted proteins | sample atmos_gasesECM4C_2_FD_203713 | JGI IMG/M metagenome (GOLD analysis project Ga0307478, IMG submission 203713) | Hardwood forest soil microbial communities from Morgan-Monroe State Forest, Indiana, United States - atmos_gasesECM4C_05 | ecosystem: Environmental > Terrestrial > Soil > Temperate... | reverse complement strand
GTTTACAAATCGCCGCTCCTTGATTGCTTGCCCGCGCCGCCAGGCATGGCGATGCTTGTCGCCCACTCATGAGCCCTGAAAAGCTGTTCGATTATCTCGAAGGAAAATTCGGCGCGGAGGAACGGGACGCGTTCGAACAGCAACTCGCCGCCGACCCGCAACTCCAACGCGAGCTCGCCATCGCGCGCGAGATGCACCGCCGATCGCGCGGCTCCCGCGAAGTCATGCTCGAAAGCGACGAACCGGAAATCCCGCTGCCCGCGAAACCGCTGGGCCGGCGCGTGATCACCGCTTTCGCGGCTTTGGTTCTGCTCAACGTCATCGTCGGCATCGTTTTCATCATCGGGAAGAAGAATGGCACTGGGGAATTGCGCGCGCGCGAGGCGGCGACGCGGGAACAACTCGCCTCGTCCCTCCAGAAAACCGCGGAGACTTCAATGCCGTTGCCGACCATCGGCGACGAGATTCGTTTGCCCGCTGTGCCGGGCGAAAGGGAACGAGTCGCAGGGAACATTCTCCTGCTCGCGCAACAATGCGGCGGCTCGGCCGCGAAAGCGCCGCCGGACGACAAAGGCATCACTGTTGTCGTCGATTTGCCGTCGCTGCGTGCGGACGAATTTCGCCGGGCGCTCGCGCCGCTGGCCCCCGCCGATTATTCACCGCGACCCGAGCAATCGCCCTCCGCTGAAAAACGCACGATCCTCCAGGTCCGAATCGGCGATCCTCTAGCCTCTCCTACTCCGTGAGCGCGGGCCCAAATGATCGCGATCACTTTTGCACTGCCCGCGGAGAGTTCCGATTTCATTCGCCTTCTTGAAAAACCGAACCTGAATTCGCGCGAAGGCGTCGAGACCGTTCGCGGCCGGCTTCACGGCAAATCTGTCGCGGTGATCCACACCGGGGTCGGGAAAAAAACCTGCCGCGAACGGATGGAGGTGCTTCTGCGCCGCGAGCGATTTCAATATCTGATCAGCGCCGGTTTTGCCGGAGCGCTCGAGAAAGATCTTCACGTGGGTCATCTGCTCGTCGCCGAAAACTTTTCCAGCCCGCAATTGCTCAGCTCACCTCAGCTCGATCTGGCCCGTGACGGAACGTTTCTCGGCAAACTGTTGACGGTGCCGCGAATGATCGAATCGAGCGCCGAACGAGAGGATCTCAACACGAAGACCGGTGCGGCGGCCGTAGACATGGAAACGGAATTTATCGCCGACCTTTGCGCGAAGCACGAGCTGCCGATGCTTTCCTTGCGCGCCATCAGCGACACGCCGGCGGAGCCATTTCCCGCGCCGGCCCATGTGCTCTTCGATGTCGCAAAACAAAAAACTGACGTTCTTCGCCTCGGGTCTTATCTGATGATGCATCCTGGTGCCTTCTCGCGACTGAACGCATTCCGAGAGCGCGTGGCGGTCGCGCGCCGGGCGCTCGCTGACTTACTCTCACAGATTCTGCGCGCGGACTTATTGTGACGTCGCTGGTTCGACGTGCACCAGCACATCGGCAATCCGTCTGTCGGTTTGTTTGATCGCGTCCTTCACTTGATGCGCAATGTGGTGACCGTCCCGGACGGAGATTCCTCCATCCACGCCGATGTGCAGATCGACGTAGAACGAGATGCCCATTTTGCGGACGAGACATTTTTCGACATTGAGGACGCCGGGGACCGAGGCGGCCGCGCGTTGAATCGTCGCCACGATTTCGCCGCGCGGCGCGGTATCGAGCATCTCGTGCAACGCGGGGAAGAGAAGCCGATATCCGTTGGCCGCGATGACCGCGCAGGCAAAGAGCGCAGCCCAATCGTCGGCGCTTTGCCATTTTTCGCCGCCGATGAGTGCAATCGAAATTCCGATGAATGCGGCGGCGGAAGTAAGAGCATCGGCGCGATGATGCCAGGCGTCGGTCTGGACGGCGGTGCTCTCGACGTCTTTCCCGAGCCGAATGACGGAACGATAAAGGAATTCCTTCACCACGATGACGACGATCAGCACGACCAGGGTGAACGGAGCGGGCCCATGATGCGGCAGAAAGATTTCGCGCACGCTTTGAATCGCGAGGCCGATCGCCGCGATGATGACGCCGATCGCCACGATTCCGGCGGCCATCGGCTCAGCCTTGCCGTGGCCGTAAGGGTGAGTTGCGTCCGGCGGTCGCGAGGCAAATTTGAGTCCACCCCAGATGACGGCGGAGCCGGCAATGTCGAGCGCGGACTCGATTCCGTCGGCGATGAGAACGTAGGAATTGCCGAGCAGCCCCGCGGAAATTTTCGCCGCGGCCAGGATGACGTTGACGATCATGCCGGCGAAGGCCACCCGCGCCCCGGTTTGCATATTGCTCGCGGGATCGTTCGAGATAGGCTGAACTCGCTGCGCCACCATGGGCAAAACCTCTAAGGCCGCGATCTACGAAACGCACGGAAATCCGGCGGAAGTTTTACGCGTCGTCGAACAGCCGTTGCCGGCGCCGGCGCCAGATGAGGTGGTCGTGAAGATGTCGGCAGCGCCAATTAACCCAGCGGATCTGAACTCGATCGAGGGGAAATATCCGATCAAACCGGCGTTGCCGGCGACGCCGGGAATGGAAGGCGCAGGGGTGGTGATGGAAGTGGGCAGGAACGTACGGGGATTATCGGTAGGCTCGCAGGTTATCCTGCCGCACAGCTTCGGGACGTGGCGGGAAGCGGCGGTAATCGCAGCGGACAAACTCGTCGCGGCGCCGAACGAGATCGAACCGATCCAGGCCGCGATGCTGAAGGTGAATCCGATTACCGCCTGGCGGATGCTCCACGATTTCGTTCCGCTGCGGCCGGGGGATTGGCTCATTCAGAATGCGGGGAATTCCGGGGCCGGACAGTGCGTGATTCAGGTCGCGCGCGAGTTGGGCTACAAAACGGTGAATGTAGTTCGACGCACGGAGCTAGTGGACGAACTCCGCGCGCTGGGCGGCGACGTGGTTCTGGTGGATGGCGACAATCTCCGCGCTGAAGTGGCGGTGGCGACCGAGCGCGCACCGATTCGGCTGGCACTGAATGCAGTCGGCGGTGAAAACGCGCTGCGCGTTGCGAAGTGCCTCGCTTCCGATGGCACGATGGTGACCTATGGCGCGATGAGTTTGCAACCGCTCTGCATTCCTAACGGGATGTTGATTTTCAAAAATCTGCGGTTCACCGGGTTCTGGGTTAACAAATGGTACGATGCCGCTACACCGCAGCAGCGCGCAGAAACTTTCGCCTCGATTTTTGAGATGGCGAAGCGCGGGTTGCTCCAAACGAAGGTGGAAAAAACCTATCCGCTAACCGAAGCGAAAGCCGCAATTGCCCACGCGTCGCAGAACAAGCGCAGCGGGAAAATCGTGTTCCAGTTTTAGGGACCAGCCTACGAGAAAACGCGTGTCATCCCGAGGCTGGCGAAGCGCGCCGAGGGACCTCTCAAGCGGTCATACGCTTGCGCGAAAATGAACGCGTTATCGTCGGATCACGTCCCGAGCTTTCTTGGGTGCCGCGCCCTGCGACTGGGAGGTCCCTCGCCGTCTGCGCGGCTCGGGATGACCCGCGTCTTGGTAGCGCGTTCGCTACTGCTGCGGCGCGGGTTCTTTTTTCGGCTGGCGCTTGAGCAGGGTGATCTGCTTGATGCGCGCGGAATCGGACGGGCTCCACGTCGCCACCTCGGGATCGTCCTTAAAGGCGTTGTGCACCAGCCGGCGCTCGTAGGAATTCATCGGCTCGAGTTGAAGCGATCGCCCGGAAATCCGGACGCGCTCGGCCAGTTCCCGCACCCGCTGCACGATCCGGTCTTCGCGCATCGAACGATAGTGCTCGCAATCAACGATCACTTTCGGCGCGTCCTTGTCCTTCGATTGGATGAGCCGGTTCAGGAGAAACTGGATCGCCTCCAGCGTCTCGCCATCGCGCCCGATGAGGGTGTGGCTTTCCTCCATATAAATCTGCAACGTCGGATTGCCGCCTTCGCTTTGGGTCTCATCGATCTGCACCACAAAGCCGAGATAGCCGAGGATCGTGTCGAGTAATTCCTTGGGCGTCATGGTCGTCCTTTGCGCGGGCGCTTCCCTGCCGGCGCAACTTTCTCCAGGACCGGCGCGGGCTGTCTCCGGTTCTGGTAAAGCTGCAGAATCGTGAACAGGTTCTGCGTCGTGTAATATAATGCCAGCGCCGCCGCGAAATTGTAACAGAAAAATAAAAAGATCAGCGGCATGAACATCATCACCTTTTGCTGGGTGGAATCGCCCGTCTTCGGCGTCATCCGCATGAGCCAGAGATTGGACGCGCCCATGATGAGGGGGAGAAGGTTAATCTTCCAACCGACGCCGGGAATAATTCCGATCGTGTCCGGTTGCGAGAGATCGTGCACCCAGAGGAAGGACGCGTTCCGCAATTCCGCCGCCTGCCCGAGCATGCTGAACAAGCCGAAGAAGATCGGGATCTGAATCATCATCGGCAGACAGCCGCCGACCGGATTCACGCCGTGCTCTTTGTAGAGCTTCATCACTTCCTGGTTCATCCGGGTCGGGTCGTCTTTGTATTTTTCCTTCAGCTCCTGCATTTTTGGCGCGAGCGCCGACATCTTGCGCATCGATCTGTTGGCCTTGTTCTGGAGCGGCCAGAGCACGCCTTTCACGCACGCAGTCAGGAGAATGATTGAGACCCCGTAATCTTTGACCCAGCCGTGGATCAGGTTCATGAAATTGAGCAGGAATTGGCTGACCAATTTCCACATGCCGAAGTTCATGATCTCGGCTTCGTCGTGCGGGAGTTTCGCAAGCCGCCCGTACAGTTTCGGGCCGGCGTAAAGTTGGAAACGCACCGAAGCGGTCTGGCCGGGCTGAATCTGGAACCCCGGCATGCCCATTGCCCCTTCGATGCCGAGCAGATTCGGGCCTTCCACCTGCTTGATATCGAAAGGGCGCGCCCACAACTCGACTGCCTTCGCGTTAAGCGGTGTGATCAGGTCGGTGAAGAACTGGTTGGTCATGCCGGCCCATTCGGCGTTGTTGACCTTTTCGCGGTAGAACGGTTTCGCCTCGCGTTTCTGCACGCCGATCAACGGATAGTTCTGCACGGGAAACCAATTCACGTCGATCCCGTTTGCTTTTCCCTCCACGCACCAGGCCAGCCGGGTATAGGACGACATGTCCTTGGGATGAATCGGACGGGTTGAACCCAGGGTGATGAAATACCCGGCGTTGCTATAGGGCTGAACGCCGTCGTTCCGGAAATCGACGTCCATCTCCGCCACGAAGTTGTCTTTCTTTTCCGTCGGCGGCAGAAAGAAAAAACGTTTTCGAACGTTCACGCCTTCAGGAGTCTTGCGTTCGAACTCCACGCTGCCGTCCACTTGCTTCGCGATCGAAAACTCCGGCAACGCAGTCGCGTCCGGCTGCTCAACGATGGCGCCGATCGGGATGCGGTCCGACGCATTCAGGATTACGCGCTGTCCGTTCTCCCCGGTGTGATTAAGCAGGACCGCTTCCGTGATCGCGCCGCCGCGATTCGTCAGGTGAAACTCCACATCACCGTTTGTCAGGGTCTCCGACTTCTCGGCAAAAGTGGGAACCGATTCCGCAAGCGAGGGCGATGCTCCGGCAACCGGCGACGCTGACGCGCTCGGCGAAGCCGCGGCGGCCGGTGAATTATTCGCCGTGGCCGCCGGTGACGGTACGGCAACGACAGGCGCCGGTGGCGGCAAATGTGTAGTGGTATAGGCGTACCACCCGATGAGCCCGAGGACACAAAGCGTAATGGCAATCCATGCTTGTCGATCCATAAGCGTTGCCCGCCGGGCTATTCACAGACAATTGATGGAGCCGGGCCAGTTGAGTGTTTGCAACCGGCGTGGCGCGGTGGAACCGGATCGTGGCCGCGACCGCCCCACGGATGACAACGGCCCAGCCGGCAGACGCCAAGCCACGTTCCGCGCAAGACTCCGTGCGTCTCGAGGGCTTCGAGAAAGTAAACCGAACACGTCGGCTCAAACCGGCACCCCGAGCCCGGCCCGGCGAGGAACGACAGGATCGGCGAAAGCAGAAATTGGTATCCGCGAATAAAAAGACGCGCCAGAAAAAGCATCAGGGCGCTAAAATAGAAGCGCGCTCCGCGAGGCGCAACCACTCATCTCTCAACTGTTCATGGGTGGCCTTGGCCGCATGCGGCCGCGCCACGACAACAAGCCACAAACCGGCGCGTAACTGCGGTTGCGTCGTGCGAACGATGTTCCGGAGCCGGCGCCGGACACGATTGCGAACGACCGCTCCTCCTATGTGCTTCGGGGTAACGAAACCGGCGCGAAATGATGTCTCCTCCTTCACTTTGAGCGCGCCGAGAACCAGAAACCGTCCGCGCTCCGCGGTCCCCTGCCCTTTCACCCGGGCGAATTCGGAAGAGAGCGTGAGGCGCCTGGTCTTAGGGAAGGATAGCTGTTTCCTGCTCATGATCCTGATCGTGCTCCTGATCTTTCCGGAAGGATCAGGATCAAGAGCACGAGCAAAAAGACAAAAAGAAAGGCTTCCTGCAAATGATTCGCGGGAAGCCTTTCGTAATTGCTTTAGCGCTAAGCCTACGGGCTGGGGCTCGAAGTCGTGGTGGTCGTCGTCGTGCTGGTGGAAGTCGTCGGCGCCGGCGACGTCACTGTTGTCGTGGTGTTTGTCGTTTCCTTTGTCTTTTCCGTGGTGGCTGGCGGATTCACCACGGTGGTATTTTGCTCGGTTTTCTTCTCTGGCGCAGGCGAATTCGCCGGAGCGACAACTTCGGTCTTTTGTTCGCACGCTCCGAGAAGCGCGGCACTGGCGAAAATGCAGATTAATTTTTTCATAGTTTGAATTGATTGCCCATCTTGGGACAATGGCTGAATCGACGCGCGGGAAGTTTTCGGACTTGCCGAAATGCGACTGCACCGCCAATCGCGGAGCGCGTAAGACGCGGCTCGAACTACAACCCGTGCGCTTCGGCCACGGCGGCGTAGGCAATCTTGCCGTCCCGCACATTGATGCCGCCCGTGAGCGCGGGCTGCCGTTTGCAGGCGCCCTCCAGGCCGAGGTCGGCGAGCAATTCCACATAACGCGCAGTCGCGTTGCTCAGCGCCTGGGTCGAAGTGCGGGCATACGCGCCCGGCATGTTCGCCACGCAATAATGCGTTACTCCTTCTTCGACGTAAATCGGCTCTTCATGCGTCGTAGCGCGAGAAGTCTCCGCGCAACCACCCTGGTCGATGGCAATGTCCACGAAGACGCTGCCCGGCCGCATTTTCTTTAACATCGCACGCGTGATCAGCTTCGGCGCTTTCGCGCCCGGGACCAGGACCGCCCCAATCAACAGGTCTGTCGTCGGCATCAATTCCGTCAGGTTCGCTTCGTTCGAATAGAGCGTCTTCACGTTCGGCATCGTCAAATCCAGGAAACGCATTCTTTCGCCATCGACCTCAAGGATGATTACGTCCGCTTTCAATCCCAACGCCATCCGCGCCGCGTTCACGCCGGACGTTCCTCCGCCGATCACCACCACGCGACCCGGCAACACACCGGGCACGCCGCCTAACAAAACGCCGTTGCCGCCATTGTGCTTGGCCAGGTAATACGCGCCCATCACCACCGACATCCGCCCCGCGATCTCGCTCATCGGCTCGAGCAACGGCAACTTGTTGCCCACCTGAATTGTTTCGTAAGCGACGCCCGTCACGCCGGATTTTAGCAGCGCTTCCGTGAGCGGCTTGCTCGCGGCGAGGTGCAAATAGGTGAAAAGAATCTGTCCTTTCCGCAACAGGCCGTATTCCGGCGGCAACGGCTCCTTCACCTTCACGATCATGTCCGCTTTGGCGAACACGTCTTCCGCGCGATCGATCATCGTCGCGCCCGCGCCGATATAATCTTCGTCGGAATAACCCGAGCCGACGCCGGCGCTTTTCTGCACCAGAACCGTGTGGCCTTTCCGCGTCAACGTCGCAGCCGTCGAGGGAATGAGCCCGACCCGGTGCTCCTGCTGTTTAATTTCTTTCGGAACGCCGATGATCATTTCGAAGAGAGTGACCAGTGATCAGTGACCAGTGACAAGTTAAAAATGCGAAGCCGCAATCTTTTCTGATCACTGGCCACTGATCACTTTCCTTAATTCAATGACGGATCGTCCGGCGCGGCGGCGAGCATTTTGTACCACGGGCCGAGACCGCGCATGATTTCGAACCAGAGCTTCGGCAGACGCGCGGGCGCGAGCGCGGCCCGCGTCGGTTTTTGCAGGATCCAGGCTTTTTGTTTCATCTCGGCTTCAAGCTGCCCGGCGCTCCAGCCGGCGTAACCGACAAAGGCCCGGATCGACGCGGGATCTTCGTCCGCCAGTTGATGCGCTTCGTCCACGCCGACGTTGTGATTCAACTTCAGGCCTTCGCCTTTTTGCCACTCGAACGCCGCGAACATGAGCTGGTTTTTCCCGACCGGCCCGCCCAGGAAAACGGGAATGTCGCCGAGGCCTTCCGGCGGCGCTTCATTGACCAGATCGGCGACCTGCTTATCCAGCGGGCGATTCAGGATGACGCCGAGCGCGCCATCTTCAGCATCATGGGAGGAGATGAAAAGCACGGCGCGACGAAAATTTGGATCGAGCATGTTCGGATGAGCGACGAGCAGCGAGCCCGCCAGGCTCAACTGCATCCCATCCCCGAGATTGCGCATAAAAAACTAGAAACTGCGGCGACGCCTCGTGCAAGGCCTTTCGGGGTGTAGCCGGGATCGCCGATCCCGACTGGAACATCGCGGCGCAATGCTATCCGCGAACGAGCATGCGATCGCGGAGTTCGAAAACAGGACCGCCCGCGTCGCTCTCTCGCCACTGCATTGTCGTCGCGGTCACAAGCTTTTGCGCGTCTGCCGGCAAATGCTCGAGAAGCGCGTTACGACGGACTGGATCCAGTTCGCCAAAAATATCGTCGATCAAGAGAAGCGGCGGCGCGCCCTCCTCCAGCGCCAACACTCGGGCCTGCGCAATCTTCAGCGCGAGCGCGACCGTCCGCTGCTGGCCTTCGGAAGCGTACTGCTGCGCGTTTTTCCCTTCGACCATCAATTCGATGTCATCGCGATGCGGGCCAACGATCGTCTGGCGAAGCCGCAACTCCCGAGCATGTGAGTTCGCGAGATCGGCGGCGAAGTCTTCACCATTTCCCGGCGTGAAACGCAACTGCAAGGTTTCCGCGATACGGCTGATCTGGCGGTGCGCATCGGCCGCCAGCGGGACCAACCGTTCCACCAACCGCGCGCGCATCGCGCCCAATTTTTTTCCGTGCTCGATCAGCGGCGGATCGTAGGCCGCGATCTCGCGGGGACGCGGATGCGCCGATTTCAAGAGGGCGTTTCGCGACCGAAGCGCACGTTCGTAGGCGCGGAGGCTTGGCCGATAAAGGGGATCGATCTGGGTCGCAAGAAAATCCAGGTAACGCCGCCGCATTTCCGAGCCGCCTCGCACCAGCTCGATATCGGTGTTCGCAAAAGAAACGACCCGCCCAAGGCGCAGATATTCGCCGAACGTCCGTTGCTCGATGTCATCGATGGAAACTTTTCGGTGCAACGTGCTGTAACGAAAGTCGAGCCGATGATTCTCGACTCGGCCCGAGACGCCAAACGCCTTTCCCCCGAATTGCACCGCCGGCGCGAGCGTGGAGCTGCGTTGGGATTGCAACCGCAGAAGGACGCAGGCCGCTTCGAGGATCGACGTTTTTCCCTCCCCGTTGCGCCCAATGAAAAAATTAAAGCCGGGTGCGAACTCGACCGCGAGCGATTCCAAACAGCGAAAACTCCGGAGCTGAAGGTCGGCGAGCATGGAATGCAGAAGATGTGGTCGACAACAAAGCGGCTGTCATCCCGAGTCGCGCGGACGACGAGGGACCTCACAAAAGGTCGAACCGCTTCCGCGAAACGCGACGCATTCTCCGACAGAGTGAGCCTTGTTGTTTCGCGCAAGCGATTGAGCGCTTGAGGGGTCCCTCGCCGTCTGCCCGGCTCGGGATGACACGCATTTGCAAAGGTTCACAAATTGATCAGCTCCAGCTTGCTCGTCATCTGCGCCGGAATCCGCTTCGGGTGATAAAAAGCGCCGCTGATCGGAGTGATGTCGGCCGGGGTAAGCCCGACCGCCGCGCCGATAAAATTATGGTTACAGAAAACACCGTTGGTCGCGTCCAGGCCGATCCAGCCCGCGCCGGGAAGAAAAACTTCCGTCCAGGCGTGGAGCGAACCCTCGGCGCGCTTGGTTTCGGAATCGCTCTCCCGCAGGTAACCACTCGTTAGGCGCGCGGCCAATCCCATCTGGCGCAGCATCTCCGCGAACAACACCGCGACGTCCCGGCAGGCCCCGCGCCCGACCCGAAGCGTCTCCGCCGGCGAAAGCGCCTGCCCTTCCTCGCGCCGCTCGTACCCGATGCATTCGTGCAGCCGCTTGTTCAAATCGACCAGCGCCTCGACCGTGCCGCGTCGTTTTTTGGCCGTCGGCGCCTCCCAACCGGGCAGCGCCAGGTGTTCCTTCACCCGCCTTTCTCGGTAGGCCGCGAGCAATTCGCGCGTGCGCGCGTCGTAGGCAAACGGCATTTCGACCGCGGTGGGCTCCAGAATAAAATGGAACGGATCTTTTTCGTCGAGATCGAGATTGATCGCGAGGCGGAAGGCCAGCTCCTTCGCCCGCTCCGGGAAATAACAGGAGGCCACCGTGTTTTCGAAAACGTCGCGCGAATAACGGATGGTCGCCTTCGGCGTCGTCGAGAAATCGAGCCGGCGCACCCGGCTGAAGCGGTCGCTCCGGGGAAAGAGCCGGACATCGTGGGGGGAAAACCCGACCGGCTCCTCGTAGCGGTAGGTGGTTTGGTAGCGCAGCCCCAGCTTCATAAAAAGCAAGATAAAGCCTCCGGGAAAAGAATTGCTTAATATATTTAAGAATTCTGTTGCACCCGTGCTCAAGGTCGGTTAAATCCTCGGCAGATTCCAAAATGTTCTGGGGGGAACAGCCGCCCTTCACGTCCATCGGACGTGGGGGGCGGTACTTTTTTGGGGACATGAGGTTGTGAATTCAACTGCACCCAGAAGGCAGCGAAAGTTTTCCTGGCCGCTCGCCTTCACCGTCATCGCGCTCATCCTCGCCGCCGTTTCCACCTTTATTTTTGTGCGGCTGGAAACGTGGCCAGCGCGGACGGCGCGGCAGAGCACCGCCGAATTGGAACGCGTTGGCCGGGAGGTTCGCGATGCGTTGGTGGACATGGCGCAGCTTCAGCCGCGCGTCACCGTCAACAACCGAATCTACCTCGAACGCACGACCGCGACGGCGGAACTGGCAATTCTTTCGCGCCAGGTCGAAGTCGAACACGAATTCCTCCACACCTGGGCCGGCAGCACCAAGCGAATGAAGCTTCACGCCACTTTCACGGCGAAAGCCGGCTTCGATCTGCAACACGACGTCGCCGTCGATCTGCGACCGGACGAAGTCGCGATCAGTCTCCCGCACGCGACCATTCTCGGCGTCGAGCAAAACCAGGTCGACGTTCTGGCGTTCGAAAACGGGTTTTGGAATCGAATCTCGGCCTCCGACATCGAGACGCAGCTCGCGACGCTGCCGGATCTGGCTCGGCAGAAGGCAGGGGAAAGCGGAATTCTGGCCGAAGCGGAGAGCGCGTTGCAAACGCAGCTTAATGAACGCATTCACGCCGAGCGCCCGGTGCATCTGAGTTTCCAGAACGCCGCGGCGAAGGATTAGTGGATCGAGCAGATGGAGAGGCGCTTGTGCCAAGCGCCTAACTAATCGATAGGCGCTTGGCACAAGCGCATCTACAATTTCGAACTCGATGCGCCTGAAACGATCTCTGATTCTTACCGCGGCAGGATTGCTGGTCGCGGCAGGGTTGGTCGTCTTCCTGGCACCCGTAATCGTCGCGAGCGGCTTGCGTTTCTGGGCGGAACGAGTCGCCCGACGCGAAGGGTTGCGGATTGAGTTTGGCCAAATCGAGGCGCCGTTCCTGCGGCCGGTGGTTATCCGGAACTTGCGCCTCCGCAGTGAAGCTCCCGCGCCGTTTCAAATCGATTGCGCGGCGCCGCGTCTCGAAGTCGCTCTCAATCTGGCCGGCATTCTCACCGGTTCGAGACGTCCGCTGCGAGCGCTCAACATCGAAGGGCTCACGCTCGATATCCGACGAAATCCAGCAACGACAGAGGCTGCCAAACGGACGGCTTGGTCGGTCTTCGAAAATTTGCTGGCGGACAACTTCAAGTTCTCCGCGGTCAATCTTCACGTCGTGAATGGCAGCACGACCGTCGAGGTGCACGATGGACTCCTGACCGGATCGGGATTGGAAGCCGGCATTTTCAGCGCGGGAGAAATCACGATCGCCTCGCCCTGGTTCGACAAGAAGTTTTCCAATTTGCGCGGGGCGACCTCGTGGCAGGAAAGCCGCCTCACCGTCGCCGCGCTTAGCCTGATGCGCGGCCTCGACCTCGACACGATCGGCATCGACCTCTCGCAAATCGGGGGAAGCCGCATCGGCATGGAAGTGAACATCGATGCGTTCGGGGGGAAGATTCGCGCCCGGGTTTCGAGTGACGACCGTGACGATAAACGAACCTGGGACGTCGCCGGAAACGCTTCCGGAATTTCCCTCGCCCAAATGTCGGACGCGCTGGAATGGTCCAGCCGAGCGAGCGGTTCGCTCCATGCGAGCAAGTTCACGTTCCGCGGCGAAATGAACGACCTGCGCAACGCGACCGCGGCGCTATGGGCCGAGGTCAGCGGATTGACCTGGCGCGATCGCACTGCGGACACCGTTATGATCGGCGCGTCGCTCTACAATCGCCAGGTCCAGGTCGAGCAGCTTTATATCAAGCAGAGAACCAACCAGCTGACTTTGAGCGGCGAATTCGGCTGGCCGGAACAGTTATCCGACTGGATGAAGCCGGCGTTCCGCGGTGATATCTCGGCGTCGATTAATGACCTGGGCGATTTCGCCCGCCTCTTCGGCTGGAGCCCCACGGATTTCGCCGGCAAGCTCGCGGCCAATGGAAACGTGAGCGCGCGCGAGGGAAAACTTGGCGGCCAGCTTTCGGTGGCGGGCCGCTCCCTGGTCTTGTTTCGATCGCCGATCGATTCGCTCGAGGTGAACCTGGGCCTCGAGGAGTCGCGTCTCACGATCCCGCGATTCGAGCTTCGCCAGAAAGACGATTTCTTCCACGGCGAAGGAAACTTCGCGCTCACCGGCGACCACTCCTATACCGCGACGGTTCGAACTTCAGTCACGGAGATCGCGAACTATGCCGGCTTCATCCCGCCGCAATTTCTGCCTTTCGCCGTCGGCGGTTCTCTCGCCGCGGAGTGGAAAGGCCGCGGGGCGAATGGAAGCGATTCCGGAACCTGGCACGCGCTCGGTCGCAGCCTTCGCGTCGGGGAGGGCGCACTCGTTCCGTTCGACGCTGAATTCGAAGCGGACTATTCGCCCGACAACATTTTCTTTCGACAACTGCATCTTTGGAACGAGCACGCGGACTTCAGCGCCTTCGTCACGGCCGCGAAGGATTATTTTCAAGTGCAGGACTTGCGTTTCAGCTTGAATGGCCGTCCGCGCTTGCAGGGAAACGTTTTCCTTCCGCTCTCGGCCCAAAAAATCCGGCAAACCTCACGCTGGCTCGAAGCATTCAGCGCCGACCCGTTTTTCGATGTCGATCTTGCCCTCGAGCCAATCGATCTCGCGGAGCTGGCGGCGGCCGTGAAAACGAAGCGCGACATGACCGGCCAGGCGAGTGGGCAAATCCAGCTTTCCGGAACGCCCGCTTCGCTCCAGGCAAAAACAGAATTTCATTTGCGCGATTTCGTTTTGGATGGTTCTCCGGCGTTGACGGCCGACGTTGAAACGCGGCTCGCGCTCAGCATGGCGAACTTCAAGGCGAATGCGACGGCGAGAGGTTCCGATCCGGTCAGAGTCGAAGGCGCCTTTCCCGTGCGGCTTGAAAAACTTGAGAATGGATACGGTCTGAAAACGGAGGGACCGCTCTCGGTCACGGCGAATTTTCCCGCGATCTTTCTCGCGAAATTGCCGAGCTATCTTTCGCGCGGAATCTTCACTCGCGGAATTCTGAGCGGCAACGTGACGATCTCGGATTCGCTCCAGCAACCGCTCATCACCGGCGCGGCGAGTCTGATTGACGGACACCTTCTCCGCGGCTCGACGCTTTCGGCCGGCGTCACCTTCAAAGGCCGGAACGCCATTATTGATTTCGTTCGCTGGCAGGAAGACGGCGCAGATATCTCGGCGCGCGGTGAAATCGATTTCCGCGACGTGGCGGCGATCAAGTCAAGGCTCGTGTCGAACGCGGCGCTGATTGAATCGGGCGTGCTCGAGCCGGGCGATTGCATCAGCGGCGTTGAATTCTCCGGCGCGGTCTTGAGCGCACAACCATCGGCGCGAATCCAGGAGATCCATTTGAGCAACAGCCTTTTCGCAAGAACCGCCACGGTTTCCTTTTCCAGCCCTGACGTTCTGGAGTCTCCCCAATCGTTTTCGTTCTGCTTCGGGAGCGAATCACACGGAAAGACGCTAACGCTCAAGACTGCGCCTTCCGTCTCACCGTGACGGTCAAATATCGAGCGATCCGGCAGCCGCCGGACTCGATCCACCTAACCACGGCTCAAGCTTGTCGCGAAGCTCGGGCGTCAGATTGATCCGAAGATTCGCGTCCATCTGGACGAAGCCGCCATCGGCGCGGCAAAACATCAATCGCACTGGCTGCGTTCCCGGAGAGCTGGCGAGGACGATCTGCACCTGCCGCAATTCCTCGGATGTTGCCGCCGCGGAGAAGGAAAGCACCAGCGGCTCCTTTTCCCTGCTCCCGTTCCCGTTGGATTCGTTAGGCAACCGCGTTTGCCCGCCGGTCGTAGTCAACACCTTTGCCTTTTGGGCCACGGCCCGCAGAGAATCGTCGCGCCGGTCCAGCGTTCCATGAACCGCGATGACGCGCCCGAGCACGAGGGCGTCGGCCACCGTTGTGTAAACTTCGTTCCACAAGACAACTTCCAGCGTGGCCGTCAGGTCTTCGAGAAACACGACGGCAAACGGCTTCCCTTCTTTCTTCGTGAACTTCTTGTCCACCTGGACAAGCGCGCCGGCAATTTTGAACGAGGCGCGGTCCGGCAACTCGTTCAGCGACCCAATGGTTTGGTACTTTCCTTCGCTCAAAACGGCGGCGTAGGCGTCGAGAGGATGTCCCGTTACATAAAAACCAAGCAGCTCTTTTTCGTACGACATTTTCTCGTGCTCGGTCCATGGGATGACGCGATGCGAGGTCGGCTTCGAGGCCGGCGCAGGCATGTCGTCGAAGAGCGAGACCTGGCCGCTCGCCCTGTCCTTTTGCGACGCCGCTGCCGCCGCCATCGATTCATCGATGCAGGCGAACAGTTCCGCGCGTTCGCGCCCGAGAAAATCGAACGCGCCGCACCTAATGAGGTTCTCGAGGATCTTGCGATTACCGACCCGCGAATCGAGCCGGCGACAGAAATCCTCGAGCCCCGCGAATTCACCCCCTGCCTCCCGTTCCCTAATCGCCAATTCCATCGCTCCCTGGCCCACATTCTTGATTGCCGCGAGCCCGTAGCGAATGGCGGCCGCCGCTACAGATTTTTCCGGCCTGAACTTCAGGCTGCTTCGGTTCACGTCCGGCGGCAGAATCGGAATCCCCATCCGTTTGCACTCTCCGACGAAGGTCGAAATCTTCTCCGTGTTGTTGATCTCGTTGCTCAGCAGTCCGGCCATGAATTCCACTGGGTAATTCGCTTTAAGGTACGCGGTCTGATAACTGATTAACCCGTAGGCCGCGCTGTGGCTCTTGTTGAATCCGTAACCGGCGAATTTCTCCAGCAAATCGAAAATGGCGTTCGCCTTTTTCTCCGGGATCTTGTTTTCGCGCGCGCAACCTTCGATAAAATTCGCGCGCTCTTTCGCCATCTTTTCCTTGTCCTTCTTTCCCATCGCGCGCCGGAGCAGGTCGGCCTGGCCTAACGAGTAACCGGCCAGCCGGCTCGCCGCCGCCATCACCTGTTCCTGGTAAATCATCACGCCGTAGGTGTCGGCGCAGACTTCCTCCAGCAGCGGATGTTCGTAGCGGATTTTCGCGAGGCCTTTCTTGCGCTTGATGTAATCCGGGATCAGGTCCATCGGCCCCGGCCGGTAGAGCGCGCTCAAGGCGATGATGTCGTCGATCGCTTTGAAATCGAATTGCTTGCAGAACCCCGTCATGCCGCCTTCCAACTGGAAGATGCCGATCGTTTCCGCGCGATTCAGGAGCGCGAACGTCGCCACGTCATCCAGCGGGACTTGCGCGAGCGAAAAATCCGGAACGCGCTCGCGAATCAATTCCTCCGCATCGTGCAGCACCGTCAACGTCCGCAGCCCAAGGAAATCCATCTTGAGCAAACCGAGGTCGTTCAGCGGCCCCATCGGATATTGAGTGATAACTTCCTTTTCCTTCGGGTCGCGCCGGAGCGGCACGTACTCCGAGAGATCGCGATCGCCGATCACGATCCCGGCCGCGTGCACGCCGAAATTGCGCGAGCGCCCTTCCAACAACGTCGCGTGGTCCCAGAGCTGGCGCGTCGCCGGTTCGGTCTCGATTGCGCGCCGCAGCTCGGGATTGGCGAGGGCGGATTCAGCCAGGGTAATGTTCTGCTGGCCCGGGCCGCTCGGGATCATCCGCGCGAGCCGGTCCGCTTCGCCGTAGGAAAGTCCGATGACGCGGCCCACGTCGCGCACCGCGCTCTTCGCGTTCATCTTGTTGAAGGTGACGATCTGCGAAACGCGGCGCTCGCCGTATTTTTGCCGGACGTATTCCAATACTTCGCTTCGCCGGTCCTTGCAGAAATCGACGTCGATGTCCGGCGGCGAAACGCGTTCGGGATTAAGGAAGCGCTCGAAGATCAACCCGAACTGCAGTGGATCGATGTCGGTGATTCCCAAAACGTAGGCGGCGAGGGAGCCGGCAGCGGAACCACGGCCGGGGCCAACCGGGATGCCGCGTTGCTTCGCGAAATGAATGAAGTCCCAGACGATGAGGAAATAGCTGACGAAGCCCGTCTTCTCCAAAACATCGACCTCGTAGTCGAGCCGCTTGATCAATTCAGAGTCCGTTCCGGCGCGCTCGCCGAAACGATCGTGCAGACCCTGGTAACAAAGCTCGCGCAAATAAGCTTCACGCGTTTTGCCGTCAGGCACCGGATACTCCGGATACTTCGAGACGCCGAATTCCAACACGAGATTGCAGCGATCCGCGATCCGGAGCGTATTCGTGATCGCTTCCGGGTGATCCGGGAAAAGAGCGCGCATTTCGTCGGCCGACTTGAAGTAAAGCTCGGGCGTGTAACGCATCCGGCGCTCGTCGTGCACCATTTTGCCCGTCCCGATGCAAACCATCACGTCGTGCGTCTCGTGGTGACTGCGCTCGAGAAAGTGCACGTCGTTCGCCGCGACAACCCCGAGCCCGAACTCCTGCGCGAGGCGCGGCAGCATCTGGTTACATTTCTGTTGCGGCTCCATGCCGTGCTCGTGCATTTCGAGAAAGAAATTTTCCGTGCCGAGAATGTCCCGGAACTCGGCCACGCTTTGCCGGGCCTTGGCGAGATTGTCCGACTGGATCGCCATGTTGATCTCGCCCTTGAGGCAACCGCTCAGGCCGATCAATCCGCTCGAATGATTCGCGAGCAGCTCCTTGTCGATCCGCGGCTTGTAATGGAATCCATCGAGGTGCGCGATGGAGATCATCTTCACGAGGTTGCGGTAGCCGGTTTCGTCCTTCGCCAGCAGCGTGAAATGATAGGCGGCATCGCGTTGGTTCGCCGGGCGATCTTTCATTACGCCGGGCGCCATGTAGGCCTCGCAGCCGATGATCGGTTTGAGTCCGGCGTCCTTCGCCGCCTGGTAAAATTCGATCGCGCCGTGCAGGTTCCCGTGATCGGTAATCGCCACGGCTGGCATCTCGAAGGCGGCCGCTTTTTTCATCAGCTCCTTCGTCCGCACTAAGCCATCGAGGAAAGAATATTCCGTATGGAGATGGAGGTGAACGAAGGAATCGGAAGGCATCCGAACGCATTATAGACGCCGCATCCGAAGCGGCAAATTTACGAGGGAGAACAGGCGAGAGCGCACCCGCAAACTGTCATCCCGAGGCCGGCGCAGCGCGCCGAGGGACCTCTCAAGCGCTCAATCGCGTTCGCGAAATTCGAATGCAGTTACGTCACGATGGACGCTGCTCATCGCTTGCGTAACGCCACCCGCAACTGTGAGGTCCCTCGCCGTCTGCGCGGCTCGGGATGACACGATTTCGCCCTCGAAAAATAAATTTCACGCCGCTGGAGAATTTCGATGTTGCACGTTTTCGGCGGCGTTGCTAAGAGAGCACGTGCGGCGATTCACCGAAACGAATTTGAGGACGCGGAGGCGTTTCGGAATTCTCTCTTGGCGATTGCAAAACATCCACCCGCCGCAAATTTACCTCACATGAAAAAGCTCGAAGCGATCATCAAGCCGTTCAAACTCGAGGAAGTGAAGGAAGCCCTGGCCGAGCTGGGGATCGAGGGGATGACGGTGACGGAAGTGAAGGGCTTCGGGCGCCAGAAAGGCCACACCGAGATTTATCGCGGCAGCGAATACACGGTCGATTTCCTGCCCAAAGTGAAGGTCGAAGTCGTGCTCGCCGATGAAATGGTGGACAAAGCCGTCAGCGTCGTGGTCGGCGCGGCGAAGACGGGCAAGATCGGCGACGGAAAAGTTTTTGTGCTCCCGGTCGAGCACGCCGTGCGGATTCGCACGGAAGAGATCGGCGAAAAGGCGGTGTGACAGACGCACGCCTTACTTTCGTCACCTTTTCACACCATCGCTGCCTCGACCCCGCATCTCGCGGGTTCGCCATTTCGCGAATTAGCGATTCAGTGACTTAAAAATTTCACCACTCCACTACTCCGAAACTCCACTCCAATCCCAATGGCCAAAGACAAGAAAACTCCATCCGACGTTAGCAAGATGATCAAGGACCACGACGTGAAGCTCGTGGATTTCAAATTCACCGATCTGCCGGGTTCCTGGCAGCATTTCACCACCACGCTCACCGAATACAACGAGGAGATTTTCACCGACGGCCTCGGCTTCGACGGCTCGAGCATCCGCGGCTGGCGTGCGATCAACGCCAGCGACATGCTCGTCATCCCCGATCCGAGCACGGCGTGGATCGATGTCTTCAACGCCGAGCCGACGCTGAGCCTCATTTGCACGATCGTCGATCCGATCACGCGCGAGCCCTACGATCGCGACCCGCGCGGCGTCGCGGAAAAAGCGGAAGCGTATCTCCAAAGCACCGGCATCGCGGACACGGCGTTCTTTGGGCCGGAAGCGGAATTCTTTATCTTCGACGAAGTCCGCTACAGCTACAACGGCAATTCATCGTTCCATCTCGTCGATAGCGCGGAAGGACATTGGAACAGCGCTCGCGAAGAATTTCCAAATCTCGGTTACAAGATTCGCGCGAAGGAAGGCTATTTCCCGGTCGGCCCGGCCGACAGCCTGCAGGACATCCGCAACGAAATGTGTCTCGAGATGGAGAAGGCCGGCATCCCGATCGAGCGGCAACATCACGAAGTCGCGACGGCGGGCCAGGCCGAGATCGACATTCGCTTCGCGCCGATGAAGTCGATGGCCGATCACCTTCAATACTACAAATACATTGTCCGGAACGTGGCGAAGAAGCACAACAAGAGCGTCACCTTCATGCCGAAACCACTCTTCGGCGATAACGGTTCCGGCATGCACACCCACATGTCGCTCTGGAAAGATGGGAAACCGCTCTTCGCCGGAAACGGTTACGCTGGGCTCAGCGAAATGGCGCTGTTCTTCATCGGCGGAATTTTGCGACACGCACCAGCCCTCACCTGCCTGACGAATCCAACGACGAACAGCTACAAGCGACTCGTCCCCGGATTCGAAGCGCCGGTGAATCTCGCCTACTCCGCTCGGAATCGTTCCGCCGCGATCCGCATTCCCACCTACTCCGCGAATCCGAAAGCGAAACGGATCGAGTTCCGCACGCCCGATCCCGCGGCGAATCCATACCTCGCCTTCTCCGCCTTGCTCCTCGCCGGCCTGGACGGAATCCAGAGCCGGATCGATCCCGGCGATCCGCTCGACAAGAACCTTTACGAGCTTCCGCCCGAAGAACTCGCCAACGTCCCGAGCGTTCCCGATTCTCTCAGCGGCGCGATTAAAGCGTTGAGCGAGGACCACAACTTCCTCCTCAAGGGCGACGTCTTTAACGCCGACTTCGTCGCGAACTGGATCGAGATGAAACAAAAGGAATACGACGCGTTGCGCCTCCGCCCGCATCCGTACGAGTTCGCAATGTATTACGACGTGTAACAGGTAGGGGCGTTTTTCCGAAACGTCCGACTTATTTGCCGGCGGGATGAAGAAGATCAACATCAACAACATCACCGAAGAATCCTGGTCGTCGCCGAGCGGGAAGTTCGGCGGGGCGAGTAAGGGGTTATCGGAAGCGCTGGGGAGGAAACCGGTTTCGACCGATCTGAAAGAGCGGCATCCGTTTGACGTCGAGCTGACGCGGATTCCACCGGGAAAAATTCCGTATCCGTACCATTCGCACAGCGCGCAATGGGAGTTCTACTACGTCCTCTCCGGCAAAGGCGTTGTCCGACACAAGGATGGGACAACGCCGATCGAGCCCGGCGATGCATTCATCTTTCAGCCAGAAGAACCACACACCTTCGCCAATGATGGAACGGAAGACCTTCTTATTTTCATCATCGCCGATAACCCGGTCGGCGAGTCGTCCTATTATCCCGACAGCAAGAAGTGGCTCGTCCGTTCGCCGGAGCGCAGACTGATGCGGGGCGAAGCGCTCGACTACTACGACGGCGAAGAATAAGCGGCCGGGCAGCAGCCGGGATCACCGATCCCGGCTACAGTGTGGTCAAAATCTTCCGAGCTGCCGGAACCATTGGAGCGCGCGGCGCACTTCCGACATTTTCAACTGGTGGCCGCCGCCGAATTGTTCAAGGCGCACGCGTTTAAAGCCAGTCCGTTCCAGTGATGCTTTGACGAGATTGTGCGCCGCGGGCGTCGCGATCGGGTCGC
>Ga0307478_10001374_pt1 | contig 21178 bp, 17 predicted proteins | sample atmos_gasesECM4C_2_FD_203713 | JGI IMG/M metagenome (GOLD analysis project Ga0307478, IMG submission 203713) | Hardwood forest soil microbial communities from Morgan-Monroe State Forest, Indiana, United States - atmos_gasesECM4C_05 | ecosystem: Environmental > Terrestrial > Soil > Temperate... | reverse complement strand
TCCGGGTCGTCTCGCTCTTCTTGCCGCGCTTGATTTCCGAGACGCGCTCGGTCGGGACGAGCACTTCGAAAATCACGTCGCCCATTTCCTCGGTCTTGACGCGTTTCTCGATATTGTCCTTCACCTTGTTTTCCTGGCCGGAAAGCACGTGAACGACGAACCACTGATCTTTGGGAGCGAGAACGGAAGCCATATCAGGGCAGGCGGGTGAAGTAGTGGATGAAATTGATCAGGACGAAATCAAAGAGCGCGACGTAACCGCCGAGCAGCAACATCGCGATGATGACGACGAGCGTGGAATCGGTGAGCTCCTTGAAGCGGCGAATGCCCTTGTCCTTCGCTTCCCACGGCCACGATGCTTTCTGCAACTCGGCGCGGACTTCGCTGAAGAAGTTTTTTGTTTTCGTGATCATCGGGAACGTTTCAAAAAAACCAGGTCAGGAGGGACTCGAACCCCCAACCGACGGTTTTGGAGACCGCTACTCTACCAATTGAGCTACTGACCTATCGGGATTTTCGATTTTCGATTGCCGATTTTCGATTTTCAGGAAAATCGCCAACTCCTCAGTTTCATTCGGCAATCGGCATTCGGCAATCTGCAATTCCTCGTTAGTCCAGAATCTCCGAAACACGACCAGCGCCGACGGTTTTGCCGCCTTCGCGAATCGCGAACCGGATGGTCTTCTCCATTGCGATCGGCGTAATCAATTCCACCTCGACCGAAACGTTATCGCCCGGCATGACCATTTCCACGCCCTCGGCGAGTTTCACGGTCCCGGTCACGTCCGTCGTGCGGAAATAAAATTGCGGCCGGTAATTGGTGAAGAACGGCGTGTGACGGCCGCCTTCCTCCTTGCTCAGGACGTAAACTTCCGCCTTGAATTTCTTGTGCGGCGTAATGCTGCCGGGCTTGGCGATGACTTGTCCGCGCATGACGTCTTCCTTCTTCACGCCACGGAGCAGCACTCCGACGTTGTCACCGGCGCGCGCTTCGTCGAGAAGCTTGCGGAACATTTCGATGTCGGTCGCGGTCGTCTTCATCGTGTCTTTCAACCCGACGATCTCGACTTCCTCCATCTTCTTGAGAATGCCGCGCTCGACACGACCGGTCGCGACGGTGCCGCGGCCTTCAATGTTGAACACGTCTTCGACCGGCATCAGGAACGGCTGGTCGATCGGGCGATCCGGGACGGGGATGTAATCATCCACTGCCGCGATCAGATCGAGAATGCACTTCGCGTCGGGATTGGCCGGATCGGCGGCGGCCAGCGCCTTGGTCGCGCTGCCTTTGACGATCGGGATTTTGTCGCCGGGAAATTCATATTGGGTGAGCAAATCGCGCACTTCCATCTCGACGAGGTCGAGAAGCTCGGGATCGTCCACCATATCGGTCTTATTCAGGAACACGACGATCGCCGGCACGCCGACCTGGCGGGCGAGCAGAATGTGTTCGCGGGTCTGCGGCATCGGGCCGTCCGCCGCCGAGACCACCAGGATCGCGCCGTCCATTTGCGCGGCGCCGGTGATCATGTTCTTGACGTAGTCAGCGTGGCCGGGGCAATCGACGTGCGCGTAGTGGCGTTTGTCGCTTTGGTATTCGACGTGGGCGGTGTTGATCGTAATGCCGCGCTCTTTTTCCTCGGGCGCGTTATCGATCGAATCGTAGGCGCGCACCTCGGCCATGCCCTTTTTCGCCAGCACCGTGGTGATAGCGGCCGTCAGGGTGGTCTTGCCGTGGTCGACGTGTCCAATCGTGCCGACATTGATGTGCGGCTTGTCGCGTTTAAATGCTTCCTTAGCCATCTCGATTTTCCTCGTTTAAAACTAACTGCGTCTTTTTGGGTTTCACTGGCCGGTCGCGAGCCCGTCGCTGGAGCCCATGATCGGGATTGAACCGATGACCTCGTCCTTACCAAGGACGTGCTCTACCAACTGAGCTACATGGGCCGCTCCCTCTCATTGCTCGCTCGCCCCGCCGAAGCGGCGCGAACCGGTTGCTCCTCCGTTTAGAAGTAAAAGTCCCAGAGCCGTCAAACTTCCGTTCTGAACGACCATGGGACCTCGTTTCGTTCTCCGAAAAAGCGTCGGCAAGCTAGCAGCGGGCTCGGAGGTGTCAAAGAAATTTCTCGCCGCTTTCGCGCTCAATAGCCCCGGTTTTTCCGGCGCGAAATGATCACAATAATAATCACGAGCACGAGCAACGCCCCGGCGCCGATGCCGATCTTCATTCGAATGTCCATCGGCTCGGGTGGCGGGGCTACCGTCGGCGATGGAGCCGGCGCCTGGACGATCGGTTTCGGCGTGGCGAGCTTGGCCCGCACATACTGAAGCCGCTGCGTGGTGTCGAAATCGTCCGGCTTCAACTTCAACGCCGCCTCGAGATCGGGCAGGGCGTTGGCAAAATCGTTCTTCCCCACGTAGGCGTCCGCGCGCCGGTTAAAAGTCAGCGGATTGGTTTGAACTTTTTCGATGCTCGCGGTGTAATCTTTGATGGCCTCGTCGTATTTCTTCAAACTGTAGTAGGCGAAGCCGCGGCGGTCGTAGCAGATCGGATTGGTCGGGTTTAGCTCGACCGCCTTGTTGTAATCGACGAGAGCTTCATCGAACTTGTTCTGGCTCATCTGGGTTTGCCCGCGCTCGATGTAGCCGGCATCGCTCTTGGGCGCGAGCTGGATGGCCTTGTCGAAATCGGCCATCGCCTCCGGGAATTTGCTCATCGCGCGGTAAACTCGGCCCCGGTCGTTGTAGAGGCGCGGGTCGCTCGAGCTGAGCTCGATCGCTTTGGTGAACTCGACGATCGCCTCGTCGTATTTCGCGGCTTGGGCCAGATCGTTTCCTTTGTTGCCGTGGGCGGCAGCGGCAGCGGGGTCAGCGCCGTAAATCCGGCTCGTCGTCGCGAGAACCAGGAGGCTGACAGCCAGTAAAACAATTGGGTTCTTCGGAATGTTCATATTGGTCCTTCGGATGAAGTGGGATGCGGGGTCGCCTTTTTAGACAACGCTCTGAATCAAGCAAAGCTTATTCAAACAGGTAGGGACGGTTTTCCGAACCGTCCGACTTTGTCCGTCGCCGACATCGTGTTCACAAAAAATCGGACGCGTCGGAAACGCGTCCCTACCTGTCAATGCGGCGAAGCCGCCGGCGGCGCCATCGAGGGCGCTTTCGCGGGCGAAGTTGCAGGAGCGGGCGTCATCGGCGCAGGCGAAACGTTGGCGCGGGTTTCGAGCGCCTTCAACCGGCTCTGGGCATCGACGTCATCCGGCTTGATTTTCAAGATTGCTTTCAAATCGTCCGTCGCCTTCGCGCTGTCGCCGGCCATGATATATGCCTGGGCCCGGTGCCGATATACGTCCGGATCCTTCGGATCGGTCGCGATCGCCTTCGTGTAATCAGCTATCGCTTCCTTATATTTTTTCAGGTTGCGATTCGCAAAGCCGCGCCGTTCCCAGGCGCCCCCGTCGGCCGGGACCTTTTGCACCACCACCGTGTAATCGTCGATGGCCTTTTGCCATTCGCTCTTGGAAATATAGACAAACCCGCGGAAGCGCCGCGCATTGGGATCGTTCGGCGAGATTTGCAGCGCTTTATCGAAATCCGCCAGCGCATTGTCCTGCTGCTTTTGCTGGAGCAGCACCTCACCGCGGCCGATGTAACCCCGCGCATCCTGGGGCGCGAGCTCGATCGCTTTCGAGTAATCCGCGAAAGCTTCGCTGAATTTATTGAGGCCGCGATAGGCGGTGGCGCGATTGAAATAATTCTTCGAATCTCCCGGCGCCGCCTCAATCGCCTTGGTGAATTCCTCGACCGCCTTGTCGTATTCTCTTTTCTTGGCGAACTCGACCCCGCGCGCCGAGTGGCCGCCTGGGTCCTTCGGATTCGCCTGCGTGTTCTCCTGCGCCTGGGGCGCCGGCCCACGCTTCCTCGCCGCTTGCAAATTTTCTCCTGGATACGCGATGAGCGCGATCGCAAGGCTGACCACGGCCCCGATTCTGTAAGTATTCATGTTTGTGTTCCGCCTATTAGATGAAGTCGCAAAACGATTGCAAGCCAGCGCTACTCTGTTTCGAATGGGGTCGCTCCTACCAGTGAAACGATCGCAATGACAAAACAGGGCAGAGAGAGATTCTCCGGCGGCCATCTCGCGATTTTGGCGACGGTCGTCATCTGGTCGACCCCGTCGCTTTTTCAATTCTATCTCATTCGTTATTATGAACCCTGGTCGCAAAATTTTTACCGGTACCTGGTCGGGTTTTTGGCGGTCCTGCCCTTTGTCCTCCTGCGATTTCGCGAGGGCGGCCCCCGGTTGAATGCGCAGGTTTTCCTCGCCTGTCTTATTCCTTCGTTGCCCAATGTGGTCCATCAAATCAGCCAGACCGTCGCGCTCTACCACATGGGGCCGGGGGTCTACGCGATCTTCGGACGCTCCTCCGTCATTTTCACCGCGCTGCTCGCCCTGATCTTTTTCCCGGAGGAACGAGGGATCATCCGGCAATGGCAGTTCCAAATCGGAACGGTGCTGGGGCTCATCGGGGCAGTCGGCGTGGTTTGTTTTCAAGCAGGCTGGCAGGCTGGCCCGGTCCCGTTGCGCGGCTTCGCAATCGCCTTCACCGCCAGTTTTTGCTGGGCGCTCTACAGCGTCCTCGTGAAACGGCCCTCCGCTCGGCTCGGTCCCATTCGCAGCTTTGGCGTCATCAGTTTCATAACATCGCTGTTGCTTTTGCCGCTCACACTTGCGTTCGGGAAAATCGAAACGCCGCTTCGAGTGGATGCCGGCGTGAATATCATCCTGATCGTCTCGGCCGTGACCTGCATCAGTCTCGCCCATGTTCTGTATTACGTAGCTATTCGCAAGGTAGGCGTCGCCCTTTCGCAGACGCTCCAGCTCATTTGCCCCGCTGGAGCGCTCGGACTCTCCGCGTTTTTCTTCGGCGAACGCCTCACCCAGGCACAGCTCTGGAGCGCGGGATTGCTCCTGTTCGGCGCCTATCTCGCCATGCGAGTGAAACCCCCGGCCGATCCGGCGGCGCTGGAAGAAGTTTGAGGCAAACAAAACGTTCGCCGCGCCAGATCGGAGGCGAGCTGCTCCGCGCCGTACCATTTTTCCAGGCAACGTTTGTCGAAAAGATCGGCATTGTTCGCCCGAAACTCATTCCAATCTTCCGCGCCGCTGCGGGCGCGGCGCTCGTTGATCAGCGCGAGGAACGCCACCGTGATCGTCTCGTGATAGACCTGCGGCCGGCCAGCTTTCGCCGCCAGCAATTTCAGGCCACGGGAAAATCGATCGACGGCTTCGCCAAAGGAATGGCGGCTCAACATTTCGTATCCGAGGCGAACGTGCTCCGCGTGCGGAAACTTCGCGGGATCGAGGGCGCCTGTCTCCAGCGCTGCTAACTCCTCTTTAACGCGGGGGTCAACGCCTGGCACCGCGAACCTCCACCAGCTGATGGCTATCCTTCGCGGTCAGCGTCATTCCGTGGACGGTCTTGAATCGTTTTACATGCGCGAGCGTTTCCGCGGAGAACGGCGCCTTGCCCTCCAGAGCATGCAAGGTGATCCCCTCCAGGAGATCGCCCAGCGACAAGTCGAGGTAATCGGCCAGGCCGCGCAGAACTTTCACCAGGCTTTTCTCCATCCGGGCGCCGATCTGGACGCGCTCCACGCGCTTGGGTGAATTCTTCTTCATGTTACACTGTTACTTGAATAACAATGTAACGCAAGAAACGATTTGCGATTGTAGGGAAACCGCTCCGGTTGCCGGCCCAAACTCCGGCAGGAAGAGCGCCTGCCCTACAATTATCCTTCGCGCGGCTTGAGCGATTGCGCTTTGCGCGCCAGCTCGATGAACCCGGCTCGATAGCCCGCGGTGTCCCGGCCTTTGCCTTCCTGGGCCCATTCGATCAAGGCGCCAAAAGTCCCCTTCCCTTTGTACTGCGAATCCCGCAGCAGCATCCCAAATTCGGCCACGGCGGCTGCAAACTTCAGGTCTGGCGCGGCGTTCTCGAACTTCGACCCGTTGTCGGTAAACGATCGCTCGGTTAGCTCGCTCACGTCGCCGTCCGGTTTCTTGTGGCGCAACTTCACCGTCACCATTTCTCCCGACCCATTGGTCGTATCCGTCGTATTCTTCGTATTCGTCCCATACTTCAACGGATCAACCGGTGGCACGCTCGCCGCCGGGTCAATCGCACCAGCGCCCGCCGGGACCACTTCATACAGGGCTGTAACCGTGTGTCCCGCGCCGATCTCGCCCGCATCGACCTTGTCGTTGTTGAAGTCTTCCTTCCGCAGCAGCCGCTTCTCGTACCCGATCAGCCGGTACGACGCGACCCGCGCCGGATTGAATTCCACCTGGATCTTCACGTCCTTCGCGATCGTCATCAGCGTCCCGTTGATCTGTTGCACGAGAACTTTGCGCGCTTCGTCGATCGAATCGAGGTAGGCATAATTGCCGTTCCCCTTATCGGCCAGCTTCTGCATCGTCGAATCCTTCAGATTGTCCGTGCCGACGCCGAGCACGCTCAGGAACACACCGGTCTTCGCTTTCGCTTCGATCAAGCGAATCAGGTCACCCTGGTTCGTCACGCCGACATTGAAATCGCCGTCCGTCGCGAGGATGACGCGGTTCACACCGCCTTTGACGAAGTTGTCCGCCGCCACCTTGTAGGCGAGCTCGATCCCCTCGGCCCCGTTCGTCGATCCGCCCGCCTGCAATTCTTCCAGCGCCCGCAGGATTTTTTCCTTCTCGTTGCCCGGCGTCGAATTGAGGGCCAACCCGGAGCCGCCGGCGTAGATCACTATCGCCACCCGGTCTTTTTCCGTCAGTTTGTCCACGAGCAATCGCATCGCCTGCTTCACCAACGGCAGCCGCTCGGCCGGCATCATCGAGCCGGAGACATCAAGCAGGAACACGAGATTGCTCGCCGGCCGTTTTTCGTTCGTCACTTCGCGTCCTTTTAATCCGATGCGCAAGAGCCGATGGCTCGGATCCCACGGGCACGCGGTCGCGTCGAGATCGATCGAGAACGGCTTGTCGCCTTCCGGCTCCCGATAATCGTAGCTGAAATAGTTGATCATCTCCTCGACGCGCACCGCGTCCTTCGGCGGCAGCGATCCGGAGTTGATGAACCGGCGGACATTCGAATAGGACGCCGTGTCCACATCGATCGAGAACGTCGAGAGCGGATTAGTCGCCGCGGGAAGGAACGGATTTTCCTCCACCTTGTCGTAGGCCGCGGTGTTGAAATCCTGGCGATAACGCGACGGCGGTTCGGCCTGGGAAAATTCACCGCGGCCGGTGGCATCGTAAGCGAAACTGTGTTGCATGGGCGCCGGCGCGGAAGGATTCGACCAGAGATCGGCGTACTTTCCAGCCGCGGCGCTCTTGGGAGCTACTTTCCGTTTCTCTTCGACGAATGCCGGCGCGGTTGCCGCTGGGTGCGCCGCCGGCGCCTCGGCGACATCCATCTCCACCCGCGGCTCGGGTTCCGCTTCCACGATCGTTTCCGTGGCCGATTCTTTCGGCTTCGTCGGCAGGTTGACTGCGTTCGAAGCCGGCTTTGGATTATCGGCCAGCCGTTTCGAGAGCGTTCCGCTCTCGCGTTGAATCGTCGTAATCGCGACCGCCGCGATCACGCCGAAAATCGCCAGCGCCGCCGCGAGCGAGCCCCATTGATAACGCGAAGACGCGCGCCGTTGCTTTTCCATCTCGACCACATAAGGACGCTTTTCCGAAACGACCGACTTCGGCGGTTGCCGGTCCGCTTCATATTCCGCCCGGAGAAGCCGGGCGAATTGCTGCGTCTCGGCGACTAAGTCTTGCGCTTCGGGCGACGCCGCGACCGCTTCCGCCATCTTCGCGTGGTCGTTGGCGGACAGCTCGCCGAGCGCGAACGCCGTCAGGTTAGGATCATCGAGGTTTACTTTCATGAGACGATTCGAGGTGTGAACGGCAGGAAATCCCGGGAGGCTTGCCCGTAACGTTGCCGCAGGGTTTTGAGCGCGTTGTGAATCATCACGCCCACGTTGCTGACCGAGAGCTGGGTGATCTCGCTGATCTCCTGGTAGCTGAGGTCGTTTTGAAATTTCAACTGGAGTACCTCCTGTTGCCTCGGCGGAAGCGTGCCCAGGATTTTGAGGAGGAACCCACTGGCCTCTTTCGCTTCCAGTTTTTCGTAAGGCGCAGGCTGCTCGCTCTCACGCGATTCGAGCAACTCCTGGTCGAGGTAGGTCATGCGCTTTTCTTTCCGGCAAATGTTAAGCGCGCCGTTGCGGCAGACCGTGAAGAGCCATTTCGCCGGCGCGTCGTCGAGCTGCTGTCGCTTCTCATTTTGCAGTTTCACAAATGTTTCCTGGACCACGTCGCGGGCCCGGTCGCTGTCGCCTAAAATCCGGGTAGCATATTGCAGGAGCGGCTGTTCAAAGCGGCGGAGGAGCGCGTCCATCTGCTGGCCATTCATTTTTCCCGCCTCGGCTCCGACGCTTTGCATGTTCCTTTCAAGGAGTCTAACGCGCCAGGGGCTGAAAAATTAAAGGCAATCTTCTGTAGCCGCCGCCCTGTGGGCGGCGTGGGGAAGCTGCGTGGCCCAATCTCACGCTTCGCACAGCGACGCGGCTACAGAAAAGAAGAGTACAAAAAAAACGCCGGGAACACATCCAGTGTTCCCGGCGTTTAGAATTATCCGGCGTTGTTTAGAACGCGAAGTTGATGCCGGTGCGGGCCATGCCGAAGTTATTGTTGGAGCCCGAGACGACGTTCCAGCTCACATCGTTGGTCCAGCCAACGTGCGGGGTGAAACGAATTTCTAATCCACCACCCACCTGACCGACCGCGCGGGTCCGGCTATCATCAAACTCTCTCCGAACGATACCCAAGGGCTGCGTGGGAGCGAGCAAGAAGTCGTGATCACGGCCGCCACCGAAGACGCCGCCGCCACCGAGCCAGAAATAGGGCGCGAAGCGCGAGCAGTTAATCGGGAAACGCAGCGTGAAGGTGCCGAGGACGCCGCCGACGATGTGCGAGTTTTCGGGGCCCCACACACGAGTGAAACCGTTCTCGAAGATGTCATGGGTCTCCGCGCGAGCGCCCCAGCCCTGGACGCCGAAGCCAAAGTAGCGATGCACGAAGTATTTAGCATCGATCGCACCACCCCAGGCGTGATCCACCGCCAGGTAGCGGTCATCGCGCCAATCGCTGCCGGTCCAGACGTAAGTGCCGCTCAGCGTGAAGTTAAATTCATTGTCCGCATACCATTGCGGGCAGGGCGGCGGAGTGACGCTCTTCGATTCCTTCGAATAGGTCTCCGTCCCAGCGAAAGCGGCAGAGGCCATCGCGACCGCCGCGCACAAGCTTAGTGTTAGTTTTTTCATGTTGTCGTCTCCTGTTTGGTTAAGTCCACGCGGTTTTCACCGCACATCTTCTAAGAACGTAATTGGGAGGTTCCTCGGATGTCCGCGATCTTGCCATAGGCAAATTTATTTGCAAGGACTCAATGACGAATTTTTCCGCCCCGTCAAGGCTTTAATTCCACCCCGCTCTGGGCGTCGGTAATGACGAATCTTTCATGGTGAAAGCTCGGGTCGCCGCGAAACAGCAGCCGCCCGGCATAGCGCCGCTCCAGCTCGATCAAAAACTCTTCATCCTCCTCCTTCAGCCTCTTCAACACGTCAGGATTCAAAATGATGCGCAATTCGTGCACGGTTTCCTGATATTTTCGCATTACGGTGTTGAGGGTGCGGTGCAGTTCCACGCTAGTCGTCATCGAAGTCTTGACCACCCCGCGCCCCTGGCAATAGGGGCAGTTTTCGTAGATCGAATCGCTCAGGCTTTCCTGGGCCCGTTGCCGGGTCATCTCCATCAAACCGAGCGCCGAAAGCGGCAACACGTGCGTCTTGGCCTTGTCGCGTTTCAGCCGCTCTTTCATCAGGGCGTAAACTGCCTGCTGGTCCCGGCGGCTCTTCATATCGATGAAATCGCCGATGATCAGCCCGCCGATATTCCGCAAGCGCAGTTGCCGGGCGATCTCGTCCGCCGCTTCCAGGTTCGTTTGCAGGATCGTTTTTTCCACGTCGCGGCCGCCCTTGTTCCGGCCGGTGTTCACGTCGATCGCCACCAGCGCCTCCGTCTCGTCGATCACAATGTAGCCGCCGCACTTCAGCCAAACCTGCCGGTGGAACGCATCGTCGATTTGTTTCTGGACCCCGAACGTCTCGAAGATCGGCGTGCCCCCATCGTAAAGCCGAATCCGATTCCGCGCCCGCCGCGAAATCTGGCCAACCATCGCGTTCATCCGATCGATCGCCGGCTGGTCGTCGCAAACGACCTCGTCAATTTCGTCCGTCAGAAAATCGCGCACCGTCCGCTCGACCAGGTCCGGTTCTTCAAAAACGCGGCAGGGCGCCGGCTCGTCCCTGATCAACTGCTCGACGCGCGCCCACTGCTCGACGAGCACGCTCAAGTCGCGCACGAAATAACGGGCCCGTTGTCCCTCCCCGACCGTCCGGATGATCACGCCCACGCCCTCGGGAATTTCCAGGCCGCGCAAAATCTTGCGGAGGCGGTCGCGCTCTTTCGGGTCCTCGATCTTGCGCGAGATGCCGCTGCGATCGCTGTAGGGCATGAACACCAGATAGCGCCCGGCAAAGCTCAGGTTCGTCGTCACCCGGGGTCCTTTCGTGCCGATCGGTCCCTTGGTTACCTGCACGATCACGTCCGAGCCCACTGGGTAAATGCTCGGAATGTCCTTCGCCGTGATCCGCTTTTTTGGACGCCGATCTTTGGGCCGGTCGATTTCCTCGATGCCGCTGTCGAGCGCGGCGGGAATCGCGTCCCAGAAATGGAGGAAGGCGTTTTTCTCGAAGCCGATGTCCACGAACATCGCCTTCAATCCCATCTCGATGTTCTTAACTTTTCCTTTGTAGACGCTGCCAACGATGTTCCGGGAGGTGTTCCGCTCGACGTTATATTCTTCGAGCCGGCTGTTCTCGAGCAATGCCACGCGGCGCTCGAGCTTCTCGACGCTGATTATCAGTTTGTTGCCGGTCTTCGGCGAACCGAGACCTAAAATGCGTTTTACCTTTTCTATCATAAACGGGGAGAGTGGGTGTGATCATGAGCGAAGCGAGGCGTAATTGGGTTGGCGCTAGGTTTCGATCAAGAGTTTTCATCATCTGCGCACCGGCCGTTGCTTCGGCGGTGGCGTGGGTGCTGGCGTCGGCTTCGGGCGGGCGCCAAAAAGTCTTTCAAAAAAGCTGAGCTTGCGCGGCGGCGGCGTGGCGACCACCACGGGACGCACGGCCTTTTTCTCGACCTTGCCGGCCGCGTCAGGGTCGGGTTCCACGGACGGATCGGCGCTGCTATTCGCCATGTCGCTGTTGCTGTTCCCGTCCAGATTCTCTTCGTCAGTGGCGTCAATTTTCGGGCCTGAATCCTTGAACGTCACCGCGGGAATCATCTGGAACGGATTGGACTTGTGAGCCGGGGCAATCCAGGCGACCTGCTGTTGAAAATTGCCCTGGTCCATCGCGAGCGAGCGCTCGAGGATGCGCGTCGCAATCGGCGCGGCGACCGAGCCGCCGTGCTCGCCGCCCTGGACCATCACCACGATGGTGTATTTCGGATTGTCATACGGCGCGAAGCAGGCGAACCACGCGATCGTATCCTTCTTGCCTTCCGTCATCGCCTGGGCCGTGCCGGTTTTGCCGGCGACCTGCACGCCTTGCAACCGCGCCCGCCCGCCGGTGCCTCCGTCCTCATTTACCACTTTCCACAGACCCCGCCGAGCCAGCTGGATTTGTTGCGCCGGGAAATCGAAGCGCAGATCGTGATGAATTTTCGGCGCCGGATTAACCACCGGCTCGCCTTTTTCATTCAGGATCGGCTTGCCGTCTACCATGCTCGTCACGCTCTGGACGAGCTTCGGATAGTAAGAGACGCCGCCGTTGGCGACGGTCGCATACACCATCGCGAGCTGGAGCGGGGTGACGAGGTCGTAGCCCTGGCCGATCGAGACATTCGCCGTATAAGCCTGCGACCAGCGTTCGCGCGGATAATGAATGCGCATCCAGTCCGGTCCAGGCAGCACGCCAGGAGATTCGGTCGTGATCTCGATCCCCGAAGTCTTGCCCAGGCCGAGGTCGTCTCCGGTCTGGTCGATCGCATCGATCCCGGCCGCGTTTCCGAATTGATAGAAGAACGAATTGCACGAAACCTTGATCGCGTCCGAGACGCCGAGCGTTCCGTGGTTCCCACCTTTCTCACCAATCCAGCAATGGAAGAAGTGATCGCCGTAGCTGATACCGCCCCCGCAGTTGAACGTCTTGGTCGCTAACCCTTTTCGCAGGCCGGCCATCGTCGTCACCAGCTTGAAAGTGGAGCCCGGCGGGAAGGCGCTCACCGCGCGGTTCACCATCGGGTTCGCCTCATCTTTGCGGAGCGCCTCCCAATCCTTCGCCTTGATGCTCGGGATAAACGCATTCGGATCGAACGACGGCACCGACGCCATCGCGAGGATGTTGCCGTTGTTCGGATCGACGACCACGGCGGCCCCTCGGCCGACCGCGCGGAGCGCTTCCTCGGCGATCATCTGGATGCGCGCGTCGATCGTGAGATTGACGTTCGCGCCGGCCGTCGGTGGAACTTCACGGAGCACGCCGTCGATCTGGCCCTTGGCGTTCCGGCGCATGTAACGGACGCCCGGTTTGCCTTTCAAATATTCGTCCATCGCCTTTTCGACGTTGGATTTTCCTTCCACGTCCGCCTGGTAAAACGTGAACTTCCTCGCTTCTTCCTTGTTCGTGTCGTCCGGCGGCCCCACGTACCCGAGCAAATGCGACGCGAGCGCGCCATACACATAGGAACGCACCGGCTTGATCGTGATATCGACGCCCGGCAGCCCGACGTCGTGCTCGGAAAATTTCGCCATCGTTTCGAAATCGATGTCCTTGAGGTACGAATACGGAACCTCCGTGTTCGTGCGGAAATGGCGCTGGAGCTGGACCGAATTGTAATCGCGCGCCAGGTCGAGATCGTCGAGCCGCGGCACGATCCCGCTGTTCACGATCTTCACGATGTCGGGTTCCTTCAGGTCTTTCGGCATGCCGTTGATCGTGCTCCGGTATTCGGTCAAGGGCGGTGGGCCGACACGTTCGCGGTAGCCCTTCACCATTTCCGGCAGATAAAAGTCGACCTCGTAGCTGGCGCGGTTTTGCACCAGGGTGGTTCCGTTCCGGTCCCGGATTTCGCCGCGCACCGAAGGAATGCGCACCGTCGCTTCCGAGCTGCCGCGAATCTTCGCTGTCCATTCCGGCCCGTGCGCGACCTGCACGAACCAGAGTCTGCCGATGAGCGCGGCCAGACCCACCAGGAACAGAAGCGCGAGAAATTGGAGCCGCCAGCGAGCGTTAAAGCGTCTTTGGTTCATTCGAATGCGTCATAGGCGTCCTGGTCGGGACGATACGGATTTCTCGTTAGGCCGGCGAGCGAATGGAGAATCCAAAAGGCGAGCGGCGCCATGAGCATCGCAATCAGGCCCGGCCCGGCGATTTGCCACCAGGCTTCGCGGGTAAAGAAAAGCGAGCCGCGCCGGAACGAGATCATGAGGTATTGCGAAAGCAAAATCGCCGAGGTGCAAACCCCGCTCATTATACAATGCACTTCCCATCGTCCCCGGATAAACAAAGGCCTCAGCCCATGCATAATCGCCGCCAGCACGGCGTAGAGGAGTATTGACCATCCGACTGAGATTTCAACCCGGCCCCCGAGCACCTGCACCGTGAGCGCATCGAGCATGAACCCCGCGAAGAACGCCAGCGCCATCACCGCCGGAAACGGCAACGACATCGCCCCGTAGAAAACGATGATCGGCACGATGTAAATCCGCGCGTTATACATCCAGTCCAGCGGCGGAATAAAAAATTCCGCGATCTGCGCGAGGAAGGTGAGGACGATGAGAACGGCGAAGAAGATCATTTTCTTCCTGTGACCACGAACACATCTTCCAAGTGCGACAAGTCCACTGCCAGCGTCACCCGCGCCTGGCCGTCCAGCTCGCGCACCCGAAAGCTTTGGATCGTGCCAACGAGCAACCCGGAGGGAAAAACTCCGCCCATGCCTGAAGTATAAACTTTCGGGCCGGGGCTGAGGTTCGCTTGTTTCGAGAGAAAATTCAGGTCGAGCATCGGCGTCACGGAACCAGTCACGCGCTCGCCCGAGACGATTCCCTGCTCGCGAGTTCCTTCGACGGTGCACGCGACCTTGCAGTTCTCGTCCGAAATCAAAAGCACGACGGAGATGTTATCGCCGACCGTTGCGGTCTTGCCGACGAGACCTTCGTCGGTCACCACTGGTTGGTCGGGCTCGATGTGATCGTTTTTCCCGCGATTGATCGTCATGGTGCGCCACCAGGTCGATGAATCGCGCGTGAGAATTTCCGCGGGCACCAATCGAAAGAGCGACCGTTCCCGATACGCCAGCGCCTGTCGCAGCCTATTGACCTCGTGCTCCACATCGCGCAACGCCTGGTTCGTCGCCTTGAGCGAGCGGTTCTCTACTTTCAATGACCCGTTCTCCTTCTCTAATTCCTCCAGGGTTTGCAATCCACTGCTGACCGACGTGAGCTGCTTTTTCAACCCAGACCCGCTGGAGAGAAATGGCGACATGACTTTGTAAAAGCCCGCCTGCAGGTTGCGTGTCCCTTCGGCGCCGAAGGTCAGGAAATAAGCCAGGATCGCGCCGAGGATGATGAGCGCAATGATACTCGACCGGTTCATCGAATTGCCGAGTTCAGATTTAAGATTTCAGATTTCAGGACTCGCTCATTCGCGAGCGCAATCTGAAATCGACAATCTGCAATCTGCAATAACCTACCGCCAATTCCGATCGGAAGAGGCCACCTGACGCAAAAATTTAAGTTCATTGAGGCATTTGCCAGTTCCTTCCGCGACGGCGCTCAGTGGATCTTCGGCGACATGGACAGGCAAACCAGTTTCTTCGCTCAAAAGTTTGTCGAACCCGCGAAGAAGCGCGCCTCCACCGGCAAGCACCAGCCCGCGATCGACGAGGTCCGCGGAAAGTTCCGGCGGACAACGCTCGAGCGTGATCCGGACGGAATCGACGATGGTTGAGATCGGTTCGAGCAACGCTTCGCGCACTTCCTGCGATGTGATCATCAGCGTCTTCGGCAGACCGGCCACCAGATCGCGGCCTTTTACTTCCACGCTCGTTTCCTTTTCGCTCGGATAGGCGGAACCGATTTTAATTTTGATTTCTTCCGCGGTGCGCTCGCCGATCATCAGGTTGTAGGCGCGCTTCATGTATTGCACGATCGCTTCGTCGAGCTCGTCGCCCGCCACGCGCACGCTGCGGCTGAAGACGATTCCGGAAAGCGAGATCAACGCGACCTCCGTCGTGCCGCCGCCGATATCGATGATCATGTTTCCCGCCGGATCCTGCACCGGGAGGCCAACGCCGATCGCGGCCGCCATCGGTTCTTCGATCAAATAAACTTCGCGCGCTCCGGCGTGCGTCGCGGATTCGCGGACGGCGCGTTTCTCGACCTCCGTGATTCCAGACGGCACCGCGATCACCACCCGCGGTCTCGCGCGGACCCGGCGTCCATGCACTTTCGTGATGAAATGCCGCAGCATCGCTTCCGTCACTTCGAAATCGGCGATGACGCCATCTTTCAACGGGCGGACCGCGACGATGTTCGAGGGCGTGCGGCCGAGCATGCGCTTGGCTTCATCGCCCACCGCGAGCACTTTGTTCGTGCCCGCCTGCACCGCGACGACCGACGGTTCGCGGAGGACGATGCCCTGGTCTTTTACATAGACGAGCGTGTTGGCCGTCCCGAGGTCGATGCCGATGTCGCTGGATAACCAGCCGAAGAGTCCGTTAAACATGAAATTTAGATTAGTCGTTCAACCGCGCGTTCCAGTCGAGCGTGCTGGCCCCTGAGCGCGATAACGACCGGCTGAAACGCCCGTAACATGAAACGCGCCCTCCTATCGTCAAGGGAAAGCTCGCGGGAAATGGAAACGTGAATCGTGATTTGTGAATCGTGAATCGTGGTTGAACCGGTCAGACTCTTCATCGATTTAACCATTCACGGTTCACCCAATGCTAACTCTCGTCGCTCCATCCATTCTCGCCGCGGATTTTTCCCGTCTCGAAACCGAGATCCATCGCGCCGAAGAGGCCGGCGCGGACTGGCTCCATCTCGACATCATGGATGGCCATTTCGTCGATAACATTTCGTTCGGGCCCGCGGTCGTCGCGACGGTGCGCAAGCACACCCAGTTGCCGCTCGACGTTCATCTCATGATCGAGCATCCGGATCATTATCTGCCGCGCTTTCTCGAGGCGGGCGCGAATTCGATCACCGTCCACGTCGAATCGGAAGCGAAACATGAGGTGGCGAAAACGCTGGCGACAATCCGCGCCGCCGGCTGTGGCGTTGGGTTAACGCTGAATCCGGCGACGCCGTTCGAAATGGTCGCGCCTTATCTCGGCACGATCGATTTGCTGCTCATCATGACGGTGCATCCCGGTTTCGGCGGCCAGCCGTTCCGGCCCGAGATGATGGAAAAAGTGCGGCGCGCAAAAGAGTGGCGCGATGCCCACGGTGGCAAACTCCACATCGAAGTCGATGGCGGCATCAACCCGGAGACCGCCCGCACGTCCGTCGAGAACGGCGCGAAAATTCTCGTCGCCGGGACTTCGATTTTCCGCGCCCAAGATTACGCCGAAGCGATCCGCGAATTGCGCGGCGAGTGAAACGTCGAATTGCGATTTGCCAGGAAACAATGCGTGTCATCCCGAGGCTGGCGGAGCGCGCCGAGGGACCTCACAGTCGCAGGGAAATATCACCCAAGCCGCTTGCGCGTCGCACGCAGATCGGCGTAACGAATAATCGCGATGGGTTGTTTGGGTAACTTTCAGAGCGTGTGCGAGGTCCCTCGGCGCGCTGCGCCAGCCTCGGGATGACAACGCGTGAGGGGACGTCAGTATCGGTCGAAAAGCTCGGCACTAAGATCTTTCCAAAGCGGATTTAGCGTCCGGACCAAATCGTTCTTCTTCTCGCGGCGCCAACCTTTGATTTCTTTTTCGCGCGAGATCGCATCGAGAGCGGTGTTGAAACACTCGTAGTAAACGAGCCGATCGCAGCGATACCGTTTCACGAAACTTCCCGGCTTGGCGTTCGCATGAAACCAGAGACGACGTTCCAAACTCTTTGTGACGCCGGTATAGCCAGAACGCTTCTACTGCGGTTGGACACCATATAAACGTAGAACGTTTTCACTTCGACCGGGAGGTCCCTCGCCGTCTGCGCGGCTCGGGATGACACGCAAGTTTTCGGACGTTACGAGACGCTCGCGCTCAGCTCAGCACCACCGGCGCTTCCGCCATCAGGGCCGGTCCGCTTTGCAGCTCGGTCTCGGCCATCACTTCGTCGGTCTGCGTCACGCGCACGACCTCTTCGATCGTCGTCTTACCCTGGCCTACGCGCCGCCAGCCGTCCTGGCGCAACGTCTCCATCCCGTTCGTGATCGCGCACTGCTTCAGCTCGCCGCCGTCGCGTTTTTGCATGATCAATTTTTTCAGCGGCTCGGTCACCACACAGATTTCGTAAATCGCCAGCCGCCCCTGGTAACCGGTCTGCCGGCAACTGTCGCAGCCTTCACCCCTCTTGAATTGCGTCCCCAATTCCACGGGCACGCCGATCTCCGCCAGATACTCCCGGGGATACTCGTACATCCGCACACAATGCGGACAGATTGTGCGCACCAGTCGCTGGGCGATGAACGCCTTCACGACCGACGACAACAGGAACGGCTCGACGTCCATATCCAGCAACCGCGTGATGCCGCCGACCGCGTCGTTCGTGTGCAGAGTGCTGAACACGAGGTGGCCGGTCATCGCCGCGCGGATCGAAATGTCCGCCGTTTCCACGTCGCGAATTTCACCCACCATCACCACGTTCGGATCCTGCCGCAAAATGTGGCGGAGCCCTTTCGCGAAGGTCAGATCGATCTCCGGTTTCACATCGATCTGCGACACGCCCGGGAGCCGGTATTCCACCGGTTCTTCGATCGTGATGATCCGGCGCTGGACCGAATTGATGCTGCTGAGAAAACAATAAAGCGACGTCGATTTTCCGCAGCCGGTTGGCCCGGTCAGCAGGATAATTCCGTTCGGCTGCGCGAGCAGCGCGCGAATGACGTGCGTCTGCTTCTCGCTCATATCGAGCCGGTCGAACCCGAAATGTTGCTCGGTCCGGCTGAGCAATCGCAGACTGATCGATTCGCCGTTCACGGTTGGGATCGTCGAAACCCGGACGTCGATGTTCTGGTCGTGCGCCTGCAAATTGATCCGGCCATCCTGCGGCAGGCGGCGTTCCGCGATGTCCATGTGCGCCATGACTTTCAAGCGCGAGATGATGGCCGATTGCAGCAGCCGTAATTGCGGCGGCACCGCGACTTCGTGCAGGATGCCGTCGATCCGGTAACGAATTCGCAGGTCGTTCTCGAGCGGCTCCACGTGAATGTCGGTCGCGCGCTCCAGGATCGCTTCGCGAATGATCTGGTTCACGAACTTCACGACCGACGCTTCCGGATCGTTCGCATCGAGGTCGGTCGCGGTTTCAATGTCCTGCACGCCCTCGAACGAGCGGTTGGTCTTGAGAATTTCGTCGAACGTTTCCGCGCCGACGCCGTAAACGGTTTTCATCGCGCGCAAAATCTGGGCGCGCGGCACCAGCACCCATTCGGTCGGCCGTTTCAATAATTGCGAGGCGAGCTGGCGCCCGACCGAGTTAAATAAATCGTAAGTCGCCAGCACCACCGTCTTCTCCCGGGTCTCAATCGGCAGGATGTGATGCTGGAAAACGAACCGGCTCGGGAGGAGCGAGAGCGTCGCGCGTTCGATCCGTTTCGTATCGATCGATATCACCGGCACCTGGAAAAAATTTCCGATCGCTTCGAGGAACCGCTGCTCGTCCACTTTGCCGGAGTCGAGCACCTGCGTCGTCCAGGAACCGCCGTTCAGGTTCGTGGAAAGCTCGATCGCCTCATCCCGCGACGGCACGCCGCTCGCGAGCAAAAGATCGATGAGCGAATTACTGAGCGCCGGATTCACGCGCTGATCTTAGTCGAAGCGGAGCAAATTGTCATGCGCCCTGCAATTGCGCATGTCATCCCGAGGCTGGCGAAGCGCGCCGAGGGAGCTCACAGTTGCAATCCTAGCTGCCGCCAAATAGGAAGTGCCCGCTGACGGATTGCGTTTCTCGTTTCGCGGAAGCGATTGAGCGCGTGTGAGGTCCCTCGCCGTCTGCGCGGCTCGGGATGACCAACTAGTGCAACGCGTAAATTTCTACTACCGCGATGCCGACGTCCCCGTAAATGATTGAGCTATCGTCAACCTGGACAAGCGGGAGCGCCCTTACCCACGGATTGTTAGTTCCAACTGCTCCAGTCGTAAGCGTGCCGAATTGAATGGTGAAATCCGTGACGCCGCCACTGATCACTGGTTCGCGGCGAAAGCCTTCGTTCCCGGTGATGCCAAGTCCGCCACCGCTATCAAACAGAGCGTGGAATCCTTTCGGACCGGCAGTGAGTTGATTGTTCTGGTCGTATTTGTAGAAGTTTGATGACGCCAGGATGGCGGCCTTGATGGCATCGGCAGTCGCGTTCCACGGAATGGTTATCGTGTCCTGAAGCGCGGCCTTATCGCCCGGCTGGCCGCTAATGACGGAAGTCGGACGCGTGATAATGAGCTGGAAGGTGCCGCCGCTCGGAGTGTGTGCGAACTGGACCCGCTGAATTTCCAGGCTATTACCCGACCCAGACTGTGTTCGGCTGACGCTCGGCGAGGTCAAGGCTCCGGTAGCACCATTGCCGACGCCGCGCATGACTGCGGTGTAGTTCGAATTGCCTGCCGGTAACGTCGCCACGATCGCCGATTCAAGCGGATCCTTTGGCGGGATGGTGCTATCAATGATGGCCTGCTTATTTGGGCTGTCTCCCCAATTGTCATTCGCGTCAATCAATCCGCCGTTTGCGTCTCGCAGCTCAAGAGTTGGATCGCCCAGCCGGTGGGGTAACGATAACGAGGGCCCAATCGCGCGGATCAGAACTTTCTGGGGCGTGGATCCGACGATGATCGTTCCCGCGATCATCACGTTGTTGTCGCCGGGTTGCACCAAGCCCCGCGAGGAAATGTTCGCCAGCTTCGAATCGGCGGCGCCATTGAGATCATAAACTTCCACGACGCCGATCCCGGTCCCTCCATTCGCACCGCGGACAATGGCCGTGTAAATCGATCCGTTCGCGGGCAACGTCGCTACGATTGCCGATTCCAGGTCATTCGTCGGCGGAATCTTACTGTCGATGATCGCCTGCTTGTTTGGCGAGTTCACCCAATCGTCATTTGAATCAAGGAGTGCTCCGCTCGAGTCATGCAATTCCAGCGTCGGATTATCCAGATGTCCGGCGAACGGCAGCGACGGGCCAATCGCGCGAATGATTACCTTCTTCGGCTGCGTTCCAGTCACAATGAATCCAGCGATCAGAGAATTATCGCCCGAGTCCACCTGTGACCGCGTAGAGATGTTGCCAAGCGCTTTCGGACTGCTGCCGAATTCGTAAGCGCCGATATCGCTGTCGTTGCCGCCCCCGTTCGCCGACGCCGGATCATCGATGGGACGGGGGAACCCTCGCTGATCCGTCGGCAGATTGGTATTTCCCTTATCGATCGCCGGACTGCCCGGAAGCAACGCAAGGGTGGGAGTGGAACCGCCGTTGTCCTGCAGCTGGCCCAGCATCGGGTCGGTGTTATTTCGGTCGCCAGTTTGATTCAGGACAATAAAGTCGCTTTGGTTGCTCAGGTTAAAGCCCTGCGAGCTGTAGGTGCCGCCTTGATTGATGGTAAAGTTCGCTCCGTTCGATGCGATAATGGTGCTCTGGAGTTTGATGGTTGCTTTCGTTGAGTCGCCGGTCGTGACCTGGCGAAAGCCACCGGTGTTACCGCTGATGGTCGTAGAGAAGACGTTCATCATCGCCGTTGAAGTGGCGTCGTCCGATTGGTTACGCAGGACCTCGGGGCTCAAGCCCGAGGATGTATCGGTCGTGGTGTTCCCGCTGATCGTGCAGTTTGCGATCGTTATCGTGGAAGTCCCACCGCTCG
>Ga0307478_10001372_pt1 | contig 21196 bp, 24 predicted proteins | sample atmos_gasesECM4C_2_FD_203713 | JGI IMG/M metagenome (GOLD analysis project Ga0307478, IMG submission 203713) | Hardwood forest soil microbial communities from Morgan-Monroe State Forest, Indiana, United States - atmos_gasesECM4C_05 | ecosystem: Environmental > Terrestrial > Soil > Temperate... | reverse complement strand
GTCCTTGACGCCCGACAACTCGACCACGGCGCGCATCGCCCCGCCGGAGCGGATCCCGGTTCCCGGCGCCGCCGGCTTGAGCAGGACTTTCGCTGCGCCTTTTTTCAATCGAATCTCGTGCGGGATCGTCGTCCCCACCATGGGCACGGTGACCAGGTGCTTCTTGGCCGACTCGACCGCTTTGCGGATCGCCTCGGGCACCTCGCCCGCCTTGCCCAGGCCGGCGCCGACGCGGCCGTTCTGGTCGCCGACGACCACGAGCGCACTGAAGGAGAAGCGGCGCCCACCCTTCACGACTTTTGCGACGCGGTTCAGGTGGACGACTTTCTCCGTGAACTCGGACTGGCCTCTTCCGTACTGGTAACTCATGCTTTTCTCACTTGATATCTCTGGTTAAAACTTCAATCCGGCGCTGCGCGCGGCTTCCGCCAGCGCCTTGACTCGACCGTGGTAGGGGAAACCGCCGCGATCGAAGACCACGGTCTCGATGCCCGCTTTGCGGGCCCGCTCGGCGATCGACTTGCCAACGGCTGCTGCGCCTTCGCTGCTCGATGGCGACTTGAGCGACTTGCGCAGGTCGGCGTCGGTGCTGGAGGCGGCCGCCAGCGTCCGGCCCGAGGCGTCGTCGATCACCTGCGCGTAGACGTGGTGCAGGCTGCGGAAGACGGCCAGCCGCGGCCGCGTCGGACCACCCTCGAGATGGCCGCGGAGCCGGCTGTGCCGGCGGATCCGCGTCGCGCGGCGATCAGGGATCTTATTCATCTATTTCGCGGCTCCCGCTCCGGTCTTTCCGGTCTTGCCCGCCTTGCGGCGGATGCGCTCTCCGCGGTAGAGGATGCCCTTGCCCTTGTAGGGTTCGGGCGGCCGGATCTTGCGCACCTCGGCCGCGACCTGGCCGACGTCTTCCTTGCTCGCGCCCTTGATGTTGATGCGCGTCGGCTCGGGGACGTCGATCGTGATGCCGGCCGGCACCGGGTAGCGAACGGGGTGCGAGTACCCGACGTTGAGCACGAGCGCCTCGCCCTGGCGGCTGGCGCGATACCCGACGCCGACCAGCTCGAGCTGCTTCTCGTAGCCCTTGCTGACGCCTTCGATCATGTTCCAGACGAGCGTCCGGGTGAGGCCGTGCAGCGAGCGGTGATCTTTCGACTCGCTCGGCCGTTCGACGATGACCGTGCCGTCCTTGACGGAGACCCGCATGGCCGGGTTCATCACCCGGGTGAGCTCCGACTTGCCGCTCTTGACCGAGACCGTGTGGTCCGCCACGGTGACGGTCACACCGCTCGGGATCTTGACCGGGAGCTTGCCAATCCTACTCATGGGGTCACCAAACGTAACACACGACCTCGCCACCGAGGCCCGCCTTGGTTGCCTTCTGACCGGACATCACGCCGTGGGACGTCGAGAGGATGACGATGCCGAGGCCGCCCAGGACGCGGGGGATCTCGGTCTTGCGGGCGTAGACTCGCAGCCCGGGCTTGCTGATGCGGCGCAGGCCGGCGAGCGACTTGCCCCGGGGCGTCTTCGGCTTGAAGGTGATGTCGAGCTTCTGCCCTTGCTCGGCCGCGGCCACGTCGAAATTCGCGATATAACCCTCTTCTTTGAGGACGCGCGCGATCTCCACGCCAACGCGAGACGCCGGGATCGCCACCCGCGCGTGGCCGGCGGTGTTCGCATTGCGGATCCGGGTCAGCATATCGGCGATGCTATCGGTGCTCATGACGCCCTCCTCACCATGACGACTTCTTCACGCCCGGGACCTGCCCCTGCGATGAGAGAGTACGGAAGCAGATACGGCAGATGCCGAACTTCCGCATGTACGCGCGCGGGCGTCCACACAGATTGCAGCGGTTGTGCTGCGACACGGCATGCTTGTGGGGGCGTAGCCCGCGGTTGACGGTTGATTTCTTAGCCACTCAGTCCTGGTACCTCACTTCCTGAACGGGAACCCGAGCTCGGTCAGCAGCGCGCGCGCCTCGTCATCGGTGCGAGCGGTCGTCACGAACGTGACCTCGAGACCCCGCAATTTGTCGATCTTGTCGTACTCGATCTCGGGAAAGATCAGCTGCTCGCGCAGCCCGAGGGTGAAGTTGCCGTGCCCGTCGAAGCCGGTGGGCGAGATGCCGCGGAAGTCGCGGATTCGTGGCAGCCCGACCGAGATCAGCTTGTCGACGAACTGATACATGCGGGCACCGCGCAACGTCACCTTGATGCCGATGGGCAGGCCGGCGCGCAGCTTGAAGTTCGCGATCGCCTTTCGCGATTTCATGATCACCGGCTGCTGGCCGGTGATCTTCTTCAGATCGGCGGTGGCGGCGTCGAGCGCTTTGGGGTTCGAGATCGACTCGCCGATCCCGATGTTCGCGACCACCTTGACCAAGCGCGGCACCTGCAGCGCGTTGGTGTAGGCGAAGCGCTGAATCAGCGCCGGGAGGATCTTGTCCTGGTAGCGCTGCTTCAGCCGGAGTTCGGTCCCGGCCGGGCTGGAGACGACGCTCGCCCCCTTCGGGGCCGGAGCGGGCTTCGCGCCTTTCGACTTGGCGGCGACGCTCATACCTTGTCCCTCACGCGCTCGTAAACCTCGCCGCAGTTGACGCAGACGATCGCTTTCTTTCCGTTCGGCAGTACCGTCTTGCGGATGCGGGTGGGCTTGTCGCACTTGTTGCAGACCAGCATCACGTTCGAGTAGGAGAGCGGCGACTCGAAGTCGACGATGCCGCCCTGGATCACCTTGGTGCCGCCCTTCTCCTGGTTGGCCTTCTGGTGACGCTTCAACACGTTGACGCCCTTGACCACGATCTTGCCCGTCGCGGGCACGGTGCGAACGACGACGCCCCGCTTGCCACGGTCCTTTCCGGACATGACCTGCACGGTGTCGTCGCGATGAATATCGAGATGAGTCCGAGACATTTCTAGAGCACCTCCGGCGCCAGGGAAACGATCTTCATGAAGTTCTTGTCGCGAAGCTCGCGCGCCACCGGCCCGAAGATGCGGGTGCCGCGCGGGTTGTTCTGCGGGCCTAGGATGACGGCCGCGTTCTCGTCGAATCGGATCGTCGAGCCGTCGGTCCGGCGGAACTCGCGTGACGTGCGAACGACGACGGCCTTGACGACTTCGGATTTCTTCACCTGGCCGCCCGGGGTCGCCACCGTAACGGCGGCGGTGATGACGTCGCCGATGGCGGCGTACTTGCGGTAGTGGCCACCCATGACCCGAATCACCAGGATCTCACGCGCTCCCGTGTTGTCCGCCACCTTCAACCGCGACTCTTGCTGGACCATGAACGGCTATTTCGCCTTCTCCACGATGGCGACGACGCGCCAGCGCTTGTCGTGCGAGAGCGGCCGGGTTTCCATGATCCGTACCTGGTCACCGACCTTGCACTGGTTCTGCTCGTCGTGCGCTTTGAACCTGGTCGACTGCCGAATGTGCTTCTTGTACTTGGAGTGCTCCTTGAGGGTCTGCACGCGGACGATCACCGTCTTGTCCATCTTGTCGCTGATGACGGTGCCGGTCCGGGTTTTGCGCATGGCGCGATCCAACGTCGCCTGCTCGTCGGTCATGCCGGCTCCTCAGCCTTGGCACGCCGTCGTGCCTTGGGCGCCGGAGTCTCCGCCGGCGCGACCACGGGCTCGGGATTGCGCTCGGTCAAATGGATCGTCGTCAGGATCTGCGCCAGGTCCTCGCGCACGTGCCGGATCTGGCGGTGGTTCTGCAGCTGGCCGGTCGCCATCTGGAAACGCAGGTTGAACAGCTCCTGGCGTGAGTCCTTGAGCTTCTTCTGCAGGTCGAGCATCGACAGGCCCTGGAGGTCTTTCATCTTCATTTCTTGCCACCACCCCTGGCCGGCTTCGCCGGTGCCGCGGCGGCCTTCGGGGCAGCGCCGGGTGCGGCTTTCGGAGCGGCGCCAGGTGCGGCCTTGATGGTTGGCGCGGCGCCCGGCGCGGCCTTCGGACCCCGTGCGGCCGGTCCGGCCGCAGCCGCGGGTGCGCCGGCGATCGCACCGGGAGCGCCGCCTTCCGCGACCTCACCCGGCTTCAGCTCGGCCGGGCCTTTGATCTTGACATCGGCGGCCGCCTTGACGCCCGACTTGATGCCGAGCGTCCGCGTCTTCATCGGCAGCTTGTAGGCGGCCAGCTGGAAGGCGCGCTTGGCCATCTCCGGTGTGACGCCGCCCATCTCGAAGAGAACGCGTCCCGGCTTGATGACGACCACCCAACCTTCGGGCGCGCCCTTGCCGCTACCCATGCGGGTCTCGGCCGGCTTCTTGGTCACCGACTTGTCGGGGAAGACGCGAATGAAGACCTTGCCACCGCGACGCACGAAACGCGTCATCACGCGGCGGGCCGCCTCGATCTGGCGGTTCGTCATCCAGGCTGCTTCGGAGGCCTGCAGGCCGAACTCGCCGAAGGCCAGGTCAGCGCCCTGGGTGGCGACGCCGGTCCGGCGGCCTCGATGGAGCTTGCGGTATTTGACGCGGGCGGGGAGCAACATGCCTTATTCCTTCTTCTTTACCGCGCGTGGGGCGCGCGGGGCCTTGGCTGCGGCCGGCTTCTCGGCGGTGGTGGCGCGGGCGCGCGTCGCCCGCTTGGGCGCGGGCGTCTCGCCGCCGTCGGCGGCGGCGGTCGCCTTCGTCGTCCTGGTCGCGCGTTTTGGCTTGGCAGCGGGCGCCTCTGCGGTTGCGACCGGCACCGGCGCGGGCGTCGGCTCGGCGGCAACGGCGACCGGAACCGGCGCGACGACCTGGACCAGCTCGGCGAGCGGGGAGGGAACGTCCACCGGGATGCCGGCATCGATCGGCTCCTCGACGGCGGCCGCCGGCTTTGGCGGCGCCTCGGTCGGGAAGTTACCGGTGTAGACCCAGGCCGAAACCCCAATCCGGCCGAATGTCGTCTTGGCCTCGGTCTGGCCGAAGTCGATGTCGGCCTTCAGGGTGTGGAGCGGGACGCGACCCTCGCGGTTCCACTCGACGCGGGCCATCTCCGACCCGCCAAGACGGCCCCGGACCCGGATCTTCACGCCCTGCGCGCCGGCGCGCATCGTCTTCATCAGTGACTGCTTGATGGCACGGCGGAAGGCGATCCGCTTCTCCAGCTGGGCGGCGACGTTCTCGGCCACCAGCTGGGCGCTGAGCTCGGGCTTCTTGATCTCCTGGATCGTCACGCGGACCCGTTTGCCGGTGGTCTTCTCGAGCTCGTCGCGCAGCTGGTCGACGCTCGTCCCACCCTTGCCGATGACGATGCCGGGCTTGGCGGTGTGCAGCGTGATGGTCAGCGCCGACGACGAGCGCTCGGTCTCGATCCGGGCGATGCCCGCATTCTTGAGGCGGGCCATCAGCATCCGGCGAAGACGGACGTCCTCCAGCAGCAGCGGCTTGTACTCCTTGTCGGGAGCAAACCACTTCGCCTCCCAGTTACGGTAGACGCCCAGCCGGAAGCCGTTCGGGTGAACTTTATGTCCCACTACTTGCCCTTCTTGTCCTGTTTCTTGTTTTTGTCCTGATCTTTTTCTTTGCCTTCGGCCCTGGCGCGCGTCGGTTTCGCGTCGGGCGTCTTGTCGCTCGTTTTGGCCTCGCCTTTCTTACCCGTTGCGGCCGGCTTTGACGCATCGGCCCTGCTCTCGGTCCGCGACCGAGGCGCCTTCGGCTTTGGCGCTGCCTCGCGTTCGTCGGACTCGGTGGTCGCCGGTTCGCTGGCGCCGGCCCGCCCGGCCGCCGTGGGGGTGGGTCGCGCAGCCGGCTGGGGCGCCCGCGGTAGCGCGGCGGTGCGCCGCCGGACCGCGCCCGGCCGGTCTTCGACGATGGCGGTGATATGGCTGGTCCGCTTGAAGATGCTGAACAGGCGGCCCATGGCGCGCGGCTGGCCGCGCTTCAACATCGGACCCGGCTCGACCCGGATGTCCTTGACGACCAGGTCGTCTCTGACCAGGTTGAAGTTGTTCTCGGCGTTCGCCTGCGCCGAGCGGATCACCTTGGCGACATCACGCGCCGCCGACTTCGGCATGAAGGAGCAGGCGACCAGCGCCTCGGACACGGGCAGGTTGCGCAGGGTGCGCGCCACCAGCCGCACCTTCCGAGGTGACGTCCTGACCCATTTTGCCTTTGCTTGGACTTCCATGATTACTTGAGAGCCGTGGTCTTTTCCGTGTGATGCCCGTGAGCGCGGAAGCGTCGCGTCGGCGCGAACTCGCCCAGCAGGTGTCCGACCATGTTCTCGGTGATGAAGATCGGCACGTGCTTCTTCCCGTCGTGGATCGCGAGCGTGTGCCCCACCATCTCGGGGAAGACGCTCGAGTCCCGCGACCAGGTCTTGATCACTTTCTTCTCTTTTTGCTGGTTCATCGCCACCACTTTCTTCATCAGTGAGGGATGAACGAACGGTCCTTTCTTGGTTGAACGTGACATGTGTTAGCCCTTACTCTTGCGCTTTGGTGGTCTGCGTCTGACGATCATGTTCTTCGTCTTCTTGTTGCGCCGCGTGCGGTAACCGAGCGTTGGCTTGCCCCAGGGCGTCTGCGGATGTCCGCCGGCGCCGGAGCGCCCCTCGCCACCACCGTGGGGGTGGTCGAAGGGGTTCATCGCCATGCCGCGGACCGATGGGCGCTTGCCCCGCCAGCGGCTCTTGCCGGCCTTGCCGACGTTCTCGTTCTCGTGCTCGACATTGCCGATCTGGCCGATGGTGGCGTAGCAGACCACGGCGATGCGCCGGACTTCGCCGGACGGCATCCGGATCTGGGCGTAATCGCCCTCGCGCGCGAGCAGCTGGGCCGACATGCCCGCCGAGCGAACCACCTGGCCACCGCGTCCGGGCTTGAGCTCGATGTTGTGCACCGTGCTACCAAGCGGGATGTCGGACAGCGGCAGCGCGTTGCCCGGGCGGATGTCCGACTCGGGGCCGCTCACCACCTTGTCACCGACGGTCAGGCCCACCGGCGCGAGGATGTAGCGCTTCTCGCCATCCGCGTAGTGCAGGAGGGCAATCCGCGCGCTGCGATTGGGATCGTACTCGACCGCGGCCACGGTCGCCGGGATGCCGAGCTTGTTGCGCTTGAAATCGATGATGCGGTACAACTTGCGATGCCCGCCGCCCTGATGACGAACGGTGATCTTGCCCTGGGCGTTGCGCCCGGCATCCGTCTTGAGTGAAACCAGGAGGCTCTTCTCCGCCTTCTTGCCCTTGGTAAGGTCGTCGAAGGCGCTGACCGACATGAAGCGGCGGCCGGGCGAGGTGGGCCTGTATTTCTTCAGTGGCATGGATCAGACACCCTGGAACATGCTTTCAATCTTCTGACCCTCGGCGAGCGTGACCACGGCCTTCTTCCAGTTCGACTGGAAGCCGTGCGACTTGCCCCGCCGGCGTTCCTTGCCGCGGACGTGCATCGTATTCACCGCGACCACCTCGACTTTGAAGGCGTCGGCCACCGCCAGCGCGATCTCCGTCTTGGTCGCCTTCGGATGAACGCGGAACAGGTACTTGCCGGTCGCCATCGCGGCGTAACTTTTCTCACTGATCAGGGGACGCTGCACCACCTGTACCGGGGCCCTCACGACAACCACTCCTCGATCTGGGTGAGCGCGGAGCGGGTGAAGATCAGGGTGTCGGCCGTCAGGACGTCGGTCGGATTGAGGTTGGTCGCCAGGATGGTCTTGACCCCGGACAGGTTGCGCGTCGACTTCTCGAGCATCAGGTCGTGCTCGGGGATGACGAAGAGCGTCCGTGCCCCGGCGCCCAGCTGGTCGAAGAGCGTGGCGACCACGTTGGTCTTGGGGGCTTCCAGCGTGATTTCCTCGACCACGCGCAGCGCGCCTTCCTGCGACTTCACCGACAGGGCGACGCGCAAGGCCAGCCGTCGCTGCTTGCGCGGCATCTTCTCCTCGTAACTGCGCGGATGGGGCCCGAAAACGACGCCGCCATGGCGCCACTGCGGCGCCCGCGTGCTGCCCTGGCGCGCGCGGCCGGTCCCCTTCTGCTTCCACGGCTTCTTGCCACCGCCGGACACGTCGCCGCGGGTTTTGGTCTGGTGGGTCCCCTGGCGATCATTGGCCTGCTGGCGCTTCACCGCCTGGTGGAGCACGGCGGCATTGATCGGGGCGTTGAAGATGCCCTCCGGGAGATCCAGGTGGCCGCTCTCCTTGCCGTCCTTGTCATAGACGGTCGCCGACACCTTCTCTACGGCGGGGGCCTTCTCGGAGGCCAATGCCTTCTCGGTGGCCATTACGCCTTCTTCCCCTTGGGCTGGCGCGTCGAGTCGCGAACCAGGACCACGCTGTTCTTGTGGCCGGGCACGTCGCCGTTGACCAGCAGCAGGTTGCGGTCGAGGTCCACCCGGACGACCTTGAGGTGCTTGGTGGTGCGCTGCTGGTTGCCCAGCTGGCCCGCCATGCGCATGCCCTTGTAGACACGCGACGGCGTCGACGACGAGCCGATCGAGCCGGGTTGCTTGATGTTGTGCGAGCCGTGCGTCACCGGACCGCGCCCGAAATGGTGTCGCTTGTGCTGCCCGGAGAAGCCCTTGCCCTTCGTCGTCCCGGTGACATCCACCAGTTCGCCGGCCGCAAAGAGGTCGGCTTTCAGCGCCTGGCCGATCTCATAGGTGGCATCGGCCTTGAGCCGGATCTCACGGACGTGGCGATGGGCAGCGACCCCGGCCTTCTTGAAGTGGCCGGCGGCCGGCTTGTTGAGCTGCTTTTGCTTGGCCTCGAGAAAGCCCAGCTGCACCGCGCCGTAGCCATCCTTCTGAATCGCCCGTAGCGCGATCACGACGCAGGGCCCGGCCTCGAGCACGGTGACCGGCAGGAGCTCACCCTTCTCGGTGAACACCTGGGTCATCCCGATTTTCTTGGCCAGCAGCCCTTTCGTCGCCATCGCTTAGAGCTTGATCTCGATGTTGACGCCCGACGGCAGGTTGAGCCGCATCAAGGCGTCCACGACTTTCGGATTCGGGTCGAGGATGTCGATGATCCGCTTGTGCGTCCGCATCTCGAACTGCTCGCGCGAGTCCTTGTCGATGAACGGCGAACGAATCACCGTCCACTTGTTGATCTCGGTGGGCAGCGGGATGGGTCCAGCCGTCGACGCGTTCGTACGCCGCGCGGTATCCACGATCTTGTCCGCGGCCTGGTCGAGGACGCGGTGATCGTAAGCCTTCAGCCGGATGCGGATCTTCTGGGCCATGACCTTACTTGATCACCTTGGTGGCGACGCCCGAGCCGACGGTGCGGCCACCCTCGCGGATGGCGAAGCGCATCTGCTCCTCGACCGCGATCGGCGTGATCAGCTTGATCTTCATCGCGATGTTGTCGCCCGGCATCACCATCTCGGTGCCTTCGGGCAGCTCGATCTCACCCGTCACGTCGGTGGTCCGCACGTAGAACTGCGGACGGTACCCCTTGAAGAACGGCGTGTGACGGCCGCCCTCTTCCTTGGTCAGGACGTAGACCTGCGAGTCGAACTCGGTGTGCGGCTTGATCGACCCCGGCTTGGCCAGGACCTGGCCGCGCTCGACTTCCTCGCGCTTGATCCCGCGGAGCAGGCAGCCGACGTTGTCGCCCGCCTGGCCGGAATCGAGCAGCTTGTGGAACATCTCGACACCGGTCACGACCGTCTTGCGGGTGTCGTTGATGCCGACCATCTCGACCTCTTCGTTGACCTTGACCTGGCCGCGCTCGATGCGGCCGGTGACCACCGTGCCACGACCTTCGATCGAGAAGACGTCCTCGATCGGCATCATGAACGGCTTGTCGAGGGCGCGTTCCGGCACCGGGATGTAGGTGTCGACGGCGTCCATCAGCTTCAAGATCGAGGCTTCCCACTCGGGGTCGCCCTCGAGCGCCTTGAGCGCCGACACCTTGACGACCGGAATGTCTTCGCCCGGGAACTCGTACTTGGACAGCAGCTCGCGAACCTCGAGCTCGACGAGCTCCAGGATCTCGGGGTCGTCGACCGCATCGACCTTGTTGAGGGCGACCACGATCCGCGGCACGCCGACCTGGCGCGCCAGCAGGATGTGCTCGCGGGTCTGCGGCATCGGCCCGTCGGTCGCGGCCACGACCAGGATGGCGCCGTCCATCTGGGCGGCACCGGTGATCATGTTCTTGATGTAGTCGGCATGCCCGGGGCAGTCGACGTGCGCGTAGTGACGCTTCTCCGTCTCGTACTCGACGTGCGCGGTCGCGATCGTGATACCGCGAGCCTTCTCCTCCGGGGCATTGTCGATCGAGTCGAAGGAACGGAATTCAGCGAATCCCTTCTTCGACAGGACCTTGGTGATGGCCGCGGTCAGGGTGGTCTTGCCATGGTCGATGTGACCGATGGTTCCCACGTTCACGTGCGGCTTGGTGCGCTCGTACTTCTTCTTCGCCATTGTTACTCCTTGTTAACGTCCTCCTCTAGGCTCTTGACTTCGCGACGATTTCTTCCGCGATTGATTTCGGGACTTCTTGATAGTGATGAAATTCCATACTGTAGACGGCGCGACCCTGGGTCTTGGACCGAAGGTCGGTGGCGTAACCGAACATGTTGCCGAGCGGAACGTAGGCGCGCACCACCTGCATGGTGGCGCGGCCTTCCATCCCGAGGATCTGACCGCGGCGCGATGACAGGTCGCCGAGGATCTCGCCCATGAACTCCTCGGGCATGACGACCTCGACCTTCATGATCGGCTCGAGCAGGGTCGGTTGCCCCTTCTGCATGCCGTCTTTGGCCGCCATCGAGCCGGCGATCGTAAAGGCCATCTCGTTGGAGTCGACCTCATGGTACGAGCCGTCGACCAGCGTCGCCTTGACGTCGACCACCGGGAACCCGGCCAGCACGCCGCTGTTGAGCGCCTCGATGATGCCCTTCTCGACCGCGGAGTGATATTCCTTCGGGATCGAGCCGCCCACGATCTTGTTGACGAACTCGAAGCCCTTGCCGGCCTCGTTCGGCTCGATGTTGATTTCGGCGTGGCCGTACTGGCCGCGGCCGCCCGACTGGCGGATGAAGCGGCCGACGCCGTGCGCCTTGCGCTTGATCGTCTCGCGGTAGGCGACCTGCGGCTTGCCCACGTTGGCATCGACGGCAAACTCGCGCAGCATACGGTCGACGATGATCTCGAGGTGCAGCTCGCCCATCCCGGAGATGATGGTTTGCGCCGTCTCCTCGTCGGTCCGGACCTTGAAGGTCGGGTCTTCCTCGGCGAGCTTGGCCAGCGCCTGGCCCATCTTCTCCTGGTCGACCTTGGTGCGTGGCTCGATCGCCACGCTGATGACCGGATCCGGGAAGACGATCGACTCGAGCAGGATCGGATTGTCCTCGTCCGCCAGGGTGTCGCCCGTGGTGGTCTGCTTCAGGCCGATGGCCGCGGCGATATCGCCGGCGTAGACCTCGGGGATCTCCTCGCGATGGTTGGCGTGCATCTGGAGGATGCGGCCGACTCGCTCCTTCGTGCCGCGGGTCGCGTTCCAGACGTAGGAGCCGGACTTCAGCGTGCCCGCGTAGACACGGAAGAAGGTCAGCTTGCCAACGTAGGGATCGGTCGCGATCTTGAAGGCGAGCGCCGCGAACGGCTGGTTGTCGGCCGGCTTGCGCCACTCGGTGACGTTGCTCTTGGCATTGATCCCTTCCACCCCGAGCTTGTCGAGCGGGGAGGGCAGGAAGTCGACGATGGCATCCAGCATCGGCTGCACGCCGCGATTGCGCAGCGCGGCACCGGCGAGCACCGGCACGAAGCGGTTCGCGACCGTGCCCTTGCGGATGGCGGCCACGATTTCCGGGCCGGTGATCGGCTTGTCGTCCAGGTACTTCTGCAGCAGGACATCGTCGAACTCGGCGACCGCCTCGACCAGCTGCTTGTGGTAGAGCTCGACCTGCTCCTTCATCTCGGCCGGGACTTCCTCGGTCTCGATCGTGGTGCCCAGGTCGTCGGTATAGGTGATCGCGACCTTATTGATAAGGTCGACGACGCCCTCGAACTTCTCCTCGCTGCCGATCGGCAGCTGGATCGGGACGGCGTTGGCGCCCAGCCGCTCCCGGATCGACTTCCAGGAGGCGAAGAAGTCGGCGCCCATGCGGTCCATCTTGTTGATGAAGGCGATCCGCGGCACCTCGTAGCGGTCGGCCTGCCGCCAGACCGTCTCTGACTGCGGCTCGACCCCGGCGACGGCGTCGAAGACCGCCACCGCACCGTCGAGGACGCGCAGGCTGCGCTCGACCTCGACCGTAAAGTCTACGTGTCCGGGTGTGTCGATAATGTTGATCCGGTGGCCGCGCCAGTTGGCGACCGTGGCCGCCGAGGTGATCGTGATCCCTCGCTCCTGCTCCTGGACCATCCAGTCCATGGTGGCGGCGCCGTCGTGCACCTCACCCATCTTGTGGATCCGGCCGGCATAGAAGAGGATGCGTTCGGTCGTGGTCGTCTTCCCGGCATCGATGTGGGCCATGATGCCGATGTTCCGTACCTTGTCGAGTGCGTAAGTCCGAGCCATTTTTGTTTCTGCCAATTCCTAATACCTGAAGTGGCTGAAGGCTTTGTTACTCTCAGCCATCTTGTGCGTCTCTTCGCGGCGCTTGATGGTGGCGCCCACCCCGTTGGCGGCGTCCATGAGCTCCCCCGCGAGCTTCTCTTGCATACTCTTCCCAGATCTGGCCCTGGCGTAACGTACGATCCAGCGCCGGGCCAGCGCCGAGCGCCGGTCGGGCCGGATCTCGACCGGAACCTGGTAGGTGGCGCCACCGATCCGTCGGGGCTTGACCTCCAGCACGGGGGTCGCGTTCTTCAGGGCGGCGTCGAAGACCTCGATCGGGTCCTTTTTGGCCGTCTTCCGGATGCGGTCCAGGGAGCCGTAGACGACCTTCTCGGCCGTGCTCCGCTTGCCCCGCTGCATCACGACGTTGACGAACTTGGCTACGCCCTCGTGTGTGTACACCGGGTCGGGCAGGATGACATGCTTGTGAATTCGCGGACGACGCGGCACGGCTAGGCCTTCTTCGCCTTTTCGCGCTTGGCGCCGTACTTCGAACGGCCCTGCTTGCGCCCCTTGGCGCCGGCCGTGTCGAGGGTGCCGCGGACCACGTGGTAGCGGACACCGGGGAGGTCCTTGACGCGGCCGCCGCGAATCAGGACCACCGAGTGCTCCTGGAGGTTGTGCCCGATCCCGGGGATGTAGGCGGTGACCTCCTGGCGGGAGGTCAGGCGCACGCGCGCGACCTTCCGGAGCGCCGAGTTCGGCTTCTTGGGGGTGGTCGTATAGACGCGCACGCAGACACCCCGCCTCTGCGGGGAGCCCTGCAGCGCCGGTGCCTTCGTCTTCTTCACCAGCGGCTTGCGGCCGGATCGGATCAGCTGTGAAATGGTGGGCATGCCTTGACCTCGCCCGAGTTTTTCGGGCGCGAAGCGCTATTCTACGGCCGCGAAAGCGCCGGTGTCAACCTGCGGCGGCGGGACGAGGCTGGAGGACGCAGAACTCGTTCCCCTCCGGGTCCGCCATGACGACCCAGCTCACGTTCCGCTGCCCGATATCGACGTGGCGCGCCCCCAGGCCGAGCAGCCGCTCAACCTCGGCCGCCTGGTCATCGGGCCGTAGATCGAGATGGACCCGGTTCTTGACCGATTTTGCCTCAGGGACCTCGAGAAAGAGGATGTCCGGGTGATCGCCGCCCGGTTCGAGCCACCACTCGCCATCCTGGGGTCCCTGCACCGGCAAGCCGAGTGCCTGGCTCCAGAAGCGGGCGACGCGCTCGGGATTCCGGCAATCGACGACGATGTTCTGCCAGCGAAGGGGCACGAGCGGAACTCTAGCCGATCAGAACGGCTTGAACAGCATCAGCCAGAGGATGAAGCCCAGCGCCACCAGCCCAAAGACCGTGATTGGGATCGGGTGGGTCGAGAGCGCGATCCGGCGGATCTCGTCGGGGGTGGCGGGCGGCCCCGGCTGGCGCCCGCGGTCGCTGCCTCGCGCCAACCCCGCCGCCACGCGCAGCGGATGGTATTGCCGGCCCATGGCGTTCATCAGTCCGATCGCCAGGACAAGGACGACGATCGCCGTCCAGATCCAGGCGCGGCCAAACCAAGATCCGGCGACGCCCAGCCAGATGCCCGTGATGGCCACCAGGATGAGCAACGGGTACATGGCCTGGCTCGACAGCGTTGAGAGCACGACCAGCGCCTTGATGCCGTCCGCCGACGGCTCGGTTTTGACCCGCAAAGCCATGGCGGCCGAGGCGCCGTGCGCCAGCACGAAGAGCAGCACTGACCCAATGTGGGCGAACAGGAGCCACTGGTACATCCCTCGATTATCGCGGCCGGAGTCAGGCGGCCGACGCGGCGAATTCGGCCTCGACCGGCTGGCGCCGGCCGGCAGCGATGCGGCCGATCAGGCCAACGGCGATCAGCTCGACGCCAAGCAGGAGGTAGGTCGGCTGCGCGAACCGGTTGGCGAACAGGAACACGAAGAAGGCGAGACCCGTCCAGAGGATCGCGTCGCCGGCGAGCCGATCGCGGAGCACCCAGCGCCAGCCGAGCAGCCATACGGTGATCACCAGGGGCAGCTGGATCAAAAGAAAGGGGAAGGCATCACGGGCCCCGTGGATGATGCCGGCCTGCAGCAGCCAGCTCGACAGCCCAATCCCTTGGATCGGGTAAGCCTCGCTGCCGCTCCCGACGTTGTAGACGACAGTGTCGCGAACGAAGGCCGACGCGTTCCAGAGCACGAACGGGGCGATGAGCGCGAGCACCGTTAGCGCGGCAAGTCCCGCATACCGGGGCAACGATCGCCAGGTGATGCCGTTGGCAAAGCCCCAGGCGACCATCACGGGGAGCGCGATCAGCGCCGTTTGCTTGGTCGCGACCCCAAGCCCGATCAGGATCGCGGCTGCCACGAAGCGCCGGCGGCCGATCGTAAGTGTCGCGGCCAGCAGCAGCGCGATCATCGGCAGGTCGTTGTCGCCCAGCACCGCCAGCAGGCTGTGCCCGGGGATCAGGAAGAAGGCGATCGTGGCAAGGCGGCCGGCGGTTCCCGGGACGAGCTGGCGGAGCAGCACGAAGACGGCGGCGCCGGCGAGCAGCAACCAGATCCGCTCGTCCCACCAGCCGGTCACGAACTGCCACGCGGCCTGGAGCGGAAGCGGTACGACGATCGTTCCCGGCCAGTAGTCGAGATGGCGCAGGGCCGGATTGGGAAAGGGCTGGCCCCAGGGCGCCCGCTCGAGCCCGGTGCCCGTGTAGTCGAACCCGTAGGGGTCGACGCCGCGCATCAGCAGGTTACGAGCCAGCTGGATTTGATAGGCGCCGTCGCCGATCAGCGCCGTTACCCCGGGGGCGAGGTGCCACCGGACGATCGCCCCCACGATCGGCAGCACGTAGAGCACCGCAATCGCCCCCGCGGCCGTGACCTCCTTCAGCCGCGGCTGGGCCGCCGCGGCCACCACCAGGATGGCGAGCACCCCCGCGAGTGAGGCGGGAAGCCAACCGGGTAGCCCCCAGGTTCGGGCAATCTGCCAGCCGACGGCCGCCGACGGGATGCCAAGAAGAACGAGCAGGAGCGTCTCGCCGTGGCGCCGGATCACGCTGGTACAACGAAAGCCCCCACCCTACCCTCCCCCGCGCGCGGGGGAGGGGAAGTGGGCGACCTACCCTCCTCGCGAGCGGGGGGGGGAAAAAAGAAACCCTCCCCGAGGAGGGGAGGGTTCCTGATCGCTCGGTTGCGTTAGCTGCTGGTCGCGGGAACGGGTTGCGGGAGCTCGGCGAACATCTTGAACGACTCCTCGCGCAGCTTCTGGTAGTAATCGAGGCCGGTGCCGGCCGGGATCAGCTTGCCGATGATCACGTTCTCCTTGAGGCCGCGCAGCCGGTCGACCTTGCCGGAGATCGCTGCCTCGGTCAGCACCCGGGTCGTTTCCTGGAAGGACGCAGCCGACAGCCAGCTCGCCGTGTTCAGCGCGGCCTTGATCAGGCCGAGCAGCACGGTCTGCGCGACCGATGGATCGCCGCCTTCGGCGAGGACCTTGGCGTTCGCCTCCTCGTACTCCCACTGCGAGACGATCTCGCCCGGCAGCAGGTCGGTGTCGCCGGCGGTGTCGACGCGGACCTTCCGCATCATCTGCCGGATGATCACCTCGATGTGCTTGTCGTTGATGTCGACACCCTGGGAGCGATAGACCTTCTGGACCTCGTCGACCAGGTAGGTCTGCACGGCCTCGCGGCCGAGAATGTGCAGCAGCTCCTGCGGGCTGATCGAGCCCTCGGTGATCTGCTGGCCGGCCTTGATCTTCTGCCCGCTCTGGACATTGACCCGGGAGCCGTGCGGGATCGGGTACTCGCGCCATTCCTCGTCCATGCTCCGGATCACGATCTGATTGCGCTCGACACGGGCCACGCCCGAGGCGCGTGAGGTGATGGCCTTGTCCTGGCCGTCCTCCCCGGCGCCCCTTGCGATTTCCTGTCCCTCCGTGACGGTGGCGCCCGACTCGATGAGCGGCTGCATCTTGTCCGTCAGGATGTAGGGGATGTCGTAGACGTCGCGCGAGGTCACCTTGACCTTGCGAGCGGTCTCGGTACGGATGATCTCCACCTCGCCGTCGATCTCTGAGATGATCGCCTTGCCCTTCGGGATGCGGGCCTCGAACAACTCCTCGACGCGCGGCAGGCCCTGCGTGATGTCGGTACCCGCGACCCCACCAGTGTGGAACGTCCGCATGGTGAGCTGCGTCCCGGGCTCGCCGATCGACTGGGCGGCGATGACGCCGACCGCCTCACCGATCTCGACCAGCTTGCCGGTCGCCAGGTTGCGGCCGTAGCAGAGCCGGCACACGCCTTCGCGCGCCTGGCAGGTGAGCACCGACCGCACCTTGACCTGGGCCACACCGGCCTGGATCAGGTGGCGCGCCTGGATGTCGCTGATCTCCGCACCTTCCTTGACCAACACCGCCTGGGTCGTCGGATCCTGGACCTCGGCGGCCGCCACGCGACCGGCGATCCGCTCGAACAGCGGCTCGGTCAGCGCGCGCTCCTCCGAAATTTCGGTCACCCAGATGCCGGAGGTCGTACCGCAGTCTTCGGTCCGGACGATGACGTCCTGTGCGACGTCGACCAGCCGGCGGGTCAGATAGCCCGAGTCCGCCGTCCGCAGCGCGGTATCGGCCAGACCCTTGCGGGCGCCGTGGGTCGAGATGAAGTACTCGAGCACGGTGAGCCCTTCGGAGAAGTTCGCCTTGATCGGCAGGTCGATGATCCGGCCCGTCGGGTCGGCCATCAGGCCTCGCATGCCGGCCAGCTGCCGGATCTGCTGAATGTTGCCTCGAGCGCCCGAGTTGGCCATCATGAATACCGGGTGAAGGGCGTCGAAGCTCTTCATCGTGGCGGCGGTGACTTCTTCGGTCGCCGTCGTCCAGAGGTCAACCGTCTGCGTGTAGCGCTCGTCGTCGGTGATCAGGCCGCGCTTGAACTGGAGGTCGATATCGCCGAGCTTCTTCTCGGCGCCCGCCAGGATGGCGGCCTTGCCCGCTGGCGTCTTGATGTCCATCGCGGAGATCGTGATCCCCGCCTTGGTCGCGTAGGCGAAGCCGACCCGCTTGATGTCGTTGGCGACCCGCGCGGTCAGCTCGTTGCCGTGGAGACGGAAACACTCGGCGACGATGGCACGCAGGGCCTTCTTGTCGAAGACGGCGTTCTGGTAGGTCATCGCATCGCCATGGCCCTCGGCCGGCTGCACGCCGATCGGGAGCACGGTGTTGAAGAGCACGCGGCCCGGCGACGTCCGAATCATCTGGCCGTCGATGCGGACCCGCACCTCCTGCTGCACGTGCACGCGCTTGTTGTCGAGCGCGAGCAGGCATTCCTCGGCGGTGCCGTAGGTGGGCAGCTCCTGGTCCTTGATGTTGGGCGTCGCCTTGATCATGGTCAGGTAGTAGGTGCCGAGCACGATGTCCTGGGTCGGGCTGATGACCGGATGGCCATCGGAAGCCGACAGGATGTTGTTGGACGACATCATCAGGTTCTTGGCTTCCGCGATGGCGCCGCTGAAGAGCGGAACGTGAACCGCCATCTGGTCGCCGTCGAAGTCGGCATTGAACGCGCTGCACACCAGCGGGTGGATCTGGATCGCCGATCCCTCGACCAGCACCGGCATGAAGGCCTGGATGCCGAGACGGTGCAGTGTGGGCGCGCGGTTGAGGAGCACCGGATGCTCCTTGATCACCTCATCGAGGACGTCCCACACTTCGGGACGAACGCGCTCCACCATCCGCTTGGCGGACTTGATGTTCTGGGTGTAGCCCTTGCTCACCAGCTCGCGCATCACGAATGGCTTGAAGAGCTCCAGCGCCATCTTCTTGGGTAGCCCGCACTCGTGCAGCTTCAGCTCGGGGCCGACGACGATGACCGAGCGGCCCGAGTAGTCGACGCGCTTGCCGAGCAAGTTCTGGCGGAATCGTCCCTGCTTGCCCTTCAGCATGTCGGAGAGCGACTTCAGCTTGCGGTTGCCGGTGCCGGTGATCGCCCGGCCGCGGCGGCCGTTGTCGATCAAGGCGTCGACGGCTTCCTGCAGCATCCGCTTCTCGTTGCGCACGATGATCTCGGGCGCGCCGAGCTCGAGGAGTCGCTTTAGCCGGTTGTTGCGGTTGATGACGCGGCGGTAGAGGTCGTTGAGGTCAGAGGTGGCGAACCGGCCGCCGTCGAGCTGCACCATCGGGCGCAATTCCGGCGGGATGACCGGCAGCACGTCGAGGATCATCCAAGTTGCCGACGCTCCCGACTTGCGGAAGGCCTCGACCACCTTGAGCCGCTTGATCGCCTTCTGCCGCTTCTGGCCGGAGGTTGACTTCGACTCCTCACGGAGGATGCCGGACTCCTGCAGCAGGTCAATGCGCGCCAGGAGATCATGGATCGCCTGCGCGCCGATGCCGGCCTTGAAGACCTTGCCGAACTTCTCGGTGAACTCGCGGAATTCCTGGTCGGACAGCAGCTGCTTGACGTACAGCGAGTCGAGCTGGGTCTTGGATGACTCGATATCACCCGAGAGGCCCTCGGTGTCCTTCTTCAACCGATCGTTGAGCGTGCCGGCCTTCTGCTCGTAATCCTCACGCCATTTCGCGATCTCTTCGTCGGACTTGCTCTTGAGCTCCTGCTGGCGCTTCTTGGTGGCGGCCTGGACCTGGTCGATCTTCTTCTCGACTTGCTTGGGCAGCTCACGCGCGAGCTTGTCCTCGAAGAGGGTGCCCTTCTCGATGATGACCTGCTCGTCCTCACCTTCGCCGATCGTGAAGTTGGTCGCGGCCTTCTTGCCCTTCTGCGCCTTGATCTTGTCGACCAGTTCCTTGGCGCGCGACGTCATCGCGTCGACGGTCTCGTCGAGCGACTCCTCGAGCGCCTTGCTCTTGGTCTTGGTGTCTTCCTGCTTCGCCTTGATCCGCTGGTCAAGGTCGTCCTTGAGCTCCTTGATCGCGACGTCGCGCTCCTCCTGCAGCTTGATCACGCGGTCGTTGTGCTGCGGAGAGGACTTCGAGAGGTACTCCTTGCGGGCGTCCTCATCGATGTTCGTGACGATGTAGTTGGCGAAGTAGAGGACCTTCTCGAGGTTGCGCGGGGACATGTCGAGCAGCAACCCCATCCGAGACGGGATACCTTTGAAGTACCAGACGTGGCTGACCGGCGAGGCCAGCTTGATGTGCCCCATCCGCTCGCGTCGAACTTTCGAGCGCGTGACCTCCACGCCGCACTTGTCGCAGATGATCCCCTTGTAGCGGTAGCGCTTGTACTTGCCGCAATGGCATTCCCAGTCGCGCTGGGGACCAAAGATGCGCTCGCAGAACAGCCCGTCGCGCTCCGGCTTCAGGGTGCGATAGTTGATCGTCTCCGGCTTGGTCACCTCGCCGTGCGACCACGAGAGGATGGTCTCGGGCGATGCCAGCGAGAGCTTCAGCGCGTCGAAATTTTCCAGCTTTAGTGTCATGTATTACCTCAAAGAATCAAGGGGATTCTGCGCGGCGCGCGGCGCCCCGGTCGCCCATTGGTCTGACTCATCGATCTCATCGCGCTCGAGGTTGATGCCAAGGTCGAGCGGCATCTCGCTCATGTCGTCTTCGGACAGGATCACCTGCTTCTCGCCGTCGGACTGGATCTCGACGCCCAACGCGAGGCCTTCCAGCTCCTTCACCAGCACCCGGAACGACTCCGGAATGCCGGCCTCGAGCGTGTTCTCGCCCTTGACGATCGCCTCGTAAGCCTTGACGCGGCCCACGATGTCGTCCGACTTCACCGTCAGGATCTCCTGCAGGATGTGCGAGGCGCCATACGCCTCCAGCGCCCAGACTTCCATCTCGCCAAATCGCTGGCCGCCGAACTGCGCCTTGCCGCCCAGCGGCTGCTGGGTCACCAGCGAGTAGGGACCCGTCGAGCGGGCGTGGATCTTGTCCTCGACCAGGTGGGCCAGCTTCAACATATAGATGTAGCCAACCGTCACTTCGTGGTCGAATTCCTCGCCGGTCCGACCATCGCGAAGCGTGATCTTGCCGGACTCGGGCAGACCCGCGCGGACCAGCTCCGACTCGATCTTTTCCTCCGACGCGCCGTCGAACACGGGGGTCGCGACCGTCAACCCCAGGGCGTGCGCGGCCCAACCCAGGTGCGTCTCGAGCACCTGGCCGAGGTTCATTCGGCTCGGCACCCCAAGCGGGTTCAACACCAGCTCGACCGGCGTGCCATCCGGCATGTACGGCATGTCCTCGGCGGGAAGGATGCGGGCGATGACGCCCTTGTTCCCGTGCCGGCCGGCCATCTTGTCGCCCTGCGCGATCTTTCGCTTCTGGGCCACGTAGACCCGCACCAGCTGATTGACGCCGGGGGCCAGCTCGTCCTTGGTCTCGCGGCTGAAGATCTTGACGTCGACCACGATGCCACGCTCGCCGTGCGGCACGCGCAGCGAGGAATCGCGAACCTCACGCGCCTTCTCACCGAAGATGGCGCGCAGCAGGCGCTCCTCCGCACTGAGCTCCGACTCGCCCTTCGGCGTGATCTTCCCAACCAGGATGTCGCCCGGATGGACTTCCGCGCCGATATACACGATGCCGCGCTCGTCCAGGTTCTTCAGCGTTTCGTCGCTGACGTTCGGGATGTCACGCGTGATCTCCTCCGGACCCAGCTTGGTGTCGCGGGCTTCGATCTCGTACTCCTCGATATGGATCGAGGTGTATTTGTCCTCGCGTACCACCGACTCCGAGATCAG
>Ga0307478_10001369_pt1 | contig 21208 bp, 18 predicted proteins | sample atmos_gasesECM4C_2_FD_203713 | JGI IMG/M metagenome (GOLD analysis project Ga0307478, IMG submission 203713) | Hardwood forest soil microbial communities from Morgan-Monroe State Forest, Indiana, United States - atmos_gasesECM4C_05 | ecosystem: Environmental > Terrestrial > Soil > Temperate... | reverse complement strand
GTTCATTCTTCTCGGACCGCTGTTGTGTACAATCCCCGGCGTGGGCAATTCGCCTGCGCACACCGCATCTTCTTTCTGGGAGTAGCGCGAAGGGACGGTGAATTTTTCAGGAGGCATCATGGCAATCTCCGCTCTCGCATCGTTCTTCGGACCACAAATCAACCTTCCCTCCGACCTCAAGACCAACGTCGAGATGCTGTTGCGCTGGATCCACTTCCTGGCCGGCATTACCTGGATCGGCCTGCTCTATTTCTTCAATCTGGTGAACGTTCCGCTGATGAAAGAACTCGACCCGGCCACGAAAGGCAAAGTCATGCCGTCACTAATGACGCGCGCCCTGTGGTGGTTCCGCATGTCGGCTGTAGTGACCGTGCTCGCCGGCCTGGCGTACTGGGGCAACATCGTAGGCGCGGATGCGCACAACGGCGGGGGCTCGGTCGGAGCCGTGATGGGCAGCTTTTTCCTGATCTGGACGATCGTTTGGGGAGTACTCTACGCGTGCCTGATTCCTGGCAAAGGAATCTTCGACAACGGCGCATTCATTGGCGTGGTTTACGCGGTTGTAGTCGCGATCGCGGCGTGTCTCTTCCTGAGTTGGAACAACCACGGCTGGGAGAGCAGCCGGCTGCTTTCAATTGGAATCGGCGGCGGCATCGGCTGGGTGATGCTGCTGAACGTCTGGGGAGTAATCTGGCGCATCCAGAAGCGGCTGATTCAGTGGACCCGCGATAACGCGACTAATGGCACTCCGATGCCCGACAAGGCCAAAGCCATGGCCCGGCAGGCGTTGCTGGCTTCCAGAGCTAATGCGTTCTTGTCGGTCGTCATGCTGTTTTTTATGGGGGCTGCGAGCCATTATCCGATGTTCGGGAAGTGACGTTCCTTATGGAGGTTTCTCAATCGCACAAAAAAATCGGGAGGCCTGTTTGGGCCTCCCGAAAATCGTTTCACGGTTCTAGTTCTAGAAGGTGAACTTCACACCTAAGCGGATGTTGCGACTTAATTGGTAATACATCGGCTGACTGTACTGGCTGCTAAGCGTAAGTGGCCCGCCGACTGAACTGCTGTTTAGTTGAGCCGCAAGGTTGCCCGCAGGACCCGCCGAACCCCAAGGCGTCATCGCAGCCGCGTACCAGGCAACTCCGTTCGCGATGAATTGGCCCCCCGGAACAAGGTACTGCTGTGCCGCACCGGTGTCGATCTGCTCGTTGTAAGCCGTCACCGAATGCTGGTTGAAAAGGTTGGTGAAAGTAGCCGAGAAGCTTACGACCTTGGTCTCGTCAATCTTATAGTTCTGCTGCAGATTGAAATCGCTCTGGATGTACCACGGAGTGCGGCGGACATAGGGATTGCCGACCGTGATAGCACCAGTGGTTGGGTCTTGCGTAACGTTTACCCAATTGCCGCGGTTCACCGGATAGACGTCCCATCCACCAGAGCCCGAACCGCTGTAGCTGTAACCCGCGTCCACGTAGGTTGAAACCGGGGAACCTTGGTAGAGGTACTGGAAGATCCCGAAGTTGGTCGAGGTATGTTTGCCTTCGGGCAACTCGTAGTAGGCATATCCCTTGAACTTATTCGGACGGTCGGTGGGCAGCAATCCGCTAGAAGAACTGCCATTGTCATTCCACGAGAAATACGGCTCGTCGAAGGCACGGCTGTTGTTCGGCGAGTTGCGGCCAGCCAAACCGCCATCGGAGAGGTCCGAACTGGTCAAGCCGGTGTAGTTACCACGGAACTTGCTGTAGGTGTAAGACGCCATCCCGAACCAGTGATGGCTGGTGGCCTTGATCAGGCGAAACTCGACGCCATCATAGCTGCGAGCCGCAGGGACGGTTTTGTTGGGAGGATACAGCCCGCTCGTACTGGTGCAGGCTGCTTGCGCTCCAGCACCGTAGATGAAGTTGCAGAAGCCAGAGAACGTGCTATTCACACCTTGACCTGGGTTGACGATGATAAAAGTTTCGCTGCCCGTGGCGGCGTTGTATACAGATGAGTCTTCGATGGCATGATCGAGCCGGCGGCGATCCCAGCGGGCTTCAAGCGCGAGGCTTTTATTGATCTGGTAATCAACCCCAAACGTCGACTCGTGCTGCCTGTACGGCTTCAGGTCTGGCTGGACCGCTTCCTGGGAGAAACTGCAAGTCGCACACGTAGTGGGGAAGGCTCGCAAATTCTGATTCTCCAGAAAGTTAAGGCCAGTACCGCCGCCAGCAGCGAAGTTTGCCTCACTCGAAGCCAGGGCCCCGACGCAGTCGCGGCCAGCGCTATTGAAGGCGGGGGTAACAGTGGCAAGGCTCCCCACATTCAGAGCGTAGGCGCAATTCTGCCAGTATTGGCCGCCAAACGAACTGATGGCCACGTTCAGCTTCATGACATCGTTGGTTACACCATAGCTGCCGAACACTTTCATCCGACCATCTTTGAATACATCCCAAGCAGCGCCGACGCGGGGAGCGATCTTGTCCCCCCATGAGAAATCAATGGGGTGGCTCGGCACGCCTGGACCCGACAGACCTTCACCCGGGAGGTACTCCCTCTCGACTCTGAGTCCCAAGTTAAGGGTGATGCCACGGCCGATCGTCCAAGCGTCCTGGGCGAAGAAACCGTGGTTAAAGCTGGTAGCCTTACCTCCGGTTCCGAAGTCATACACTGTGGCGACTCCAAACTGGCCTTGGCAGAGACCGTCCGCCTGGATGTAAGGCCCGCAGTTGGCTATACCCGTTGGAGTGGCCGGCTTATATTGTGTTGCGGTCCCGGAATATCCCGCAAAAATCTGAGTGAAAGGCTCGTTGAAGCCCTGGAGTATGTTGTTGGAAAGACGATTGAGCTGATATCCAAACTTAAAGTTGTGCGTTCCGCCCCATCCGCTCTTGAACCAGGCAAAGTCTTCGTCGAACTGAACCGCCTTGTTAGCATTGCGAGTGGTCATATTAGAGTCAAGCGCTCCGCTGATATAACCATTCGACTGCTGCAGCGCGGCTGGCAGAGGGGTTAAGGTGGTATCACAGCCACCTAGCGGTACGGCAGCGGTGCCGCAACCGACAGCGGGATTGTAAACGCTGTTGTTTTGCCACGCATACAAGTTACCACTTTGGGGAAAGCCAAAGTCGCGGTAATTCTCGAAGTAGTAGCCGAACCGCGAGGTCGAGATCAAGCGCGGAGTAATGGTCCAGTCCGCTCCCGTGTTGATAGTCTGATTTGGTGCCGTGTAGCCCAAGGTGTGAGCGTAGGAAGACTGCGGAACTCCCGAACTGACACATGGGTTGGAAGCGGAAGTGGCCGAGCCAAAACATCCAGTGCTCGGGTTAAAGAGGCCCCCAACGATATCAGAGGTGGGCAGGTTTTCGCCGGCTTGGCGCTGATATTGATAAAGCCATGAGCCAAACACGCGAATTTTCTGGGTCACCGCGTAGTCGATACGCGCGGTGGTGTAATAGGTCTGAGTGTTCTGACTAAAGGGAGTTACCCCGCCGTTGGTTGGGCCGTAATTGACGAAGCGCTCAAAGTCATTGAACTCCGGATTGAAGCCCAAGAAGAAAAAGACCTTATCCTTCAGAATCGGACCGCCGAAGGTGAACCCGGGGAAGACATCGCTGGTGTGGGGCTTAATCGGCTGAACCTCCTGGTTGGAGGCATCAACGAATCCGATCGGAGTAGTCAGTGGATTATAGCGCTGATAGACCGCAGGTGTGCCGTCTAGCGCTTGGTTCTCGAACTGAGCAAACACCGAGCCGTGGTAGTTGTTTTGGCCTTTTCTCATGACCACGTTGACAACGCCGCCCAGTGCTCCGCCGTGCTCCGCTTCGATACCTTCACTCTTTACCTGTACTTCCTGAATGAAGTCGAACGGCACATTGGTATGGGAATAGCCACCAATGATGTTGGCGGTGGATTGCCCTTCCACTAGGTAAGAGTTCTCGGAATCAGATCCTCCAGCGACGGAGAACCCATACGCATTGCCGTTGCTTCCGTTGCCCGGGGAGACGGCACCGGTGCCATTGCTGGCGCGATTGCTGCCCATCAGAGGTTCATTGGAAGCGGACGGGGCGAACTGAATCACCGACTGAAACGAGCGTCCGTGGGGAACGTCTTGGACAACATCCTGCGTGATATTGGTTTGCGTGGTCTCGGTCGTGACGTCGATGACTGGAGATGCGCCGCTCACTTCGACCACGGTGCCAGCAGCGCCGACCGACATCGTTAAGTCAAGAGTGGGGAGGTGTCCTACTTCGAGGACGATACCTTCGCGCTTCAGCTCAGAGAAGCCGGCGGCCTTGACCGTCAGGGTATAGCTTCCAGGCGGCAGGTTGGCGAAGCGATAGTAGCCACTGCTGTCAGTCGTGAGGCTCTTCTTACCGACCAGCGAGGAGCCGGTCAGTTCGATGGCGGCTTTGGAAACCACTGCGCCGCTAGGGTCTTTCACGGTTCCTTGCAGGCCGCCGGTGGTTTCTTGGCCAAACACATTGGCAACCAGCAGCAGCACTGAAAACAAGCAAAATGCAAACATCCCAAGCTGTTGTGACGCACGACTCATAGGTGTTGTCTCCGGTAAGGTGGAAGGTACTTTGTATTTCTGTTTGTTCTGTTGCACTTATCGTTTAGGGAGCCAGCGCGATTGCAAAACCTGGGCGCACTGACCGCCCATAAATCATGCGGCCGGATATACGGCTAGTGCAGACACACAATCCCCGAACTAAAGGTCCTAGCAACTGACGCTCCAAAACACGCGTTAACAACAGTGCTTGTTTTCAATATGTTATGATTCGTCTTACCCATTTATTCTGTAAATCGGAAGATTCCAGCATATATCTATATGGATTTCGGGAGCGCTCTACGCGTGCTTGATTCCCCCCCAGAGGAACCTTCGACCACGGCGTATTCCCTGGCGCGGTCTACTCTCCGATGTTTGGAAAGTACAAGGATCCGAAAGAGGGTTCACTGGACTTTGTCAGGAGCTATCAGGCGCTGCGCTTCAGCCTGCTCACGGCGTGCGTTCTCTCCCTGGCCTAATTCCGTGTAGACGTTGGCCAAGAATTTGTGCGCATCCGGTGACTGCGGCTGAAGCTCCACAGCTTTTCGCAGGTAGGGCAATGCTGCTACGGCATCGTCATGCATTCCGAGCAAGCGTCCAAACATCAGATTCGCCCTGAAGTGGCTTGGATTGAGCTGCAGAGTGATCTGATAAGTTTTTACAGCGTCGGGTATGCGCCCCAGATGCTCGTAGGCAGTAGCAAGATCGAAGTGCATTTCATCCGAATCAGGGGCGTGGACTACGGCAGCCTCCAATTGTGATGCCGCTTCCGCCCAGTCGCCGCTTTCGGCAAGCGCCGTCCCCAGCTCGAAACGCGCGCGACCGGACTCTGGAGTGAGTTCGACCGCTTTGCGCAGCCATGGTAAAGCCTTATCGTAGTGTTCCAGCCCGCTCCATGCCCGGCCCAATTCAAGATTCGCCAGGGGCATATTGGGCTCCTGCTTCAGCACCGCCTCGAGTTGTGGTACGGCATCCTGGTAACGGTCGTCCTCCATCTCAAGCAGGGCCTGATGCAAGAGATTGGCGACTTGTATCTTTCCCTTGGGATCAGGACCGTTTTCCTTTTGGGAGTCCGAGCTAGTCCTGTCGAAGCCAGTTACATATCCCAGCGCCTGCAACTGCTCTGCCCGCTCGGGGTCTACATGCCCCTGTGCCGTCGCGGCGGCGCTTGTTTTGCGGCGGAATTCCTGGAGTTGTGACGACATCGTGTCCGCCACTGCTTTTGAGCTATTCGCCAGGTTGTGCATGGCTTCTGGATCCGCGGCCTGGTCATACAGCTCTCGTTCCGGGGCCTCGATATATAAATACTTTCCTGAGCGTAACGAGTGCAATGGACTCCACCCAAACGCACGATTAGGATAGTCAGTCTCGGCGTAGCCTGGGCGGTTCAACACAGGTTTTGCTGTGACGGTTGAGTGTCCGCTCCCGCTGCTCGATTTGATTAGGTTTAGCAGCGTTTCTCCTTGCATGGCCACCGGCACCTCAATTCCCACTTCCTGCAACAGGGTGGGCGCCAGGTCCACCAATCCGACTCGGCTTCCGATCCGCGAGCCAGCCGCGCGTTCACCAGGCAGCTTAATCATCAGCGGCACATGCAGAGTCTCGTCATAAAGAAAAAATCCATGGCTTTGTTCGCCGTGCTCCCCGAAGGCCTCGCCATGATCGGCCACTACCGCGATCAGCGTTCCCTGGTAGAGTCCGCGCGAGCGCAACGCCGTAAGGAATCTGCCCAACATAGAGTCCACATACGCAATTTCCCCATCGTAAGGGGATGCAGCATAGCGGGCCTTAAAGGGCGGCGGAGGATCGTAAGGATCGTGGGGATCGTAGAGATGTACCCAGACAAAGAAAGGACCATGCGGGTGTTGGCTAATCCACGACAAGGCGTGATCGACAACTACCTGCGCCCGGCGCTCCACACTGTGGTAGCGATCTTCGCCACTTTGCCGGCTGTGGAAGTCGGCATCGTACGTATCAAAACCACGGTCGAAGCCGGGTACTGCGGCACTTTTCGGATCGAGGACTTGTGACCCGACAAATGCTGCCGTGCGATAGCCATGTTGGTGGAGGATATCGGGAAGAAACGGGATATCTCTTGCTAGCGGAGTTCCCAAATCGTCCAAGTGGTTGAACTGCGGATAGGTGCCGGTAAGTATCGTGGCATGGGACGGCGTCGTCAGCGGCACGTGGGAGTAAGCTCGGGAAAAAACCACGCCCTGGCGAGCCAATGCATCCAGATTCGGGGTCAGTCCCGCGGTTGAGCCGAGAAATCCCATCCGGTCAGCCCGCGCGGTGTCGATCGTGATCAGGATGATGTTCGGCGACGACGCACCGGCAGGCAACGAAATGCCTGTCAAGAGCAGCAACGTTAGCAAGATCGTCCGCGGGAACATACTGGTAGAAAAAGCTGCTGAATCGAATCGGGGAGCAGCGTACAATCCTCGCAAGTTATTTTCTCACAGGAGTGCTGCCGTGAGATTCCCTTCCACGCCTCCGCTGACCCTCTTCCTGGCATTCTGCGCAGCAAACGCTGGTCAAAGCATTCCTCCGGGCGCGCCGATGCCGCATTCTGCCGATGATCCTGTCGTGTTTGTGCCGCACGCACCAATTCAAGGTTCACCGAGGCCGCACGTCGATCCGCTCCAGCTGCGGCGCGAGGCTGGGCAGGTTCTGGAACTATCGAAATCAATTCAATCGGACTTCGAATTGGTGAGCCGGGGACTGCTTCCGAAGGACACGATTGAGAAGCTAAAGAAAATTGAAAAGCTGTCGAAGCATTTGCGCAGTCAGATTGAGAGATAGCCGAACAAAAAAGGGCGATGTCGCAAAGCCGAGTACTTTTTTATTCCGAAAGGAGGAGCGCCATGAAAAGCCGAGCGCTTCTGCTGTGCCTGCTGGTTTGCCTCGGCTCGTCGGCGAGCCAGACGGGGGTCCGCGAATCTATAGGTAAGCAAGAGGTTGAGAAACACCAGATGGTGCTGGAGCCGCCTCCACCGCTGCAGGCGCAAAAGCTCGATCCGGCCAAGCTGCGCGAGGAGGCCGATGAATTGGCAAAACTGGCGCAATTGGTGCCGCAGGATATGGGGCAGATTACGCAAGGGAAGATGCCCAAGGACGCCATCAACAGGCTTAAGCGGATCGAAAAGATCTCCAAGCAACTGCGCAGCGAGCTGACACCCTAAAGAAAAAGGCCACCGATGGAATATCGGTGGCCCAATGTTGTCGTGCGTTCTTCTTAGAAGTTCAGCTTGAGACCGAACTCGACCTGCCGGGGAGCTCCCAAAGAGAACACACCGGAGCCGGTTCCGGTTTTCGTCGAGATGTCGTTGGTGGCAACGCCTCCGTTGCGGGTAAGTGTGGTTCCGTTGACGCTGCCGTCCGGTCCGAGCGAACCCGGTGCAAACGGCGTTACCTGGTTATTGAGAAATCCAGTCAACCGGCTGAAGTTCGCCAAACCCAACACGTTGTAGGCGGCGATCGACGGCTCGATGCTGAATCTTTCTGTAATCTTGATCGGCCATGACAGGACTGAGCTGACCTCGCGGAACGGCTGGTTGCCCATTTGGTTTGCTGGCGGCGGGGCGACGAATGGCTTAACTGCCCCCAGGGTTTGCAGTTGAGCGGTCGTGAAGTACCCGGCACCGACCAACGCCTGGCCCGCCGGCGTGAGAGTTCCAGCCTGTGTGCTGTTCCAGTTGCCGATGGCGGCGGCCAAGTTGTTCTGATTGACCGAGCGCATGAACTGCCCGGGCTTGCCGACTGACTGGCTGCCGTTAACGGGGAACGGATCGCCGACGGTGCCGTCTCCGGTGAGATCAGTGCGGAAAATCTCGCCCGTGGTTTCCTCCGCGGGCGCATTGGCCGCCGTAAACAACAGAGTCGTCGGCGGCGCCGATGCGAAGTTGCCGATGATGCTGAACCGGGGGCCGCGATGCGCTACATCGAAGGTCAGGCCGAACTTGAACTGGTGTGTGCGGTCAAGTGAGGTCGGGCCCGTGAAGTAGCCGGGATTGTTGTTGTCGAAGGCTGTGGCGCTGAAGTTCTGGTCGTTTCCGCCATCGCCAACAAAACGCGATAGAGTATACGCGATCGTCAAGTCCATAGAGCTGATGCCCGTGAACGGATGAGCGACTTGCTGCTTGTACGAGGTTTGCAGGGCATTATAGACGGAGCGACCTTCAGGAATCTCGAAGTCGCCTTGTCCAACATTTCGGTTGATCCCACCAAACGCCGCGCCAGTGATAGCTGCCGGAGCGCCACCTGTCGTACCAGTGACGCCGCTTCCAAATACATTGCCGGAATCCAGCCCATTGCCAGCGAAGGTGTTAATGCTGGCCCCCGGTGTCGCAGCAATGTAGCAGGCGACAGCTGCTTGAGAGGAGGGGCCGTCCGTAGCGGTAGCACAACCCGCCGGCCCCGCAGTCGCGTTGATGGCTGCCAAAGCGGCAGTCGGATCCAGGAACCTTGCATCTCCAACGTGATTCATGTCGATGGTCAACATGAAACGAGTGCTGACATTGCGGATGTAGTCCGCAGTGAAGACGCCCTTTCCAATTTGACGCTGGACTCCAAAGTTGAATTGGTAGGAGCGGGCACTGCGGTAGTTCGGGTCGTAGGCCGAGAGACCTTGGACGGGCGAGCTGACTTCCAACGTATTTCCCACGTAGCTGGGATTAGCTGTTGGCCCCTGGGCCTTGACGCCAGCCTGAAATTCCTGCTGCAGATCGAAGACGAGAGGGCCAGATGTGGAGAGCGGCGTGTAGCAGACCTGGGTCCCGAGATCTTGACCGTTGATTGAGGTAACGGCACCTTTTCCTGGAATGCTGAACGAAGTATCTCCAAAAACGTCGTTACCACACGCCAGCCCTGCACTTTGGAAGAACAAACCTGTAGCTAGCTTGGCTGGGCGGTCGAACAGAGTGTTATTGAAAATGGAGTTCTCATAGTAGATGCCGACGCCGCCACGGATCGCCATCTTGCCATTGCTGGAAGGATCCCAGGCGAAGCCGACTTGCGGGCCGAACTGAGTGTTCGGCTGGTTGACCGGTGCCCCGAGTCCGGGGCCAAACTGGTCCAAAAGGTTGCCGCTGCAAGGCGGGATGCCAGCGGCCAGAACGGCCGCACTTTCTGCCGAGCATGGAATCGAGCGCAGATCGCTGTCGCTGCGACCGGTGTCGCGGTTGTAGCGCAAGCCGTATGTCAGGGTAAAGTTAGGTTTAAGCTTCCAAGAATCGCCTACATAGGCTTGGAAGCGGTGGTCTAACTGTCCTCCAGCTGGGTAACCAAAATTCGATTTCTCAGTGAAGAAGCCCTGGCCATTGCCCAAGATGGCTCCGAGCAGAGGATATGTTGTTGGATCGCTGGCGGCACCACTCCCTGGGAAAAATGTGGCAGCTTCGAGGAGCGGAGCGATTCCAAAGAAACTGGCGAATCCGCCGCCATTAATATCGTTGAAGCCGACACCGAAGCGAAGGATGTGCGATTTATAGACCTTGCTGCCGTCATACTTGATTTGCTTGTTACTCTGAAAGGTCTGCTGGGGAGCCAGCAGATTCGGCCCGGACAGCTGCACGCCGATGTCAAAGAACAGGATCTCATCTTGCGGCAGAGGATTATAAAAGCTGGCACCCTGAGTGCCATCCCCGATCAGGTTATGGAACTTGAGGTAACCAAATCTAAAACTGTTTGACCACGATCCCTTATTCCAGTCGACGCCGATGGCGTGAGACTGGGTGTAGTCGCGATTCGCATAAACCTGATAATCGTAGCCAAAATTGGCCTCGGACTTATTCCAGTTGTTGCTGTAGCGGTAGAAAACGTGAATGTCTTTTGTCGCGTTCCAATCCAGCTTGCCGGTAAGGTCCGTATCGCGGAAGGGCGATAGGAAACCCCCACTCAGCGCCTGGAAGGGCTGAGGGACCGTAATCGGCAATAGGCCGTCCTGCTTATTTTTCTCGGCATCAAGGAAGAAGAAAAGCTTGTCCTTCATAATCGGCCCGCCAACCCGGCCGCCAAAATTGTTTCTCTGGTAGTAGCCGGTCTGATCTCCCGGGAAGGGCGCAGTCCAGGCACCCCGGTCGCGGGCGTTGTAGAAAGCCTGACCGTGGAGGGCATTGGTGCCAGAGCGAGTAGTTACGTTGACTGAACCAGCTGACGTAAGCTCGGTTGAGAGATCAAGATTGGAGCGGCTGATGTTGAATTCCTGGATGGAGCCCAGGCCGATGTTCTGAGTGGTGGTGCCAACCGTCTCGTCGCTGATATCGATTCCATCGAGTTCGATACGTGGAGTACGTCCGTAGACGCCGTTAATCGAGATGGAAGAGTAGCCGGCCTTGGTGGGATCAAAAGTCTGTCCGTCTTGAATCTGGACGCCAGGTTCGAGTTGGGCCAGATCGAGGAAGTTGCGACCGTCAACCGGCATCTTGTCGATCTGATCTGCAGTCAGCACCCCCTGCACCGTCGCTTGCTCGGTGTTTACGGTAATGGCGGAACCCTGCACTTCCACCACTGTGGATCCTTGGCCGACTTCGAGCCTGACGTTACCGGATGCAGTCACGGCTACCTGGACGACAACTGGAAGCTGCGTTGTCTTAAAGCCCGCCGCTTCCACTCTGACCACGTAATCACCGGGGATCAAGCCGCCGGAGTTGTAAGTGCCCGATGAGGAGCTGGTTGTAGTGGCAACTTGACCGGTGCCTTTGTTGCTGATCGTAATCTTGGCACCGCTCACGACGGCACCCGTGGGATCAGTCACCGACCCCTGAATACTGCCTTGGGCCACTGTGGTCTGGGCGAATGCCACAGAAGACAGAAGAAGGGCAGACAGGGCGATCAACGATATCAGCGCGAATCGCCCGCCGGAGCGGGAGAAGTTTGGATTCAACATCGGGAACCTACCTTTCGGAGATGCTGTCATAGAGTGTTCTCTCACCAGTTAGCTGGTCTTCAAAGGCTTTGTATTGTCTTCGTGCTTCTGAGCGCCACCCCTAGACCTCGGGGGAGTCACGGCCCCATTGGAACGATAACCCTCCACCGGACACCGAATTTCTGTCGGATAGAGGACGGAACATCGTCTCTAAGCAACTAACAGTCCAAAACATCATCCATTGACATTCTTTGTTATCAATCACTTGTAATCAAAACTGTCTGTCCTGCTCTTTGAATTGGAAGATGAGCGAGAGGGTTTATATGATTTTACGTATAATCGCCCGAACAGTCGGCATGCGGCATAGTCTTGCTTGAGCCGAGAGCGTGGGGAAGCTGGAACTCTTGGACCACGAGGGGTTTGTCGGTCGCGAAATCCACAATGGACAAAGGATTGAGGGGACGTCAGTACTGAAGCTGCTTGGCCCCAGCGCCCTGCTACAATCATCTTTCCGTGACCAGTTCCCTAACGAAACACGAATCACCGAGGCCGGATTCGGTGGAAGGACACGCGAGCGAGAAACTCCACGACTCGGTGCCCATGCTTGACTTGCAACGGCAGTATGAGCAGGTGCGCGCCGAAGTGCTGGCCGCTGTAGGCAAGGTCTGCGCTTCGCAACATTACATTCTGGGGCCGGAGGTCGAAGGGCTGGAGCGCGAACTCGCCGACTTCTGCGGGGCGCGCGATGCAGTGGGTTGCGCCTCTGGTACGGACGCCTTGTGGCTGGCTCTCGCCGCTGCAGGCGTGCAGCCCGGAGATCAGGTTCTCACTACGCCTTTCAGTTTCTTCGCTTCCGCCAGCGCCATCGTCCGGGCGGGCGCGCGTCCGGTCTTTGCCGATATCGATCCTCTTACGTTTAATCTGGACCCGGCGCGTGTCGCAACCTTTCTGCGTAACGGCCAGCGCGACAAACTTCGGGCGCTGTTACCGGTTCACCTCTACGGTCAGTGCGCGGACATGGATGTGCTGCAAAAGCTCGCGGACGAATTCCATCTGCCCTTGATTGAAGATGCCGCGCAGGCAATTGGCGCGCGATGGGGTGAACGCAGGGCGGGATCGATGGGGGTCTGCGCAGCATTCAGTTTCTATCCTACAAAAAATCTTAGCGCCTACGGTGATGCCGGGCTGGTCACTAGCACCGACCTGGCGATGGCTGAGCACATGCGTCGACTGCGCAATCACGGCAGCTCACGCCGCTATGTTCACGAAGAGTTGGGATGGAACAGCCGCCTCGACGCCATGCAGGCGGCAATTCTGCGCGTGAAATTGAAATACGTGGAAGGATGGAACGCAGCCCGCCGCCAGCGCGCCGCGCAATACGACCAGCTCTTTGCCGCGGCTGGCTTGACCTCAGCAGGTGAGCCGACTGAGAACTCCGCGCCCATTCAACTGCCGCGGACTGCGACGACTGCGTATCATGTTTTCCACCAGTACGTCGTCCGCGCCTATCGCCGCGAAGAACTTCGCGAATTCCTCACCGCGCGCAAGATCGGAAGCGAAATCTACTACCCCATCCCGCTGCACCTGCAGCCTTGCTTCGCATATCTCGGGTATCGCGAAGGCGACTTCCCGGAAGCCGAACGCGCCGCGAGAGAAGTGCTGGCGCTTCCCATGTTCCCCGAACTCACAGAAGAGGAACAGCGGCGGGTGGTCGAGAGCATCGCGGACTTCTACTGCTAGCAGGCGTTCGGACTAATTACAACCTTCGGCCTGTTTAAGAGACAGCATCGCAACTTTCTGCCGCGACACGCATCAGATCGGGCGTGGAGGCGATGCAGCAATGAGAAAAATTCCGCGAGTACACCTGGGACTATCATTCGCGCTCTTGGTTGCGTGGTCTGCCGTCACCGCAGGGTCGAATGCGCAAACGTCCGTCGCGCCGGCGACTCGCAAACCTGTGGTGATCGAGTTGTTTACGTCTGAGGGCTGCTCCTCCTGTCCGCCAGCGGATGTTTTACTGCAAGAACTCGAAGCCCAACAGCCGATAGCCGGTGCACAGATCATTGCGATCGAAGAGCACGTAGACTACTGGAACCACGATGGCTGGATCGATCCATATTCCTCCGCGGAATGGACAAACCGGCAGGAAACGTATGCCTCGCTGCTCAAGCAAGACGCTTACACCCCCGAAATTGTGGTGGACGGGCGCAGCCAATTCGTGGGCAGCAATGCGCGGCAGGCTGAAGCGGAGATCGAGAAGGCGTCGAACACAATAAAAACCGAGGTCTCCATTTCCACGGCGCAGCCAGATGGGCAGGGCTCGCAGCGCTTCAACGTGATAGTAGGAAAACTGGCAGGAAGCAAGACCGACGACAGCGCAGAAGTCTGGATTGCGGTAACTGAGGATGGCCTGCATTCGTCAGTAAGTTTGGGTGAGAACGCCGGGCACGTATTGCATCACACGGCCACGCTGCGTTCGTTGCATAAGATCGGCGTGGCCGACGCGAGAGCAGCGCAAGCATCTTTCACGGGAGCACCGGTGGTGAACCTTAACTCCCACTGGGATCTCAACAACGTGCACGTCACGGTTTTCGTCCAGGAGAAAAAGAGCCGTGAAATTCTGGGCGCAGCGTCAACGAAGATCAAAGGCTAACCAGGAAAGTCGATCTAGCGCAGCCGATACTTCTTACTCGACTTCGGCGCTTCCTTCTGCTCACCCGGGGCCAGCACCCTGCGGACCATCGGTGTATTCATTTTGTATTTGCGTTCGCTCACGTTGCCGCTATCGTCTTTCACGTGCAAGATGAATACTGGCAGGGCGCCTTCTTTATCGAAATTTTCACTCGTCACCGTGACTGGCAGTACTCCGTTCAAACCGTGTTCCCGGTAGGCGGTTTCGTAGCGGTGCTTTCTGATATTCCAGGTGAAGACGCGGACCTGATCGTAATCGTAAGGCAGGCCGTCGTGCGGTTCCGTGATCGCGCAGAGATACTCTGAGACTTTCTTGTCTGAACCTTCTTTGGCAGGATCCTGAACCTGATTTAACACGAAGAACGCGATGAAGCGCTGGCCTTCGGCATATTGCGCGATGTCGAGCGGAACGTCCAGATCCACCATCCGCGCCAGCACCCATCCCACACGATTCTCGGCGTCGCGCACCAGCCACCAATCTTCCAGAGCGGGTCCGGTCGAGGGCTTTCCGCCGGAAGCTCTGCCGGACTTCGCAACCGTGGTCGTCGGTCCCGGTTGCTTCTCAGCCGTGGCGCGCTTCAAGATGGAAACCTTTGCTCCCGCCGAAAGTTGATACAGGTGCTCGGTGTCGCGGCCGGGCGTGAGGTGCAGGTTCGAGTCATTTCGCAGCGCAGCCGAGGCTTGCACTGGATCGTTTAAATTTTCTTGCGTGAGCTTCTGCAGGCCGTCGTAGGTTTGCTGGTCGACCAGGTAGCGTTGCTCGATCCAGCCCTCTATGCCGGCTGCGGTGCGCACGCGGGAAAAACGCTTCTCCCGGTCCAGCACCTCGACTCGCTCGCCATTCTTCACTGTGCCCACGCGGCTGTACATGGTGGAGACCTGATCGCGCAGCCCCGCCTGCGCGGCCGAGACATAATTGACTTCCAGCACATGGTGGCCCCTGCGATTACAGCCAGAGATTCCTAGTAGCATGAAGCTTGCCAGCGCGAGAGCAATGGCTAGCCGATGGGAACGCGATGCCTGGGACATTTTCACAATCGTTGCGAGGTTCGTAAGATTACTTTCCACTATAGCGCGTTGCCGCTTGGCTTTCGTAACACGAAAGGTTCATACGGAGTGCCCTCTTGTGACAGAACGGTTAGCCTCCTGACATCGCGAAGCCGCTTCGGTTACCATGAAGGCAGGTATAAATGATTGAGGGGCTATTTTGGTCCGCGTACAAGCAGTCGCCACCGCCAATCCGAGACTCAAATTTATTAGTGCATCAAGCATGATTAAACGAAGAATGAAAAACATATCCAGGAAGCGATTCACTTTGCTGTGGGGGTTGGCCTTGGTGTTTGCGGCTTGCCTGGGTGCGCCGGCGATTGACTCGGTGAATCCGGTATTGCGTCCGCCTAAAGGCGCACAGGTGGCCATCGTGGTTTTCGAGGATCTGCAATGTCCGCAGTGCCGGCGCGTGGCGCCCATTCTTGAGCAGGCTTCGAAAACCTATAAAATCCCGCTCGTGCGCCACGATTTCCCGCTGCCCATGCATAACTGGTCATACGATGCGGCGGTTATGGCACGCTATTTTGACACGAATTCAAAAGCTTTGGGCAACGAGTTCCGCGACTATATTTTCTCGAACCAGATCGAGATTAATCCGCAGAACCTCCGCGGATATGCCGAGAAATTTGCCAGCGAGCACAAGGTGGATTTCCCTTTCGTAGTCGATCCGCAAGGCAAGTACGCTGCCGAAGTAAATGCTGACCGCGATATGGGCAAGGCCATTAAGCTGGAGCACACCCCGACCGTGTACATAGTGAGCAGCCGGCATCCGGAAAGGCCGTACGTGGAAATGAAAGATGCCAGCCAATTGTATGCGCTGATCGACGCGATGATGAAGGAGTAGTTCGTAGTTCAAGCTGCGCGTGGATCTCCCCGACTCGAAGTGAGTGATGTCGAAAGGACTTGCCGCTGCCTGTCAGCGGATAAGGGTGAGCAGTCTGGCGAGAAGCAGCGCGGACAAGCCAAGTGCGGCGATGCTGTTGGCGCGAACCGAGCGATAGCTGGCGGCCCAGGGGAACATCAAGACGTCGAACAGGGGCAGGATTTTTTCCGGCCAAAACAGGCCGGCCACTCCGAATGCGAGACACAACTGGACCGCAAGGCATAATCCAAAAATATTCATGTCTATGATTCCAACGCGAGACGCACTTCTATTGAAGCGCGACTCAGGCATTTGGGGGGAGATTACGAAAGTACCTCGAAGAAGGAGCACGCATCAAGTAAAAATTTGCCAGTGCCAACACAAATTCAGCCGCGACGGCGGGGCGCGCGTTTTTTCTTTGTCCTTGTATTTTTCTCTATCCTGAGTTGCCACGCTGTATGCAGAGCGCCGGTCAGGACGTCCTCGCTCGCCTCTGCCAGACGAATGTGCGTCATTCCCATTCTTCCCCATCCGCCCGGAATGGGCAGGAAGACGTCCGGCAACTCTCGCACGAAATCCGCCTGCTGCTCCAGCGTAAGCTTCAAGTTGCCATAGCCCTGGTGTTGCGAGGCCAGTGTGGCAAAGATTTTTCCCTGGACGCGGAAGTCAGGCGCGCCCATGTGCGAGCTCTCCTCTGCTCCTTCGAAGCTGAGAGCAATCCTGCGAAAATCGTCTGCATTCATGGCAAGGTAATTCTAGTCACCGAACCCGATACCGATGGCGCGGGCGGCGCGCACCAATTCACCTTTCGGGTCGACGGATTTGAGATGGCCGATGGCGTGGGCCACGTCGACCGAAACGATGGAGTCGCCGTGCAGAGCGACCATCATGCCGAAACCACCGGCGGCAATGAGGTCAACTGCAGCTACACCGAAACGGGTGGCAAGAATACGGTCGAAGGGTGAGGGCGTGCCCCCGCGCTGAATGTGCCCGAGCACGCTGATGCGCACTTCTTTTTTGGAGCCGTGCGCAATGGCGTTGCCAATCAGGTTGCCGATGGAACTGGCGCGGCGGTTTTCTTTCATCTCCGGGGGAAGCTTTACGCCCTCGGCCACGACCACGATGGTGAAGTGCTTGCCGACTTTTTCGCGCTCCCCAATGTAGCGGCAGACGTGCTCGATGGTGAAGGGGATTTCGGGAATGAGAATGACGTGGGCGCCCCCGGCGATGCCGGCTTCAAGCGCGATCCAGCCGCAGTCGCGGCCCATCACCTCCACCACCATCACGCGATGATGCGACGCGGCGGTGGTATGAATCTTGTCGATGGCGTCAGTGACCGTGTGCAGTGCGGTATCGAAGCCGAACGTTACCTGGGTGGCCGAGAGATCGTTGTCAATGGTCTTGGGCACGCCGACGATCTTCATTCCCTTCTGAAAAAGTTCATAGCCAATTCTCTGCGATCCGTCGCCGCCGATGGTGATGATGGCGTCAATGCCCAGCTTGGCCGCGTTGGCAACGATCTGGCTGGAAATGTCGCGGGAAACTTCCTTGCCATTCTCGACGGTCTTGTAATGAAAGGGATCCCCACGATTGGTGGTGCCGAGAATGGTGCCGCCGCGCGGCAGAATTCCGGAGACTTCCTTCAGCGTGAGCTCGAAAGCTTTCTCAGGCCAGATGAGGCCGTCGAAGCCGTCGGGAATGCCGATCACTTTCCATCCGTACTTGATGATGGCCGCTTTGGTGGCGGCGCGAATGACTGCGTTCAGGCCCGGGGCGTCCCCGCCTCCGGTGCCGATGCCGATGCAGCGAATGTCTGCCATAGAGAAGATCGTCGTTAGTCGTTAGTCGTTCGTCGTTAGTCTTCGGGCTTTGGGCTTTGGCGAAAGGCTATGCGCGACAATCCGACGACCCTTACGATAATACTGGGACCGCGGAAGAGCGCAACTTACCACTGGTCGTGGACGGTCAGCGGTAAACTTGGCTGCACTCATCACCGATGCGGATTTACCAGGGTTTGTCGGACTGAGTGTCGGCTAAGCCAAGTTCGGCTCTCACTGCAGCGCTGGTGCAGGGGCTGATCCAGACAGCGGCATCTTCCGCCTAGGCATTAATTAATGCGTTCAGGGTTGACTTCCAATACAAGCTAGCTTAAGCTAGCCTGAATGAAGATTGGAAGCTCTACATCGCGCGAAGTTGGCGCTTTTGAGGCCAAGAATACGCTTGGGTCCCTGCTTGACCGCGTGGAGCGCGGCGAGGAGATTGTGATCACGCGGCATGGCAGGCCTGTGGCGCGGCTTGTTCCCAACATTGAACATGTCGATCAGGATCGGGTGCGGGCGGCGTTCGAGCGACTGCGCGAAGAGGCTCGGAAGTTGGCGAGAGAAAACCCCGGAAGGCCTGCCTTCGATTGGAAAGAGATCAAGAAGCTGCGCGATGAGGGGCGACCGTGATCTCGACTGCGGCAAACTGTGAGCGGCGGCTATGAGCCTGGTGCTGGATAGTTCAGCCGCGCTCGCTTGGGTCTATGCCGATGAAACGACCGACTCTGTTCTGCTCTTGTTCGACAAACTGAGAGTCAATGGAGCCTGGGTGCCAGGGCTATGGCGGTGGGAAATTGCGAACGTATTGCAATTGAATGTCAGGCGCGGACGCCACAATTTAGATTTTCGCGATCACGCGCTGTCAAGTCTGGCGGTACTTCCAATAAAGGTGGATCCTGAGGCCGACCGTCAGGCTTGGGGTGCCGCTGTTCGTCTGGCCGAGCGCCACCGGTTAACGGTTTACGACGGCACCTATCTGGAGTTGGCGTTGCGACGCGGTTTACCGCTGGCCACCCTCGATGAGGACTTGCGTAGCGCTGCGGCGGCGGAAAATATTCAGCTGCTCGGGGTGTAGCGCCGGAGAGGAAAGTCCAAGGCCCCACTTCTCGGAAAGATCGCAAGAAGTGGGGAACCCGGCTTAATAGCTCCTGTCCTACTGCACAGTCACGGTCACAGAATTCGAGGTGATCACGCTGGTGCCGCTGGTATATTGCGCGAACACAGTCGTGATACCTGTCGCAGTTGACTGCACGCACATAGGGTTGACCTGATTTTCAACTGTAAGAATACCGGGAGTACCGGTCTGCCAAGTCACGCTGGCGGTGACATCGATCTGCTGCCCCCCTGCTGTCGCAGTAGCGGTCAAGCAATCGTTCCCGGCTGCGGTTGTGTTCACGGGGAGGCTAAAGGAAGTAATTCCATTCGGGCCAAGAACAATGCTGGTAACGTTCGCCAAGGTCACGGTTGCCGTGGTCGTCGCGCTTGCGGTGCCGGAGGCTGCGGTTATGGTGCTCGTTCCCGCTGCCACAGCGGTCAGCAGGCCAGCCGTACTGAGGGTCGCCACGGTGGGGTCGGACGTCGACCAGCACACAGTCGTACCAGAGCAACTGGTACCGGCTGTGAGAGTAATAGAGTTTCCATTACTGTCAGTTCCTGCTGCCGTCAATTGCAAGGGTGACCCGCCGACGCTGACGGTGGGATTGGGTGGATCGATCACGATACTGGAAACCGTTGGGTTCACGAAAAATCCCTTGCAGCTTACGGCCACAGCCAACGTTGCGAGCGCGGCGAGGGCGCCGGCCAAGCGGAGTTTTTGTTTCGGGGATGACATAGTTATCTGGGACTCCTTGGGCGCGCCTTCTGGGCTAAATTCTTTGGGCCTCTTAGCTTGAAACATTTCGCCTCGAGACATCGCTCTTGCCGCTGCAGGCAAGACGTAGCAAGCTACGTCTCTACGATACGGTCTCTACACAATACAGTACGGTCTTTGTACAGCGACCGTTGTAAAAATTGTAGCAGAAGAAAATTATGGACGGGCGCGGATCTGCACTTCCGTGCCTGCACGGAACCAGCGCGGCTAACGCTGATTCTATGCATGAGAACGCCGAAGTAGAGATGTCTTGCGGAGAAAACTAGTTGATTCGCAGTCTTTAAATCGTAGGGAGGTTGCGAGCAACGTCTCTGCAGCAAAAGCAGTGACAGATAAAAAATGGCCAGCGCTGAAATCAGCCGCTGGCCATCGATTGTGCTTACCGTCCCTTGTTTATCGTCCCTTGGTTTACCGTCCCATGTTTACCGTCCCTTGCCGCCATGCTTCTCCTCGCGTGGAGCACTTTGATGCTTGGCCGGCGCGGGCTTGGCCTTGGGCGCGCTTTGCGGATGCGACTGGTTCTGCGGACGGGCACTCTCCGTACGCGGCGCACTCTCGGCGTGGGATGGGTTCTCCGTCCTCGTGCTGTTTGACGTGTTATTCCTGCTGGGCGGCATGAACGGGCGATTGGCCGCGTTCGAGCCGGTCGAAGCAGGACGATTGGCCGCAGAAGCCGGAGCGCGCGCTTCTTTGGGAGAGATTGCCGGCGCGTGATATTCCGCTCCAGCTTTCGCGGCTACTACACCGTGCCCACTGAACTCGCCAGGACGTGCCGTGGCGGCCACCGCAGGCGCGCCGTGATTCGCTGAGGCAAACATGGCGCGGTTCTGGCTGGCGGCGTGTTCATGCTGAGTCTGCGACGAAAGAGCAGCCTGATGAGGTTCACGCGCAGCAGATTCTTCTGCCGCGGTTGGACGGGCAGCAACCCCGCCTTCCCCGCCGTTAAAGGCAACGTGGGATTCGTTGTTCACCACCACCGTGCGGTTGACGTAGACGTTGGTGACGTGAACGGTGTCGACATGCATCACCGCGGTGTTGTAGAAGAAAGCTCCACCGCGCCATTCGCCGCCCACAAAGCCGACGCCGCCGTAGCCGAAGCCGTAGTTAATTCCACCGTAGAATCCGATGTGCGGACCCCAGTAGCCTGCATGCCACGCATAGAAGCCGCCGCCCCATCCCCAATAGCCAGGCGTCCACAGCATGCCGATGGGAGCCACCACCCAGGTGCCCGGCACCCAGTAGTAGCCTCCATCATCGTTCCAGGCCCAGTAGCCGGGCGTCCACAAATAGCCGGGGCCGGGACAAATGGGCTGGGCGTAAATTGGCAACGCGGGCGGACCAATGCGAACCGAAATGCCCACGCCGATCTGCGCGGAAGATGGAGTAGAAAGAACCGCTGGAATAACCAGCAGCAAAAGTCCGAAGGCTAAGAAACGAACTGCACGGTGAATTCTCATCGTGTTTTCCTTAATGCCCGGTGCGCTTGCCTGAAACCTTGCAGCACAGGCGGGCGAAA
>Ga0307478_10001368_pt1 | contig 21211 bp, 15 predicted proteins | sample atmos_gasesECM4C_2_FD_203713 | JGI IMG/M metagenome (GOLD analysis project Ga0307478, IMG submission 203713) | Hardwood forest soil microbial communities from Morgan-Monroe State Forest, Indiana, United States - atmos_gasesECM4C_05 | ecosystem: Environmental > Terrestrial > Soil > Temperate... | reverse complement strand
GAGTTTCTCTTTATCTCTATCTCCGCCACGGTCGTCACCCTGACTGTCATCCGGAGTCGTCCACACAGCGCCAACTTCAACTTTCGTCGCGGCCGTGCGCGTGCCAGCCATCTTCGACGGCGCACGCTGTTCTTTCTCGACGAACGCTTTGATCACTTTCGCGGCCGTGCGCGCCGCAAGGTATCCATGCTCGCCTTCTTCGAGCAGCGTGCAAACCACGATCTCCGGATTCCGCCGCGGCTCAACCCCTACGAACCATCCATTGTCCTTGAAGTTCGCCTTGCCCACCGCGCCCAGCTTCGCTTTCAGCGCGTTGCTGATGGTCTGCGCACTCCCGGTCTTGCCGGCAAAGTCGATATTCTGCAGGTGCGATAACGCCGCCGTACCTCCGGGATTCACCACGTCTGCCATACCGTCCGTGATGGTCTCCCAGTTCTTCGGATCAATCGGCACCGTGGTTTCGTCCGGCACGCTGCCCGCCTGAACAATGCCCGGCGGCAGATCGGCGGGATTGGCCACATGCGGACGCACCAACCGTCCTCCGCTGGCAATGGCACCAATGGCTCGCGCCATCTGAATCGGCGTAGCTGCGACCGCACCCTGACCGATGCCCACCGAAATGGTTTCGCCCGCGTACCATTTCTGTTTGAAGTTGCGGATCTTCCACTCCTCCGATGGCATTACCCCGCTTACTTCCTGCGGCAAATCGATTCCGGTCTTCTGTCCCAAGCCAAACGCGGTTGCGTACTTGGCGATCTTCTGGATGCCGAGCTTCTCCGCAAGCGTATAGAAGAACACATCGCAGGACTGATAAATCGCTTTGGTCAAGTCGGTAATTCCGTGCGTGCGGTGTTCAGCCACGACCCAGCACTTAAAATAGCGGCCGTAGAACTCAGCGCCGCCGGTGCAATTCACCTTCATGTCCTGCGCAATACCTTCCTGCAAGCCGGCGGTTGCCATGATGATCTTGAAAGTTGAGCCGGGCGCCAGTTGCGCCTGAATCGCCTTGTTCAACAATGGATGGTCGTCATCGGTTACGAGCTTGCTCCACTCGTCGCGCGAGATTCGCACCGAAAAATCATTAGGATTGAACGTGGGGCGGCTCACCATCGCGAGAATTTCTCCCGTCCGCGGGTCCATTGCCACGATTGCGCCATTCCGGCCTTCAAGAGCTTCTTCGGCAGCGATCTGCAAATCGATGTCTACCGTGAGCTTGAGTTGCTTTCCTGGAACCGCCGCCGTTTCGCCGAGCAGCCCCACTTCGCGCCCATGGCTGTTTACCACGGCACGGCGCGCACCGTTCGTGCCCATCAAAGCGTTGTTGTATTGCCGCTCGACCCCTGAGACTCCCACCACATCGCCAGGGTTGTAGAGTTCGAACTGCGGCTGGTTCAACATGTCTTCCGTGACTTCGCCCACGTAGCCGATCAGGTGCGCCATGAATCCGTTGCGCGGATACAGGCGCCGGTGCGCAACAATCGTATCTAATTCCGGCAATTCGTTTCGATGCGCGTCGATAAACGCCAACTCATCGGGCGTGATGTCTTCTTTAAGAAAAATCGGCTGATACTGTGGCATGGAGGCGAAGTGGCGGATACGTGTGCGCACTTCGGCAGGATCCAGATGCAGCCCTTGCGCAATCAAATCTGCATCTGCGTTGAGATCGCGAGTGGAGTCACGCAGGAGAAGTGCCGAGAACGACGGATAATTGTCGACGATGATGCGGCCTTCGCGGTCCAGAATCTTGCCTCGGGGCGCAAGAATCGGCACGTTGCGAATGCGGTTTTTCTCGGCCGCCGAAGCGTAGTAGCCGCTTTGCATCACCTGCAGCCGCCACAATCCGTAGGCCAGCACCAGAAAAATCGCGAGGATCGCGTATTGCGCCGCCGTCAGCCGGATTTCCGATACTTTGTCGTCACGTCCGAACATAGATCAGTCGTTGGTCGCTCGTCGTTGGTCGTTCGCTTGCCGGATAGTCTTAATTGTAATCCGAGAGAAAGTGAACGCTGCGGCACTACGTACTCCAGAGGTAACGGAAGTGCTGACGTTCTGCAATCTGCGGAGGCTAACGACTGACGACTAACGACCAACGACGACTTTCACGTTCTCTGTTTGAACTTGTCTAGCAAGAAGTACAGCCCCACTCCCAGAAATCCGTTGGCCAGCCCAGCCACGATTCCACGAACCCAACTCCAATCCAGCGTAAGGCTGACCATGCCTCGCGCCACCGTGAAATAGACCGCAGCGTGAATCAGATAAAACGCCAGCGTCACGAGGAGCCGCGCCCCAGCGTTTTCGACATCTAACTTCGCGCCCAACGACGAAGCCAGATAGCCCACGACGGTTTTCGCAATGCCGTAGATTCCAATGGGATACGCGCCCAGCATGTCCTGCACCAAGCCAATAGCAGCACCTGTAAACAGCCCTGAAATCGGGTTGCGGCGCGCCATGGCGAAGAAAATCGTCACCAACAAGGGCAAGTCGAAGATGGAAAAAAAAGGAAACCGCCGCGGCACGAACGCCTGCAAGAAGAGCGCCAGCAACGGCACGCCCACCGTCACCGGAATGCTGAACCGGTAAACCTCAATTTGCTCCCCGGAGGTATAAGTGATGGGCACGCTAGTGGGGATTATCGTCCGCTGCAGGTGGTTGTGAAAGAGGTTGGGTTACGGGCTTAGACTGTGGCGCCGACGACTTTCCCGTAGAAGCCACAGAACTCGACGTGGTGCCTAAAGGCTCCGTATCAGAACTTGACGCACCCGGTGGAGTATTTGGCTGGACCGCAATCCTTGAGTTTCCGCTCGCGGCCGAATCGCTGGGTGTCTTTGCCAAGACCTTCTTAGAAGTCTCTCCAGCGGCCACCGGCGCGGCGCCGGTTAACTTATGCGTCGCATCGGCGGCTCCCGTATTGCTTGCCGCCGGAGTAGCCGGCGATAACTTTGCCGCAGATCCAGTCGCATTCTCCGTCTGCGGTTTGCGCACAGCATCGGTCTGCGGCTTAGCTCCACCGTTCGATCCCTGCACAGCCGTACTAGCCCCGCCGTTTCCCGGCTTGACCGTTCCCGCGTCCGCAGGTTTGTCCGGCACCGAAGGCAGACGTTGTGCGAGAATGTCGGCGGCTCGCACCTTGACAGGATTTTCCACAACCGCCTGCCGCTCCCGCTTTTGCGTAACCACCAGAACTTCTTCCAGCCGGCTTAGATCTGCCGACGGCTTCACCTGAATATTCAGAAACAGTTCTCTGCCGGGGCTCACGTTGCTTACCGTGCCCACCGGAAGGCCTTTGGGAAATATCTGGTCTCCGCCGCTGCTCAGCACAGTTTCACCCGGGGCGACCTGCTCGTCGCTCATCACCCGCTCGAGAACGACTTCCCCGTTCGCCGTTCCGTGCAGCACGCCTTGCAAACGAGATTTCTCCAGCATCGCTCCCACGCCGCTGCTCTGGTCGTTGATCATTAGCACCAGCGAAGTTGACGGATACACGCGCAGCACTTTCCCCACGATGCCGCCGGCGGTAATCACCGCCATGTCCGCCGCAATGTCGTCATTCGAACCTTTGTCGATGTAAATGGACCGGGAAAGATCGCTACCACTCGAGCCAATCACCTGCGCTGCGACGGTCTTGGCAATGTACTGCTCCTTAAATGCCAGCAACTGCTGCAGCCGATGTGCCTGCGCGGCATCTTCGCTCAGCCGCACCTGTTCTAAATGCATCTGCTCGATTTGTGCTTTGAGCTCGCGGTTCTCCGCCCTCACGCCGCGCAGAAAAAAATAGTTGTGCCAGAGATTGCGGCTGCCGTTGTGCGCCCAGACCAGCCCACGCTCGAAAGGAGTGATCGTACCCACCGCCCAGATACGGATCAGGCGTGTGTTCTCCGCGTCACCGGACCGCTTCACCTGCACCGCCAAACCCAGAATCTGGAGAAACAACACTCCCACCAGAATGGTCAGATTGCGGTAACGGCCAAGAACAGATTCCATAACATCAGTTTCCAGTCCCGCGCGCCGAGTACCGAGAGAAATCGCTGATGGGCCGTCGGCGGGCCGCGCCTCCGGGCTCGGGACTCGCAACTCGGGACTTGGTTCTACTCAATGGATATCTTGCGCAGCAGCTTGAAGTCGCTGAGCATCTTGCCCGTGCCCAGCACCACGCTGCACAGCGGATCGTCGGCGATCGAAACCGGCAGCCCGGTTTCTTCGCGGATGCGCTTATCCAAATTCTTCAGCAGCGCTCCGCCGCCGGTCAACACGATGCCGCGGTCGCTGATGTCCGCCGAAAGCTCGGGCGGTGTGCGCTCCAGGGCCACGCGGATCGCATTCATGATCGTCGAAACACACTCACTCAACGATTCTCGCACCTCGCCATCGTCCACCGTGATGGTCTTCGGGACGCCTTCAATCAGGTTACGCCCTTTGATCTCCATCGTCATCGGCTTGTCGAGCTGATGCGCGGACCCAATCTCCATTTTAATCTGCTCCGCCGTGCGCTCGCCGATCAGCAGGTTATATTTGCGCTTCAGATAATTCATGATGGCTTCGTCCATCTGATTTCCCGCCATCCGTACCGAACGCGAGTAGACGATGCCGCTTAGCGAAATCACCGCAATGTCCGTCGTGCCGCCGCCGATATCGACCACCATGTTGCCGCTCGGCTCCGTAATCGGCAGCCCGGCTCCAATCGCCGCCACCATCGCCTGCTCCACCAGATGCACTTCGCTCGCCTTGGCGCGATAGGCGGAATCCATGACCGCGCGTTTTTCAACCTGCGTAATCTCCGAGGGCACACCGATCACGATCCGCGGATGCACCAGCATCTTCCGGTTGTGCGCCTTCTGGATGAAGTAGTTCAACATCTTCTCGGTGACCTTGAAGTCGGCGATCACGCCGTCCTTCATGGGCTTGATGGCGACGATGTTGCCCGGCGTTCGCCCCAGCATTTCTTTCGCTTCTTTGCCGACGGCTTCCACTTCGCCGGTGTTCTTGTTGATGGCGACGATCGAGGGCTCATTGACCACAATGCCCTTGCCGCGCGCATACACCAGCGTGTTGGCCGTTCCCAGGTCGATTGCCAGGTCGCTCGAGAACAGGCTGAACAGTGACCTGAGGTTGTGTGAACGTGAAGAATGAAATCCGTTGCTTGACATGACGAAATTCTCTCTATCTACCTGCGGATCAATTTGTTAAACCCGCCCTATTTTCACGCCGAAATCTGACTACTCTGTCCGGCGCGGCTTGCTCTCATTGACCCCAGCTATCCCTATTCTATGAGTTGCTCGCAGCCTTGCCAGGACCGAAGGTTCCTTGTACTCGTGACGACGCTTACTCCGGACAAATACGCACAGCCAAAATCTCAAATTCTGCTAGCACACGCCCAACTACTGGATCACGACCTTCTTCTGCTGCGTGTTCACGCCGCCCTCTGCCGTCTGCGCCGTCACCGTGATCACCGATTCCCCGGTCATCAGCGGCGGTGTGAAGTAATGGAACGTGCCGTCGCTCCCGATCATCGGGACCTCCCGCCCATTCACCATCACCCGTGCTCCTACCTGCGTTTTCCCTGTGACTTCAATCACGTGTCCATGCTGAATGAAAGGGTCCAAATCCAGATCGATCGCTGCCGTCTGCTTTCCCTTGGGAATAATGGTAAAGCGGTTCTTCTCGCTCTCCATCGATTCCTTCCCTGACACTTCATACGACTGTACCACCCAGTAGTAGGCTCCTTCGCCGAGACTGGTAACAGTTACATCGGCAGTTGTCACTCTTTTGTCCACCAGGGTGGAAGAAAAGTATGGATTCCTCGAAATCCGTAGCCTGTAAGCCACCGCGTTCGCCATCGGAGTCCAGGAAAACTCCACATCCTTGGTCGGCTCTCCCGAGGTAAAGATCGGCGCCATGTTCGCCGGAGAAATCGGCGTCGGCGGACCGGTTCCCCTAGCTTTCTCCATGTGCGGTTCCTGGGACTTGAAACTGACTTTCTCCCAGTTGGCCAACTCCACGGTCTCGCCGTTGCGCGTCACTTCGCCCGCGCCCTTCTTCATCAAAATCTCGTGCTGATCGGTCTTGGGATCGTTGTGAACCTGCGCCGCCGATTCCGGAGACAGCGATGCCGTCGCCCCCGCCACGATCACCTGCGATTTCGACCCTTGTGAGTACGTTGCCGTCGAAAGGTCCACCGTTCCAGTGCTCACAGCCACGGCCACGTTCGTCTGCTGCTGATCGTTCGCCGAGTTTTCTTCAATCACAATCAGCGAATCCTGTTTCACGGTGTAACTGGTGCCGTCGTTGAACACCACCTTCGCCATGCCTTCCGAACCGGTCTGCACCACGTCGCCCTTTTCCAAAGGGACGTTGTAGTCGGCCGCCATCCAGCTATCGCCGCTGCCCTTCTTTACGCGCACCGTGCCATCGAGCGCGGTAAAGTGCGCCTGCTGCGCAATAGACTTGCCGCCACTCGCCGGCGGCGCCATCCCCGCCACGCGCTCCAAAACTTTGTTGGCCACGCCATCGGCCGCCTTGATGCTGCTCTGCGTGAATTGCGGAAAAGCCAGTCGCATCCCGCCCAAAAACAGCGCGACCCCGGCCAGAATCAGCAGCGCAACACTGCGATACGTGATCGTGGTCCAAGCAATCTGGATGCTCGGTTTGCGAGTCTCTAAAGACACGGGTCCCAACAAAACCTTATTCAAGCCTTCTGAATATGCGGTAATTTCAACGTTACCACAAGCCTATCGGCACCAAATATAGGTAATCAACAGGGAACGTTACCTTCGTTTCAAGGGATTTGGGTTTTGCTCATATTGATACCCGACGAGAATCAGGAAACTATTTCTTCGCCGAGCTGGGAATGATCGCTGACCTTCGGAACCGCCAGCGCTGAGCGAAGCCGAAGGGACGGGCGCCCCAAATTTCCGCTCCCAGGCGACGAAGTTTGGACTGGAAGGATGCAGCAACCCGCCGGAAAAGCAGATCTCAGGTGGATGGATCCGCAGAATTCCGCCCTAGCAAAGAGTGGTTAGCATTTCCCGTTATTATCCTTCCGCTAGACAATAATCCTACTTTCAATATGTTGACGGACTTATTAGCATTTGTCATACTTATGTGTATGAGTATGACCGAGAAAACCGAAACCGTATGGTTCACGACGAAGGGGCAGGTCGTCATCCCGCTTCGCCTGCGCAAACAATTCGACATTGAAGACGGGACAAAGGCCGTGGTCCAAGCCACACCGGACGGAATCCTTCTCAAACCCATGACCGCGGCGCTTATTAGACGCGGGCGCGGCATCCTAAAGCGCGCGCCGGGAGGCAAGCCGCTGACTGAGGATTGGGCCGAGCACAAGAAGCAGGAGCGGGCCCTTGAGGGGCGCCATGTCGGCTAAGGTGCTCGACAGCTTCGCACTGATCGCCTACTTTCGCGACGAATCGGGCGCAGAGACGATGGAAGACATGCTCGTCTCCGCCGGTAAGAAGGACAGCCCTCTCCTCATGACCGATGTGAACTACGCCGAGGTGAAGTACTCCATTGTGAAGAAAGACGGCGCGGAGGCTTGGGCGGAAGCCGCGAAGGTCCTTCAGGGCCTGCCGATTGATTTTCATTCCACGACCCGGGCACTGGCCGACACCGCCGCCGATTTCAAGGCGCGGTTCAAATTGAGCCTGGCGGACGCCTTTGCCGCCGCGCTGGCAAAAGAAAGAAAGACCGAACTCGTCACCGGCGACCCGGAATTCAGGCCGCTCGAAAGGGAAGTCAAAATTCACTGGCTGAAATGATCGCAGCCTAGGAAGGCTAGCCGCCACCCTCGGCCATCATCTTGCTCATCGCCCTCGCCAAACCCCTCTTCCACATCCACTTCAACAACCGCAACGGCCATTGTTACAAAAACCGAACGCCCTCAAACTTAATTCGACCTGCAATCCCCTGATGTGCTAATAACTCTTAGCCGCTTCTTCCAATCAGCAGTGGCCTGCTCGGGGCCATGTCTCCCGGGAGTATCCCATGAAGTCGCGCAACTTCCGCTTTGCCCTCGTAATCACCATCACTCTCCTTGGCTTCGTCGATCACTCCACCGCGCAGGATTTCAAAAAGCAAGTGATCTACCAGATTGTCACCGACCGTTTTTACGACGGCGACACCACCAATGACAATCCTGCGGAGAGCCCAGGCCTGTTCGATTCCACGCACACGAACTGGTTTGCCTATTGGGGCGGCGACCTCGCCGGCATCCAGCAGCAGATGTCCTATCTCAAGGGCATGGGGGTGACCGCGATCTGGATCTCGCCAACCGTGAACAACGAGAACCTGAACCTGAACAGCGGCACGCCGATTTCAGCCCCGTATCACGGATACGACGGGCGCGACTTCATGCAGGTCGAGGAGCACTCTGGCGACAACAGCAATTCATGGACGGCATTCAGTAACCTGACGGCGGCGGCGCACGCGAACGGCATCAAGGTCATCGTCGACTGGGCCGAGAACGACACCAATTACAACCAGGGCGGCGAGTTTGGTTCGCTCTACAACAACGGCGTCTTCATGGCCAACGACGCCAACGATCCCAACGGGTATTTCCATCACAACCCAGCGATCGGCGACTTCAACGACCGCTATCAACTTCAGTACTACACGCTGGAAAATCTCGAGGACCTGAATCAGGAGAATCCCACCATCGACAGCTATCTGAAGACCGCGATCCATCAGTTCCAGTCGCACGGCGCCGATGGATTTCGACTCGATGCCATCAAGCACGTGACGTGGGGATGGGAATATTCGTTGGCCAACTCGGTCTACAACCAGGCTGCGAGCTTTCTTTATGGCGAGTGGTACAACAACGACGAGTACGATCCGATGTATCACGATGCCTATAAATTCGCCAACAAGAGCGGCATCAGCGAACTGGATTTCGGAATCAACAGCGCCGTGCGCGACGTCTTTGCCAGCAACAATAATTTCTCGGAGCTCGACGGCATGATCTCGACCGAGAACTCGAATTTTGCCTGGAACAACGACCTGGTCACTTTCTTCGACAGCCACGACGAAGCCCGCCTGCTGACTTTGAATAACAACAACAACCGGCTGCAGGAGGCCATGGCATTTTTGCTTACTTGCCGTGGCATTCCTGTGATTTTGTATGGCGACGAGCAGTATCTGCACAACGATACCAGCGGCGGCAATGATCCCTACAATCGCGTGTGGATGAGTTCCTTCAACACCAGCACCACTGCCTATCAGCTCATCAACAAGCTGGCTACTTTGCGCCAGAGCAGTAACGACGCCCTCGCCTACGGTGGCTCTCAGCAGCGCTGGATTAATAACGATGTTTACATCTTCGAGCGCCAGTTTTTCAACGACGTGGTTCTTATAGCCATCAACAAAAACGATACGACGGCATATCCCATTTCAGGGCTGCTTACCGCACTGCCGGTTGGCACTTACAGCGACTACCTCGGCGGACTGCTGGGAGGATCGAGCCTGACGGTGACTGCAGGCAGCGGAGGAAACAATCCGGCAAACAACTTTACGTTGCCCGCACATACAGTCGCGGTATGGCAGTCCGTGGGCACGCCCGCCGGGCCCGAGGTTGGCTCCATCGGCCCAACGGTCGGCCAGCCCGGAATGAAAGTGACCATCGCAGGCAAAGGCTTTGGCACAACGACCGGTCAGGTTTTGTTTGGCACGACCGCGGCTTCGATTCAAGCGTGGTCGGATTCCTCTGTGATCTTTACCGTTCCTAACGTGAGCAATGGAATCTACCTGGCGCAGCTGAAAAATAGTTCAGGAACCGCCGCCAACACGATTCAATTCACCGTGCTGGCGGCCAAGCTGATTCCCGTCACGTTTACCGTGAACAATGCCACTCCGACGAACACCGGGGATTACATTTTCTTAACCGGAAGCACCGTCGAACTAGGAAGTTGGGGCACCACTTTTGATACGGCCGTCGGCCCGATGCTTGCTCCGAATTATCCGAATTGGTTTCTGAATGCCTCGCTGCCCGCTGGAGCAACCGTGCAATTTAAATTCATCAAGATCGCCGCGAACGGCACCGTGACGTGGGAAAACGGATCGAACCATCAATACACGGTGCCAACCAGCGGGACTTCGTCGGTGAACGTGAACTGGCAGTACTGAGCAATCGAACAACTGGCGTAATAGACTAATTGGCATCTGTGCCGGCACTGAATTGACAGTGCGCCCATCTATCCCTTCCCTCTGGATTTTTCAGTCCATTCCTGTATTCTTGTTTTCCCCATGACCGGCGCCACCACCACACTCTCCGCCCAACGTGACCGCGCCTCATTGTTCGCATCCGGCATGGGCATCATCTGGGCCATCGCCTTCGCCAAATTCATCTTTCACATCTACTTCAATAATCGCTACGGCTACTTTCGCGATGAGTTCGATTACATCGCGTGCGGTGATCACCTAGGCTGGGGATACGTCGACCAGCCGCCGCTCATTCCATTTCTCATCCACATTTGCCGCGCCATCCTCGGAGACTCCCTCCGCAGCATCCGCCTCATTCCCGCGCTGGCATCGTCTCTTCTCGTCGTGCAAACCGCCGTTCTCGCCCGCGAGTTCGGCGGACGCTGTTTCGCCCTGCTCCTGAGCGCAATCACCATTGTCATTGCGCCGCAATATCTTTCCAACGGCAGCCTGCTCGGCACTAACTGCCTCGAACCCAACCTCTGGATGGGCTGCGCCTACTTCGCCATCCTCGCCATAAAACGTGACGATCCTCGCTACTGGCTCTGGTTCGGCATTGTCGCCGGAATTGGCATGCAGGAAAAGTACTCCATCGCACTTTTCGGCTTTGGCATTGTCATAGGACTTTTGCTAACGGCTCAACGACGCGTCTTTCTTAATCGCTGGATCTGGCTCGGCGGACTCGTGGCTTTCCTGATCTTCCTCCCCAACCTGCTTTGGAACATTTACTATCACTGGCCTTTCGTCGAACTGATGCACAACATCCGCGCCGAAGGCCGCGACGTCGTCCTTCCATTCTCGCAATATTTCTTCCAACAAACCGTGCTGGTCGATCCCATCACCGCTCCCATTTGGCTTACTGGACTGTGCGCGCTCCTGTTCTCGGCGCGACTTAAGCCTTATCGTTTTCTCGGCTGGTGCTATCTGGTTTGCTTCTCCGTTTTCTTTATCCTTCACGGAAAGAATTACTACCTCGCGCCCGTGTACCCCATGCTCTTCGCCGCCGGAGCGTTTGTGATTGAAGCGGCCATCGAAGGAAAGCGAGAAGAAGGCGCAAGAAAATCTTCGCGCTGGGGATGGCTGAAACCCGTCATCGTGATCATTCTCCTCGCGAGCGGCGCTCACCTCGCTCCGGTCACCATTCCCATTTTCTCTCCAGAGAATTTCGTCGCTTACTCGCGCACGCTCCCGTTCAAGCTTCCCGTCATGGAGCACGGCCATGAACGATCGCCTCTGCCGCAGTGGTATTCCGATCAATTCGGCTGGCAGGAAATTGTCGACGAAACCGCCGTCGCATGGAATCGAATTCCAGAAACAGATCGCGCCGACTGCGGCATCTTCGCCCAGGATTACGGCCAGGCCGGCGCTATCGACTTTCTCGGACGCCAGCTCGGTCTTCCCCGCTCCCTCAGCGGCCATCAGACATGGTTTCTCTGGGGCCCGCGTGGATATTCCGGCAATTGCATGATCGTCCTCGATGACAGACGCAGCCGCCTCGATGAACTCTGGGGTCGCGTCGAATACGTTGGCGCGTCCGCCGATAATCCTTACGCGCTCGAAAAACGAATTGACGTCTTCATCTGCCGCGGCGCGAAGTTCGGAACGTTCGCGCAACTTTGGCCAGAATTAAAACGCTGGCGCTGACGCACCGTTTTGAACAGAACATTTGATCCGCGTCTTGTTGAAAACATGCGATTTTTCGCGGGTTTTGCTTGACATCGCAAGACTCGGTCATCAACAATCGAGCCGACCTTCAATGCGGGTTCTGAACATCGTTCTCACGATCGGAGTCAAATCACTCGATCGTTCGGAAACTTACTCACGAGGATTCCATGTTGCTTAACGCGCGCCGTGCGCTGTTTCTCTGTCTGCCCGTTTTTCTTGCTAGCGCTCTTCTCGCCCAGAAAATCACTGTGCCACAACCAACGATCTGGGCCTCCAAGCCAGACGTCGCCGCCTTCGAAAAAATCGAGAACGACCGCCTCGCCGCCGTACAACGGTCGATCGATACGCTGCTCGCCGTTAAAGGCAAACGCACGATTGAAAATACTCTGGTTCCCTACGACGAGGCTGTCCATCAAAACAATTCGGCGGCGTACTTCGCGGGACTCATGGAGCAGGTCCATCCTGACGCCACTTTCCGCGATCATGCCACCGCCATGGTCACCAAGGCCAGCGCCGTCCAGACCGCCATCTCACTCAATCACGACGTGTATAACGCGCTCGCCGCGCTCGATCTCTCGAAGACCGACGCTGCCACTCGTTATTACGTGCAGCGCCAGCTTCTCGAGTTTCGCCTCGCCGGCGTCGATAAAGATGAAGCCACGCGCGCCCGCCTCAAGAAATTAAATGATCAGGCTACCGAAGAGAATTCCATGTTCGATCGCAATATTTCCGACGGCCAGAAAGCGATCGAGGCCGATGCCTCCGAACTAGAAGGCATGCCGCAGGATTACATCGACCGCCACAAGCCCGGTGCGGACGGCAAGATCCGCCTCACTACCGATTATCCCGACTCGCTTCCAGTCTTCAAATTCGCCAAGAGCGATGCGCTGCGGCGCCGCATGTCAGAGGCTTTCGACACTCGCGCCTATCCCAAGAACCTCGAAGTTCTCACCAGCCTAATGAAGACTCGCTACGAGATCGCCACGCTTCTCGGCTATTCCTCGTGGGCCGACTATAACGCCGCCGACAAAATGATAGCGAAAAGCCACAACATCGCCGACTTCATCCAGCAGGTAAACGACGCCTCACGCCCGCTCGCCGAAAAAGAATTCGCAATGCTGCTTGACGAAAAAAGAAAGACTGACCCCGGAGCGACAAAAGTCTACGACCACGAATCCGGTTATCTCTCGGAATTAGTTCGCCGCACCAAGTACGACTTTGACTCTCAATCCACCCGTCCGTATTTCCCCTTCAACGAGGTAAAACAGGGCATTCTCGACACCGCCGCCGATCTCTTCCACGTCACTTTTCAGCAGGAACCGGATGTCCCGGCGTGGGATCCCGCCGTCGAAACCTGGATCGTGATCGATGGCGGAAAGGCCATCGGCCGCTTCTATCTCGACATGCATCCCCGCCCTGGCAAGTTCAGCCATGCCGAGATGGCCCAGGTCCTCGACGGTATTCGCGGTAAGCAACTACCCGAAGCGGCCCTCGTTTGCAACTTCCCGGTGCCCACCGCCTCCGATCCCGGCCTCATGGAGTACGGTGATGTGAAAACTTTCTTCCATGAATTCGGCCATCTCATGCACCACATTCTCGGGGGCCAGCAGCAGTGGGCCGGCATCACCGGCATTTCCATGGAATCCGACTTCGGCGAAGCACCGTCGCAAATGCTCGAAGAATGGATCGCCAGCCCACAAGTCCTGGCCAAGTTCGCACGCCACTACAAAACCGGCGAGCCCATTCCCGCAGAGCTCGTCGCCCGCATGAACCGCGCCTCCGCCTTCGGACGCGGCGGCTGGGTCGGATCGCAGGACAGCTATAGCGCCATCTCCTACGACATCTACAAAACCAAGCCCGAGAACGTGAACCTTGATACCGTTACGCTCGATGACACGCTGCGTTACATCCTTATCACCCCGCTGCCCGACGGACACTCGTGGGCTTCGTTCGGACATCTCGGCGGTTATTCCTCCGCTTATTACACGTATCTCTGGGATAAAGTGATCGCCGAAGATTTCTTCCTGCAATTCGATCATCGAAATCTTCTGGCCGGCGACGCGCCTATGAAATATCGCCGTGTAGTCCTCGAACCCGGAGGGTCGATGTCAGCCAATGATTTGGTGAAGAATTTTCTCGGCCGCCCTCAGAATATGGTCGCCTTGCAAAAGTGGATGGGAGAGGAATTCGAAGGAGGGCCAAGCGCGAAAGCGGGAGGCAAGTAATCGCCCTAAACTTGGCTGCCGTTAACGGGTTGTTATTGCTATGCGCCCCGCAGAACTGCGCTATCTACAGGATCAAGGTTCAGTCGCGTATGACCTGTTACTGGTCCGCCTGTTCGACGAACTGTTCCCAGCAGAGTAAGAGCCCGACGAAAAACAGAATAGCGAGAAGCTAGAAGCTAGCAGCCCTTAATAAGTGAACGACTGAATCTCCGTCACCCCTGAGTCCGGACCATCCACGTACCCGCTGCGGTTAGTAGGATTCAATGCAATGTGCGTGAACACAACGTTAGAGGCATTTGAGAAGTTAAATCCGTTCAGCGACTCCACCAGTTTTCCCTTTGGCGTATAAACCTGAATGCTGCTTCCCGTCCCCGTGCTCGACACTGACTGCGCCACAAAAAACAGCTTGTGCACTGGATCGAACTCCACGTCCGAACCGCTTTGAAGCTGACCAGACGCTCCCGGCAGAATCACGGCAAACCCCGTTTTCTTTTTCAAATCGTAAAACTCAACTCTGAAATCGACCTCCGTAGTCGTGCATGCGATCCCATCCTCTGAGTCCACGGCAAGCCCGTTGATCGAACCCTGCCGGAATGGCGGCGGACCCGGGATCCCTTTGAACTCGTTCACTGTTCCTGCGGCCAGGTCAACGAGCGCAAGCACCGGCGGCGGGCCGCCTACGGTTCCATCCGATGACGCCACGACCGCCAGGTTCGTCGTGCTGTCATATGCCACCTGCGGGAATTCGCTGAAGCTGAAGACCGGATCGGTGAGCGTAATCAGAGGCTCAAAAGTGTTCGCCGCCACGTCGGAACCGAACACGAAAGACGAAAAATTATTGCCGTCGTTATGAAATGCGAGCACGGCCGTGGTCGCAGAACCCTGGTTTCGACTTACTCCAATGATAATGTCGTCACTCGCGAGCGGCGGAGTCCACGTGCCCGTGAACTCGTTCATCGACAGTGGATTCAACTCTTCATAAACACGCTTCGTAACGAAAATTCCCGTGACGTGCTCTCGCTCCACCAGGCCCACGCTGGTGCCAACGATGCCCAGCGTCAGAAAGTCGTCCTTGCTCTGGATCTTCGAAACCACGTTCAGAATCTTGCCGCTCTTCTGATCGAAGGTCTCCACCGCGGCCAGCACTTTTCCGCCACCAATGTCCTGAGCCTCGCTCAGCACGCCTTCGGTGCCGTTCTGGTCGATGTCAAAGCCAAAAATCTGGCCGCCAAACTTGCTGTGCACAATCGTGCTTCCCGGACCCACAGGCATGCGCTGTTCCTGCTGCCCAGACGACTGAGCCTCGCCCCGTATGGCAACGCTTAACGAAAACAAGAACATCACCGCAACTGCTCCCACTCGACATGCCCCATGAATATTCCGACGTCCCATGATTTGAGCCCCCTGTGAGATGTCCACCCCCAAACTCCGCGCGCGAAAAGCCTACCGGGGCAGGCCGTCGCTGATGTCAGAAGTTTGTAAAATATCTGCCGCAGTGGTGGAGCGGGCACTCCTGCCCGCTGCCTTTGACTTTGAAGCTGGCTCGATTCCTCTTGCCGGGGAGAGGTGAATTCGTTACCCTAAATGTCGATGGAACTCCATTTCACCCCCGAGCAGGAAGCGCAGCTGGCGCAGATTGCCAGCCAGGAAGGCACCGATGCCGAACGACTGGTGAGGGAAGCCGCCTTGCGTTTGCTTCAAGAAGATGCCCGTTTTCGTGCCGCTGTGCGAGAAGGCATCGCGCAAGCCGACCGCGGCGAGTTCATTGAGCGAGAGGAAATGGACGCGCGGCTGGAGCAGATGTTGCGCTCATAATGCGTATCCGCTAGACCCACGCCGCCGCGGACCTGCAGCACATCAGCGATTACCTCAGAGATCACCATCTGCACTAACAGTTGGCATCGGTTTATTCTTGACATAATCAAAATCCCGGCTAAAATCCTCCCCGCAATTGGTTTCCCTAGGTAATCTTCCCCGAAATAACGACTCGCACTGAACGCGACAGGCCCCAGACCGAACCCAACGGGTGTTAGTTCGATCTTTTTTGATCTGAGGACGCCACATGAAATCACGCCTTTTCCTTCTTAGCTACTTCTTTGCGACTTGCACAATTGTCGCCCACGCCCAGCAGGTGGTTTTCAATTTTACAGGCAGCGCGCAAACGTGGATCGTGCCAGATGGCGTGACCTCTATATCGGTTGATGCGCGAGGTGGGATGGGCGGGGGCAGTAGTGACCCGCTGGTTCTAGGTGGCATGGGCGGACGCGTGCAAACGACAATTGCTGTCACCCCCGGGGAGACCCTGACGATTTACGTCGCCGGAGTCGGCGGCAATCCTACCCCGCCTAACACCGCGGGACTCGGCGGCTTCAATGGTGGTGGGAACGGCGGAATCGATAACGTGGACGCTAATGCCCCCGCCGCGGGGGGCGGCGGTGCATCCGACGTACGCCAAGGCAGCAACGATCTCGCCCACAGGGTCGTAGTAGCGGGCGGCGGCGGCGGCGCTGAATGTTGCGAAGATGCGAATGGCGGCGCGGGTGGCGGCTTGGTCGGGGCGAATGGCGGTACTCCGTCCGAGGGGGGCTCGACTGGCGGTGGTGGCGGCACGCAGACAATCGGAGGAGCGGCGGGCACAGGCTGCGAGGGCAACGGAACGTCTGGCAACCTCGGCCAAGGCGGCACGGGTGGCGATGGAAACCGCGCCGGCGGCGGAGGGGGCGGCGGTTATTACGGCGGCGGAGGTGGTGGAGGGTGCACATGGGGATCCGGGGGTGGTGGAGGATCGAGCTACTCCGCTGGCACAGGGACTGTCCACACGCAGGGCTATCAGACCGGGGAGGGTCAAGTTGTCATCACCTATGGGGTTTCAGGGTCCACATTTTTAGCCTTTCCCTTGCCGGGACTAACTCCCTATAACGAAGACATCTTCAGCATCTTCGATCACAGCATGCGATGCCTTGTCGCCGACGATCCAAACTGTAAGGCTGATAACAGCTACCGAATATACGGATGTGACGCAGAGGTCGAAGCCTACACAAGCGAGATCGGGCAGAGAACCTACGGAAGCAATACGAAAAGTTGCTCAGGGGGCCCCGGTTATGCCCAGGACACAAACAAGGATTGGTTCTACATCAATGGCCGCTATGCCGGCGCTGGCGGAAAACCAACTCAGGCTTTTCTGAATTACGATGGGCATCCGGGGACTGACTACAGTGCCGTGTACGGGACCGAAGTTTTAGCAGCGGCCCCGGGGGTTGTGCATTACCCGACATACTGCCAACTTAAAAGCGGATGCGAGGGCGACAGCGAAAATGTCACGATCGGCGGTGACCCTGACGAATTCAACGTGCTTGAGTTGGATCCGTCTAGCGTTAGCGGCTACAAGGTGTTTTATCTGCATCTCTCGACGCATCCTAGGACGATATCCCTCCACCTGACGTCAAGTGTTGTGGGTCAGGGCTTTCTTGCGAGCGGCGGAACTAGCGTTGGCCTGCCGACCGCGAGCAAGTGCGTGGCAACTCCGCCAACCGGCACTCTCTCAATCTCCGGCCAAGTCACATTAGGCGGAGTTGCTCTAGCGGGAGTGTCTGTAACGCTAACGGGTGTATCTGACAGCGGCCTTGGCTTAGTTAATCCTATCGTTCAAAAAACGGACGTGACAGGCAACTACGAATTCTCCTCACTTCCGACCGGCTTTTACCACCTTGAAGCCTCACTAAAGGGCTATACCTTCGCGGCGGCAAATCCAAACGTAATTGTCCCAGACGGAACGACTGTTACCGAAGGCCAACTGATCGCGCTTTCTGGAAGCGCGGGCGACTGTATTCCTCCACATCTCCACTTCGAGGTTCAAAATCAAACGACCGCCGCGCAGCAGCAGATCGTGACGTATTCCTACATCCCGGTTGATCCGTACGGATGGGATGGCCCCCCAGGCGCAGACCCATATACTGACATCACGGGTGGAATGCAAAACATTCTGCTCTGGAACTATTCACCAATAGTTACAAGCATTAGCCCTACCAGCGCAAGCGCTAATGTTCCCTTCCCGCTGACCATCACTGGAACAGGATTTGCTTCTAATGTGTCCGATTGTTTGATCCTTAAGTCCGCGACCTATCCAAATCAAACCTGCCTGCACGGCTCAATCGACAGTAGAAGTACGACTCAACTGGTTGTCACTGAAACGCTGGCGGCTGGCACATACTTTGTTCGCATCGCCAACGGAAGTAGCAGATCGAACTGGAGAGAACTAGTGGTCCAATAACGGCAGACGCCCCAGTCCCCGTTCTTTTGAGGTGCAAGATCCCTTGTTTGCCTCGGCCGTTGGAAGGTGCGCCCCCTCCCTTGCCGCACCTTCCCCCACCGCTGTAGCATCAATATCGGTTATTCATAAGGAGCAATCATGGCCACCGACACTCTTGCCGCCCCCGCAGCCCTCAGCCACACCCCGACCCGAATTCTTAAGAATTTTATCGACGGCGAATGGGTCGAATCTTCCACCGGAGAGACTTTCGAAGACCGTAACCCCGCCGACACGCGCGACGTGGTTGGCATCTTCCAGAAATCCGCGAAGGCCGATGTTGACGCCGCCGTGGACGCTGCCAAGCGTGCTTTTGCCAAGTGGCGCCTCGTGCCCGCGCCGCGCCGTGCTGAGATCGTCTTCCGCGCCGCCGAAATCCTCATCGCCCGCAAAGAAGAGTACGCCCGCGAGATGACCCGCGAAATGGGCAAAGTGCTCGCCGAAACCCGCGGCGACGTGCAGGAGGCCATCGACGCCGCCTACTACAACGCCGGCGAAGGCCGCCGGCTCTTCGGTCCCACCGTGCCCTCCGAAATGCCCAACAAGTTTGCCATGGCTGTGCGCCAGCCCATCGGCATCTGCGGCATGATAACGCCGTGGAATTTCCCCATGGCGATTTCTTCCTGGAAGCTGCTGCCCGCCATCGTTTGCGGCAACACCTGCGTCATCAAGCCTGCGCAGGATACTCCACTCTCCACCTTCAACCTGGTTCGCGCCCTAACCGACGCCGGCCTGCCCAAAGGCGTCATCAATATCGTCGCCGGATACGGCCCCGAAGTTGGCACACCGCTTGCCGAGCACGCCGACGTGCGCGCCATCTCGCTCACCGGATCTTCCGCCGTGGGCCGCATCATCGGCGGCATCGCCGCCAAAAGTTTCAAACATTGCTCGCTCGAACTCGGCGGCAAGAACCCCATGATCGTCCTCGATGATGCAAACCTCGACCTCGCCATCGAAGGCGGCCTCTGGGGCGGCTTCGGCACCACCGGCCAGCGCTGCACCGCGACCAGCCGCATCATTGTGCAGAAGGGCGTTTACCGCGAGTTCATCGATCGCTACGTCGCCCGCGCGAAAAAACTCAAGGTCGGAAACGGCCTCGATGAGACCGTCCAGATGGGACCAGCTATCAACGAAAAACAACTGCAGACCGACCTCAGCTATGTCGAAATCGGCAAGAACGAAGGTGCAAAACTGGTCTGCGGCGGCAATCGCCTCGAGAAAGGCGACTACCAGCACGGCTGGTTCATGGAGCCCACCGTCTTCACCGACGTCGCCCCCAAGATGCGCATCGCCCAGGAAGAAATCTTCGGCCCCGTCGTCTCGATCATCCCGTGCGACGACCTCGAAGACGCCATCGAAATCGCCAACGGCATCGAGTACGGACTCTCCTCCGCGCTCTACACCAAAGATGTGAACAAGGCCTTCTCCGCCATCCGCGACCTCTACGCTGGCATCACCTACATCAACGCCCCAACCATCGGAGCCGAAGTTCACCTGCCCTTCGGCGGCACCAAGGCCACCGGCAACGGCCACCGCGAAGGCGGCATCGGCGCGATTGATTTCTATACGGAGTGGAAATCGGTCTACGTGGATTACTCGGACAAGCTGCAGAAGGCACAGATCGACCGAGAGGATTAAGTATTCAAAGGGCACGAGGTGGCAGTCGTCTACCTCTGCCCTCGTGTCTCCTATGGTTGAAGTGTCTGCTGTCGGCCCGACACTGCAAATTCTGTCACTCTGTTCCCGTTCAGAATGATGGATGACACTCGGATAGAGTGTCGAAATGCAAGTTCATGATGGAGAGCTTCCCCGTGCGCGCCAGCTGGCGCGCACGGGGAAAGAGTTGAGCCGGGAGTCCCGGACTCGTCTGGCCTGGATGGATTTTTATCGTCGGAGCAGCAACGTGGCCCGCACCTGCCGCCATTTCGGAATCAGCCGCCAGACCTTCTACCGCTGGCAACGCCGCTACGATCCGCACAACCTAGCGACCCTGGAAGAGCGTTCCCACCGGCCTCATCGTGGCCGTCAGCCCACCTGGTCAGCTCCAGTGGCCGATCGCGTTCTCGCTTTACGGCTGCGCTACCCGCGCTGGGGCAAAGACAAGCTAGCCGTCCTGCTCCGCCAGCACAAGCTCACGGTTTCGACATCGATGGTGGGCCGCATCCTCACGCAGTTGAAGCGGCAAGGCCGGCTGGTCGAAGCGCCGCGCAGCGGTGTGCCGGGTTCGCGTCGTGCTCTGCGCTCGCGTCCTTATGCTATCCGCAAACCCAAGCAGTACGCGGTTTCTCAGCCCGGCGATCTGGTCGAAGTCGATACCCTGGACGTGCGTCCCTTGCCCGGCGTGATCTTCAAACAGTTCACCGCCCGCGACGTCGTCTCGCGCTGGGACGTGATTCAGGCTCACACTCGCGCCACCGCTTTCACTGCCGCCCAGTTCCTCGACACCTTGCTGCACCGCATGCCCTTTCCCATTCGCGCTCTGCAAGTCGACGGCGGCAGTGAGTTCGCCGCCGAGTTCGAAGCCGCCTGCCAACAGCGCGGTCTGCACCTGTTCGTGCTGCCACCTCGTTCTCCCAAACTCAACGGCGCGGTCGAACGCGCCAACCGCACTCACACCGAGGAGTTTTACCAAGTCACTGCCTGCTCTTTGGAAATGAAAAAACTCAATCGCGAACTGCGCCAGTGGGAAAAGATCTACAACACCGTGCGTCCGCATCAGTCCCTCGGCTACCTAACCCCGCAGCAGTTCCTGCTGCGGACCTCATCTCAAAGAAAGGAATGAAAAGTGTCACCCATCCACTGGACGAGTACA
>Ga0307478_10001367_pt1 | contig 21212 bp, 35 predicted proteins | sample atmos_gasesECM4C_2_FD_203713 | JGI IMG/M metagenome (GOLD analysis project Ga0307478, IMG submission 203713) | Hardwood forest soil microbial communities from Morgan-Monroe State Forest, Indiana, United States - atmos_gasesECM4C_05 | ecosystem: Environmental > Terrestrial > Soil > Temperate... | reverse complement strand
GTCCGATGCCGCAGACGCGGGAACATATTCTGCTGGCGCGGCAGGTGGGCGTGCCCTACATCGTGGTATTTCTGAACAAGTGCGACGCGGTGGAAGATCCGGAACTGCTGGAGCTGGTGGAGTTGGAAGTACGGGAGCTCTTGAAGACGTATCAATTTCCAGGCGATGCAGTGCCGGTGATACGCGGCTCGGCGCTGGGGGCGCTGAACGGCGAGGAGAAGTGGGAGAAGCAGATTGATGCGCTGATGGACGCGGTAGACAAGAACGTGCCGCAGCCGGTGCGAGACGTGGACAAGCCGTTTGCGATGCCGATTGAAGATATCTTTTCGATCTCCGGACGCGGGACAGTGGTGACGGGGCGTGTTGAGCGCGGCAAGGTGAAGGTGAGTGAGGAAGTAGAGATTGTGGGTTTCCGTCCAACGCTGAAGCGGGTGGTGACGGGAATCGAGATGTTCCGGAAGCTGCTGGATGAAGGGCTTGCGGGGGACAACGTGGGCTTGCTGCTGCGCGGAACGGAAAAGGAAGAAGTGGAGCGCGGGCAAGTGATTTGCAAGCCGGGGTCGATCACTCCGCACACGAAGTTCAAGGCCGAGGCGTACGTGCTGACGAAGGAAGAGGGCGGACGGCACACGCCGTTTTTCACGGGATACCGGCCGCAGTTTTATTTTCGGACGACGGACGTAACGGGGGACGTAAAGCTGCCGACGGGCGTGGAGATGGTAATGCCCGGAGACAACGTGAGCGCGGAGATCAGTTTGATCACGCCGGTCGCCTTGGAGAAGGGCTTGCGCTTCGCGATCCGCGAAGGCGGGCATACGGTCGGCGCAGGCGCCGTCACGGACATCATCGAGTAACCTATGCCAGCCGGAGAAAAAATTCGCATCCGTTTGAAGGCGTACGATCACCGAATTCTCGATCAGTCCACGCGCGAGATTGTCGAGACCGCCAAGCGCACCGGCGCGAACGTCGCCGGGCCAATTCCGCTGCCGACGACGATCAACCGGTGGACGGTATTGCGCTCGCCGCACGTGGACAAGAAATCGCGCGAGCAATTTGAGATGCGCACGCACAAGCGCCTGATCGATATTCTCGAGCCGACGCCGGACACGGTGGACGCGCTGATGAAGCTCGATCTGCCGCCCGGGGTGGACGTGGAAATCAAGGCCTTCGGACGGGAGCACGCAAGCAAGTAGGCGAAGAGGAACGGACAACTTCGATGGCAGTGAACGGAATTCTCGGAATCAAGCTGGGCATGGCCCAGGTCTTCGCCGCTGACGGCTCGGCCGTAGGCTGCACGGTGCTGCAGGCTGGTCCGTGTGTTGTGGTGCAACGCCGCACCAAGGAGAAAGACGGCTATGATGCGGCGCAACTAGGCCTTGTGGAATTCATCAAGCCCCAACGGGTGACGAAGCCGATGGCCGGGCACTTCAAGAAAGTCGAGGCTGCTCCCATGCGGCGGCTCGGCGAAGTGCGCATCGAAGATTCGGCCGATGAAACGAAAGCGGGCGACCGCGTGCTTGTGGACCGCTTTAAGCCCGGCGAATTTGTGGACGTTACGGGCATCAGCAAGGGAAAGGGATTTGCCGGCGGCGTCAAGCGCTGGCACTACGCTGGCGGTGACGCGACGCACGGCTCCATGTTCCACCGCGCTCCGGGCGGCATTGGCGCAAGTTCGTTCCCGTCGCGCGTCTGGCCAGGACAGCATTTCCCAGGGCACATGGGCAACCGGCGTGTGACGGTCAAGAACTTGCGCGTCGTAAAAGTGGACGCAGACGAGAACCTGCTCCTCGTGTACGGTTCGGTGCCCGGGCCAGTGGGAACGTACCTGCTGATTCGCAAGGCGGGCAAAGGGAAGAAGTAAAGGAAGGAAGTTGAGGACTTAAGGACGCGACGACGATGGCAGTAGTCGAAATCAAGAATCTCCAGGGCAAGAACGTCGGGCAGGTCGAACTGCCTGACGCCGTCTACGCCGCGAAGGTGAATCCGAACCTGCTGCACGAGACGGTGCGCTGGTATCAGGCGGCGCAACGCGCGGGCACGCACAAGACCAAGGGCCGCGGCGAAGTTTCGGGCTCGGGCCGGAAACTCTGGAAGCAAAAGGGCACGGGCCGGGCGCGCGTCGGATCGATTCGCAGCTCGATCTGGCGCAAGGGCGGCACGGTTCACGGACCGCAACCGCGCAGCTATGCCTACCGCCTGCCGCGCAAGATGGTGCTCGGCGCGCTGCGCTCAGCGCTTTCCGCGAAACTCGCCGAGGAGAAACTGACGGTCGTCGATGCCTGGCAGCTCGAGTCGCACAAGACGAAGGCTTTTCGCGCTGCGCTCGATCGCCTGGACGGCGAAACGAAGACGATGCTGCTGGTCGAAAACGTCGCGAACCGCAATCTTGAGCTGGCGAGCCGGAATCTCGAGGGCGTCAAGCTCGTCGCCCCCCACGCGTTGCAGCCCTACGACTTGCTTAGGCATGAACGTTTGGTGCTTTCAAAAGACGCTGCGGTGAGGCTGGGCGAAACGCTCGGCCCGCGCGACGCTGCGCGCGCGCCGGACGTCGTCCAGATCGAAGGATCTCAGCCAGCGGAAGGGCCGAAAAAGGCGAAGCCTGCAGCGAAGAAGAAGGCTCCTGCGGCCAAAAAAGCCGCGAAGAAACCCGCGGCGAAGAAAAAGGGCAAGGGGAAGAAGTAATTTCAGCGCCCGAGCATAGAGTTACGAGCGCGGGTTTGAGCACAATTGCTAAGCAAAGGGCGAGGCCATGAGCGTGAGCGCGTTTCAAGTGATTCGGCGGCCGATTATTACGGAGAAGGGACTCGGCGTGAAAGAGACCCAGCATACCGTCGTGTTCGAGGTCGCCCGTGGCGCGACGAAGACACAGATCAAGGAAGCCATTCAGAAGATTTTTAAGGTGAAAGTAGCGAACGTTCGCACCGCGATCTTTCACGGCAAATTTCGCCGGCGAGGGCGCGCCGAAGGACACCGCCGCGATTGGAAGAAGGCGTACGTGAAGCTGGCAGCGGGCGAGAAGATGATCGAGTACGCAGACAATCTGTAGCCCGGGATTCCGGCTACTGGTTTTGCCAGCCGGCGAGCGGGAATCCGTTGGGCCTGTTACGGGTGCGGGCTCTACTTGGAGCCCGCCGAATTTGAGGAAGAGAGTAAGGTCATGGCACTGAAAAGCTTCAATCCGTACACAGCGTCGCGGCGCTTTGTGACCATGCTCGACAAGAGCGAAATCACCAAAGAGTCGCCTGAGAAGTCGCTGGTCGAGCCCAAGAAGCGCTCGGGCGGTCGCAACGCGCATGGCGAGATTACTATCTGGCATCGCGGCGGCGGGCACAAGAAGCAATACCGCGCGATCGATTTTCGCCGCGAAAAGAAAGGCATTCCCGCGCGCGTGGCAGCCATTGAATACGATCCGAACCGCTCGGCGCGACTGGCGCTGTTGCACTACGCGGACGGAGAGAAGCGCTACATCCTGCATCCAATTGGACTAGAGGTGGGAATGACAGTGCAAACCGGCGAAGGCGCCGACATCCTACCGGGAAACGCGATGTCGATCCGTTTCATCCCGCCTGGAACGCAGTTGCACAACTTGGAACTGCAGCCCGGCAAGGGCGCGCAGCTTGTCCGCGCGGCAGGCGGCTCCGCCCAACTCCTTAGCAAAGAAGGAGATATCGCGCTCGTGAAACTGCCGTCTGGGGAGGTAAGGAGATTCTCGCTCGATTGTATGGCGACAATCGGCCAGGTCGGAAACCTCGACCACGAAAATGTGACCTACGGTAAGGCTGGCCGCACGCGCTGGCACGGTCGCCGGCCCACGGTTCGTGGGGTGGCCATGAACCCGGTCGATCATCCGCACGGCGGTGGCGAAGGGCGTGTGAAGGGCAACCATCCGCAAACGCCTTGGGGATTCTCGACACTGGGCGCGAAGACGCGGCGCAATAAACGTTCGGAAGGACAAATTGTGCAAAGGCGGAAGCCGTAGCGGGTGCGGGCTCTACTTGGAGCCCGCCTCTAAATAGGGGAGATTGTCGTTTCCGGTAGAATTTTAAAAATACTCAGCCTGGCGCGGCGGGTATTTGAGGGGAAGCTGAGACCAAATCAATGAGCGCAACACGAAGCAGGAGAACACGAATGGCAACACGACGCCTGGCGCGCGCGCATAAGCCTGTGCGCGCAGGGCGTACTGCGAAGCCGGCAAAGCCGGTCAGCAGGTTTGTTCCTGTCATTCCGGTGCAAGTGCTTTACCGGCTTTGCAAGCCCGGTTGGGCTGTCACCGTTGAGAAAGCGCCGAACGCGCAGGGCGCGCGGTTTGTGTGCCCGTTCTGCCCGGTATCGCATCGCGTGCCGGGTCCGGTGCGCGGATTCCGGAAACTGCGCCGCGCGCAGTGGGTCAAGTTGAGGCGCGTCGAGGAATAGACGCCGGCGCGCGGGTGCGGGCTGCGCTTGTAGCCCGCCTAGAACAACTTACGAAGGAACCCGGAGAGAGTATGGCTCGCTCGCTGAAGAAGGGTCCGTTCATCGACAGTCACCTTCGCGAAAAAGTGGAAGGGATGAACGCACGCAACGAAAAAAAAGTGATCAAGACGTGGTCGCGCCGGTCGACGATCCTTCCGGAAATGATTGGCCACACGATCGCCGTGCACAATGGCAAGAAATTCATTCCGGTGTACGTTACGGAACAAATGATTGGGCACAAGCTCGGCGAATTCGCGCCGACTCGGACGTTCAAAGGTCACGCCGTGAAAGCAGCGCTCGAGAAAGCGGCGGCCTTGGCTGGCGCTCCCAGCGCGGCACCCGCGGCAGGAGCGGCACCGGCTGGAGGCGGCGCGCCGGCGGCGCCAAAGGCGTAATCCATGGCGAACGAAACTCTACAGGCTCCGACAATTCAAGCAGTAGCCATGGCGCGGCATGTTCGCATGTCGCCGCAGAAGGTGCGGCTCGTCGTTGACCTGATTCGCGGGCAGCGCGCCGAGGATGCGCTCCAAATTTTGCGCTTCACGAAGAAGCGCGCGACGCGCGATGTCGAAAAAGTGCTTCGCAGCGCGATTGCCAACGCCGAGCGCAAAGCGGAAGACGCCGGAGCGTCGCTCGACGTCGATCACCTGTTCGTCTCGAATTGCTTCGTCAACGAAGGCTCGCGCTGGAAGCGGCTGCGTCCGGCGCCCATGGGCCGAGCATTCCGGTACCAGCGCCGGACGAGCCACATCGTTGTAGGCGTCGCCGAGCACCACGTGGCTGCCGCAGAGCGCGTCGCTGCCGCCGCAGCCGAAGCGGAATCGCAAAAGGGCGTGGCCGGAGCCGTGAAGAAAGCTCGCCAGGCGCTTGCCGGAAAGAAAAAGCCGGTCCGGAAGGCGAAGAAGAAGTAGCGGAGGAAACTTTGGGACAAAAGACGCATCCATACGGGTTCCGGCTGGGTTACAACAAGCCCTGGAAATCGCGCTGGTACGCCGACCGCGATTATGCCGACCTGCTGCACGAGGACGTAAAGCTGCGCGAACAGCTCAAGGATCGGTTGCGGTCGGCGGGCATCAGCTCGCTTGACATCGAGCGCGCCGCAAACAAGTTGGTGATTCGCGTGTTTACCGCGCGGCCCGGCATCATCATTGGGCGCAAGGGCTCGGAAATCGACAAGCTCAAGAGCGAGGTTCAGAAGCGCACGAAGCGCGAAGTGCACATCGACATCCAGGAAGTGCATCGGCCGGAGCTGGATTCGCAACTCGTGGCTGAATCGATAGCGCTGCAGCTTGAAAAGCGCGTTGCGTTCCGCAGGGCAATGCGCAAGGCCGTTGATTCGGCGCTGCGTTTTGGGTGCAAGGGAATCAAAATTCGCGTCGCCGGCCGCTTGAACGGCGCGGAAATCGCTCGCAAGGAATGGTACTTGCAGGGACGCCTGCCGCTCCAAACTCTGCGCGCGGATATCGACTTTGGTTTTGCCGAGGCCCACACAACCTATGGCGTCATCGGCGTAAAGTGCTGGATCTATCAGGGGGAAAACATCCCCCAGCGCGGGCAAAAGAAGCCCGAAGCGCAACCGGCACTGGCGTAACGAGCGCGGGTTGCTAAGAGAATACGACCATGATGATGCCAAAGAAGGTGAAATACCGGAAACAACAACGCGGGCGGCGCACCGGAAAAGCGTGGCGCGGCAGCGAGCTGTCGTTCGGCGAGTACGGTCTCAAGGCGCTCGAACCCGCGTGGATTACCGACCGGCAGATTGAAGCCTCGCGCGTGGCCATCACGCGGTTCATCAAGCGCGGCGGGAAACTGTGGATCCGAATTTTTCCGGACAAGCCGTTCACGAAGAAGCCGGCGGAAACCCGTATGGGCAAGGGCAAGGGCGCGCCGGAGCGCTGGGTCGCGGTAGTGAAGCCAGGACGCGTGATGTTTGAAATGGCGGGAGTCGACCTCGCCACAGCGCAGGAAGCGATGGAGCTCGCCGCGCACAAGCTGCCGATCCGCACGCGCTTCGTCAGCCGGATGGGAGCGCTCTAATGCCTCGGCGAATGGAAAAACTGCGCGATCAGGATACGGCGGAACTGAACGAGCGTGAGCACGAGCTGGCTGAGCAGGTGTTCCGGCTCCGGTTTCAGCTCTCGACGGGTCAGGCGGAAGCCGTAACGAAATTGCGCATTGCGCGGAAGGATTTGGCGCGCGTCAAGACGCTGCTCCGCGAGCGTGAATTGAGGAAAGAACATGGAAACTGAAATCGCCGCAGCGGCGGCGCCCGTGCCGGCGCGCCACTGGCGGCAGGAACTGACCGGCGTGGTGACCAGCGCCAAGATGCAGAAAACGATTGTCGTGAAGGTGACGCGCCTGGTGCAGCACAAACTGTACCGGCGCGTGGTGCGCGTCTCGAAGAAATTTTATGCGCATGATGAAGAGCGCGAAGCGCGCCCGGGTGACACCGTGCGGATCGTGGAGACTCGCCCGATGTCCAGGCTGAAGCGCTGGCGTCTGGCGGAGGTCGTGTCGCGCAGCACGCGGGCGGAATAACGCATAACGAGTTTAGAGGACAATTGTCATGATTCAGATGAGGAGCTGGCTGACGGTGGCCGACAATTCCGGCGCGCGCCAGCTGACTTGTATTCTGCCGTTGGGGGGCGACGCGGGCAGCCGCGCGGGTCTGGGAGACATTATTACTGCGGCAGTGAAAGAAGCGGCGCCAGACAGCCCGATCAAGAAGGGCAAAGTCGTCAAGGCCGTCGTGGTGCGCACTCGCAAGGAGCATCGCCGCAAGGACGGAACCTACATTCGCTTTGACGACAATGCGGCAGTCCTGATCAATGACGCCAACGAGCCGGTGGGCACGCGCGTGTTTGGCCCGGTGGCGCGCGAGTTGCGCGAGAAAAATTTCGCCAAGATTGTTTCACTGGCGCCGGAGGTCTGGTAAACGCCGTGAGGGAACACATTCAAGCCGCGCCGACTTCGGCGGGAATCAAGAAAGGCGATCAGGTGCGGGTGATTACCGGGCGCGACCGCGGCAAGACGGGCCGCGTTCTTGCTGTCGACCCATCGAAGCGCACCATCACCGTCGAGCACGCGGGGATCATCAAGCGCCACACGCGCCCTAACCCGTCGAAAAACGTAAAGGGCGGAATCGTCGAAAAAGAAGGCCCGTTGCCGATCTCGAATGTTTTGCTCCTATGTCCCGCGTGCAACAAAGGGACACGGCTCGGGCACAAGGTTCTGCCGGACGGAACCAAGGAGCGTATCTGCCGCCGGTGCGGCAACACGCTGGAGAAGTAAAGCGAGGAAATAGCAGAGAAATTATAAAATGATTAGCCGAATGCATGACCGCTATCGCAAGGAAGTCGTTCCCGCGCTGATGAAGCGTTTCGGGCGCAAGAACCCAATGGCCGTGCCGCGCGTCGCGAAGGTAACCGTCAACATCGGCCTCGGCGAGGCCAGCCAGAACGTCAAGCTGCTCGACGTTGCTGTTGCCGAGCTTGGCCAGATTACCGGCCAGAAGCCGATTATCACGCGTGCCAAAAAGTCGATCGCGAATTTCAAGATTCGCCGCGGCATGCCCATCGGCTGCTGCGTCACGCTGCGCGGCGACCGCATGTACGAATTTCTCGACCGGCTGTGCAACGTGGTACTGCCGCGCGTGCGCGATTTCCGGGGCTTGCCGCCGAACGCCTTTGATGGCCGCGGCAATTACACGGTAGGCCTCCGCGACCAGCTTGTATTTCCGGAGATCGATTACACGCGGGTCGACAAGATCAAAGGCCTGAACATCACGATAACGACGACGGCCAAGAACGATGAAGAAGGCCGTGAACTACTGAAGCTGCTGGGCGTGCCGCTCCGGCAGCAGGGATCGTAAGGAGAAACCATGGCCCGAGCTTCACAATTTGCCAAGATGCGCAGGAAGCCGAAGTTCAAGATTCGCGTGCGCAACCGCTGCCGCCTGTGCGGCCGCCCCCGCGGATACCTTCGCAAATTTCAAATGTGCCGCATCTGTTTCCGTGGCCACGCGCTGCGCGGGGAAATCCCCGGCGTCGTGAAAGCGAGCTGGTAGGGACGGGTGCGGGCTGCACTTGCAGCCCGCCGGAAGAGAGAGTATGCAGACTGATCCCATTTCCGATTTGTTGACGCGGATTCGCAACGCAGCCAAAGCGCGCCATGCGCGCGTGGACGTACCCACTTCGAAATTGAAGGTTGAAGTCGCCCGCATTCTCAAGGAAGAGGGCTACATCTCAACCTACAAGTTGATCGAGGAAAATAAAACGCGGAAAACCTTGCGCCTGTTTTTGAAATACACGCCGGACCGGCGCAGCGTCATCACCGACTTGCGGCGGATCTCAAGGCCTGGGAGCCGCCGCTACATTGGATCATCCGATATCCGTCCAGTCGTCGGGGGGATGGGCGTCAGCATCCTGACGACGCCCAAGGGCGTGATGACCGGGCGCTCTGCGCGAAAAGCCCGCGTGGGCGGCGAAGTGCTCTGCGAGGTTTGGTAGCTATGTCGCGCATTGGAAGAAAACCGATTGCCGTGCCCGCGGGCGTGAAGGTACAGATCGCGCCCCGTTCGGTTGAAGTGCAAGGACCGAAGGGTAAGTTAAGTGTGAACCTTCCGTCGGGGATCACCCTCGAGCAAAAGGGCACCGAGCTGCACGCCGTACGTCAGAATGACGAACAGGCCGCTTTACACGGCCTCGCCCGCGCGCTGGTGGCGAATGCCGTACTCGGCGTGACGCAAGGATTCAAGAAGGAGATGGACATCGTCGGCGTCGGCTACCGCGCCGAGCTCAAGGGAAAGGTCGTGAACTTCGCGCTGGGCTACTCGCATCCAATTGAGTTCCCGGTTCCCGAGGGAATCCAAATCGCGGTGGAGAAGCAGACGCACCTGACGGTCTCGGGCGTGGATCGCGGCAAAGTTGGCCAGGTTTGCGCGAATATCCGCAGCTTGCGGCCGCCCGATCCATACAAGCAAAAGGGCATTCGTATTACCGGCGAGCGCTTGAAGAAAAAGGCCGGAAAAGCGGGCGCGGCGACCAAGCCGGGCGCATAGCAATCAAGGAGAATATCGTGGCAACGGAACCAGTCCGAAAGCTTTCTCGCGACGCGCATCGCCGGCGAATTCATCAGCGCGTGCGCACGCGCGTGTCCGGCACGCCGGACCGTCCCCGTCTTTCCGTGTATCGCTCGAACGGGCATATCTACGCTCAGGTGATCGAGGACCGCACCGGTCGCACGCTGGTCGCGGCCAGCTCGATCGACAAGGAAACTCGCAAGGAGCTCAAGGGAGGAAGCAATCTCGCGGCGGCAAAGCTGATTGGGAAAAAGATTGCCGAGCGCGCCCGCGCCGCCGGGATCGAGAAGGTTGTCTTCGATCGAGGCGGTTACATGTATCACGGCCGTGTGGAAGCCCTGGCCGCTGCGGCCCGGGAAGCGGGGTTGAAATTCTAACGGGTGCGGGCTCTACTTGGAGCCCGCCAGAATAGAGACCATGTCCAAGCACATTCTCAGAGAAACCCTGGCGGTTCGGCGGCCCATCGAAGTCAACGCCAATAGTTTGAAGGACCAGGTAGTAGCCATTCAGCGCGTGACCAAGGTCGTCAAGGGCGGCAAGAACCTCAGCTTTTCGGCGCTCGTTGTTGTGGGAGATCAGCAAGGAAATGCCGGCTTTGGGATGGGCAAGGCGCGCGAAGTGCCTATGGCTATCCGCAAAGCCATCGAGCAAGCGAAAAAGAATCTAATTCACCTGAATTTGAAGGGCACGACGATCCCGCATCAGGTCCTTGGTTTGTACGGTTCCGGGCAGGTTTTGCTGAAGCCCGCGCCGGAAGGCACCGGAATCATCGCCGGAGGCCCGGTACGCGCGGTGATGGAGGTCGCGGGAATTTCCAACGTGCTGACGAAATCCATCGGCACGTCGAACCCGCACAACGTGATCAAGGCGACCTTTGATGCCTTGTTGCGTTTGAAGGACGTCGCGAAAGTCGCGGAGTTGCGCTCAAAGACCGTAGAGGAACTCGCGCGCTGACGGCGCCACGGATACAAGAAAAATAGGATTATCGAGATGGCGAAGAAATCATCCGGCTTACTGAAAATCAAGTGGGTGCGAAGCTTCATTGCCTGCCCACAAGGCATGCGACAGACGATTCGTGGATTGGGATTCCGTCGCCTAAATCAAGTCGTTGAGCGGCCCGACACTCCGGCCATTCGCGGTATGATTCTGAAGGTTCGACACTTGGTCGAGGTGGAAGAGTAGACGGGTGCGGGCTACACTTGTAGCCCGCTAGAACCGGGTGCGGGCTGTACTTGCAGCCCGCCGGATGAACGTTGAGGATGCTATGGCTGTGAACTTATCCAATCTAAAGCCGCCGCGCGGATCGCGGCACCGCAAAGTGCGCGTTGGCCGAGGCATCGGCTCAAAGCTCGGCAAGACGTCTGGCAAGGGCAACAAGGGACAAAAATCGCGCAAGGGCTATTCGCGCCGCGCTGGCTTCGAGGGTGGCCAAATGCCGCTCCGTAGGCGAATTCCGAAGCGCGGGTTTCATCATCCAGGCCACACCGAATTTGCGATCGTGAACGTCGAATCGCTCAACGCGTTTCCGGCAGGGACGACAGTTACTGCGGATTTGCTCATAGGCTCGGGTTTGGTCCGCATGGAGCGCGCGCCGATCAAGATTTTGGGAGACGGCGAGCTGAAGAATTCGCTCACCGTGCAGGCTCACAAATTCAGTAAGTCGGCGGCGGAAAAAATCGCCGCCGCGGGTGGGAAGACAGAGATTTTGCCATGAACCAGTTTTTTGAAGCCTTCGCCAACATGTTCCGCATTCCGGACCTGCGCAAGCGTCTGCTGTTCACGCTCGCGCTTCTGGCCGTTTACCGCCTGGGGGCTTTTTTGCCGACGCCAGGCATCAACACGGATGTTTTGCAGCAGTTCTTCCAGCAGAATCAAGGCTCAGTGTTGGGCGTGATTGACCTCTTCAGCGGTGGCAACTTTCGCCGCTTGACGATTTTCGCGCTCGGCATCATGCCGTACATCACGGCTTCCATCATCCTCCAGCTTATGACGGTGGTGTGGCCTTACCTCGAGCGCCTCCAAAAGGAAGGCGAGCTCGGCCGGCGCAAGATCACCCAGTACACGCGCTACCTGACGATTTTGCTGAGCGTTGTGCAATCGCTTTCGATCGCGGCCACCCTCGAGCGCAGCCCGGGACCCAACAATCAGGCTATGGTTTACAACCCTGGCCTCGGATTCGTCTTGATGACGATTCTGACGCTGACAACTGGCTCCGCCTTCATCATGTGGCTCGGCGAACAAATCACCGAGCGCGGCGTCGGCAACGGAATGTCGCTCATCATCTTTGCCGGAATTGTCGTAGGCCTGCCACGTGCCGTGGCTGACTTGTATGACAAATTCGCGCACGCGCAGTGGGGACCGTTCACGGGTCTGGCCATGATCCTGCTGATCGGCATGATGGTCGCGGTCGTCGCAGTCATTGTCTTTGTCGAGGGAGGCCAGCGCCGCATCCCCGTGCAATATGCAAAGCGCGTGATGGGACGCCGCATGATGGGCGGCCAGATGACCTACCTCCCGCTGCGCGTCAACTCGGGCGGCGTCATCCCTCCGATTTTCGCAAGCTCGCTCCTGACGTTCCCGGGAACCATCAACTTGTTCCTGGGGCGCAAATTTAAGGTCGTCGACTGGCTTGCCACGACGCTCGCCTGGGGCGAGCCCTTGTACGTTGTGATTTACATCGTGATGATCATTCTGTTCGCGTTTTTCTACGTGGGGATCGTCTTTAATCCCACGGAGCTCGCCGACAACATGCGGAAGTACGGCGGATTCATTCCGGGTATTCGCCCTGGGCGCAATACTTCGGAGCACATCGACCGTGTTCTTCGCCGTCTCACGTTTGTCGGGGGAGTCTACCTCGCGGCGGTTTGCCTGCTGCCGGAGTGGCTCATGGCCGGCGTTCACCTGCAGCATTTGCCTTTCGTTGGAACGTGGTTCGACAATCATATGTGGCGCTTTGTGCTGGAGGGGTTGAAAGTCAATTTCTACTTTGGCGGTACATCGCTGTTGATCGTCGTCGGGGTGGCGATGGACACAGTCCAGCAGATTGAGGCTCAGCTAGTGATGCGGAACTACGAAGGCTTCGTAAAGAAGGGAAAGCTGCGTGGCCGCCGTTACGGCTGATGCCAGGAAGCTCGGGGTTTTGAACGGACTGGGGCGTGCAGTCATTCTGCTGGGCCCGCCGGGGGCCGGCAAAGGGACGCAAGCTCAGCGCGTTGCGCAGCGGTATGGTTTGCCTCATCTCTCCACCGGGGATATGTTCCGCGACCACATTAAGCGCGGAACCCCGCTCGGGCGGAAAGCCAAACCGCTGTTGGAGCACGGCGAGCTTGTCCCCGACGAAATCGTGATAGGGATGGTGGAGGATCGGATCGCCCAGCCGGATTGCGCGAAGGGCTTTGTGTTCGATGGCTTTCCGCGCACGCTGCGGCAGGCCGACGACCTCGAGCGGATCACCCGGCAGTACAAGTTTGGCAGCACGGTTGTGCTGCAAATGGTCATAAATCCGGATTTGCTCATGCGCCGGCTGACGGGCCGCAGAATTTGCAAAACAGGCGGGCACATCTACAACGTCTATGAGCGCCCGCCCAGGCGCCCCGGGATTTGCGATGAGGACGGCAGCGAATTGATTCATCGCCCCGACGATACGGAAGGGGTGATTCGCGAGCGCTTGTCGGCGTACGACCATCAAACAAAGCCGCTCGTCGAGTATTACACTGTGCAGGGTCTCTTGACCCCCATCGACGCGATGGCGGACGCGGATTCGGTCACAGAGGAGATCGCCAAGGTTTTAGACGGAGCAATGGCGCATAAATGATTGTGTGCAGGTCGCAAGCAGAAATTGAAAAGATGCATCGTGCCGGGCTCGTGATCTGGGAAGTGCTCAACGACTTGCGCGGGATGGTTCGCTCGGGAATGACGACCAAGGATCTCGACGAGATTGCAGAACGCAAGACGACGGAGCGGAAAGTTCGCCCCGCCTTCAAGCATTACCGGGGATATCCGGCATCGCTGTGCACGTCGGTCAACTCGGAGGTCGTGCACGGCATTCCCTCGAAGTCGCGGGTGCTGCAGGAGGGCGACATCATCTCGCTCGACTTCGGCGTTGAGTGCGACGGCTACTATGCGGATGCTGCGGTGACGGTTCCCGTAGGGGAGATCTCTCCGGAATTGAAAAAGCTTCTCCAAGTTACCCGGGAATCGCTCGATCTGGCGATTGAGAAAGTGCGCGTCGGCAATCGCCTGTCGGACATTTCGGCTACTGTGCAAGACTGGGCGGAAAAGAAAAACGGCTACTCGGTTGTGCGGGACCTGTGCGGGCACGGTATCGGGACGCACATTCACGAAGAGCCGAATGTGCTCAACTATGGCGAACCCGGGCGCGGGCCGCGCCTGCAGGAAGGAATGGTGCTTGCGATCGAACCCATGGTGAATATCGGTGGACCGGGAGTCCGCGTGCTCGACGACGATTGGACCACTGTGACAACGGACGGAACAAAGTCCGCGCACTTTGAACACACCGTCGCCATCACCTCGAACGGGCCCTGGATTTTGACGCGCCCCCGGGAAATGCGGGGACCGTCTTGGTGAGGGGCGCAAGAGGAAACATGGCGAAACGACCCGAGCCGGAGAAGCGGAAGGCGGACGCGTCGAATCCGAAGGAAGACGCGATCGAAGTAATGGCCACTGTGATCGAGCCGCTTCCCAACGCCATGTTTCGGGTCGAATTGGAAAACAAGCACCAGGTGCTCGCGCACATTTCGGGAAAGATGCGCAAGAATTTCATCCGCATCCTTGCCGGAGACAAAGTCGCGGTCGAGCTTTCGCCATACGATTTGACGCGCGGCCGCATCGTGTATCGGTACAAATAGCGATTTGGAGGAGTAGGAAAATGAAAGTTCGGGCCTCAGTGAAGAAAATTTGTGACAAGTGCAAGGTGATCCACCGGCGCGGGGTCGTGCGCGTAATTTGCTCGAACCCAAAGCACAAGCAGCGCCAGGGGTAAGGGTGCGGGCTGCGCTTGCAGCCCGCGGAGAAAAAAGGCGATTTAAGGAGCAAGCATGGCACGTATTGCAGGAGTTGATCTTCCGCTGCAAAAGCGCATCTGGATCGGCCTGACCTCGATTTACGGAATCGGCCAGCCGCGCGCGCGGGCGCTGTGCGCCAAGGCGAACGTGGACGAAACCAAAAAGGTCAAGGACTTGACCGAGGAAGAAGTGAACCGGCTTCGTCAGGCCATTGAGTCCGAGGGCCGTGTAGAGGGCGATCTGCGCAAAGAAATTCAGATGAACATTCGCCGGCTGATCGAAATTCAGTGCTACCGCGGACTCCGGCACCGCCGCAATCTTCCGGTACGCGGCCAGCGCACGCACACGAACGCGCGCACGCGCAAAGGTCCGCGGAAGGGCGCGGTCGCCGCGAAGAAGAAGGTCGCCGCCCGGAAGTAACACCTTGAGGAGAGGATACTGACTTGGCAAAAGAGCAGCAGCAGGAAGGCGCAACACAGGCGCCGGCAAAACCGAGTAAACGGAAGAAGGAATTCAAGAAGAAGCGGGAGAAGCGCGTCGTCCCGCACGGCGTGGCATGCATTCAGGCCACGTTCAACAACACGATCATCACGATCTGCGGCCCCGATGGACGCACGGTTTCGTGGTCCTCGGCCGGCTCGATTGGATTCAAGGGCTCGCGCAAGGGCACGCCGTATGCGGCGCAGCAGGCGTCAATCTCCGCGGCGGGAATCGCGCGTGACCAATATGGAATGAAATCCATCGAAGTCCGTGTGAAGGGCCCAGGCTCGGGCCGCGAATCCGCCGTCCGCGCGCTAGCCTCGGCCGGATTGCATATCGTGCACATCAAGGACGTGACGCCGATTCCGCATAACGGCTGCCGTCCCCCCAAGCGCCGCCGCGTCTAAAAGGCGTGCGGGGATAGGAAGCAGGAATTGAAAGCAAGAGAAAGTTGGCGTGCGGCAGCAACATCGTTTTTGGGGCAAGGCCGCTGATGTTACGGCCTGGGTTTTTTGATTACAAATTTCAAATCTGAAATTTGAAATCAAATTCCCTTGCGAGAAACGAACAAGGAGACACGCATTTGGCACGTCATCGTGAAGCAGTTTGCCGCCTCTGCCGTCGGGAAGGGCAGAAGCTGTTCTTGAAAGGGCTGCGTTGTTTTACCGAGAAGTGCGCCATCGAAAAGCGCAATTTCGTTCCGGGACAGCATGGCCAGTCGCGCCGCGTCAAGAAGCTCGCTGGATACGGCCTGCAGTTGCGCGAAAAGCAAAAGGTAAAGCGCACCTATGGCCTCCTGGAGCGCCAGTTCCGCACCTACGTGCAAAAGTCCGAGCGCGCGCAAGGCCCGACGGGCGAAAACCTGATCGTCATGCTGGAGCGCCGCCTGGATAACGCCGTATGGCGCGCCGGTTTTGCGAGTTCGCGCTCGCAGGCTCGGCAGATCGTCCTGCACGGTCACGTGCTCGTGAACGGAAAGAAGGTGAACATTCCGTCGTACCTGATCAGCGTCGGCGAAGAAATCGCGCTCAAGGAAAAAATGCGCCAGAACACCATGGTGCTCGAGGCTCGCAACGTCGCGCAAAGCCAGAACACCGTACCCTGGCTCGAAATCGACCGCGACCTGTTCAAAGCGCGCGTCGCCGCGCTACCGAAGCGCGAAAACGTCCAGACGCCACCGATCACCGAGCAGCTCATCGTCGAGCTGTATTCGAAGTAAGAACAGCAAACTGCGGAGGGAAGTAAGACAAGGAAGTAAGGCAAGGAAGTGAGGGGAGTAGGAGGTGGCGCGCAGTTGACGTTCTTTGGTTTCAAATTACAAATCTCAAATTTGAAATCTGAAATTGCTGGTTGGGTTCAACTTAATCATTTCGAATTTCAAATTTGAAATTTCGACCGAGATTCAAAGTCCCCGCCTTCGCGGGGAGGAAGGACTAAAACGATGTGGAAGGGTTTTCAAAAACCAAAGCGATTGGCAACCGAACTCGAGTCGCTGACCGACAAGTTCGGAAAATTTTCCGCGCAGCCGTTTGAGCGCGGATGGGGCACGACCGTCGGCAACGCCCTGCGCCGCGCTCTTTTGAGCTCGATTGAAGGCGCCGCGATCACCGCGGTCAAGATCGAGGGCGTGCTGCACGAATTTTCCTCGATTCCGGGTGTCGTCGAGGACGCGACCGACATTATCTTGAATCTGAAGCAGGTGCCGCTGAAGCTCAACAACGACCAGCCGAAGACGATTTATGTCAACGTCGAAAATCCCGGCGTGGTGACGTCCGCCATGATCGAAGAGGATTCGGACTTCGCGGTCCTCGACAAGACGGTCTACATCGCCACCGTTAACGAAGGCGGAAAGCTGCAGCTCGAAATGCGCGTCAAGAACGGCCGCGGCTACGTTTCCGCCGACCGCAATTTCGACGAGGACCTGCCCATCGGCTACATCCCGGTGGATTCCGTCCACTCGCCCGTGCGCAAGGTCAACTATGCGGTGGAAGCGGCCCGTCTCGGCCAGATGACCGATTACGAGAAGCTTTCCCTCGAAGTCTGGACGAACGGTGCGATCACGCCGCAGGACGCCATCGGCCTTGCCTCAAAGCTGATCAAGGACCACATGAGCATCTTCATCAATTTCGAGGAGCAGCCCGAGGTGGTCGAGGAGTCGGTCGAGTCCTACAACGATCCGCGCGTCGAGCACCTGGACCGCTCGGTCGAAGAGCTCGAGCTTTCCGTGCGCTCCTACAATTGCTTGAAGAACGCGAACATCCAGACGATTCGCGAACTCGTACAGAAGAGCGAAAACGAAATGCTGAAGACCAAAAACTTCGGCCGCAAGTCGCTCAATGAAATTAAGGAAATCCTCAACAAGATGGGCCTGAGCCTGGGCATGAAGTTCGACGAGCACGGCCGCATCATTTGGCCGCCGCTCCCCAGCCAGACCGCGCCGCTTACGCCGGAGGAAACCGCGGGCCTCTGATCGCTCGCAGCACCCTCGTATGCGACACCGCAACTACGGATCGAAACTGGGGCGCCAGCCGGCCCACCGCCGCGCGACGCTCCGCAACCTCGTGACCAACGTCATCGAGCGGGAGCGCATCACCACCACGCTCCCGCGGGCCAAAGCAGCGCGCCCCCTCGTCGAGAACATGATTACGCTCGGCAAGCGCGACACGCTCCAATCCCGCCGCCAGGCCGCCGCCTATCTCATGACGCCGGTCGCCACGAAGAAACTGTTCGCGGACATCGCCCCGCGCTTTGCCGATCGTGCGGGTGGTTACACCCGAATCATCCACGCTGGCTTTCGGATCGGCGATGGCGCGCAGCTCGCCATCCTCGAACTGCTGGGCTCGAAGCTGAAGAAAAAAGAAAAGAAGGAAAAAGCCGCGAAACCCGAAGCCGCCGAAGAAGAAAAGAAAGAGGAAAAGGCCGGCGCGTAGCGAGCACAAAATCCACTCTTCACCAAAGGTCCATCGCGTCTCAGACGCGACGGTTGGTGGTTCAAATCCAACCTCCGCAACCAATGCTCAGTTGAAACGAAAGGGCTTCCGGTTCCAGCCGGAAGCCCTTTTTGCTTTGAAAATGGCCGACTATGCATGGACTATGCCGGTTCTCGAAAAAACCGAACACACTCGTCTGTGAAGGTGCATGAGGCCAGCCCAAACTGGCCGAAAGCCAGTTTCCGAGAAGAGGTGCGGACTTAACGGTAGCAATCCTGTTCAGTGGGTGCATTGGCGATCTATCACTCGCAGGTGTCAGGGTTCAGAGACCAGGGAACGGAAGTATGGGCTCGCGAAAATACCAATTGACATTCAATGGAAATCCACTACCATATGGTTGTGGATCGCCTGGGTACAACATTTGCGGCTTTGTCTGATCCAACCCGGCGGGCAATGATCGAACGACTCTCGCATGGGCCTGCCTCTGTGCATGGATTGACGGAACCGTTTGCACTCTCGCAGCAGATGATTTCAAAACATATCGCCTACCTGGTGCGAGCGCGGATTGTGATCAAGACGAAGCGTGGACGAGAGAGTGTGTGCACGCTGAGGCCAGCGGCGATTAAAACAGTCGGCGACTGGGCGTTTAGCTATCGCCGATTCTGGGAAGAGAGTTTCGACAAACTGGATGCAGTTGTAAATCAAATGAAGAAAGAGGAGGTCAGAGATGACAAAAAGCACGGTGAACGAGACAGAGCGGATGGTTGTCACAAGAATTTTTGATGCCCCACGCGAGTTGGTGTGGAAGGCGTGGACAGACCCGAAGTACGTGATGCAGTGGTGGGGGCCGAAGGGTTTTACTTCGCCTGTTTGCAAGATGGATTTTCGTGTGGGAGGAAAATTTCTCTGCTGCATGAGGACGCCGAATGGGCAGGAGTGCTGGAATGCGGGTGAGTACCACGAGATTGTTCTGCACGAGAAGATCGTTTCCTCCATGTACTTTTCGGACTCGAAGGGAAACAAGATTGAGCCTGCGGAATTAGGAATAGAACATGAGGCTATCGACGGTGCGTACGACGTGACCATCTTTGAGGATCTCGGGAACGGCCAGACGAAACTCACCTTCATTGGGAATGAACCCATGGAGAGCGCGAAAAATAGCGGTCAATTAGAGGGCTGGAACCAGATACTCGATAAACTTGCTGCGGTTGTTGCGGGGCTGACGCAGGCGAAATAAGAAGCTGAAGCTTTGATGATCGTCATGCGCGAGCAACTGAACGTAACTGAGAGGGCGGGAATGAAAAGGATGAAGGCGGTTCGAGGGGCGGTGCGGCGAGGCTTGCTGGCGGCAGCGGCGCTGGCGGGGATGGTGATCCTGACGCTGGCTGCGGGAAGCGGGACGAAGCCGGGGAACTCGATCGACTTGGTGCTGCGGGAGGCGGTGGAGCAGAAGAAGGCACCGGGGGTGGTGGCGATGGCGTCGCGGGGAGACGAAGTCATTTACCAAGGGGCGTTCGGGAAGCGCGCCAGCACGAAAGATGTTCCGATGACGCTGGACTCGATTTTCCACATCGCTTCCATGACCAAGGCGGTGACGGCGGTGGCGGTGCTGCAACTCATTGAGAACGGGCGTGTGAAGCTGGACGAGCCCGCGGCGACCTATCTCCCGGAACTGGCGAAGGTGCAAGTGCTCGAGGAATTCGATCCGGCGACGAAAAAGGCGAAGCTGCGGCCACCGAAGACGCCGCCGACGGTGCGGCAATTGCTGACGCACACTTCGGGGTTTGGCTACGACTTTTTCGATGCGCGGCTGCACGAGTACGTGGAGGCGGGACTGGCTCCCGCGATTACGGGGGATAGCGACGCGTTTCTGAAGGCGCCGCTCATGTTCGATCCGGGAACGCACTGGGAATATGGAATCAGCTACGACTGGCTGGGAGAACTGGTGGAACAGGTGAGCGGGGAGACGCTGGAGGAATATTTTCGGCGGCACATCTTCGAGCCGCTGGGGATGACGGACACGTTCTTCAACGTTCCGGCGGAAAAGCAGGCGCGGGTGGTGGCGCTTCAACTGCGGCAGGCGGATGGGAGTTTTGTAGAACCGCCGCCGCAGCCGATGAAGCCGCTGAGGTTCTTCAGCGGCGGCGGCGGCCTCTACTCGACGGCGGGGGATTACTTGAAGTTCGAGCGGATGGTGCTGAACGGCGGGATGTTCGGCGGCAAGAGGATTCTGCGGGCGGAGACGGTGGCGGAGATGAGTCACAACCAGATCGGCGAGATGAAGCTCGCGGAGTTGAGGAGCACGATTCCGCAGTTGATCAAGAATCCCGTTCGCTTGCCGGGTTCGCCCGACAAGTTTGGATGGGGATTCGGAATCAACAGCCGGGCGGTGGAAGGCGGGCGCGCGGCGGGGTCGCTGGCATGGGACGGCATCTTCAACACGTTTTTCTGGATTGATGTTTCCGGGAAAACCTGCGGGGTGGTGCTGATGCAGACGCTGCCGTTCAGCGACGACGGGGCGCTAGCGGCGGAGGAGGATTTCGAGCGGGCGCTCTACGCGAGCGCGGCGAGGTGATGCTCTGAGCGATCCGTTCGGTGCGCCTGCCCTCCTCGCGTCCGACGGCTCCCGGGCACGGCTAGGATTCTATTACTTTCAGCGACGAAGCATTGCACGACATGCGGCTTCCCAAGACACAATGGGGGGGCAGCATTTCTCCGAGGATGTCCGTTTACATTGGCAAGAGTCACCGGGGCGTCAACCGCGCCAACGTGAACCATCCTTCCGCTTTTCGGTCCGTGAATCCATGCGTGTCCATTCATCGGTTTCGCATGGTAAAGATCGAGGATGAATCGCCGGTATGCTGATTCACGTTCTCTCTGTTCTTCCAGATGGTTCTGTCCATTGGACGGGAACTCCGCTTCCTGCCAAGCTTGACGTTCGTACTTCCCTAGATTCTGAACAACGAAGGGCTTCACACCAGGAATTCCAAATTCAATCCCCATACCTCAACGCGTCCGCCGCAATCGCCAGCGGCTTCCTTCTAGTCTGCTCATCGAAAATGCCTCCCGTAAAGCAAAGGCAGGCTATCTAGGAGACCCCGGCTAAGGGCGGCGGCGGCTTAGCCTGAATTCCGAAGTTGGAGGCGGTTTCATGGTGTTTTCTATGGCGATTTTCGGGTCAGGTTGCAGTTTCCGGATGCAACTTCGGCGAAGTTGAGACCGGATAGGCTAAGAGGTGTTCCAGCA
>Ga0307478_10001366_pt1 | contig 21223 bp, 16 predicted proteins | sample atmos_gasesECM4C_2_FD_203713 | JGI IMG/M metagenome (GOLD analysis project Ga0307478, IMG submission 203713) | Hardwood forest soil microbial communities from Morgan-Monroe State Forest, Indiana, United States - atmos_gasesECM4C_05 | ecosystem: Environmental > Terrestrial > Soil > Temperate... | reverse complement strand
TGAACATGACAACGCTGAGCCGGGTCTGATATTGCGCCGTGGATAGATTCAACCTCCTGAGCGTGGCGCTCGGGCTTGCCTGCCTCGCCGGCATCGATCTTTATCTCACGGTCTTCGCCACGGGGCTCGCCATTCATTTTCATTGGATCACGCTCGCCCCCCAGTACCAGTCGCTCGAAGTCCTCGGCCAGCCGTGGATCATCGCCATCGCCGGCATTCTCTATGTCCTGGAATTTTTCGCCGACAAAGTCCCGTGGGTCGATTCCGCCTGGGACACGGTCCACACGATCATCCGGCCGATTGGCGGCGCGCTTCTCGCCATTCAGGTCCTCGGCCATCACTCGCCGGTCGTCGATGCGCTCATCATCTTGCTCGGTGGTTCCGCCAGTCTCGTCACCCACACCGCCAAAGCCTCCACCCGCCTGGTCGCGAACAGTTCGCCGGAGCCGGCTTCGAACATCGGCCTGAGCATCATCGAAGACGTCGTCGTTTTCGGCGGGCTCGCGCTCATTCATTACAATCCGGTCCTCGCGCTTTCGATCTTCGCGCTCGCCATCGCCGCGTTCCTCTATTTCGCCCCAAAGGTTTTCCGCTCGATGAAAGCGAAAATCTGGCTGGCGCTGAACAAACTGAATGCCGCCGCCGACGTGCGCCGCCCGGCGTCTTTGCCGATCGCATTGCCCTCGCGTCTCGCGCCGATTTTTAGCAAACAAAATCTCCTCGGCGAAACAATTGCCTGGGCCGTTCCGTGCGTGAGCGGCCGCGGCCGGCGCATTCCCGCGAATCTTTTCGGCGCGCTCGTCGCGACCAACGAAGAGCCGCACAAGATTGTTTTCGTCGCGCGCCGGAACTGGAAACCGTTTACCCAGACGATCGATCTCGAAGGCTCGACCGTGGCGCGCGAGCCGCAATTCCTCTCCGAGAACCTGATCATCGTTCCCAGCGAAAGCCGCGGCCCGAAGTATTCTTTCCTGTTCACTCGCTCGCGCGGCGCGCTCGTCGAGCTGATCGCGGAAGATTTGCGGGAGAAAACGAACAGGCCCACGCCGATCATGCATTCCCTCGCGCCGGAGCCGATCGCGCACGTTTAGGCAAGGACTTCGGCAAAGCTCCAAATTCGGAGCCGCGGCCACGGATCGTCCACTGTTTTGATGTTTGAAGTTTCTTTGGTGTTTGGAACTTGGGATTTGGTGCGTCGGCCGGCCCTCCAAGCATTTTTTCTCGCCAACGCGCCACAATTTGCCAACACTTCCTCCTCTCCCCAGATGCACCTCGCCGGCCGCTACTCCGAGCTTCGCGATTCCGCGCGTGTCCAGGAGAGCGCGCTTTTTCCCACGCTCCGCGCGCCGAGCGAACTGGAATTGCAGGCGCGCTGGTTCGCCGGCGATTTCGGGAGAAAATTCTCGTCGGTCACCGGCGACCAGATCGAGATCGTCCAGTTCGGTACCTGGAACCGCGAAGCCGGTCCCGATTTTTCCGACGCCGTCATCCGCATCAACGGCAGCGACCCGATTCGCGGCACGATCGAATTCGACCTGGTCGATCGCAGTTGGGAAACGCATGGCCATTCCACGAACCCCGCGTTCGACGACGCCATCCTCCATGTCTTCGTCGAGCAAAGCGCGCGCGTCTTTTTCACTCGCACGAAATCGAATCGCAACGTGCCGCAAATCCGCGTCGATCCGGCCGCGCTGCCAGATAAATTTTCCGCGAACGTTCCGCTCGCCCGTCCCGGCCGTTGCCACGCGCCGCTGAAAGATTTGTCGCGGGAGCGGCTCGAGAGCATTCTCACTGCTGCCTCGCGTTTCCGGCTCCAGCGCAAGGCGGCGCGGATCAAGAATATCGTCGAAAGCCACGGCCGCGATGCCGCGCTCTTCCAGGAAATTGCGGCAGCGCTCGGTTACAAGCAGAACAAACTCGCTTTCACACTTCTCGCGCAGCGGCTTCCCCTGTCCGCGCTGCGCAAAGAGAATGACGATATCGAAGCGATCCTTTTCGGCGTTGCCGGATTTCTCAACGCGCCCGATCTCGCCGCGTATCGCGACGAAACCCGCGGATACGTGAGGGATCTTTGGGACCGCTGGTGGCCGGATCGCGACGAGATGCAACGGCTTGTCCTGCCGGCAAAACTCTGGCGGCTCGGCGGCGCGCGCCCGTTGAATCATCCCCAGCGCCGCCTGGGCGCGCTCGCCATTCTCGCGAAGCAATGGCCCGCGTTCATCAGAGCGCTCGCGCGAAAAAGCACCAAGAGCGCGCACGATTTCTTCCTCGATCTGCGCCACCCATTCTGGAGTTTTCATTACACGCTTACCTCTGAGGCGGCACCGAAGGAAATGGCGGTCATCGGCGATTCGCGGATCGCCGATATTCTGGCGAATGTTCTTCTGCCTTATTTCCTCGCGGAAGGCTCCGACATCTGGTCCGCCTACGAAAAATTGCCGGCGCGTTTGACCAACCGCCGACTGGAGACTGGCGCCACCCGGCTCTTCGGCGACGACGCGCGCCGGCCGCAGTTCACGAAAACCATCGCGCAACAGCAAGGTTTGCTGCAGATTTACGAGGACTTTTGTTTGCAGGATAATTCCGATTGCGCCCAATGCCCTTTCCCCGAGCAGATGCAGAAATGGAAATGAAACGAGAACACGCCGCCGCCTTCACGTTGATTGAACTTCTCGTCGTCATCGTCATCATCGCCGTGTTGATGGGCCTCGCCTTCCCCGTCTTTTCAAGCATCCAGAACCAGGCCAAAAAAACCCAGGCCAAGAACGATCTCACGCAAATCGTGACTGCGGTGAACGCGTTCTATACCGAGTACGGCAAGTACCCTTCGGTAACCGCGGATACAATCTATGGTCCAGCGGGTACTGCTGGTAACAACGCATTATTCGATGTCCTCCGCGCGATCAATGTGACGGAAAATCCGCGACAGATTACTTTTATTTCCCCGCCGGACGCGAAAAACCCAATCCAACCTCGCTCTGGCATTGGAACTTCAACCGGAAGCGGCCAGTTTTTCGATCCATGGGGGACGGCCTACAACATCGAAGTTGATGGTAACTACGACAGTCAAATCACAAATCCATACTCAACAAATGCTGGCAGTCCGACTCTTCGAATAGGTGTTATTGCGTGGTCGTATGGGACGGATTTGGGATCAGAAACCGCTGCTACCGACAAGAACATCGGCAAGAACAAGGACGACGTCATTTCCTGGCAGTAACCTTTGTCGTTTGCGAATCCGCAAGCGGAGAAAAGTAATGTTCTTGTCTTCGAAGTCGCGACTCGTTTATTGTCGCGCAGTTACCCACTCCCATTTCCTCCGCTCAACCCCAAGAAAAGAAAGATAAAATATGGCGGCAAACCCTCCTCCGACCAGAGCAGGCTGGCAGAACGCACCGAACCTAAACAAACTGACCGCTTCACAGCAGGGCGGTAGTCGTGGCGCGCAACTCTGGGGAGCGGCCTCTAATGGCCGGCTCTTCTCGATTTACCAGGAAACGCCTGGCGGCGGTTGGAGCGCCTGGGCGCCGGACTGGGCCGGCCGGGGAAAACAGTTCTACGAGCTGGCGGCCGCGCAACAGAACAACGGTTGCGTCCAATTCTGGGCCCTCGACCTGAAGCTCCAACTTTGGACCACGGCACAGATCGCTCCCGGCGGCAACTGGACCAATTGGTCCGGACCGAACTGGAATAACAGCCCGGCAGGAATGAAACGCATCGCCGCTGCCCAGCAAGGCGGCTCACGCGGCGCATCGCTCTGGGGCATCACAGACGAATTCCGCCTGGTCAACTGCTATGAAGAAACGCCCGGAGGGACATGGTCCACCTGGCAACCTTGGCCTGCAACGCCCGACAATTCGCAATTCATCGAGATTACCGCCGCGCAACAGAACAATGGGCGCGTCTGGTTATGGGCGCTGGATAGCAAAATGCAGGTTTGGTCCACCTACCAAACTTCGCCGGGAGGAGATTGGTGCGCCTGGTGGAATTGGACCGAGGCGACCCGCGGCCCCAGGCTTAAACATATCGCTGGCTGTCAGCAGGGTGGCAGTCGCGGGGCACAATTCTGGGGAGTCACCGAGGACTACAACCTGGTCAGCACTTTCCAAGCTACACCCGGTGGCGAGTGGAGTGCATGGTCCACCGGAAACTGGGCGAACGCGCCGCTCGTCCACGAGATCACCGCCGCTCAACAAAACAACGGCTGCGTCCAACTCTGGGCGATTACTCTGGATGGAATTCTAACCAGTATCTCCCAGCTTTCGCCGGGCGGTAACTGGGGTAATTGGAGTTAGTCAGAGGACATTCGCTTCGACCGGATCTTCCTTTGCAGGACGGACCGCGCGCCATCCGGCCATTCTCGAACGAATTGGTGGCAGTAACTTTGCCGCTTGCAAATCGGCCATCGAAAATCGACAATCGAAAATTCTTCACGCGGGTGTAGTTCAATGGTAGAACGCCAGCTTCCCAAGCTGGACACGAGGGTTCGATTCCCTTCACCCGCTCTTTCCAAGCGGATTATATCCGGGGTTCTTTTGGTTTTCGCCTTTGCGACAGGGCTGGCGGCGGCAAAGGAGAAGCTATCCGCGGAAACTATTCTGTTTCCCCAGCAGGAGAGCGATCTCAAAGCGGATCGGGCCGCGCGGTTCGGCAGGCTGGCGAATGGAGTTCGTTACGTTGTCCTCCGCAATCACGAACCGAGAGGTCGCGCGTCGTTGCGCCTCCTGGTTCTTGCAGGCTCTCTGAATGAGAAGGAGGACCAGCGTGGGATCGCGCATTTTCTCGAGCACATGGTGTTCAACGGCAGCACCCATTACCCGCCAGGCACGCTCGTGGCGTTTTTCCAACGCATGGGGATGAGCCTCGGAGCGGATGTCAACGCTTATACCTCATTCGATCGCACAATCTATCGCCTGGAGCTGGCGCATTCCGACAACACTACTCTTCTCGAGGGAATGCAGGTTTTTAGCGACTATGCCGGCGGCTTGCTCTTAGGCGATGAGCAAATCGACAAGGAGCGAGGCATTATTCTCTCGGAGAAACGAGCCAACGACTCGACCGGTTACCGTAACTTTGTCGCGGAGTCCGAGGCGATGCTTGGAACTACGCTTCTCCCCCGTCGTCTCGCCCTCGGGCTGCCCGAAGTCATCACCACGGCGCGGCGGGAACGCTTCATCGACTTCTGGAACACGTGGTATCGGCCGGAAAAAATGGTTGTCGTCGCGGTGGGTGACTTCGCGGACCAGGCCGCAGTCGAGAAGATGATACGAGATCGTTTCGCAAATCTGCGCCCGCGCGCGCCAGCTCGGCCGCCGCCGGCGTTAGGAAAACTGGCGACGATCGAAGGAGTGCGCCCGATCTATCACGCCGAACCGGAATCGCCCGCCACGAATATTTCGATCACGAGCATCACACCGTATGCGCATGAGCCCGACACGGTCGCGCGCAGAAAAGACCGTCTCCGGCGCGTCCTGGCGCTGGAGATCCTCAATCGCCGCTTCTCCGTCCTCGGCAAACAGGAGAATGCGCCCTTTACTTTTGCCCTGGCAGCGGTCAACGAACAATTCGATTTCTTCAGGTATGCCGGCGTCCATATCACGTGCAAATCCGAGCAGTGGGCGGCCGCGTTAGCGGTCGGTGAGCAGGAACTGCGTCGTGCGATCGAGCATGGGTTCACCGCCGGCGAACTGTCCGACGCCGCTGCTAATTTCACCAATCAGGTTGAGCAGGCGGCGAAGAGCGCGAGCACCCGTCCCTCAAACCTGGTCGCCGATAGAATAGTCGGGCAGCTTGTTGCGGGTGAAGTGTTCACGACGGCGGCGGACGACCTCGCGCTGCTGAAACAGGTCCTCCCTTCGATTACCCCCGCCGATTGTCAGGCAGCGCTGCGAAAGGACTTTGGCGGCAACGGCCGCTTTGTCTCGGTAATGGGCAACGCGCAAATTACTGGCGACGCGACTGCTGCGATCACCCTGGCTTACGAGCAGGCCCACGCCATCGCCGTCACTCCGCCCGACCTCGACAAGAAAATCGCGTGGGGTTACAGCAACTTCGGGGCGCCGGGAAAAATCGCGAAACGAGAGCACATCGCCGATCTCGACGTCGAGCTCGTCACGTTTGAGAACGGCGCGCGGCTTAACCTGAAACGCACTGACTTTGAAGCTGGGCGGATCATCCTCAATGCAAGCGTCGGCAATGGGACGATCACTGAGCCTGCCGACCAGTGCGGGTTGGCGGTGTTTGCTCGCGGCGCCTTCATCGCAGGCGGCCTGGGAAAACATAGCACCGATGATCTCCGGCAAGTCTTCGCTGGAAAGAACGTTGCCTGGCAGTTCTCGCCTGAGTACGACACCTTTCAATTTATCGGCCGGAGCACGCCGGGCGATCTTCTCCTTGAATTGCAATTGCTCAGCGCAGGGCTGTCCGACGCCGGCTACCGCCCTGAGGGTTTGCGAGTGGCGCACAAGGGTTTGGAGGAGCTCTATCTGTCGTTCAAACACACCGTCAACGGTCCGCTAGCGACTGAGATCGCAAATCTCGTTGCGGATGGCGATCGCCGCTTTGGCATTCCCGAGCAAGAGGTGGTTATGGCGCGCACGCTAGACGAGCTAAAGGCCTGGCTGACTCCGCAACTTGCCCATGGCTCGCTCGAAGTGGCAATCGTAGGTGACCTGGAGATCGAAGCGTCGATAGACGCCGCCTCACGAACGATCGGTGCACTCCCACCACGCGATGCCAAGCCGGCGCTCCCTGAATTAAAGAAGGTTTCGTTTCCCGCTCAGCCATTCACGAAGAATTATGTGATCGACTCTGCGATTCCCAAAGGCGCCGTTTTCATTTACTGGCCTACCGATGACTATCGCGATGTGCAACGGACCCGCCGGCTGGATCTGCTCGCGGACATTTTGAACGATCGCCTGCGAGTAAAGGTGCGCGAGGCCATCGGCGGCACCTACATTCCGCACGCCCAAAATCACAGTAGCGATACCTTCCCCGGGTACGGCTACATGTTCGCGAGCCTTGATGTGGATCCTTCCATGGCCGGAAAAATCTCGGACCTGGCCATCGATCTTGCGGATGATCTTCAACAAAAGGGAGTGACCAACGACGAATTCAATCGAGCGCGTGAACCGATGCTCAGCTCCTCCAGGGGTGCTTTCAGGGATAATGCTTACTGGCTAAATGTTATCCTCACTCGCGCGCAGGAAAAACCCGTCCATCTCGAATGGGCAAGAACACGGGTGCCAGATATCGAGGGAATCAAGCCTTCCGAGCTCAACGCTCTCGCCGCAAAATATCTTGGCCGCGCGCACGCTTCGCGAGCAACTGTTCTCCCCGCAACGAAGGAGCCTGGTGGCGCCTCGGCACCAAAGTAGAGAGTTGCTCATTTCGATTGTTGATTCAAAGGCTGTAAGTGAACTCATCCACCAGCAGGGCAGACCAGGCCGGGGCGATCCTGCGACGCCATGCCCTTGCCTTAGGTCTTATCCTTTTCGCGCTCTTCAAGCTCTGGGTCGTTCACACCGAGGAAATTTACGGAAGCTCGACGGAATTCGACGCGCTTTGGTACGTAGGTTCGGCCAAGCATTGGTATTGGGGCGCGCCCTATAGCTTCGTCGCATTTGTCCGCCCGTGCGCTTATCCATTGTTCATCGCGATCGTCCATTTCTGCGGCATTCCGTTGCGGATCGCGATCGAGCTGGCGCAGATGGCGGGATACGCTGTTCTCATCGCCGCGCTGCGCCAAGTGGGCGTCCCACGCGCGCTTTGCCTGATCGTTTTTGCGCTGATGATCCTGCATCCGGCGTCGCTCCTCTACAACAACCACAGCATGAGCGACAGTTTCTACACCGCGATCCTCCCGCTCGCGCTCGGTGGTTCGTTGCTAACCCTGTTCACGAAGAAGTTTGTCCATGCGGCGTGGACCGGCGTCGCTTACGCCGTGCTCTGGAATACACGCGAAGAGAGCTTTCTCATTCCGATCGTCCTCGGGGTGTTTTTCGGGCTTGCCCTGCTTCAGCGCCAAGAGGAACCGACGCGCAAGGCGCATTTGTTTTTCTGGCTGAAACGCGCGGGCGCGCTAGCCGGGACCCTGGCAATTCTGGTGACGGCGATTTATTCGGCCAACTACCGCGCGTTCCGCAGCTTCGCGAAATCGGACCTGAGCTCGCCGGCTTTTGAGAAGACATTCAAAGCACTGCTGAGAATCAAGCCGAGCTATTCGCTGCGCTACATCGCCGTCAACCAGGAAGCTCTGCGTCTGGCTTACGAAGTCAGCCCGGCCTTCGCCCAGCTCAAGCCGCAATTCGAAAAAGTCGGCGCGCCGATCTGGACACATCCCGTCTTCGGCACGCTCGGGATTCGCGAGTACGGGCCCTGGTTCATGTGGGCGCTGCGCCACATGACATCGAGCGCGGGCTATTACAGAGACCCGGTCTCGACGAACGCTTTTTTCCGCAAGGTCGCGCGCCAGATTAATCAAGCCTGCGACGAAGGCCGAATCCCGAGTCGCTTTGTGATCTCGAGCTTTCTCGATCCGGGCGCGGTCGCTCGCGTCCGTTACCTGCCACGATCGATCGGCCGGATCGCGAAGCTGTTTCTGTTTCGCCACCAGAAGGTGATGGTGCGCGCCGACACGAACCTCGTGCCGTGGATGAGCGAGCTTTACACCGAGATGGTCTTCCGGGAGCCCCAACCCACGATCGACGCGTCGAATGCGGTGGTTATTCCGAACACGGTCTCGGCCAGGCTCGCGGTCGCGGTGCAAAACTTTATCGGAGCCTACTACGTTTATCTCTTTATCGGATTGGCTTGGGCCGGGCTGGCCGCGTTTCTGGTGCTGCTCTCTTTCGTTCGCCGGTGGCGCGCAGGCGATCCGCTCATCGCCACGCTCGTCTTACTCGCGGCGACAATCGTCATACGAATCGTCTTCTTTTCCTTTCTCGACGCGACCTGGTGGATGGCCGGTTACGAGCGCTACGTTTTTCCGGTGATGCCGCTGGCGACCTGCTTTTTCATCCTCCTGATTTATCAGGCATTCGTGACGTGGCGCAGCCGCGCGGTGTAGCGTTGCTTCACACATGACGACGCCCAAAATCCTGATCGCGGATTCGATTTCCCAACGCGGTATCGACGAGATGGCGCGTGATGGCGGGCTCGAGGTTTCGACCCACACGGGACTCAGCGAAGCGGCGCTGGTGGAAATGATTCCGGAGTTCAGCGGGATCGTCGTGCGCAGTCAGACCCGGGTGACGGCAGCCATCGTGAACGCGGGCGCCCGGCTGCGGGTGATTGGACGCGCCGGAGTCGGAGTGGACAACGTCGATGTGGAAGCGGCGACTCGGCGCGGCGTGATCGTGATGAACGCGCCGGGCGGCAACACCATTTCCACGGCCGAACACGCCTTCTCGCTCCTGCTTTGCGCGGCGCGAAAAATTCCGCAGGCCGACGCACTCGTGCGCAGCGGAAAATGGGACCGGAAAAATCTCGAAGGGGTCGAGCTCTTCAACAAGACGCTCGGCATTATCGGCATGGGAAGAATCGGGAGCGAATTGAGCCGGCGCGCGATCGCATTCGGCATGCGGGTCATGGCGTTCGATCCGTATCTCTCGGCGTCGCGCGCGCGCACCTTGCAGGTGGAACTGGTCGATGAACTCGACGACTTGTTAGGCAGCGCCGATTTCATCACCCTTCACACACCGCTCACGCCCGAGACTCATCACCTGCTCGATGCCATGCGGTTGGCGAAGACGAAGCGCGGCGTCCGGGTGATCAATTGCGCCCGCGGCGGACTCATCGACGAAGACGCGCTCGCTCACGCGATCCGCTCCGGGCACGTCGCAGCGGCCGCGCTCGATGTTTTCGAAACGGAGCCATTGCCGCTCGATTCGCCATTACGCGAATTGCCCGCGCTCATCCTCACGCCCCACCTCGGCGCTTCGACGGCCGAGGCGCAGGAAAGCGTCGGGATCGAGATCGCGCAATCGATTCGGGCTGCGCTTCTCGAAGGCACGATTCGCAACGCAGTAAACATGCCGAACCTCGACGCCAAGACGCTGGCCGTCGTCGGTCCCCATCTGCGCTTCGGCGAAAAGCTCGCGCGTTTCCTTTCCCAGCTCGCGCCGAAACGGGTCGAACGGCTCAATATCAATTACAGCGGAAAGGTGAACGAGGTCGATACCACCGCGATCACGCGCTCGGTCCTGAAAGGATTTTTGCAGGGCGCGGGCGGCAGCGAGATCAACGAAGTGAACGCGCCGGCGTTCGCGGAAAGTCTCGGCCTTAAAATCACCGAGACGCGCGAGAGCGCCGCCGGCGATTACACCGACCTGCTCGAACTCTCCGCGGTGGCGGACGGGAAAACCGTTTCCGTTGCCGGCGCTTTTTTCGGAGCGACGCCGCGGATCGTGAATGTGAATAGCCGCCACGTGGAGGCGCGTCCGCACGGCGTGGTGCTGGTGCTCGAAAACACCGACCGCCCCGGCATCGTCGGACGGATCGGGACGTTACTCGGCGACCATGGCGTCAACATCGCCACGATGTCCCTGAGCCGAAACCAGGCGGGCGGCACGGCGTTGACCGTGCTCAATCTGGATACCGCGCCCGACCCGGCGCTGCTCGAAAAGATTCGCGCGAGCGAAGACATCAAATCGGCGCAGGTGATCGAGCTGTAGGATTTGACCGCGCAGAGTCCCTTGCCTCAGACTCGTTCTTATGGACTTCAGTGCTCACTCAATTATTTGGGTTTTACTCGCGGGCCTCGTCATTGGTTTCATCGCAAAACTATTGATGCCGGGTCGGAATCCCGGTGGCTGCATTATCACGATGCTCCTCGGCATCGCCGGCGCTTTTGTCGGCACCTGGCTCGGCCGAACGTTTACGGGGAATGAGAACTACACGGCGCATTGGATCATGTCGATCGTCGGCGCGATGCTGCTGTTGTTTCTCTATCGGTTGATCGCGGGGCGAAGCAGCTAAGAAGTCGTTTCGTTTTTGCGCGGGTCATCCCGAGGCTGGCGAAGCGCGCCGAGGGACCTCTCAAGCGCTCAATCGCTTTCGCGTTACGGCTTGCGCACACCGTCATCGAACGCGGTCACCGTTTTCGCCCGCCCAATTTGCAACTGTGAGGTCCCTCGTCCGGCAGCCGCCGGACTCGGGATGACGACGCGTGAATACGTTGTCGCGCTGTGCCAAAGTGCGCCCGTATGCCGCAGCCGAAGAAGCTCGCCATCCTTTCCGCTTTCGCGGCGCTTTACCTGATTTGGGGCTCGACCTATCTCGGCATCCGATTCGCGATCGAGACAATCCCGCCGTTGCTCATGGCGGGTACGCGCTTTCTGCTCGCCGGGTTCATCATGTATGCGATCGCGCGCGGGCAAGGCGCGCCCAAAGGTTCGCTCGCAAACTGGCGCACGGCCCTCATCATCGGTGCGTGTCTGTTGCTCGGCGGCAATGGCGGGGTCACGCTCGCGGAACAATATGTTTCCTCGGGGCTCGCCTCGGTGATGGTGGCAACCGTTCCGATCTATATGGCGCTCCTTGCCTGGTGGAACGGCATCGCCCCGAAGCCGACTCCAATCGTCTGGCTCGGATTGGCCGGCGGCTTCGCCGGTGTGGCGATTCTCATCGGGCCAGCCTTGCGTTTTTCGCCTAACGACACGAGCCATCCGGCGATCGGTATGCTCATCTTGCTCTGCTCCTCTTTTATCTGGTCGGTGGGCTCGATCTACTCGCGCAAAGCCAGGAGCGCATCGCCGCCGCTCCTTCTCGCGGCCCAGCAGATGATCTGCGGCGGCGCGCTTCTCACCCTCGCCGGGTTGCTCATGGGCGAGCATCATCGGTTGGCCGCCAGCCGGATCAGCCTTCTTTCGATTGGCGCATTCGCGTATCTTGTTATCATCGGTGCGCTCGTGGGCTATACCGCTTACATTTTCCTGCTGCGCCATTGCGATCCGGCAAAGGTCGCGACATATGCCTACGTGAACCCGATCGTCGCTGTGATCCTCGGCGCTCTTTTCGCGGGAGAAATCCTGACCACGCGCACGGTCCTCGCCGCTGGTTTGATCATTGGCTCGGTCGCGCTGGTGATTACCGTTCAACAAACGAAATCGAAACCGGTCCCGGCGCCGCTCACGGCGTTGCAGACCGCCGACGAGCTATGAAAAGAAAAAATCCGAAACTCGAAATCCGAAATCCGAAACAATTTCCCAAATTCGAATTTGCTAATTCGAGCCTTGTTTCGAACTTCGAGCTTCGGACTTCGAATTTCTCTTCCCTTTATGCCTAACGATCCGGAATCCATCGAGGCGCTAAGGGAGAACTGGCGGGCGGAACTGCAAACCGCCCGCGTTTACCGTGAGCTGGCCGCGGACGAAAAGGACCAGAAGCGCAAAGACATTCTTGTGCGCATGGCCGAAGCGGAGGAAAGGCACGCCGCGCGCTGGGCCCAGAAACTGACCGAGCTCGGGGTGCCGCCGCCGGAATTGAAAGACTCGTTAGGCCAACGGCTCAGCCGCTGGTGGAACCGGATGGCCGGACTCGATGTCGCCATTCGCCGGATGGAAGCAGCCGAGGACCGGCACGAGGCGCGTTACCGCGCCCAAAGCGAACGCGCTCTCGCCGACGATCCCGACGCCCTGAAATTCTTGCACGAAGCCGCGCTCGAGGAGAAAGCCCACGCCCGCGTCCTCAGCGCCATGGCACCGCCCGCTCCGGCGGGACCGCGTGCCGCGCTCGACACCATTTTGAAACGAGAACGCTGGCATGGCCGCGGCGGCAGTTGGGTCGCCGATGCGATCTACGGCGTGAACGATGGTCTCGGCGCTGTCTTCGGCATCGTCTCCGGCGTCGCCGGCGCGACGAATAACCAGCAGCATTACGTTCTCATTTCCGGTCTCGCCGGAATGCTTGCGTCTTCACTTTCGATGGGGGCCGGCGCGTATCTCGCGGCGAAAAGCGAGGCCGAAGTTTACGAAGCGGAGATCGCGCGCGAAAAGCGCGAGGTCGAAGAAAATCCCGAGGAAGAGATCGAGGAAATGTCCCTCTTCTATCAACTGCAAGGTTTCAATCCGGAAGAATCGCAGCGCATGGCCGAACGCCTCGCCGAGCAGCCGGACCAAATGGTGCAGGCCATGGCTCAACAAGAGCTCGGTCTTTCCGAGCATCATTTCCCGAACCACTGGAAGTCTGCCGCTTCCGCCGCCATCTCCACCGCCGTCGGCGCCTTTATTCCGATCGTCCCGTTCTTTTTCATGAGCGGAATAGACGCCGTCATCGCTTCGTTCGCCATCAGCATCGTCGCTCATTTTGCCGTCGGCGCGGTGAAGTCGCTGATCACGATCCGTTCCTGGTGGGCCTCCGGTTTGGAAATGACAATGGTCGGCGTTATCGAAGCCGTGGTCACCTACAGCCTTGGCCTCGCCTTCGGCGCGATGGCTTAGGCGTCCGCAATTTCCTCCCGGAAGCTTCCTGCGCAACGCGCGCGGGCAGTGGAAACCGGCGGCCCAAAAAAAGTTTAAAAAAAGACTTGCCAGCGAGCTAGTGTTATAGTCAACTATAACACTATATGAGGAGCCATGGTCGACCTGAAACACAGAATGGACAGTGAGTGGCACGATGGTAAGCCGATTTACCGCCAGCTGCGCGACCGCGTCGTTCACATGATCCTCGACGGCGTGCTCAACGAAGGCGATCCGCTTCCTTCGGTCCGCAATGTCGCGGCCGAATATCGGGTCAATCCACTCACGGTTCTAAAAGGCTATCAGGAACTGGTCGACGAGGCGCTGGTCGAGACCAAGCGAGGGCTGGGCATGTTCGTCAAACCCGGCGCGCGCAATCTCCTCCTCGAGGGCGAACGCGAGAAGTTCCTTACCGAACAATGGCCGAGGATCGCCGCGACCATTGAGCGGCTCGGCATTACCGCGAAAGAATTGATGCGGGCCGCCGCCAGCAGCCGGTCGTCGTCAAAGACAGGAAAGGAGAAGCGCTAGAGTTATGGCCTGCATAGAAGCACGCGGTCTTCGCAAGGCGTTCGGCGCCACCGTCGCACTCGATGGCGTTGACTTGAGAGTCGAAGAGGGCCGCATCCTCGGGCTCATCGGTCCCAACGGCGCCGGCAAAACGACGGCGCTCAATACGATTCTTGGTCTGACTCCATACGAGGGCGAACTGAAAGTCCTCGGACGCGACCCGTGGAGCGCGCGCGAGCAACTCATGCGCAACGTCTCTTTCATCGCCGACGTAGCCGTGCTGCCGCGCTGGATGCGGGTTTCGGATATGCTCGATTACGTGGCAGGCGTCCATCCGCGCTTCGATCGCGCGAAGGCGGAAGGGTTTCTCGCGAAGACCACGATCAAACGCCAGAGCAAGGTCAGACAGCTATCGAAAGGTATGGTGGCCCAGCTTCATCTTGCGCTGGTAATGGCGATCGACGCGAAATTGCTCGTGCTCGATGAGCCGACTCTCGGGCTCGACATTCTGTATCGAAAGCAGTTCTACGACTCGCTCCTTAATGACTACTTCGATGGCAGCCGCACCATCGTGGTGACGACGCATCAGGTAGACGAAATCCAGGACGTCCTGACCGATCTCATGTTCATCGATCGTGGCCGGATCGTGCTCGAGTGCAGCATGGAAGAATTCGACGCGCGCTACCTGGAAGTGATGGTGAATCCAGAGCATCTCGAGGCAGCGCGAGCGTTGAAGCCGATTTACGAACGCCCGGTATTCGGCCGCAGTGTGATGCTGTTTGATCAGGCCGATCGCGAGCAAATCGCCGCCTTGGGCGAAGTCCGCAGGCCGAGCATCGCCGACTTGTTCATCGCAGTGATGGGCGGGCAACAGACAGAGGTCAGAGGTCAGAAGTCGGAGGCTGGAACATGAACGCGGCATCGGATTCAACAGACGGAATCAGCGCTCCGGCCAGGAAGACCCGGCCCTTCTATTGGTCGGTGCGCCGCGAGCTATGGGAGAACCGCTCACTTTATATCGCACCGCTTATCGTCGCTGGAGTGATCGTGGTGGGCTTCATCTTTTCGGCGATCGGCCTGCCCGAACGGCGGCGCGCCGTCCTCTTGCTGGACGATCCGTTGAAACAACGGACTGCCATCGAACTGCCCTACGACATGGCGGCGATGATGATCATGTTCACCGCCTTCATCGTGGGCGTCTTCTATTGCCTCGATGCCCTCCACGGCGAACGGCGCGATCGCAGCATCCTGTTTTGGAAATCATTGCCGGTCTCCGATCTCACCACTGTGCTCTCAAAGGCGTTCGTGCCGCTGGTAGTCATGCCAGTGATTAGCTTCGTCGTTATTATCGCGACGCAACTAATCATCCTGCTGATTACCAGCGCGACCCTGGTCATGCATGGGATGAGCCCGGCTACGACCCTGGCCCACACCAACCTGTTTCAAAACGCGCTGATCCTTCTTTACGGCCTCGTCGCCCTCTCGCTCTGGCACGCGCCTACCTACGGCTGGATGCTGCTCGTCTCAGGCTGGGCGCGCCGCGCCGCTTTTCTCTGGGCCATCCTTCCTGGTCTCGCCATCGGGATCTTCGAAAGAATCACCTTTGGCACGTCGCACTTCGCCAACCTTATGAAGGAGCGGTTCATGAGTTGGGCTGCGGAGGCCTTCGTTCTCCGGCACGGTCCGAAAGGGACACCTATTCTCGATTCCCTGTCTCAATTAACTCCCGGCCGATATCTAACCACTCCAGGTCTGTGGCTGGGTCTTGTATTTGCCGCGGTCTGCTTCATCGCCGCTGTCCGGTTTCGCCGTTATCGGGGTCCTATCTGATTCCAAATACCGAATACCTAACGAGTAAGCTGACAGTTACTATCTACTTATGTTGTTATCCAGCCTCCGCTTCGCCGTTCGCTCGCTTGCGCGCAGCCCCGGGTTCACCCTGCTCGCCGTCATTACCCTCGGGCTCGGCATTGGCGCCAACACCGCGATGTTCAGCGCCGTCAATTCCATCCTGCTCAAACCGCTCCCTTACCCCGACGGCGCGCAGTTGGACCGCATCGATCGCGCGACGCCGCAAAATCCCCAGGGGCGTGTTTCTCCGGCCGACTTCCTCGATCTGCGGCGGGAGGCCAGCCGCTATGGTGAGATCGGTGCTTATGCGCTCGGCGATACGAGCCTTTCGGAACCCGGTCAACCCGCCGAGATGGTCCAGGCCCTTCGCACTACCTCCAATTTCTTTTCTGTCCTCCGCGTCCAGCCGCAGCTCGGCCGCGACTTCCTGCCCCGGGAAGATATCCCCGGGAACGATCGTGTTGTTCTCATCAGTCAACGTTGCTGGCAGCAGCGCTTCGGCGGCAAAGCTGACGTCATCGGCCGCACGATCCGTGTCGATGGCGAGCCGCACGAGATCGTCGGCGTCCTGCCAGCCTTACTCAACGACTGGCGGCACCTCGGCGCGTTCGATTTCTTTCGCCCGCTTGCTCTCGATCAACAAAAAGCCACCGACCGTCGCAGCACCATTCTCCGGATTATCGGCCGTCGCTCGGACAAACTCACTCACGCCGAGGCCGCCGGTTTCATCGTCAACTTCGGCGCGCGCCTCGCCACCGACTTTCCCGAGGTCAACGCCGGCAGTAACTGGCGCCCGATCCCGCTTAATAGCACTGCCATGCTAGGTAATGGCCCCGCCACCATGGCGATGCTGATCGGCCTTTCCGGTTTCGTCTTGCTCATTGCCTGCTCGAACCTAACAAACCTGCTCCTCGCCCGCACCATGGCGCGCGCCCGCGAGTTCGCCGTGCGTTCGGCTCTGGGCGCCTCTCGCATCCAGTTACTCCGCCCGCTGATTGCCGAGTCGCTCTTGCTGGCTTTCGCCGGTGGGCTCTGCGCCATCCTCGTCGCGCAGTGGGTCGCCGATTGGCTCTCTGTTCGATCCACGGGAGACAATGGCGAAATGGTCGTGCTCGCGCTCGACTGGCATGTACTCGGCTGGGCTCTCGGTGCTTCGCTCGTCACCGCTGTCGCCTTCGGTCTCGCGCCGGCGCTCTTCGCGATGCGGCTCAACGTAAACGACACGCTCAAGAGCAGCGCGCGCGGCACGACCGGAGGCCGCGGTCATCAACGCTTTCGTCACACACTTATCGTCGGCCAGTTTGCTCTCGCCATGATCTTGCTCGCGGGCGCTGGCCTCTACATTCGGGGTCTCGATGAGTTAAATAACGCGCGCGGTGGTTGGCAATCCGATCGGCTCCTCAGCGGAACCGTGGTGCTTCCCGCAGCCAGCTATGGCGACCCCGATAAGATAGCTACCTTCCATCGCCTTACTCTGGAGCGCCTTCAAGCCGTGCCTGGCGTCGCATCGGTTAGCATCTCTACCTTCACACCTTTCTTTAATTGGGCGGACGTCCGCAGGTATCTGGTCGAAGGTCGCGAGCTTCCCCAACCAGGCCACGAACCGGCCGCGGTCGTTAACAGCATCAGTCCACAATATTTCGATACCTACCAGACGCGTGTCCTCGCCGGACGCGCGTTTAACGATCGCGACACCCTTTCTTCCCCAAGGGTTTTCATCATCAGCCAAACCATGGCGAAGGGTCTGTTTGGAAACGAGAACCCGATCGGCCGCCGCGTTGCTCAAACCGGCAGCGGCAATCTGCAGTGGGGCGAAGTTGTCGGCGTCGCCGCCGACATCAAGTCGGTCATGCCCGATCCGGGACCGGTCACGTTCCAACTCTACCAGCCCATGGCCCAGGAGCCGCGGCCCTACAACGAGATCGCCGTGCGCACCACGGGCGCCACGCCTTCCACCCTTGTCCCGGCCATCCGCAGCGTCATGACACAGCTCGATGGAGACCTGCCCGTGCGTCAGCTCCAGGCCGCCGATGTAACTATCGACCGCGCCAACTACCAAAGCGCGGTCCTTCGCGACATGCTTACTTCCTTCGCCGTACTCGGGCTTGGCCTTGCCTCGTTAGGTATCTACGGCGTTATCGCTCGCACCATGGCGCAACGCAGCGGTGAGTTTGCGATTCGCTTCGCCCTGGGCGCATGCGTCCGGGACATCAGGCGTCTCGTCCTGACGTCCGGTGTGAAACTGGCCGCAATCGGGGCAGTTCTCGGGCTCCTCGGCGCGTTCGGTATTTCCCGCTTTCTCGCTGCTAAAAGTCCCGGCATGCACTTCAACGATCCGCGTGTGTTTATCGGCACCACCTTCCTGCTTATCACCGTCGCCCTGATTGCCTCGTGGCTTCCCGCTCGCCGCGCCGCCCGCATCAATCCGATAGAAGCTCTCCGTGCCGAATGAAGCTAAAGCGTATTCTAAAGTGGACCATACGCGCAATTTTGAGCGTGTTGATCTTGGCGTTCCTCGTAGGGTTCATCGCTTATTGGACCTCCACCAATGACTGCGATCGCAAAGCCGGTCCGCCGGCTCATCCGATGAAAGCAATTCGTTACTGCGAATACGGTTCGCCTGATGACGTTTTGAAAATTGAATACGTCGAAAAGCCGGTTCCGAACGATGACCAGATTCTCGTCCGAGTTCGCGCAGTATCCCTCAGGTTTTACGACGGTGGCATGCTGGAAGGCGGTATCGGAAGGCTCGTCTTTGGACTTCGGAAGCCAAAAAACACCATCCCGGGATCTGATTTCGCCGGAACCGTTGAAGCGATCGGCAGGAACGTGATTGAATTCAAGCCCGGCGATGAAGTTTTCGGGGTGAGGGCAGGCGCTCTCGCCGAGTACATTTGTGTCCGGCGCAATGGAGCAATAGCGACGAAGCCGACTAACGTTAATTTCGAGCAAGCCGCATCGATCCCTACCGCGCTCGTTGCCTTGCAGGGCCTGCGCGACACCGCGCGGGTGAAAGCAGGGCAAAAGGTCCTGATCAATGGTGCGTCCGGAGGCGTCGGGACGTTTGCGGTCCAGATCGCCAAGGCTCTTGGCGCCGAAGTAACAGGCGTATGCAGCACAAGAAACCTGGATTTGGTCCGATCGATCGGCGCCGATCACGTGATCGACTATACGAAGGAGGACTACACAAAAAGCGATGAGCGTTATGACGTTATCTACGATCTCGTCAATAATCGTTCGTTTGCGGAACGCCGCCGCATCCTCAAGACCGGTGGCATCTGCGTGCTTGCCGGAGTCGGCGGCTCAGGAATGCACAAAGATACCTTGTCCAATTTGGCTGGCGTGCTCACAGCCTCTCTTCGTTCGAAATTTTCAAACGAAAAATTTGTCGCCTTTGGCGTCGACATTAACAAAACAGACCTGGGCGTTCTGCGCGATTTGACAGAGAGTGGAAAGGTCGTGCCCGCCCTCACCAAGACCTACCCCTTTACTGAAACTGCCGCCGCCTACAAATATCTCGAAACCGGTCACGCCCAGGGGAAAATCGCTATTACGATCGAATGAAGTTCGTTAAACGGATCTTAAAGTGGACGGGCATCGTCATGTTACTGGTAATCCTGGTAGGCGGGGTCTACCTCTTCGTCGCTTACTGGATGTCGACCAACGACTGCGACTCCAAGACTGGCATACTCAATCATCCTATGAAAGCAATTCGCTGTTGCGAGTACGGTCCACCTGATGTTCTCAAGCTGGACGAAATAGAAAAACCGGTTCCGAATGACAATCAAATACTGGTTAAAGTTCGCGCGGCTTCCGTTAACCCCTTGGACCTTTCTACTCGCGGGCAATTGATTGTTCGCCTGCTAAAAGGACTTCGCAAACCCAAGGAGACGCGGCTTGGAGTTGATTACGCAGGAACTGTCGAAGCTGTAGGCAAGAATGTAACGCAGTTCAAACCTGGCGATGAAGTATTCGGCGGGAAAAGCGGAGCATTCGCCGAATATATCTGCGTCCTAGCCGACCGGGCAATAGCACTGAAGCCGGCCAACATCACATTCGAGCAGGCAGCAGCTGTTCCTGTCGCTGCTATCACTGCGTTACAAGGCCTTCGCGACAAAGGTCACATAAAGGCGGGCCAAAAAGTCCTCGTCAACGGCGCTTCCGGTGGGGTCGGCACCTTCGCCGTGCAAATCGCGAAATCGTTCGGCACGGAAGTAACGGGAGTTTGCAGCTCCCGTAATGTCGAACTTGTCCGTTCAATCGGAGCCGACCGCGTGATTGATTATACCAAAGAAGATTTTACAAAGGGTGAGCAGCGTTACGATCTCCTCTTCGACCTCGTCGGGAACCATTCCTTTACAGAGCGCCGGCGCGTTATGAGCCCCAATGGCATTTGCGTCATGGCCGGAATCGGAGGGGCCGGTTGGCATGAGGGAATATGGGGCCGCTTGGGCGGTGAACTCAACGCGATTGTCCGGTCGTCCTTCGTCAAAGAAAAATTTGCCATGTTTCTTGCCGAGCTAAAACAAGACGACCTCAACATTCTAGCTGGCCTCATGCAATCCGGCAAAGTTACTCCGGTCATCGACCGCACTTACAAGCTCAGCGAGGCGCCGGCGGCGTTGAGATATCTCGAGCAAGGGCACGCCCGGGGAAAAGTGGTGATCACAGTGCAATGAGCCCGACTGGGCAACAGTCTGCAGAAGAGAAACCTTCTCAATTGGCGACCGCCTGATAGCCTGTCTGCAAATCGATTCACATACTCTCGTTCATATGAAAACACACCTACAACTCCTGATCACTACAGCCTGCACGGCTGTGCTTTTATTAACAGGCCCAGCGTTGGCTCAAACTCCGAGTCCGAGCGCCGCTCCCAAAATGAAAGCCATCGTTTATCACGAATTCGGTTCACCCGACGTCCTTCGGCTGGAAGAAGTCGAAAAGCCGGTTCCGAATGACAACCAGATCCTGGTCAAAGTTCGGGCTGTGTCGGTGAATCCACTGGACTGGCATTTCATGGAAGGCACGCCCTACCTGGGCCGTCCCCTGGCGTTTGGATTCCTGAAACCAACCGTCGAACGACTCGGCGTCGACTACGCCGGGACGGTGGAAGCGGTCGGCAAGAACATAACCGAGTTCAAGCCGGGCGATGAGGTTTTCGGAAATCATTTTGGCGCTTTTGCCGAGTATGTCGTTGCTAGCGATAAGGGCATGGCCTTGAAACCGGCCAGCCTGACGTTCGAGCAGGCGGCTTCACTCCCCGTAGCGGCACTCACCGCGTTGCAGGGCCTTCGCGACTACGGAAAGATCCAGCCGGGACAGAAGGTCCTCATCAACGGGGCATCGGGAGGCGTGGGCACGTTCGCGGTCCAGATCGCCAAGACATTCGGTGCGGAGGTGACCGG
>Ga0307478_10001364_pt1 | contig 21241 bp, 18 predicted proteins | sample atmos_gasesECM4C_2_FD_203713 | JGI IMG/M metagenome (GOLD analysis project Ga0307478, IMG submission 203713) | Hardwood forest soil microbial communities from Morgan-Monroe State Forest, Indiana, United States - atmos_gasesECM4C_05 | ecosystem: Environmental > Terrestrial > Soil > Temperate... | reverse complement strand
CGGCCGATCTGGGACGACGAGGGCTGGGTTAACCACTGGTGGCCCAAGGGACAGGGCACGGCGCAGGCCGTCGCGGCCGCGGGTGCCCGTACGGCTGACGGGCCCCGTGAAGAAGGCAGGGCGTGATGACGCCGAACGTGGTCCCGCGCGACGAAACGGTGGACGTCTGGGACGGGCGACTGCGGCTGCATGTCAAGGTGGCGGGAGACGGTCCGCCGGTGGTCTTCTTCCACTCGTTCCCCGGCCTTGCCTGGGATCCGTTCCTCCAGCAGGTCGCTACGCGGCACACCGTGTACGCGCCGGAGCACCCAGGCACCTCCCCCGGTGATCCGCGTGCGATCGACCAGGTGCAGACGTTCTGGGAGCTGTTGCTCTGCTACGAGGAACTGCTGCGAGCGCTCGGCCTCGACCGCCCGGCCGCGGTCGGCCAGGCATACGGCGGCATGGTCGCGGCGGACCTGGCGGCGAACTTCCCGCTGCTTTTCTCCCGGCTCGTGCTGCTGTCGCCGCTCGGGCTGTGGCGTGACGACGCGCCGATCCCGCTCATGGAGATGGTGGCGGGGCCGCCGGAGGACCTGCCGAAGTACCTGTTCGCGCATCCCGACAGCGCGGCGGCACAGGCGGCGACGGCCCCGCCCGCCGACCCGGCGCTGGTCCCCGCCGCGATCGCGCAGCAGACGTGGAACATCGGGTGCACCACGAAGTTCGCCTGGCCCATCGCCGACCACGGCCTTGGCCGCCGGCTGCACCGGGTCGCCGTTCCCGCGCTTGTCGCCTGGGGCCGCGAGGACGCGCTTGTCCCCGTTGCCTATGCGGCGGAGTTCGGCCGCTCGATCGCGGGCAGCCAGGTCGAGATCGTCGACGACTGCGGTCACGTGATGCAGGCTGACCAGCCCGAGGCGGCCTGGACGGCCGTCAGCAAGTTCCTGACCGCGTAGTCCAGCCAGCGCCGGCCGGGCAGCGTATCCCGTTACAGGGAGCGCAGCATGCCGCCGTCCACCGGCACCACGAGCCCGGTCAGGTAGGACGCGGCGGGAGACAGCAGGAACGCGGCGACCCGGCCGAATTCCTCGGGCGTGCCGTAGCGGCGCAGGGGGATCGTGGCCTCGGCCGCCGCCCGCCGCCCGGGCGCCCGGGCGTCGAGTTCCGCGGTCCGCGCCGTCGAGATGCGCCCGGGCAGCAACCCGAGAACCCTGATGCCGTCCGGGCCGAGCTCATCGGCCAGTTGCTTCGCCACCATCGCGAGGCCTGGGCGAAGCCCGTTGGAGGCCGCGAGCTGGCCGACCGGCGACTTCACCGACGACGACAGCACGAAGCCGATCACGCCGCCCGGCCCGAGCGTGCCCGCGGCCGACCGCGCGACCCGCAGCGCGCCGAGAAATACCGACTCGAACGCGCCGGCCCAGTGCTCGTCGGGCGTGCCGAGGACGCTACCTGACGGCGGGCCGCCAGTGCTCACCAGGACCCCGTCGAGTCGGCCGAACTCGCGCAGTGCCGCCGCCGTCAGCACCTCCCCCACCGCGGGGCTCGCGTTGTCGATGGCCACGCCCGCCGCGCGTCCAGAACCGCCGAGATCCTTCGCGGCAGTGGCCACCGACGCGGCGTCACGCCCGGAAACCACTACCCGTGCCCCTTCGGCGGCCAGTTCCCTGGCGGTCGCGAAGCCGAGCCCGCGGGTCGCCCCGGTCACGATGTAGACCCGTCCAGCTAGCTGCAGATCCACCGCGGGAACCCCTCCATCCGTCGAGCTCGCGGTGCCCTTGCGGGTCCGTTTCGCGCTCCTTGACACGTCTTCTCCAAGCGATGTATACAGCAGTGTACCGTACCTCGTCCCGAGGAGGACCCCGACAAATGAGTGAAAGCTTCGAGCGTGCCATGGCCGTGCGGCGGGCAGTGCTCGGCGACGAGTACATGGACCGCGTCATGGCGAAGACCACGCCGCTGAACGCACCGTTCCAGGAGTTCGTGACCCGCTGGGTATGGGGCGAGTCGTGGCTGGACGACGCGCTTGACCCGCAGGTGCGCAGCCTGGTCACCATCGCCCTCGTCGCGGCGCTCGGCCAGGTCGGCGAGGTCAGGCTGCACACCGCGGGTGCACTGCGCAACGGCTGCACGCCGGAGCAGATCGGCGCGGTGCTCAAGCACGTGGCCGTGTACGCGGGCGTGGCCCTGGCGGTCGCCGCGCTTAACGTCGCGGACGAGGAGATCGCCGCCATGGGCGCGGCGGACGGCGTCCGGTGACCGCGGACACCGCCCGGGCGGAACCCGGGCTTATCGCGCAACTGGCCGGCGCCCGGGTCATCGACCTGGAACAGCCGCGCTTCCAGGGGATGCCGATGTTCCCCGCGAACAACCCGAACTACGCGTTCATGCTGCACCGGCGGCACGAGGAGGGCCTGGAGAGCCGGACAAGCGCCGCCGGGATGATCCTCACGGCCGACCACGCGGGCACTCATGTCGACGCGCTCTGCCACCAGGCCGAGAACATGGTGATGTTCGGCGGCGTCCCCGTGTCGGCCGCGAACCAGGGGCCCGGCGGCCTCACGGCGCTGACCGCGGAGACGCTGCCGCCTATCATCCGCCGCGGCGTCCTCATCGACCTAGTCGCCGCCAGGGGCGACCGCCTGCCGCCGCGGTATCTCGTGGAACGCGACGAACTCGCCAGGACCGCGCGAGAGCAGTGCGTGGACGTGCGGCCTGGCGACGTCCTGCTTGTCCACACCGGGTGGGGAGCCGCATGGCGCGACCCCGACTACATCACCGGCGGCGGCATGGCCAGGAGCAGCGGCGAATGGGCGGTCGAGCGGCAGGTCTACGCCGTCGGCGCCGACAACATGTCCTGGGACCTGCCGGGATACACCGACCCCGTGCTCGGGCACTCGCTGCCCAACCACACGCTGCTGCTGGCCCGCGCCGGCATCCTGATCTTCGAGAACCTGCTGCTCGAGGACCTGGCGGCGACGGGCGCGCGGGAGTTCACGTTCGTCAGCCTGCCGCTGAAGCTGGTCGGCGCCACCGGGTCGCCGACCCGCCCGGTGGCCATCATCGCGCAAGACGCAATCACGCAAGACCCAATCACACAGGACGCAGGGGAAGGGCAGTAACCGTGCCGGAGAAGCCAGAGAACCTGACCAAGCGGCTCGCGGACTTCGTCACCGCGACGCGGCCGGAAGACCTGCCTGACAGCGCGCGCGAGCGCGCGCGCATCGTCCTGGCCGACACGGTCGCGAGCGCGCTGATGGGCGGCCGCAGCGCCGAAGTGCCGATGATCGAGCGGCTCGCCGCCGCCGTGGCGGGACCGGGGGATTCGCCGGTCGTCGGCAGGCCCTCGCTGGCGCCAGGCGGCGCGGTCCTCGTGAACGGGTACTTGATCACCGCGACGACCGTCTGCGACGTGCACAAGGCCACCCTGTGCCACGTGACCCCCGAGGTCTTCCCGCCTGCCCTGGCCGTCGCCGCCACCCGCGGCGCGTCGGGCGAGGACTTCCTGCTCGCGTTCGCGCTCGGCCTGGAGATCACGAGCCGGGCTGGCCTGGGCTCCGACTACCAGGCGTTCCGCGGCAACGGCTGGCACTCGCCTGGCGTCTGGGGCCCGTTCGGCGGCGCGGCCGCGGCCGGCAAGCTGCTCGGCCTTGACGCACGGCAGATGCGGAACGCCTTCGGCCTGGCGGGCAGCCAGTCCGCCGGGACGTTCGCGCACTGGGGGACTCCGACCATCAAGTTCCACCAGTCGCGCGGCGCGCTGTCCGGCTTCATCGCGGCCACCCTCGCCGACACGGGATTCGAGGCCGGCGCCGACGTGCTGACCGCCGCCGACGGCGGCTTGTACGGGACCTACTCCAACGGGGGCAAGCCCGAGCTCGCCCTTGACGGACTCGGTGACCGCTGGGAGCTTGAGCAGCTCAGCCTCCGGGCGTGGCCGCTCGCTAGTTCGCTCCAGTCGGTGGCGACCGCGCTGCTGCACCTTGTCGAGGCGCTGGGCGCCCGGGCGGACGCGGTGGCCAGGGTCAGGGTCGGGCTGAGCCGCACCGTGTACGACATGCACGGCACGCTGCCCTGGGATGACCGGTTCCACGCGCTGCTTTCCGCGCCCTTCGTCACCGCGGTCATCCTCGCCGACGGGGCTTGCGGACTCGACCAGTTCGCTCCGGAGCGGCTCAAGGACGCGCGGGTCGACCGGTTCGCGCGGGAGAACGTCGTCGTCGAGGTTGACGAGACCGTGCAGGGCACCGGCGCCGTCGTCGACATCGAGCTCACGGACGGGCGGATGCTTCACGACCGGCGTGCCGTCCCGCACGGCGACCCGCAGGACCCGCTGAGTATGGCCGACGTCCGGGCCAAGTTCCTCGCCGCGGCCGAGGGCATCGTGCCAGCCGGGCAGGCCGCCAAGACCTTCGACCTGCTAGCGCGAATCGACGAACTGCCTGCGATCGACGCCGCCTTGTTTAGCGCGGGAGACCAGCTCAGCGCGGGAGACCAGCGGTAATGCGGGAAGGCGCTCTGTCGGGGACCTGGTACATCATGCCGACGGCCTTCGGCGAGGACGGCTCGCTCGACCTGGCGAGCCAGCGGAGCCTCACCGAGGCGGTCCTCGACTGGGGCGCTGAGGGCCTCACCGTCCTCGGCGTCATGGGCGAGGCGTCCGCGCTCGACACCGCCGAGCGTGCCGCCGTCATCCGCGCCGTGGCGGAAGCGGCGAGCGGCGTCCCGGTCGCGGTCGGCGTGTCAAGCAGCGCCCGGCATACCTCCGTCGCGCTAGCCAGGCAGGCCGCGACGAGCGGTGCGAGCGCGGTCATGGTGGCGGCGCCGCCGCTACTGCGCTCCGCCGACGCGCTGCCCGGCTTCTTCGCCGACGTGGCCGAGCGCGGCGAGCTGCCGATGATCGTGCAGGACGAGCCGGCCGCGACCGGTGTGCTCATCCCCGTGAGTGTCCTCGCCGAGTGCCTGCGCGCGGCGCGCACCGATGTCGTGAAGCTCGAAGACCCGCCCACCGCGACCAAGATCTCCGCGCTGCTCGCGCGCGCGCCAGGCGCCAAGGTATTCGGCGGCCTCGGCGGCGCGGCCAGCTACTTCGAGCTGCGCCGCGGCGCCGTCGGCACGATGACCGGCTTCTCCTACCCAGAGGTGCTGCGCCAGGTCAGGACGAGCCTGACAACGGGCGGCCGGGCCGCGGCGTACGCTGCGTTCACCAGGTACCTGCCGCTCATCGCCTTCGAGGCGCAGCCGGGGATCGGCCTCGGCATCAGGAAGGAACTGCTGCGGCGGCGCGGTGCCCTCGCCCACGGGACCACCAGGATCGGCGAGCCGCCGTCCCCTCCGCTGCTGGCCGAGCTGGATGAGGTGCTCGCCGCCCTCCACCTTGAGCCGGCGATCAAGCCGCTCGTGCCGTAACCACACCCCCTTTCGAAGCTAGGACTGTTCATGGCGAATGTGATTGTCGTCGGTGCGGGAAACGCGGGCCTGTGCGCGGCGCTCGCCGCGGCCGAGCAGGGCGCCGCGGTTACGCTGGTCGAGCGCGCACCGCGGGCGGAACGGGGCGGTAACAGCGCGTTCACCGCGGGCGCGATGCGCGTCACCTACGACGGCACGGATGACCTGCGTCTTCTCATGCCAGACCTCACTGCGGCGGAATGGGAGGGCAACGACTTCGGCACCTACCCCGCCGACGCCTTCTACGACGACATGGCCCGGGTCACCGAGTCCCGCTGCGACCCGGACCTGACCGAGACCCTGGTCACCCACAGCCTGCCCACCCTTGAGTGGATGCGGACAAAGGGAGTGCGCTTCATCCCGACCTACCACCGCCAGGCGTTTAAGGTCGACGGGCGGTACAAGTTCTGGGGCGGGCTCACCGTCGAGGCGGTGGGCGGCGGCCGCGGTCTCGTCGACTCGCTCTGGGACACCGCCGAGCGCGTCGGGATCACCGTCCGTTATGAGGCCCGTGCCGTCGCCCTGATTCAGGACGCCGGCCGGCTGGCGGGCGTACGCGTGCGGCACAGGGACGGGACGACGCAGGACATCCCCGGGGAAGCGGTGGTGCTTGCCTGCGGCGGTTTCCAGGCCAATGCCGCATGGCGGACCCGCTACCTCGGCCCGAGCTGGGATCTCGCGAAGGTGCGCGGGACCCGCTTCAACACCGGCGACGGCATTCAGATGGCGCTGGACATCGGCGCGCGGGCGGCCGGCAACTGGTCCGGCTGCCACGCGGTCGGCTGGGACAGGAACGCGCCCGAGTTCGGTGACCGCGAGATCGGCGACGGCTTCCAGAAACACAGCTACCCGTTCGGGATCATCGTGAACGCGGACGGCAAGCGCTTCGTGGACGAGGGCGCCGACTTCCGCAACCTCACGTACGCCAGGTACGGCCGCGAGGTCCTCCTGCAGCCAAGGCAGTTCGCGTGGCAGGTATTCGACGCCAAGGTGAAGCACCTCCTCCGCGACGAGTACTACATCAGGCAGGTCACGAAGGTGACCGCCGACAGCCTCGAGGACCTCTCGCGCAGGCTCGACGGCGTTGACCCCGTTGCCTTCCTCGACACCGTCAAGCACTACAACGAGTCCGTCCAGGCGGAGATCCCGTTCAACCCCAACGTCAAGGACGGCAGGGGCACCGACGGCATCACCCCGCGCAAGTCGAACTGGGCGAACCGGCTCGACACCCCGCCGTTCGAGGCGTACCAGATCACCTGCGGCATCACGTTCACGTTCGGCGGCCTGGCGATCGACCCCCGCACCGCGAACGTGGTCGCGGAAGAAGGAAACGCCATTCCCGGCTTGTACGCGTGCGGCGAGCTGGTGGGCGGCCTGTTCTACTTCAATTACCCGGGCGGCAGCGGGCTCACGGCGGGCGCGGTGTTCGGCCGGATCGCCGGGGTCGAGGCAGCGAACAGCGCTGCCCGGCAGGGGGCCTGAGGTGGCGCTGGCCGCGCCAGGGCGCCCGGGGACCATCATCGGGGTCGGCCTGAACTACCTGCCGCACGCGGCCGACCTCGCCGCGCGTCCGACGGAGCTGCCCACGCTTTTCTTCAAGGGCGGCCACACGGTCATCGGCGCGGGCGATCCGATCCCGCTGCCGCCGCTAAGCAAGCGCGTGACCGCCGAGGCCGAGCTCGCCCTGGTGATCGGCCGCCGGATGTACCAGGTGCCCGAGTCCGCGGCCCTGGACTACGTGGCCGGCGGCTGCTGCGTCCTCGACCAGACGGCAGAGGACGTGCTCCGGATGGACTCAAGGCTGCTGACCCTGTCGAAGAACTTCCCCGGCTTTTTCTCCATCGGCCCGCAGCTCATACCGCTCGCCGACCTGGGACCGCTGTCTGAGGTCGAGGTCGCCACCTACCTGAACGGCGACCGGGTGCGGTCGGCCCTGGTGGCCGGCATGCGGTTCAGCCCCGCCCGCCTGCTCGCTTTCATCAGCCAGGTCATGCCGCTCGAACCCGGCGACATCGTCGCCACCGGCACGCCGGGGGCCGTGGTGCTGGCCGCCGGCGACGTGGCTGAATGCAGGGTCAGCGGGTTCGAGCCGCTCACTAACCCCGTGGTCAAGGCCGCGGCGTAGCCGCGGCAGGCCCAGCCCGCCGCCAGCAGTCATGCGGGTGACGAGCGGAGCCACGCCCCCGTTCGGTATGAAGATCTTGATCATCCCGAACGGGGGCGGCTTGCCTGCCCAGCCCACACTGTTCTTGGCAGGCGGGCTGCCCGGCCGGCGGCCTGACCGGCCGGGCAGCCCTGGCAGTTCACTCGCCCTTGGGGGTCGCCTTCTCCAGCTGGGCCGCGGAGACGGTGCCCACGACTTGCTCGACCCCGGCCAGGTTGGACCGGACAAGCTCGTAGGGGCCGAACACGTTGTGGAACTGGTTGTAGTCCATGTTCCCGCTCGCGCCGTCGTAGTTGATCTTCGTGCCCGCCTTCAGGTCGGCCATGGCCGTCTTGTAGTCGTAGACGACCGTGCCCGGCGGGGAGGTCACAAGCGGGATGTCCTTGGCATAGGTCGGGCCGTCAGTCGTCCCGGCCTTGTCGATGGCCAGCGCTAGCGCGATGGTGGCGTCGTAGGAGTACGTCGCGCTCGCGAGCGGCTGCTGGCCCTTGTAGTCCTGATTGAAGTACTGCATGAACTCCGCGTTGGCCGGCGAGGTGGACGACGCGCCCTCGGCCGACAGCACGGCCTTGTTGGCGACCGCCGGGGTGACGGCCTTGATCCACTCGGCCGCGGCGCTGGTGTCGCTGGCGATGATCGGGATGGCGAGATTGTCGATTTCCTTGAAGTCCTGCGTGAGGACCGCGGCCGTCGGCGGCTCCATCTGGCTGAAGATCACCTGCGGCTTCGCCTGCGCGACCTTCAGCGCCTCGGTCCGGTAAGAGGTAAGGCCGGGCGTCAGCGTCTCGTTGTCCACGATCGTGCCGCCGCCCGCCTGGTACGCGTCTTGGATGTAAGGGATGAAGTCCTGCGCGGTGGTGATGCTTGACATCATGAAGGCGGCCCGCTTGTAGCCGTGCTCAAGCGCCCACACCGCCATCGCCACCCCCTCCTGAAGATCAGAGGGGCTGTCCCGCCAGAGCATTGGATCGGTCGTGTTGTCGTAGGCGGTGTCGCCGCCCTCGAACATGAACGGGATCTTGTCGGCGTCCAGGATCCGCTGGATCGCCCCGATCTCGAGACCACCTGGGCCGATGATGCCGACCGGGTGGCTGGTCGCGATCATGTTCTCGGCGGCGGGCACGGCGTCCACCGGGTCGCCGAGCGTGTCGGCGTGCACGATCTGTAGCTTGCGGCCGAGAATGCCGCCGTTGGCGTTGATTTCGCTGGCCGCGACCGTGACCCCCTGGAGCGCGGCCTCGCCGACGGAGGCATAGGCGCCGGTGAAGGGGTGCAGCACCCCGAAGGTGATCGGCGACGAGCTGTTTCCGGAGGAACCGCCGGAACTCGCCGTTGTCGCACAAGCGGTCAGGCCGGCCAGCGACGCGACGACCGCGACGCATAGACAGGCGCGGGTTGTTCTGGGTATCTTCAGGACAGATATCATTTGCGTCTCCTGGTTGATTCAGTGCAGGCGCGGCGTAAGCGCACGGTCATGCGCCACCGCCGATGTAGAGCGAGACCACCTCCTCGTCGTTGAGCAGCTGCGCGGGCGGACCGGACAGCCGGTTCTTGCCGAGCACGAGCACGTAGGCCCAGTCGGCGTGGCTAAGGGTGCGGCGGGTGTTCTGCTCGACGACGACCACCGCGACGCCGGTCTGGCGGACCTGGACGATGTGCTCCCACACGGCTGTCTCGAACTTCGGCGCCATGCCGGCCGTGGGCTCGTCGACCAGCAGAACCTTGGGACGGGACATGAGGCCGCGGGCCATCGCCAGCATGTTCCGCTGCCCGCCGCTCAGCGTCCTGGCCGGCCGCCGGGCCGCGGGGCGCAGGTCGGGGAACAGCTCGTACAGCTCCTCGATCCTGGCCCGGACACCAGACTTGCTGGTGTACGCGCCCATTTCGAGGTTCTCGTACACGGTCAGCGAGGGGAACACGTTGGCGACCTGCGGCACGTAGGCCATGCCGCGGCGGACCAGCTTGTCCGCGGTCAGGCCGGCGGCGGCCTGACCGCAGACCCGGATCTCGCCGCTCGACGGCCGCAGGACCCCCGCGATGGCCTTCATCAGGGTCGATTTCCCTGCTCCGTTTGGCCCGACGATCGCCGTGATTGAGGCGGCCCTGGCCTCCAGGGTCACTCCCTCGATGATCGGCGGGCCGCCGTAGCCAGCCGTGAGGTCCTTGATCACCAGGTACGGCTCGCCGGACTCCGGCGACCCGGGGCTGGACATGGGGGGCAGCTCAGACATCGGCAGCGTGCTCCTGACCTAGGTAAGCGTCCACGACGTCGCGGTTCGCGCGCAGTTCCGCCATCGACCCGGACGCGATGGTCTGGCCGAGGGCCATGACGATGACGTGGCCGCAGAGGCGTTCGAGGAACGGCAGGTTGTGCTCCACCATGAGCACGGTGATGTCGGCCTCCACCATGGCGAGGATGAGATCGCCCATCCGCTCCCTGAGCACCGGGTTGACGCCCGCCTGCGGCTCGTCGAGGAGGACGAGCCGCGGGCTGGCGGCGGCGAGCCGCGCGAACTCGAGCAGCCGCTTCTGCCCGCCGCTCAGGTTCCCGGCGGGCTCGTCCTTCAGCCGCAGCAGGCCGACCGCGTCGAGCAGTTCTCTGGCGCGCACCCGGTCGGCGTTCTCGGCGGTCCGCAGCCGTCCAGCGGTCAGCAGCCCGCGCCAGATCGCGTCCCGCCCTTCGACCGGCGCCGACAGCAGCATGTTGTCCATGACGGTCAGCCCGCCCCACTCCCTGGGCGTCTGGAAGCTGCGCATCAGCCCGAGCCGGGCGACGGCGTGCGCGGGCTTGCCGTCGATGCGCATGCCGTCGAACTCGATGACACCGGAATCCGGCGCGTCGAAGCCGGAGATCAGGTTGATCATCGTGCTCTTGCCGGCTCCGTTCGGACCGATCAGCCCGGTCAGCGAGCCCCGGCGCACCTCGAAGCTGGCGCCGTCCACCGCCCTGACTCCACCGAAGGCCCGCACCACGTTGCTGACCCGCAGCGCCACCGGATCGGCCTGGCCGGACTGGCCGGACTGGCCGGCAGGGCCGGACTGGCCGGCAGGGCCGGACTGGCCGGCAGGGCCGGAAGCGCTGGCCTGGAGCGGAGAGCGGAAGGTCAGCGCCATGGCTTGCGCAGGTGCCACGGCCGGCTCAGCGGTGAGCTGGGCGGCCGCGGCCGCGGCCTCGCCCGCGGGCGAGGCCGGCCGCGGCGCCTGGCGGGACCACGGCGCCGCGATCCGCGCGGCCCAGCCGGGCACCGCCAGGAGCCCGGCGCCCGCTCCCGCCGCGGCCAGCCGGTCTCTTGCCCGTCGCTCGGGAAGGATGCCCTGCGGCCGGAACCACAGGATCGCGACGATCAGCAGCCCGATCACGACCAGCCTGATCGCGTCGCCGCTGGAGGCGTTGTTCCCGATCTGCGGGATGTACCGAGTGACCTCCTGCACCCCGACCTCGACGAAGAACGCGCCGATGATGACCCCAAGGGAATTGCCCGTGCCGCCGATGAAGATCGCCGCGTAGATAAGGAAGGTCTCCGTGGGAGTCCAGCCGTAGGGGTTGAAGGCGGTGATGTACGCGGCGAGCAGCGCGCCGCCAAGGCCGGCGACGCAGCCGCCGAGGATGTAGGCCTTGAGCTTGACCAGGTACACGTTCCTGCCGAAGGCGGCCGAGGCGGTGTCGTCCTCGCGGACCGACTTGACGGTGCGGCCGAAGGGGCTCTTGCCGAGCCGTTCGAGTACCAGGTAGGTCAGCACCAGCGCGACGACGCAGATGATGAGGTAGTTCCCGCCGTCCGGGCCGAAGGCGCCGACCGAGGAGAGCGGCTGCGGCATGCCGTACAGTCCCTCGTAGCCGTCGAACAGCGGGGTGTACGTGCCGATGACCAGGGCCAGGATGAGGGTGATGGCCAGCGTGGTGATGCCGAAGTAGTCGTCGCGCAGCTTTCTCAACGCGACCGCCCCCGCTATCGCCGACAGCAGGCCGGCCACCACCACGGCGGCGACTACGCCGAGCAGGAACGTCCAGCGCAGCCCCAGGATGTAGCCGCCTGGCGGCGGCAAGTTGCTCGGCGGCAGCGTGATGACGGAGTAGACGTAGGCACCGATCGCCACGAAGGCGAACAGGGCGATGTCGAACTCGCCCGCCCAGCCCCAGCGGACGTTGAGTGCGAGGGCGATGACCGAGAAGATGACCCCGGTGGTCGCGAGTCCGATCAGGTACTGGCTCATGCCGTCGCTCCTGCCGCTGCGGATGCTCTGGGCGCGGCGAAGATGCCGTTCGGCCGCACGAGGAGGGTGAGGATCAGCAGGCCGAACGCCACCGCCTCCTTGTAAGAGGCGGGGATGTAGAGCGCGCTGATCTCCATGGCCAGCCCGATCACCAGTGCGCCGGCCATCGCGCCATAGGGCTTGCCGATGCCGCCGAGGACGGCCGCGGCGAAGATGACCAGCAGATAGCCCTGGCCGAGCGTCGGGGAAAGCGTCCCCGAGCTGATGCCGAGCAGGAAGCCGGCGAAGCCCGCGATGACGCCGTCGATCAGCCAGGTCAGCCGGATCACGCCCTCGCTGTTGATGCCGGTGACCCGGGCCAGGTCCCTGCTGTCGGCCACCGCTCGCTGTGCCTTGCCGAACTTGGTGTATTTCAGCAAGACGTGCACCGCGATCATCAGCGCGATCGCAAGGCCGATGGTGAGCAGGTTAAGGCTGGTGAGCAGGAACGGCCCGATCTTGTGCGGCGCGCTCTGCGGCAGGTTGTAGGCGAGGCTGTTGCCGCCGAAGAACAGCAAGATCAGGTTCTGGATGATCAGGCTGGCCGCAATCGTGAGGATAAAGAGGATGAGCAGCTTGGGCTTGCGCCGGGCGAACGGCTGGAGCAGCAGGGCGTTCATCAGGAAGGCGACGACGCCTCCTGCGGCCGCGGCGGCCAGAGCGGACAGCCAGAAGTTGCCGCCGTGCTCGTTGACGACATAAGCGGCGTACGCCCCTGCCGTCAGGAACTCCCCGTGCGCGAAGTTCGGAATGCGCGCCACGCTCATCTGGAGGGAGAGAGGGACCGTCGCGAGCGCGAGAATGGCCGCGGTAACCAGTCCGAATCCCACCCCGAGCAGCAAGTTATTCATGGGTCTTCTCTGACGTTCGGTAGGGCACGGGTACACGGGACGGGCAGTGTGCGCCCAGTGGCGGCCCGCCTGGCGGCCGGTGCCTGGCCGTCTTTGCCGTCATTGCCGACGGCGCCGTTCCCTGCTGTCGCGTGCGCAGGCAAGGCACCGGGAGCGCTGAATTGTCGAGGGCGGATTGCGGGTGGATTCTGCGTTTCATTTAGCCCCTCCGCAGCAATCGAGCGCACACGTGAGCGCACGGGGTCGGCGGGTCTTGTTTTTGGCCGCAAATGACCCCGAAAGCGGCTATGCGTTCGAAACTAACCCGAAGGTATACCGCAGTATGCACTGCGTCAAGATCCCCGCCAAGCCCCCAAAGCGGGCCTTTGCCGCCGTTACCCGACTAATGTCACGGTGCAGTAACATTTCCGAGATGTTACGATCAACGGCTCAATCCACAAACGTGTATGCGGCTGTGCACGACGGCTGCCCTATCATCTGGGCATGGGCCCACTGCGCGGCCCGGTGCCGCCCGCCCGGGGGCGGCGGCCCGTGCGCGGGAAGGACGAAGGGGGCCAAGGTGCCGTCGCTCTACCACCAGCTGCTTGAGGAAGTGCTTGAAGGCCATCTCCGCCCGGGCGAGGTCCTCGTCGAGACCGCGCTCGGCAAGCGCTTCGGCGTCAGCCGGACGCCGATCCGCGAGGCACTGCGGATGCTCGAGCAGGACGGGGTGCTTGAGCGGGTCAACCGCGGCATGCGAGTGCGGCAGACGAGCTCAGAAGAGGTGCTCGAGATTTACGGGGTCCGCACGATCCTTGAGGCGGCCGCCGCCAGGGACGCGGCCGCCCGGAGGAGCGACTACGACCTGGCCGCCCTCGAGCGGATCTTCGGCAGCATGGCGGAGGCGAAGGGGGCCTCTCCGCCGGAACTCGCCGGGATCAACCGATCCTTCCACCACGCCATCTGGCAGGCCTCGCGCAACCGGACGCTCATGGACCTCCTCGAACGCCTCGCGGTTCACCTGCGCCGTTACCCGGCCACCACCTACCAGCGCCACGGGCGGTGGGAGGAAGCGCTTGAGGAGCACCGGCAGATCCTCGAGGCGATCCGCGACCAGGATCCCGATCGTGCCTCCGAGGTGGCAGAGCGGCACATGCGGGCGTCCCGCGACGTGCGGATCGACATGATCAGGAACGGCACGGCGGAGCTTTCTTCGCACTGAGAATCGGGCATCCGCCGCAAAACCGCATCCTTGACACCCCCTGGGACGCGCTTCTACTGTGCTGTGTACAGCGGTATGCAATGCCATAACTGAGGGGTGCGCATGGGCCGTCGCGGCGCCGACGTCATCGTTGACTATCTCGTTAAGCAGCGGGTTCCCTACCTTGTAGGCGTCTGCGGCCATGGAATCCTCGGGCTCCTTGACGCCGCCTACGACCGGCAGGCCGACATCACGACCATCTCCGCTCACGACGAGCGCGTCGCCGGGTTCATCGCGGATGCGTACTACCGGGTGGCCGGCCGGCCGATCGCCACCTACACCTCCTGCGGGCCGGGCTCGGTGAACATCATGATGGCCATCGCCGGCGCGATGTACGACTCGTCGGCGATGCTCGCGATCACCGGAAACGTGCCGACTTCGCAGTTCAACCGGGGACCGTTCCAGGAGTCAGGCAAGTACTTTCAGGGCGACTTCCCCGGGGCGGTCAGGCACTACGTGAAGCGCAGCTTCCAGGCGGTGCGGCCGGAGATGTTGCCGCTCATGCTCAGCCAGGCGTTCTCCCTGATGACCTCGGGCCGACCTGGGCCGGTCAACCTCGACGTGCCGCTCAATGTCTTCGTTGAGGAACTCGCCGAGGACGCTGCCGCCCCGGTGTGGCGGCCCGAGGCCGTTGCGCCGCCTGCGCCGTCCGCCCAGGCGTTGGGCCGGGCGGCCGACCTGCTCGCCGCCGCCGAGCGCCCGGTCATCGTGGCGGGCGGCGGTGCCATGGCGCCGCGCGCAAGAACGCTCATCCGCGAGCTGGCGGCGGGACTGAGGATTCCGGTCGTGACGACGCCGCTCGGCAAGGGCGTGCTCGACGAGACGGATGACCTGTGCCTCGGCCCGACCGGCAGGAACGGCACGTACGCCGCGAACAAGGCGGCCCGCAGCGCCGACGTGATCCTCGCGCTCGGCACCCGCTTCGACGACCGGGCGACCAGCTCGTGGATTCCCGGGGTCACCTACAGCATCCCGCCCTCCCGGCTCATCCACGTGGACATCGACCCGCAGGAGATCGGCCGGAACTACCAGCCCGACCTGGCGGTCATCGCGGACGCGGCGGAGTTCGCCGCGGGGCTCCTCGCCTCCGGCCTGCTCACCACGAGCACCGGCGACCCGCCGCAGGCCCGCGACCAGTGGCTGCGCGAGACCCTCGCGTGGAAGCGGCAGTGGGAGGCGGACATCGCGGTCAGGCAGGCCGACCCGGCGGTGCCCATCAGGCCGGACCGGCTCGTCGCCGAACTGCAGCGCGCCATCCCCGACGACGCCAACGTCCTAGCCGACGTGGGCATCCACCACAACTGGCTGCTCCAGCAATTCGCCGCGCCGCCGCGAGGGCGGCTGCTCCAGGCATGGGGGTTCGCCGCGATGGGGTTCGGCGTCGGCGGCGTCATCGGCGCCAAGCTCGCCGCGCCGGGCAGCCCGGCGGTCACCGTCTGCGGCGACGGCTGCTTCCTGATGCACGCCAACGCGGTGGCGACCGCCGTCGAGTACGACATCCCCGCCGTCTGGGTGGTGTGGAACAACACCGGCTACGGCTCGATCCGCGGCCAGCAGGCGACCTTCTTCGGCACCGACCGGGAGATCGCCACCCGGTTCAGGCGCAACGCGACCGGCGAGCTCTACAGCACCGATATCTCGGCGATCGCCCGGGCGATGGGCGCGGACGGCTCTCGCATCGACAGCCCCGACGAGGTGGCGGACGCCGTGGAGGCCGCGATCAAGTCGGACCGGCCGACCGTGCTTGACGTGCGGGTCGACTCCACGACCTCGGCGCCCGCGACCGGAAGCTGGGACCTGCCGCCGCTGGCGGGCCCGGTTCCCGACTACGGATGGCAGTGACGATGACGGGGAACGACTCCGCGCGGCTGCTGCCATTCATCGGCGGCCGGCCGGTCGAGGTGGCCGAGTTCACCGACCTCGTCGAGCCCTACGCGGGCCGGGTCGTCGCCCGGGTCGGCCGCGCCGACGCCGGCACGGTCGCCGCGGCCGTCTCCGCCGCCGCGAGCGCGCGGCAGGAGATGGCCGCGATGCCGGTCCACCAGCGGGCCCGGCTGCTGCGGGCGGCCGCCGACCTGGTACAGGCCCGCGCCGCCGACCTTGCGCGGGAGATCACCGCCGAGACCGGCAAGGTCATCTCCCACACCAAGCGTGAGGCGAGCCGCGTGCCATGGACGCTGCGCGCGTCCGCGTCCGCGGCAGAAGCGCTAGCCGCGACCAGCCCCCCCGCCGACCTGATCCCGGGCGGTGAGGGCGTCACGACGGTGCTCGCCCGCAGGCCGGTCGGCACCGTCGCGGCCATCACGCCGTTCAACGCGCCGCTGAACCTTGTCGCGCACAAGGTCGGCCCGGCTCTCGCGGCCGGGAACTGCGTGATCGTCAAGCCCGCACCGCAGGCGCCGGCGCCCGCGCTACGGCTCGCCGAGATCCTCACCGAGGCTGGCTTCCCGGCCGGCGCGATCGGCGTCCTGCCCGGCGGCGCGGACACCGGAGCGGCGCTGCTCGCTAGCCCGCTCGTCGACCTGATCAGCTTCACCGGCGGAGTCGCGGCGGGGCGGGCGATCAGGGCCGCGGCGGGAACCCGCCCGGTGCTGCTCGAACTTGGCGGCAACTCGGCGAACCTGGTCTGCCCCGACGCCGACCTTGAGCTCGCCGTGCGCGAGTGCGTCGGTGGCGGCTTCTCCAACAACGGGCAGAGCTGCAACTCCGTGCAGCGGATCCTGGTGCACCGCGACCAGCACGACGCGTTCGCCGCGGCGCTCGCGGAACGCGCCGCCGCCCTGCCACTCGGCGACCCGATGGACGACGCGACGAGCATCGGCCCGCTGATCAACGAGGCGTCCGCCCGCCGGGTCGAGGCGGCCGTGGCGGAGGCCAGGGCCAAGGGCGCGATCGTCCACACCGGCGGAACCAGGAACGGGGCGGTCATCGCCCCCACCGTCCTCACCCACGTTGACCACGGACTGTCGCTGTACTGCGACGAGGTCTTCGCGCCGGTCGTCATCATTGAGGCCTACGGCACGCTCGACGAGGCGATCGACGCGGCCAACAGCACCCCGTTCGCGCTACAGGCCGCGGTGTTCACTAGCTCGCTCGACAACGCGGCCCGCTGCTTCCGCGAGCTGCGCGCGGGCAGCGTCGTCGTGAACAGGTCCTCGAACTTCAGGCTCGACCAGCTGCCGTATGGCGGCATCGGCGAGTCGGGCACCGGCCGGGAGGGTCCGTTGTACGCCGTGGAGGCCATGACGTACCTGAAATCCCTCGTGATCGCGCCGGGCACCCGGTGACCGCGCCGAGCCCGCAGGCCGGGCCGGCGACGGAGCCGCCGCTCGCGGCCGGCCTCGCCAGGTTCGCCTGTGGCCTGCGCGCGGCCGACATCACCGCCGCGGCCGCCCGGCACGTTACGACGCTGACGCTGGACGCCATCGGCTGCGCGCTGGCCGGCTGGGACGCCGAGGAGACGCCGTCGGTGCTCGCCGCGGCCCGTCGCCTTGGCGGCCCCCCCGGTCTCGGTGATACCACCACCATCATCGGGGACGACAGCGCCGCGCCCCCGCTCACGGCGGTCCTGGCGAACGCCTACCTGAGCACCGCGATCACGGCCTGCGACGTCTACATTCCGTCCCACTGTCATCTCACCCCCGAGGTCGTCCCGGCCGCGCTCGCCGTCGCCGAGGCCGAGCACGCCTCGGGCACCGCGCTGCACACCGCGATCACCGCCGGCCTTGAGGTGGCCAGCCGGCTGCTGCGCGCTATCGACTACGCCGAGTTCCGCCGGCGTGGCTGGCACTCGCCGGGAGTTATCGGCCCGGTCGGCGCGGCCACCGCCGCGGGACTGCTGCTCGGCCTCGACGAGGCCAGGCTGCGGACGGCGATGAGCCTCGCCGTGAGCCAGGCGGCGGGGACGTTCGCTTCCTGGCCAACCACGGCGGTGAAGTTCCACCAGGCACGGGGCGCAGCGGCCGGCCTGCTGGCCGCGGTGCTGGCCCGCGAGGGCTTCGAGGCGTCCGCCGAACCCTTCGAGACGCCGGACGGCGGGCTGCTGCACGCCTATGCTCCCGGCCAGCCTGGCCTCGCGCTCAAGGACCTCGGCCTCGACTGGGAACTCGAGCAGATCTCGGTCCGGCTATGGCCCGGCGCGACACCGGTTCAGGCCCTGCTCACCGCGCTGCTGGCGGAGGATCGGGAGTTGCCCGCCGCGCCCGATATCAGCGCGGTGGAGATCCGCGTCCCGCCGCCGGTCTACGCGGCGCACCGGGGCGTCGCCCAGCCCGCGGGCACCTTCGAGGCGCTGCTCTCGTTCCACTACACGGCAGCCGAGACGATCCTCCACGGCCGGTTCGGCATCGACCTGACCACCCCGGAGCACCGCACGGACCCCGAGTTGACGGCGTTCATCGCTCAGCGCGTCAGCTTCCTGCCCGACGACAGCGTCCCGCGCGGCGCGGTCGAGGTGACGATCAGGACCCGCGATGGCGGCACCCGCGTGCTGCGCCAGGACCACGCGCTCGGCACGCCGCAGTACCCAGCGCCCGAGCGGCGCGTCCACGCGAAGTTCGTCAATTACGCGACGCCACGGATCGGGGACGCCGCCGCGGACCTGCTCGGCAGGCTCACCCACCTCGACGAAGTGCCCGACGTCGCGGAGCTGCTCAAGCTTACCCGGCCCGGTGCCCGCGGCGGCGATACCCGGTGACCGGCCTGCCGCTGGCCGGCTGCACGTTCGGCTGGCTGCACCGCGCGCCGCTGGCGGACGCGCTGGCCGCGCTCAGCCAGCACGGCCTGCGAGCGATCGAGCTGACCACCGCCCCGCCGCACCTCTTTACCCGGCACTTCGACCGTTACGAGCGGCTTGAGCTGGCCCGCCTGCTGCGCCGCCTCGGCCTCCAGGTGGTCTCGGTCAACCCGACCTTCGTCGACATCAACCTGATCAGCACCAACCCGGAGCTCAGGGAGGCGAGCGTGCGGCAACTCATCGCGGAGATCGAGCTGGCGGCCGACCTTAGCGCCCCGTATGCCGTGGCCGTGCCCGGCCGCCGCCACCAGCTCGCCCCGGTTCCCGACGACGCCGCCCGCGCTGTGCTGGACGATGCCCTGGCCCGCCTCACGGCGCGCGCGGCAGCGCTTGGCGTGACGATAGCCCTGGAGAACAGTCCCTACGGCTACCTCGGCACGTCGGCCGAGCTGCTTGACGTGGTGCGGCGGTGGGACACGCCCAGCCTGCGCGTCACCTATGACGTCGCCAACGCGCTCGCGCAGGAGGACCCGGCCGAGGGCGTCGCCCGGCTCGCGCCTTACCTGGCCCTAGCGCACGTCAGCGACGCGTGGCGGACCCGCTGGGCGCACACGTCCGTCGGCCGCGGCGACGTCGACTTCGCGGGATTCGCCGCGGCGCTCGCCACGGCCGGCTTCACCGGACCCACCGTTTACGAGCTGGCCGACGGTGAAGACCCGGTTCCCCGGCTGGAAACCGACCTGGCCGCGCTCGAAGCCGCCGGCTGGTCCTCGTCTCAGGAGTAAACAGTGCAGCGGAAGGTCGATGTCCTCGTGGCGGGCAGCGGTGCCAGCGGACTCACCGCGGCGCTCGCGGCCGCGGCCGACGGCGCCAGCGTCCTGCTGATCGAGCGCGCCGCCAGCCTCGGCGGGACGAGCGCGCTATCCGGCGGCCGGGTCTGGATCCCGGCGAACCATCTGCCGCAGAACGCCGGCGACAGCCAGGACGCGGCCCGCAGCTACCTGGGAGCGCTGCTCCCCCGCCGGTACGCGCACCTGACCGAGGCGTTCATCGCGAACGGGCCGGCCATGGCCCGGTTCATCGAGGAGAACTCCCCGCACCGGTTCGTCTCCTGCGCGACCTACCCCGACTACCATCCGGACCTGCCAGGCGCGACGCTAGGCGGTCGCTGCCTGGACATGCTTCCCGTCGACTTGTCCGCGCTGACGCCGCTGGCCCGGCTGGTGCGCACGCCACCGGGCTATGTCCCCATGACGCACGCTGAGTGGGAGCGGTGGCGGTACCCGGAACGGTTCGACCGGCCCCTGCTGCGCCGCCGGGAGCGTGACGGCATCAGGACCAATGGCGTCGCCCTGGTCGCCGCCCTGCTCGACGGCGCCGTCACGGCCGGCGTCGCGGTGGAGACCGAGGCCCGGCTGACCGACGTCACGCTGGACGGTACCGGGGCTGTCGCCTGCGCCACCGTGGCCCAGGGCGGCGTTGTCACTCAGGTCGAGGCCAGGGCGGTGATCCTCGCGACCGGGGGATTCGACTGGGACGAGGCATTGCGTGCCAGCTGGCTGCCTGGCCCGCAACGGGCGACCGGCGCTCCTCCTGGCAACGCCGGCGATGCGCTCCGCGTCGCGGCGCGGCTCGGCGCGGCGACCGACAACCTGGCCGAGGGCTGGTGGATGCCGATGCTTGCCATCCCAGGCGAGGAGGTGGACGGCGCGCCCTGCTACCGGTCGCTGATCAGGGAACGCTCGGTGCCGCGGCAGATCATGGTGAACGCGGCAGGCGCCCGCTTCGTCAACGAGGCCAGCCCGTACAACGACGTGGGAAAGGCGATGCACGCGCGCGCCGCGGGCGAATACCCCAACGACCCGGCCTACATGATCTTCGACGAGGGCTTTCGCCGACGCTACCCGCTGCCAGGGATCGTTCCCGGCCAGGAGGTCCCCGCCTGGGTCGCCCGCGCCGCGTCACCGCGCGAGCTAGCCGCCGGTATCGGCGTCGACCCGGACGGCCTTGAGCGAACGGTCAGCCGGTGGAACGAAGCCTGCGCGAAGGGCAGCGATCCAGACTTCGGCCGTGGCGCCAGTCCCTACGACCGCTACGGCGGCGACCCCTGGGCGGGGCAGGAGCCGAACCTGGGCCCGCTCACCGACCCGCCCTACTACGCGGTCCGCGTGCTGGCCGGCACGATCGGCACCAAAGGCGGTCCCGTCACCGATGCGAACGCCGTCGTGCGCAAGCAGGACGGCAGCCCTGTCCCCGGCCTCTACGCGGTCGGCAACGCCGCCGCGTTCTGGACCGGCGATGCCTACCCCGGCCCAGGCGCCACGCTGGGCATCGGGATGACGATGGGCTACCTGGCCGGCCGGCATGCCGGCTCGACCGGCTCCTGACGCCCTCGTTCCGGGCTTCGCCCCGACCTGGCGAGGCGAGCTGCTGCGGGCGGCTAGACGACCCTCGCCTTGGCCCGTGCGAACTCGTCGTCGTTGAGCACGCCGCGCTGGTGCAGGCTGGCGAGCTTGGCGAGCTCGTCGGACGCGGTATCGGCGCTGCCGTTGCCCGCCATGGCGGCG
>Ga0307478_10001362_pt1 | contig 21246 bp, 25 predicted proteins | sample atmos_gasesECM4C_2_FD_203713 | JGI IMG/M metagenome (GOLD analysis project Ga0307478, IMG submission 203713) | Hardwood forest soil microbial communities from Morgan-Monroe State Forest, Indiana, United States - atmos_gasesECM4C_05 | ecosystem: Environmental > Terrestrial > Soil > Temperate... | reverse complement strand
CATCCCTATCCTCTGCGCCGCATGGGCGTCGTTACCTAAGGCAAGAGCCGGATGCGGGAAATCCGCTCGTCCGGATCCGTGGAGGGGGTTATGAGCGATCATGATTCCTACTCCGACTTGTTACGTTCGCGGTTTCGGACCGCGCCGTTTTCTCGTTGTCTTCCTTTTCGTTGGTGTTGCCCTGGTTGGTTTTGAGGACTCCATGCGGTCGAGGTGGCGTTCGAGAGCATCCACGTGATCCGACCAGAACCTGCGGAACTGAGCGAGCCAGTCATCCACCTGCTGAAATGGTTCAGGTCTCAGCCGGTAAAGACGGCGCTGTGCGTCCACGGTGGACTCCACGAAACCGGCGTCGCGCAGCACGCGCAGGTGCTTTGATACGGTCGGCTGCGTCATACGAAGCCGGCGCTCGATCTCCCCCACCGACTGTTGGGAGGAGATCAGGAGGCTCAGTATGGCGCGGCGGTTCGGCTCCGCAATGATTTCGAATACAGATTCCATGCTCAGTCTATACGCTAAGGAGCATATACGTGTCAAGGCATATTGTAGGTTGGGCCCAGCTACGGTTTCCGCCGGCACGGAAGGTGTTCGGATTACCCCGCGTTGGCGACGAGTGACAACACCGGCACGCCTTTCAATGGGCTTGCGGGGTAGGCGCCTTCATCAATTCCACAAACATCTTGTTAAATCTTGCCAGATCCAAATCCATCTGGATTTCGACCAGTTGCGCGCCAAGCTTCGGGTTGTCTTTGTCTACCCACGTCAGTGTGTTTCCGTAGGCGGCGCCGTGGTCGATGTCTACACTCATGTAGCGGTTTTCCATTTTGGTGATCAGCGTCGGGTCGATCCAAGCAGCAGCGGCCAGTTCATCCCACATATAGGAACCGCCCTGGTCTGCCATAAAGAACTTCACCACGTATTGCGCTGCGGCGCCGTTGCTCTTCTTGATTTCGGCGACCATTGCGTCAGTGATTCTGGTTTTGACGGAGATGTCCACCGGCGTGCAGACGATCTTCTTCCACGGCGCCTGTAAGACGCTCTTTGCGGCCTCTGGATCGAACCAGAAATTAAATTCGTGGCGCGGACTGCTGATGAACTCCGGATCGTCCGTCCGCGGGCTCAAGCTTCCGCCCATAAAGACCAGGCCTTCGGCCAGCTCGGCAAAATGTGGATCGATGGCGTTGGCGAGCGCCAGGTTCGTCATGGGGCCACCTTCGTAGATGGTTACTTGATGCGGATATTTGTGGACCATGCGGATCAGGAAATGAGCGGCGTCTTCATCGGCGGGACGGGTGGTGGGCTGGCCTTCCGCCAGCGGCGGAATGATGTCATGTTCGTGCCACCAGCGATCGTCCCAGGCGCCGGCAAAGGCGACTTTTCCATACCGCGCCTGCCACAAAAGGGCTTCCTTACGGCGATGCAAGAGCGGAAATACGGCTCCGGGCACGACCGGAATATCGGTGCGGCCAATGAGCTCCAGCAATCGCAGAGTATGCGCGACCTCTTCGTCGCGCCATTGGTTTCCGCTGACGACGGTTATGCCCAGCACTTCCACCTGGGGAGATTGAATTAAGGTCAACAGCGTTTGCATATTGCTGCCGCCGGGCCCCGAACAGTCCTGATTGATGACGACTTTCCGAGGCTGCTGCGCGAATGCCAGGCCACTGGTAAGCAGGAATAATGGAACAAATAGCAGAAGTCTGAAATTCCTCATCGGGAGCCTCTTTGAGTGTTTGGAGTGCAAAATTCGGAGTGCCTCGGCGTTTGCTCGTGAACCGGGGATTCGCGACGGAGATGCGCCATGCGCCTGACGAGCCTGTCAGATCCCGGCGTACCAGGCATAGCCACCTTCGGGAGACGCGGAGCCTAGACCTTTGCCGAAGCTTTTCAGGCTGTCGGTGACGGTGAGGTGTGTAATGAATTTGACGCTTTTGTAGCCGAGCTGGCGGGGGACCCGCATGCGGAGCGGGCCGCCGTTGCCGACGGGCAGGTCGGCGCCGTTCATGCCGTAGGCGAGGAAGGTTTGCGGGTGGAGCGCATCGGCCATGTCGATGCTATCCCACCAGTCCGGCTGGATGGAGAAGTAGACGATGTAGCGGGCGTGGGGCTGGACGCCGACACCATCGAGGATGTGGTGGAGGGGCACGCCGATCCACTCGGCGATGTAGGACCAGCCCTCTTCGCACTGCACCATAGTGATCTGGCTGCGAGATGGGTAACTCTTCAGTTGGGCGAGGGAAAACGTGGCGGGGCGGTCGACCATGCCATCGATGGAGAGCCGCCAGTCAATGAATCCTGCCGCTTGAAGCCGCTTGAACGCGTCGCTCGGAGGCGCCATTTCATTCGCTAGGGGAGGCTTTGAGATCTGGCTCGGCGAGAACTCGCGGGCCAGGGAATGGCTCGTTAGCAGCCGCTGGGCGGCGTAGGTCAACGTTTCGCCCGGGCCGTAGATTCCGGCGTGATCGGGCGGGACGAGTCCGTACTTTTGCGCGAGGCGCGCGGCTACGCCGAGGCCCGCTACGCCCGCGAGTCCCGTGGTGAGAAGTTTTCGGCGTGAGAGATTGGTCATGTGCGCTCCATGGGTGCATTGGCGGCCCGGCCGGTGATCATGGCTCGCATGCGGGCCCAGAATCCGGCAAGAAAAACCATCACGACGTGGACGAGAAGGAAGAGCACGAGAGCGACGGAGACGAAAAAGTGAATCGTGCGTGCGGATTGCTGGCCGCCTAACGAAGTGACGGCTAGCGGAAACGCGGAAACAAAGGCAGGGGACATCGCCAAGCCCGTCCAGATGACTAAGGGGAACAGAACGAAGATCACGAACAGGTAGGCAAGCCGCTGGAGCGGGTTATACGACCAGGCTTCTGCAGCAGTCGGGCGCTTGAAGCGCAAATGGTCCGCGATCGAGCTCGAAAACACCCGCCACGAAAGATCGGCCTTACGGGGCAGCAAGTTTTTTCGCAAGTGCCCCGTAAACAGAATGGAGAGCAGGTACAGTAAGCCCGTCAATAGCGCAACCCAGGCAGCTTGAAAGTGCAGATACCGGCTCCAGCCGTTCTGGTCCGGCATCACGTATCCATAGCCGGTCGGCACCAATGCCCTCGAGGAGGGGATCGGAATTTTGAACAAAACTGGAGTCAATACATTGCCGGTTTCGCCCCAATAGAAGCGAGGATGAGAGATCACAATTTCAGCTCCGCTGACGAGCAGCGCAAGAAAACACAGGGTGGTGATCCAGTGGGTGACGCGGACAAGGGCAGAGTGCCGCGAAGTAACCGTCGTGGCTGGGATGGCCGAGGCAGAACTTGGGGCGCAAACTCCCAGCGGCTCCCGCGCGGATTCCAATCTCGCCATTCTTAGCCCCCTGCTGAGGCTCCGACTTGCTTTCCCAAGATAGGCGTCATACTACCACGCTCCAGAGACCGAAACGGATTTGTCCTCGATTAGGGCGTACTCGGGACTTCGCGACGGAACTAAGCCAACTTCCAGATTCTCGACTGCTCGTTCGGAAGGAAGCTTGACGAACGAGGAGATTGAAGATTTGGGGACCTGCCGGGGTAAGGCTAACAGTTCTGATGGACTTTTCTGCAGCGGAAGAATCCGCTTGACATATGTCCATATGGGAATGTATAGTTGCACCCATGCCGCGAGCCGCCACAACTTCCGATGCCTTCAATGCTGTCGCCGAACCGCGCCGGCGAGACATCCTGAACTATCTGGCGTTGCAGGAGCGCCCGGTGGGGGAGATCGTGGCGAGCTTGGGCCTGGAGCAGCCCTCGGTTTCGAAGCATCTGCGCGTGCTGCGAGATGTTGGCCTCGTCCATGTGCGTCGCGACGGACGGCGGATGCTGTATCGCACGAACGCGGACGGGATTCGGCCTCTCCACGAATGGACGCGCACCTTCGAACGTTTTTGGAAGAATCAGTTGCGACGCATCAAAGAAAGCGCAGAGGAAAAGTTGGACAGAGTTAAGCCTGACGTAAATTCAAGGAGGAATCATGATTTCAACGGCAACAAAAATTGAGGATTTGACGTTGAGCATTATTGAGGAAATCCATGTGCGCGCGCCGCTGGAGATAACGTTTGCGGCGCTACTCGAACAGCTCGGTCCTCAAAATCAAGTGGCCGAAGACAGGCCGCTGCCGATGAAGCTCGAGGCGTGGCCCGGAGGAAGATGGTTCCGCGACCTCGGCGATAACAATGGCCACTTCTGGGGACACGTGCAAGCAATCAAGAGGCCGACACTTCTGGAAATCAGCGGGCCGCTTTTGATGTCTTACCCGGTCGCTAACAATATCCAATACCGCTTGAGCGAAGTGGCAGGTGGAACGCTAATCAAATTCCGTCACACGGCTCTCGGGTTGATTCGAGAGGATGACAGGCACGTGTCGTCGGGCTGGAGCTATACCCACGCTCGACTGAAGGAACGAGTTGAGGCGCTTGGCGCAGCAAGGGCCGCTAATTCGTGAATTTGGCTTCAGTGTCAACATGGCAGTGCCGGCAAGTTTTGGACCCAGCGCGGACGAACTGCCGACCGAGCACCGAAGTGCGCGCCTAGTCGCATCGAAGGACGCCGGCGCTAGGGTACGATGAGCGGTTTGTCTTTTGGCATTGCGTCGAGCGTGGCTTTATCCAGATTCAAATGCGCTGCAACCAGTTCCGGCGGGGTGTGCGACAGCCATTCGGACAGCGCCAGGTCCTGGTAGTAGCTGCTCTTGAACATTTCCATGAATTTCAGGTCCGTGGTGCCGGTGTTCTCGACGTAATGCGGGAGCGTTTTTTGGATGTAGCCGACGTCGCCCATTTCGAAGTCCATGGTTCTCGCGCGTCCACCCGTCGTGAAAACTGTCATGCGCGCCTTTCCGCTGATGTAGAACTGCCACTCGTCCGCGTTCGGATGCCAGTGCAATTCGCGCATCCCTCCGGGCCGCACCGTGACGATCGCCGCGGCGACCGTAGTCGAAATCTTGAAGCTGCTGGAATCGATCACGCGCACTTCGCCATTCTTGAGCTTGGTCGGCGCAGGGTGCTGCGTCGTTCGAAACGCAAAATCGATCGGCGAAGGCCCGAGCGCTCCGGCCGCAATGCGCTGGTCCTCCGCAAGGGGTCCGGGAACTTCGGCCTGGAAAATAAACTTTTCTCTCTTCGGCATCTTTGCCAAAGCCGCCTGTGCCACGCCGAAGTTTTTGGCCACCACGTCGGGGGGAGTATGCGCCATCCAGTCGGTCAGCAGCACAGTCTCGTACTCGGAAAAGTTTCCGTCGTCGAACACCAGCATGAACTCCGCCCCGTCTGGGGCAAGACCTTGAATCGAATGCGGAATTCCCGGAGGGAAGTACCACAGATCGCCGTCCTTAACGTCCGCCACAAAGCTCTTTCCGTCAAAGTCGACGCATGTGATCCGCGCGCTTCCATAAAGCATGTAGGCCCACTCGGCCGCGGTGTGCCAATGGAGTTCGCGGACGCCGCCGGCAGTCAGGCGCATGTCTACGCCTGCAAGCGATTTCGAGACGGCCAGCTCGCGTATCGTAACTTCGCGCGACCACCCGCCTTCTTGAAAGCGTTTGTGCGCGAACGAGAACGGGTACTTGAAGGTTTGCACTCCGCCGGCGTCCGTTGGGAGGGGATGGTTCGAATCCGGATTCGCGGCGTCAAGCGCGGCGTTGGTCGGCCCCGGATCGCTCGCGCTTCGGTCTCCCTTGGGATACTGCGCCGAAGTCTGCTCCTGTCCCTCAGCGCGGTCTGGCCCTAGCACACTGGCCGCCGCAAGTGCCGCCGAGCTCACTCCCAAAAATCCGCGCCTGCTCAATAGGTCTTTCCCCGTTTCGCGAGCCATATTCCTCACCTTCATCAAGTTTGGCCGGGTCCCGAACACCGTTCCCAGCCCGGTTACCCTACACCCAACCGTAACGGGCCGCAACGCGGCCGGTCAGGTTTGACGCACCCAACCCCCATTGCTATATTCCCGCGTATATTCTGTCGCTGTAAAATTGACAATTGCCTTTCTTTTCTGGAACGAAATTCGTGCAGCCCATCACCAGAAGACTTGCCATAAAGCGCCTGCTCTCGGCCTCCGCTCTCGCCATGCCGTTCTCCGGCTGCCACTCCTTCGTTCGGCCTTTGGCAGCGGAAGAAATTTCTCCGTCCGAACGCCAGCAGATGGCGGATGTTGCCGCTGCTTTCATGAACAAGTTCGATGTACCAGGCCTCTCCGTCGCGATCGCTCGTGATGGCCGCCTCGTGTATGAAAACCCCTTTGGAGAGTCCAACCGTCAGTCTCATGAACGCTTGACCGTCTCAAACCTCTTCCGCATTGCCAGCGTTAGTAAACCAATTACCGCGACGGCCATCTTCACGCTCATTGAGCGCGACAAGCTTCACCAGCATGAAAAAGTGTTTGGCCCCGGCGCGGTTCTCGGCACAAAATTTGGCAAACCTCCTTATAAACAATGGGTCGAAGAAATCACCATTGACCATCTTCTTACGCACACCTGCGGCGGTTGGGAGAATTCGAGCGACGATCCCATGTTCGAGAATCTCGCGATGGACCACGCCCAGCTCATTGCCCGTACGCTCGAAACCAAGCCGCTCAAGAATCCTCCTGGCACGCATTTCGCGTACTCGAACTTTGGCTACTGTGTTCTGGGCCGTGTGATCGAGCAAATCACTGGCCGGCCTTACAGTGACTTCGTTCACGAGGACATTCTTGGCCGCTGCGGCGTAGGCGACATGCGCATCTCCGGCAACACGCTCTTGGAGGGTGCGCCGGAAGAAGTGATCTATTACGATCAAAACGGTGAGAATCCTTACGACATGAATGTCACGCGCATGGACTCACACGGCGGCTGGCTGGCGACTCCGAGCGACCTTGTACTTTTTTTGAATCACGTCGACGGCTTCAAATCCACGCCCAACATTCTCAAGCCCGAGACGATCAAATGGATGACCACACCGAGTCCCGTCAACTCCGGATACGCGCGGGGCTGGGCCGTCAACAGCGCGAATAATTGGTGGCACAGCGGCAGTCTTCCCGGAACTACGACCATCATGGTCCGCACGGCGACCGGCTTTTGCTGGGCGGCGCTCACGAACACTCGTAGGACCGGCCAGCCGGACATCGGGCTCGCTCTCGACAACATGGTTTGGAATATGGCGCGCAAAGTTACAGCCTGGAAGCCTTGAGGATTCTCCCCGGCAGATCGCGAATCACCATCTGTTACAGGTCAGTGTTTTCTGGTTTTTGCGCGACGATCAATTTGTCGTAGGCTTCGCGGCGCGTGAGGCCCCGTTCTTTGGCTGCGAGCTTGAGGGCTTCCTTGCGGTCGAGTTTGGCTTGGTGAATGAGTTCTTCGACGCGCTCGGCGAGGCTTTGCATCGAGTTGGCAGGAGTACGCGCGTCGGCGGGATCTTCGGCGCCGATGAGGAGAGTGATCTCGCCTTTGGCCGGCCGGTCTTTGAGGGACGCGAAAAGTTCAGAGAGTTTGCCGCGGCGAAATTCCTCGTGGAGCTTGGTGACTTCGCGGGCGATGCAGGCGGTGCGGTTGCCGAGAACTTCGCGGGCGTCGGCAACGCATTCGGCTATGCGATGCGGCGCTTCGTAAAGAATGATCGTGCGATCCTCGATGCGCAGGCGTTCGAGGGCGCGACGCCGTTCGCCGCTGCGGTTAGGGAGAAAGCCAACGAAGAGAAATTCTTCATTGGGCAGGCCGCTTGCGGCGAGCGAGGCAAGAAGCGCGGATGGCCCGGGAACGGGAACAACAGGGACGTGATGGCGCAGACAGAGCGTGACCAGGCGATGGCCGGGATCGGAAACCAGAGGCATGCCGGCGTCGCTGACGAGCGCGATTTTCGCACCTTGTTCGAGAGAGATTAGCAACTCGGGCGCGCGCGTCATTTCGTTGTTCTCGTGGTAGCTAATGAGGGGCTTGCGAATTTCGTAGTGGTTGAGGAGTTTCTGTGTGTGGCGCGTGTCTTCGCAGGCGATCTGGTCGACCTCTTTCAGGATGCGCAGGGCGCGCAGGGTCATGTCTTCCAGATTGCCGATGGGCGTACCGACGAGGTATAAGCAGCCCAGTGCTGTCTGCGTCTTGCTTGCTGGGGCTGCGCTCATGCATCTGAGTCTAGCACGCGCTGCGGAGACAAATTGTGCTGCATGCTATACTTTTTTGTTTGGAGATAGAGCGGAGGGAGCAGCTGTGCCACTGTATGAATATGAGTGCCTGAAGTGCGGGCGCCACACGGACAAAATCGAGCCGGTTGCCGGCCCGCATCTGAAGAAGTGTCCGCATTGCGGTGGGAAAGTGGAGTCGGTGATCACCGCGCCCGCGATTAAATTCAAAGGCTCGGGCTGGTACGTCACGGATTACGCGGGAAAATCCACGGACGGCGGAAGTAAAGAGAGTAAGCCCGCGACGGAAGGTAAAGAGAGCGGCGGCAAGGACGCTGGCGCGAAAGATTCGAAAGAGGACGGAAACCAGGAAGCCGCTGGCAAAGATTCGTCGACGAAGGAAACGAGTTCCAAGGAAAGTTCCTCAAAAGAAAGGAAGCCTGCGAAGAAAAAATAACCCCAGCGAGGAAATACATGGCTGATACACCACAACCAACGAACTCGATACGCAGAGTTCGCAAAGCCGTTCTGCCGGCGGCTGGACTTGGCACGCGCTTTTTGCCTGCAACCAAAGCGCAACCTAAAGAGATGTTGACGGTTGTGGATAAGCCGCAGATTCAGTACGTGGTGGAAGAGTGCGTGGCCTCGGGAATCGAACACATCATCATTGTGACGGGGAAGGGAAAGAACTCGATTGAAGATCACTTCGACCATGCGCCAACGCTTGAGCGCTTCCTGGAAGAAAAAGGGAAGAAGGATCAAGCCGCGATGGTCAGGCGAATCAGCGACATGGTCCAGGTGAGTTACACGCGGCAAAAGGAGCCGCTTGGCCTCGGACATGCCGTGCTGGTCGCAAAAGATCTTGTGGGCGACGAGCCCTTCGCGGTTTTGCTGGGAGATGTGTTGATTCCAGGAGAAAATCCTGCGACGAAACAACTCATCGAAGTGTTCGCGGCGACTGGCGTTGGCGCGATTGCGGTGGAAGAAGTTCTGCGGGAGAAAACGCATCTTTACGGCATCGTCGATGGAGAGGCCGCTCCGGAAGCGCCGTTCGGCGCGCGTCTTTTGAGGATTCGCGACCTCGTGGAAAAGCCGAAACCGGAGAACGCTCCATCCAACCTGGCGATCACTGGGCGCTATGTTTTGCCCCCGCAGATTTTCGATTGCCTGGAGCGCACCAAACCAGGAGCCGGAAATGAAATCCAGTTAACCGACGCACTCCGTATCCTGGCGCACGAGCAAGGACTCTGGGCATACATTTATGAAGGCGTATCGTACGATGCGGGCGATAAACTTGGATTTCTGAAAGCGACCGTCGAAATCGCTTTGCTGAACGCGGAGTTGGGCGTCCCCTTCCGCGAATACTTGAAGAATTTGAAACTTTAGTGTTGTTCAGCGAGTGCCTGAAAATGACGCGCATTTTGGGTATTGAATCTTCGTGCGATGAGACTGCGGCAGCCGTGGTGGCTGACGGGCGTGAGATTTTGTCCAGCGTGGTGGCGTCGCAGATCGATATTCATCGCAAGTATGGCGGCGTGGTGCCAGAGTTGGCGTCGCGCGAGCATTTGCGGCAGATCGTGCCTGTTGTGCGCGAAGCGCTGGCGCAGGCTGGGATGAAGCTTGCCGATATCGATGCGATTGGAGTGACGCAGGGGCCGGGACTTGTGGGAGCGCTGCTCGTTGGGATCACATATGGCAAAACTTTGGCGGCGGCGCTAGGGAAGCCGCTCGTGCCAGTGAACCATTTGGCTGGGCACGTGCACGCGGTTTTCTTGGAAGCGTTCAAGTCGAGACGCACTGCGGAATTGCCTGCGGTCTGCTTGATTGTTTCTGGCGGACATACGGTTTTGTATGAAATGAAGACTGGTGATTCGAACGGGTCAGATTCCAGCGAACTCTTGCGCTATCGAAAAATTGGTCAGACGCGCGATGATGCGGCGGGAGAAGCGTACGACAAGGTCGCGAAGCTGCTGGGGCTGGGCTACCCGGGAGGGCCGATTCTGGATCGCTTGGCGGCGGTTTCAAATGGAGCGCCTGCGCCTGTGAAATTTGGTCCGACGAAGACGCGAGGGAACCCGCTGGATTTCAGTTTCAGCGGGCTGAAGACAGCGGTTCTATATCATGTGCGCGAGCATCCGGAATATTCTGCTGAGATTCGAACCCGCGAAGAAGCCCTGCTGCGCGGGGAGCGGAAATTCGAGCAATTGCTGCCGCTATGCTCGCCGCAGACGCTGGCGCTAGTCCGCGAGTTTCAAAACGCGGTAGTGCGCGATTTGGTGGAGCGCACGATGATGGCCGCGGAAGAGCTGGCCGTGGGAAGCGTGCTGGTCTCCGGCGGAGTGGCTGCGAACAGCCAGTTGCGGGCGGCGTTTGAAGAACGCGCGAAGAGCAAAGGAATCGCAGTGTTTTTTCCAAGCCGTGCGCTTTCCACTGACAACGCCGCGATGATTGCCGCCGCGGCGTACGAGCGTTTTCGAGCAGGCGTATTTGGCGATGCATCGCTCAATGCAGATCCGAGCTTAATCCTGGCGTGAAGAATCTCCTGGTCCCAAACGCTCGCAGCGCCTTCCAGTAGGCGGAGCTAGTGTCGCAGAGGTTCTAAGCGCATGTCTGCGGCGAAAGCTTGGAGAGCGGAGGCATCTTCGGTTGAACCGGCTGGGAGAATTGCGCGGCGGTTTTGCGCCTCGCGTGCGGCTTCTTCGGTGGTCCAAGTTTTCACGAAGACGGCGTCGCGTACGTAGCGCAGACGTTGGAGCGTGGCATCGGAAGCCCCACCGTAAATGTCGATTTGCTTGAGAAAGAACTCAGCCAAGGGCCTCGGGAGTTCAAAGGTGTCCGGAACGTCGCGGCGCGTGTATTCGTAAATTGTTTTTTGCCGCCACGGGTTGAATTTCCCTGTGTCGAAGGAGTCGCTCTCTTCCAGAAATATCTGTGAGGTAGGAACGACAACGCGGATGACAGGCCCCGTTGTAGGTTGGAGAACCCAAACAGCGACAGTATGATTTGAGGTCGGCCATAGAAGGCCGACGCTCTTGACGCCTGCGCGCTCAACGAGGAATGCGTACAGCGCGGAAAGTTCGTCGCATTCGGCGGTCGCCGTAGGTTCTGAGGGAGAAGGGCGGTGGACCGTTTTCCATTGGCTCCAAATTCTGTCGGAATTAGGCGGCTGATCGGTGATGCTCCAGTGCATATTCCAAAACCCTGCGTCGCGCGTGGCTTCGAAGAGAAGACGGATGATCACGAAGTCCGAGTAGCGCACGCTGTCAGGCGAAAGGTGATGAGCGGTGAGGAAGGACTGGAAAGCGAGGCGCATACCTGAGGAATTCTCAAGAGCTTTCGCCTTCTGACGAATGTTGTTGACAAATTGTGCGAGTGAGACGCCCTGCGTGGAAGTTGCGGGTCGCGCAAGCGTTTGCGGCTTGGTGTGGACGCTGAACAAGACGGCAAGCGATGCAATCGCGGCGAAGAGGAACAGTCTCAGCAAAAGTTTCATAGGAATCGGCGGCGGCTTCATTGTAAGGCATGCTTTACGGAAAGAGGCCCCGCCTACGGGTTCAGAGTGCGTGCTGTATACTCTTGCCGCGATGGGAGCTTCTGCAAGCCGCGCGGTGCGTTTTCAGGTCGCCAGCGATCAAGCGCTTATTGTTTATTTCGACGCGCCCGCCAAGAAGAGCGGGGCCAAAGCCCCGTCGCTTCAAAATCAAATCACGTTGGAGAGTCACGACCAGGTGCGGAGACTCCTGCGGTTGCTGGAGTTGGAGCCGATTGCGGGAGTGCGGAATCTGCATCCGGCGTATTGTTCTTTGCTGGTCAAGTTTGATCCTCTGAAGCTGGGGCACTCCGAGTTGCAAGAGGTTTTGCACCGCTACCTCGCGCGGATGGAGAAGCTGGCGCTCCCCGAGCCGCGTCGCATGGAAATACCAGTGTGTTATGGCGGGGAGTATGGCCCAGACCTGAAGGAGGTTGCAGAAACGCACGGGATCACGGCTGCGCTGGCCATCGAGCTGCACACTTCCATTGATTACGTTGTTTATTTTTTGGGATTCGCGCCTGGCTTTGCTTATCTCGGGGAACTGCCGGAAGCGTTGGTAACGCCGCGTTTGGCGACGCCTCGACGCAGTGTGCCGGCGGGGAGTGTGGGAATCGCGGGCAGCCAGACGGGTGTGTATCCGATCGCTACACCGGGCGGATGGAGACTCCTGGGCCGTACTCCGGTGAAGATGTTCCAGCCGGATCGGGCCGAAATGAGTTTGCTCTCGATTGGTGATCGCGTGCGGTTTGTACCGATTTCGAAGGAGCAATTCTCAAAGCTTCAGTTGGAGAGCGCATGAGCCTCATTGAGGTGCGGGCTCCGGGATTATTAACGACAGTGCAGGATTTGGGGCGAGAGGGTTTTGGGCCCATGGGCGTTTCGCCTTCGGGAGCAGCGGATCCGGTTGCTTTGCGGATCGGGAATCGATTGGCGGGGAATCCGGAAGGCGCGGCGGGCTTGGAAATGACTCTGCTCGGTGGGACGTTTGTGTTTCCGGAACGGGCCGAGATCGCCTTGGTGGGAGCTGACTTCAACGCAACGCTCGACGATCACAGTGTCGAGATGTGGTGCTCCCTCGAGGTTCGCCCCGGGCAGACTTTGCGAACGGGGCCGACGCGGGCTGGTGCGCGGTGTTATTTGTGCGTGCGCGGCGGAATCGATGTGAAATTGTTTTTGGGCAGTGCATCGACCCATTTGTTGAGCGGCCTTGGCGGTTTTGAAGGCCGCGCATTGCGTAAGGGAGATGTGTTGCGGATTGGAACAGCGTCCGGGAGTTTCCGGACTTTTCGGAAAAGGAGGGTCGCTGCAAAAGCAATCGCGCAGCTGCAACCTCGAAAAGTCTTGCGGGCCACTGCGGGGCCGCAGGCCGATTGGTTTTCGGAAGAGGCGCGGAAAATATTTTATGCAGGCACGTATCGCGTGGCGGAAGAATCGAACCGCATGGGATTGCGCCTGGAGGGACCGGCAATTACATCGGCAGCCGGAGGCGAGATGCTTTCCGAAGGAGTTTGCCTGGGAGCGGTGCAGATTCCGTCATCCGGGTTGCCGATTGTTTTGTTTGTGGAACAACAGACCACCGGCGGCTATCCGAAAATTGCCAATGTGATTTCCGCGGATTTCAGCAGCTTGGGACAGCTACGGCCGCGCGATGAAATCCGGTTCGAATTGGTGGAAATCGAAACGGCGCGGGCTCTCTTGGCGGAGCAGGAGAAATTGCTGGCATCGAAGGAGTTGATTCTGGAATGAAGAGCCGTCCGTTACAGATCGATTTGAATTGTGACATGGGCGAGATCCCCGAAGCGATCGCCGATGGCACGCAGGAAGCATTGATGAGATCGATTACCTCGGCGAACGTCGCCTGCGGCGGCCACGCTGGTGATGAACAGACGATGTGGGCGACGATTCAGCAGGCGCTGCGAGCTGGCGTGGCGATCGGAGCGCATCCCGGCTACCCGGACCGCGAAAACTTCGGCAGGCTGGAGTTGAAGATGGCGCCCAAGGAAGTTGCCGAGTCCGTGTTCCAGCAGGTGCGAGCGCTGGCGCAAGTTGCGGAAAGTTGCGAAGCCCCGGTAGTGCACGTGAAACCGCACGGGGCGCTCTACAACCAAGCGGTGCGAAACCGCGAGCTCGCGAGCGCGATCGCAGAGGGTGTCGCGCGATGGAGGCGCGACGTGGTACTTGTCGGGCTTGCGGGGTCGCCGATGCTGGAGGTGTTTCGCGAGGCCGGATTTACCGTGGCTGGGGAGGCCTTTGCGGACCGGCGATATGAGCCAGATGGAACTTTGCGCGCGAGGAAATTCGAGGATGCCCTGATTCGCGATCCTAAAGAAGCCGCACGGCAGGCATTGGGAATGGTCGAACGAGGGGTCGTCACGGCGAGCGATGGTAGCGGGGTCGCGGTGGCCGCGCAGACGATTTGCATCCATGGAGATACGCCGGGGGCAACCACGATTGCCGCCGAAGTGGCGCGCACTCTGCGCGAAAAGGGCGTGACGCTCATCAAGCTGGCCGGAAGTTAGAGCGAGTCAGAAGAAGAACGAAGAGGAGAAAAGTTAAACGCGAGACGCGGGGAGCTCCGGCAGTTAGCCGAGGATGAAGACCTTACTAGCGGAATGGCCTCAAGGCCGACGGCAATCGTTACCGTTCAAGTTGCAAAACACCAGCTTTCCAGACTCGTCTTGCAGAACGCGGTATTGCAGCTTCAGCGTGGGAAACTTAACAGCTCTGTAGGAGCGGGCGACGTCCCCGAGAGGTGGAGTTGCGTTTCCTTGCTCGGCCCTTTCGGCGGCCGCAAGTTGTTGCTGCCCCAGTCTTACGGCTTCGTCATAATTCATGTAAGTTGAAGGAACGAAAGGCCCGTCGTTTTGCGCATACCCGACGGAAAAGCTTCGCGGATCCTCGTAGCGGACTGGCCTGCCGCTGTACCCGAAGCTGCTCGATCCCCATTCACCACCCCATCCACCTTGGCCGTACCCCAAGCCACCACTGCTCCCGCCCCCCATTAGGGCCATGTGAGAATGCTGCGCTTGCATGGAAGTAGCGAAGAACAGAACGACGGCGAAGAGGAGACTGGGTTTCATGGCTAGCTCCCGAGCTTGCCCCCCATAGTACACAAAGGAGAGCTCACTGAGAATCCGTGAAGGGGCAGCGGCGGGACTCTGCTATCGCCTCTGAACATACGACGAAATTGCGAAATGTGAGGTTTCATTCATTTTGTGCACATAGACTCGCAACAAGCTGGGGGTCAAGGGTGAGTAGGGAACCAAACGTCGGACCATGCAGGACGATTAGAGGACAGGGCGGCACGAACAGCGTTTAGAAAAGAAAAAGCGGGCAACTGTAGTTGCCCGCCGGAAATTAAAAACGCGCCCTGTGTGCGGCGCGTAGCCTATTCGAATTTTTCGGTCATTACCGGGAACTGGAGCTTTGCTTTCGCGAGAGACTTTACGACGATCGCTTCCGCGCTCTCAGAAGTGGTGTTGCGGGCGGTGGCCATTTCGCTGACGAGAAGATACTTCGCGCGTTCCAGCATTTTCTTTTCCCGGAAGGAGAGGGGCTTGCTGCGGCTGAGGGAAACGAGGCTCTTTAGGACGACGGCGACTTCGAGGAGGGACCCGGTACGCATGCGCTCGGAATTCTCCTTGAAGCGGTGTTTCCAGTCGTGGTGCGAATTGAGCTTTCCCTTTTCGAGGAAGCCAAGGACTTTGGTGGATTCCGTGGAACGAATCACGGAGCGAAGGCCAACGGTTTCTGCGTTTGATTGTGGAACCATGACGCGCAATCCGCTGGAAACGATGCGAATCATGAAGTAACGCTCAGTTCTGCCATTCAAGACACCGTAACTAATCTGTTCTACAAGGCCGACGCCGTGGTTCGGATATACGACCTTGTCACCGATTTTGTAGTCCATGGATTGAGATGCCCCCTGAGATACTTACAGAGTCTAAATGTATGTGTTGCAAGAGTCAAGATATATCCAGTGGAATCATGGAGTTAGGGAAAATTAAATTTGCATTTGGCAGTTGAATTGCTACAAGGCGATTCGCATCAGGACTTCCAACTCTGCAACAGGTGTTTCAGCCATTCTTTATTGAGACTCCTCGCCGGTACCTTCGAAAACTGCCCCTGACGTGCGGTAGAATGCGCCAGTGATTCTACTGGCTCTGGATACGTGCGATTCGCGGGGGAGTTTGGCCGTATTGCGAGACCTCGAGGTACTAAAGTCGATCGCGCATGAGGGAACGTCTGACTATTCGTCTTGGGTTTTGCCTGCCGCGGACGAAGCCCTCAGGGCTGCCGGGCTGGGGATTCGTGACGTTGAGGTGTTTGCAGCCGCTTCGGGTCCTGGATCGTTTACTGGAGTACGGATCGCGTTGACCACGGTAAAGGCGTGGAGCGAGGCCTATGGGAGAGGCATCGCGGGTGTTTCAAGGCTGGAGGCGATGGCTGCACAGGCCTCCGGGGCTGGGGCGTACGTGGCGGCCTTCGCTGATGCCCATCGGGATCAGGTGTTTGGAGCCCTGTTTCGGAGGGAAGGCGCGGCGTTGACCCCCGTGGAATCCGAGATGGTTGCCGCGCCTGCAGAGTTCTTGGATAGGGTGAGGCAGCGGTCGGCGAATATGCGCGTGGACTGGATTTCGATCGATCCCGAGAAAGTGACGATGCACGAGGGCTGGCGCGCGCGCGCGGAGGTTGGTGAGAGTGTTGAAGTGAGCACGAACGTGCTTGCGCCCGCGATTGCAAGGATCGGGCGCGCGCGCGCGCTTCAGGGACGTTTGACGGATGCGCTTGGGTTGGACGCGGAATACGTGCGGCGGCCGGATGCGGAGGTTTTCTGGAAGGGCGGGCCCGGCCGTGGGAGTTGAGATCAGAATACAAAGTGGTGTTATGAGCGTGAGAAGGTTCCGAGCCGAAGATGCGGATGCCGTGACGGCAATTGTTGAGGAGTCACCGGCAGCAGCGATTTGGTTAAAAGAGAGCTACCAGAAGTTTGCAGAAGAGAACGGATCACTGGCGCTGGTAATCGAGACGGATGGGGAGATAACTGGGTTTTTGATTGGGAGGCGGGTTGGGGACCAGGCCGAAGTCTTAAACCTGGCTGTGGCGACGAAGCACAGGCGTAAAAGAGAAGGCACTGCATTGCTAGGGGCAGCGCTTGAGGAGTTTAGATCGGGAGGCGGGAAAAGCGTCTATCTTGAGGTGCGAGAATCAAATACGGGCGCGATCGCGTTCTACGAGAGGCATGGTTTTGCAAAAACGGGCCTGCGAAGGGGGTATTACCGGCACCCTGACGAGCCCGCCGTGACCATGGAGAGAAAACTCACAGGCTCGATAGGCTAGAACCAAATTCCTAATAGTTCCCACTTGACGCCGCCAACCCCAGTGCTATCGTTGCGTTCATGTAGTATTCACAATTCAATTCGCGCAGTTTGAGGAGGACGCATGGCAACCGCTCAGCGGGCACCTCGGGACATACTCCTCGACACAGACGCCGAGTATCAGCGTCTGGCCGAGCAGCACTCGAAATACGAAGCAGAACTGCACCGAATCTCCACCGCTACTTACCTCAGTTCAGAAGACCTCCTGGAAGAAATCAAGCTAAAGAAGATGAAGATCCACTGTAAATATGTGATGGAGCGGATTGCCCTGCGTATCCAACGTGCGCGGGCGCAGTACACGCAATAAGCCCGCGACCCCGAAAATTCTGTCGTAGAATGGCCCTGCTTGCCCGCTGCGTTAACACTGCGGACGAGGCTGATGAGGTATATTCTCTGAAGCATGGTCAAAGAGGGCTATTACTTCGGGTTGCCGCTTCTGCTGCTGGGCGGCGCGGCGTACATGGCGCAGTGGACGATAGCCGCCATTGCATTGGTGTGCGTGGCGCTTTTTGTTTTTTCGTTCTTCCGTGATCCGGGGCGTGTGATTCCGTCCGAGCCCGGAGCCATCGTGTCGCCGGGCGACGGGCGGGTTGTGGTCGTAACCGATGAGGAATATGAAGGGCGGCCCGGAAAACGAATCAGCATTTTTCTGGCAGTATGGAACGTGCACGTCAATCGAGCTCCTGCCGCCGGAGTCATCACAAAGATGGAATACCGACCGGGCAAATTTCTTGCGGCCATGCGCGAACGGGCATCGATGGAAAACGAGCAGAATGTGTTTACGCTTTCGACCGATGCCGGAGAGATAGTGTTCAAACAAATCGCGGGATTGATTGCCCGGCGCGTGGTGAGTTGGAAGCAAGAAGGCGAGCGAGTCGCGCGAGGCGAGCGAATCGGCTTGGTGAGATTTGGCTCACGAGTGGATGTTTGGCTTCCCAAGGATGCGGAGATATTGGTTACACTGGGCGAGAATGTGAAAGGCGGGTCAAGCGTGCTCGCGCGCTGGCCGGCGAAAACGACAAGCATCATTGTCAGCGATCAACAGACTTCGGATGCGGAAGCACATGTATCCGCGGTTGGGAAGCATAACTAAGTCATGGGCCCAATCGAACAGCACGAGATGCCGTTTGTAGGGCGGCGGATTCGCAATCCCCGATTCAGGCGAGGAATTTTCTTGCTCCCGAGCTTGTTCACCGGGGCGAACCTGCTTTGCGGATACTACGCGGTTGTGGCGTCGCTCGCGGGTAGCTGGGAAGATTTCGACCATGCGGCGAGGGCCATCGGCTTGGCGATTCTGTTTGATTCGCTCGATGGACGCGTCGCCCGCATGACCGGAACGAATACGGAATTTGGCGTGCAATTCGACTCGTTGGCGGATGTCGTCAGTTTCGGAATCGCTCCTGCAGTGATGGCGTATGCCTGGGGCGTGCGCAGTTTGCCCGACCAGGGCTCACAGCGATTTGAGCTGATCGCCCAAGTGGGCTGGGTTTTTTGTTTGGCGTTTCTTATCTGTTGCGCATGGCGGCTCGCGCGATTTAACGTGCAAGGCATGGCGCCGGGAGGGTCGAAGAATTTTGTTGGCATGCCAACTCCGGCGGCGGCCGGGGTTATCGCTGCGCTCGTTCACGGCTTCAAATCTCCGTTGCATGATTGGCGCTGGTCCGTCGCCTGGTTTGCGCTTGCGGGGATTCTGGGCGCGCTGATGACCAGCACCATTCGCTATTACAGTTTCAAAGATATTCCATGGACACGTAAGCAGCCCTCGCTGACAATTGTTGCGGTCTGCCTCCTCGTGGGTGTCATCTGGAGATTTTCAGAATATGCCTTGGTGATCTTCGCCTGCACTTATGCGGCTGCGGGCGTCGTCCTGCACCTTGTCCGTTTCTTCCGGCATCGCCTCGTTTCCCGGACCGTGTGATTCATGCCATCGCTTGAACGGGGATCCAACCGAATTGTCATTGCGGGGGCTTCGTCGCTGCTAGGTGCGGAACTGCGTTCGCTGCTCGAAGAGAGCCGGTTTGCGGGATCGGAAATTCGGCTGGTGGACGAAGAGATTGCCGCAGGCACTTTGACCGAGGCCGGCGGCGAACCGGCGGTGATTCAGCCTGTGGAAGAGGGAACCTTTGACCGGGCGGCCAAAGTGTTTTTCACGGGCTCGGCGGAGTTCACGCACGCGAACCTGGGGGCGGCACGCGCTGCGAAGGCGAAGATCATCGATTTATCGGGAGCTACTGCGGCCGACAGCGGCACAGTGAGCTGGTTTCCGAGGCTGGATTCGCTGCAGGGCAGAAAGTTTCCGGATGATGGCGCGGTGTATGCGATTCCTTCGGAGGCCGGAACCGTTGCAGCATCCTTGGCATTGGGTCTTTTCAAGATTGGCGTGTCGCGCTTGGAAGTGATTTGCTTCCAGTCCGTTTCCGAAGCCGGCCGCACGGGGATTGAAGAGCTGGAAAGCCAGACGGGGCAACTGTTGTCCTTTCAAGGGATGGGGCAGCCTGTCTTTGACACGCAAGTCGCGTTTAATCTCCTGGACCGGTTTGGCCCGGGCAGCAAACACAAGCTCAGCGCGGTGAGAGAACGACTGCGCGCCGAGACGAAGGCGTGTGTGGGAAAGATCTCGGTCATGCCAGCGTTGCAAGTGATTCATGCTCCGGTATTTTACGGGACAGCGTTTTCGGCGTGCGCGGAGCTTGTGCCCGGGACAAAAATCGAGCAGGTCGTCGCGGCGTGCGAAGAGTCCGGATTCGTGATTCCCTCGGACGGAGAACCCGGTCCCAGCAACGTGAGCGTCGCCGGTGAAAAGGTGGCGCACCTGGCGAAACCCGAGGAAGACCCGGCGAGACCGGGAGCGTGGTGGTTCTGGGGAGCGGCTGATAACATTCGGATGCCTGCGGCGAACGCGGTAAAGCTCGCGGAGATGCTGCCATGATCGCGAGTCGATGGCTGAGCCGATTGTTGTATGCATGGCTTGGGGCCGCATTGATGCTCTCCGGCTGCGGGTATCACGTTCGAGGCCACAGCGCGACTTTGCCGAAAAGCATTCATGTGATTGCGATTCCGGCGCTGGAAAACAAAACGACGAGCTACAGGCTGGAGCAAAAATTGACGGCCGCGACAGTGCACGAGTTTTTGGCAAAGACGTCGTACCGCGTTGTGTCGAATCCGGAAGACGGCGATGCAGTGCTGAGGGGCAAGGTCTTGAGCCTGGAGGCGGTGCCGCTGTTGTTCGATACAACGACGGGCCGCGCGACGACGATGCTTGTGACCGTGAAATGCGAAGTGACGTTCACGGAACGCTCGACGCAGAAGGTGCTCTATCACACGGATAATTTTATTTTCCGCAACCAGTATGAAATTTCAGCGGACACTTCCGACCCTGCCGCCTTAAAGAGTTTTTTCGAAGAGCAAGACCCGGCGCTCGACCGCCTGGCACAGGATTTTGCAGCGCGGCTGGTAGCGGCGATCATCGAGAATTATTAGGAGTATCGGGAGTACAGCGGATGCCTCAGGTTTCTACAGAAGAGTTGTTGGAACGGCTGAAACACGGGAAGGCCATTCCGGCGTTGTTGCTGCTTGGCGAAGAGCCGTATCTGCGGGATGAATGCCGCAAGCGGTTGATCGAAAGGTTCGTGGCGAAGGCGGCGCGGACTTGGGCGGTATCGCGGTATTCCGCCGGCCGCGGGGAAACGCAGGCGGCGCTGGACCAGGCGCAAACGATGGCGATGCTTTCACCGCAGCAAGTGGTTTTCCTCGAAGATGCGGAAGCGATTGAAAAACTCGGCGAGAAAAACCGGGAGGAGGCCGTGGCGCAGCTCGGCGCGTACCTGGATAATCCCGCACCGTTCACGGTGCTGGTGGTGGAAGCGACGGGGCTGGACCAACGTATGAAACTGGGAAAGCTGCTGGCGGAGAAGACGCTGGTGGTGGCGTGCGAACTTGGCGACGACGCAGGGCAACGCCACTCGGCGGCAGTGGCTTTCGCGAGAGCCATTGCCGATGAAGAAGGCGTGGCGTTTGAGAAAGGCGCGGCCGAGGATCTCGCGGAATACGTGGCGGCAGATTTAATGCGGATGAAAACGGAGATCGAAAAGTTAGTGACGCGCGCGGGCGAAAAGAAATTAATCACCAGAAATGACGTCAGCGTCATGGTGATCTCCGAAAAGACGACGACGGTCTGGGAACTGGCGGACCTGCTGGCGGCGAGAAAATCCGCGAAGGCGCTGGAGTT